>Ga0307505_10003086_pt1 | contig 10799 bp, 8 predicted proteins | sample 23_S_MG_FD_202183 | JGI IMG/M metagenome (GOLD analysis project Ga0307505, IMG submission 202183) | Soil microbial communities from Populus trichocarpa stands in riparian zone in the Pacific Northwest, United States - 23_S | ecosystem: Environmental > Terrestrial > Soil > Riparian zone > Trees... | reverse complement strand
TGCGCGCCACGATCGCCTGGTTCCGAACGGATCCGTCCACGAACGGTTCCCCGGCGATCGCCCGGTACACCGACTCTGTTCTTGAGCCGTTACGCGCCGTGCTCCCCATCGAAGTTCACGAGCTTGGCCTGCGGGGAAAACTTGCGACCTGGGGGCGATGGATAACCGGGCTTGCAGGCCCGCTCGGCCCAGTCGGTCGTAGGGACGTCGGCAGCCTCGACGCGGCGGTAGTCGTGGCCGACCACATCAACGCGTCCGGCGGGGCGCTACGCGCGCTTCGGCGTTACAAGCAGGCGCATCTCGTGTACCTCGCGCACAACGACGAGTCCGACAACCGTCGCAAAGTCGCCCGGGGTTTCACTGGCGTCCGTGGACTGGCCTACGGCTTTGACGCGCGCGTTGCCAAACGGTTCGAGGCGAAGCTATTGCGGCGGGCGTCGTTGGTGATTGCGCTCACGCCAAATGACGCTGCGGCCCTACGCCCGCGTACGGACGCCGAAGTCATCGTGGTCCCTGCGTTCGCTTCGCCCGCAACAGCTGGCGGGCCTCCGCCGGCTCGTGCCGTGGGGGTAACCGGCTCGACGGCGTGGAGTGTCAAGCGACGCGGCCAAGAAGAACTCCTCGCCGCGTTGGCGCCGCTCATCTCCGACGGCATACGCGTGGTTGTCTTCGGATCGCACAACCCCGACTGGGTGGCCGAGATGCAACGGAAGCATCCCGGCGTGGAATTCGCTGGCTGGGTTCCTTCGTTGGCGGAAGGGCTGAAGACGGTTTCCGTCATCGCTTTGCACGAGCCGCTGGGTGGAGGGTTTCAGTTGCGGCTGCTCGACGCGCTCGCGGCCAGGCGCCCAGTCGTTGGTACGACGGAGTCGTTGCGCAATCTGCGAAACGCCGCCGAGTATTCGCTCGCCGCGTCCGACCTGGGCGGTGTGCGAGAACTATCGGCGCGGGTGGTGAACGATTCGCACCTTCGCCTCTCCGCTACCGCCGATCTAGTCGAACAGCTGACGTGGCTTGACGACCGCGACGCAGCGCTACAGACCGTTGTCGGGCGCCTGCATTTACTGCTCGCGGAACCACGCGATGGTGTCAGCCAACGCGTCGCGCAACGGAACCGGCGCGACGTCGGGAAATAACGCGCGCAACGCGGTTGAGTCGGCCTGGCTGTGGCGCACGTCGCCGGCGCGCTCGGGCAACTCGTCGATCACGAGGGGCGTACCGACGATGTCTTCGATCAACGCGATGAGTTCGCGCAGCGTGGTGCGCGATCCGAGGGCGAGGTTGACCGGGTCGGTGTTGGTGACCTTGCGCGTGACCGCGTCGACGAGGACGGAGGTGACCGTGCTCACGTGCGTGAAGTCACGCGACGTCAGTCCGTCGCCATTCAACTGCAACGGCACGCCGCGAAGCGCCGCGTCGATGAACGCGGGAATTACTGCGGCATAGGCGTGGCCCGCGGGCTGCAACCGGCCGTAAACGTTGAAAAAGCGGAACACGATGCTCTCGAGACCGAACGAGCTCGCGTACGCCCGCGCGTACGCCTCCCCGGTGAGCTTGGTCGCCGCGTACGGGCTCAACGGCTCAGGCAGCAGACCCTCGGACTTCGGCATCGTCGGGTTCTGGCCGTAGACCGATGACGAGGACGCAAAGACGACATGGTCGACGCCCTCGAGTCGGGCAGCCTCGAACACGTTCAGCGTGCCGGTGGCGTTGGCGTGGTGCGACGCCAGAGGGTCCTGAATCGAGCGGGGCACCGACGGCCGCGCAGCCAAATGCACGATTGAGGACGCTCCGCGCACAGCCGCGCGCAAGGCGTCGATATCGACCACATCGCCAGTTATCAACTCGGCGCCGACCCCGTCGAGGTTCTCGACAAAACCCGTGGACAGGTCGTCGTAGGCCGCGACGCTCGTGACGCCCTCGGCGTCTTTCAGCGCCCGGCACAAATTGGCGCCTATGAACCCTGCCCCGCCGGTTACAAGAATTCGCACACGCTCACGGTAGCGTTGCCATGTGTTTGAACGGTTTGGTCGCTAGGTTCTCGTAACTATGGAATTGCAAGATGCCCTCGGCATTCTTCGTCGCCGATGGTGGGTCATCGCACTTTGCCTCGTGATCGGGCTTGCTGGCGGCCTCAGTCTCACGCTGACGACTGAAAAGTCCTATGCGGCTACCTCGCGTCTATTCGTACGGGTGCCAGGCACCAACGACCTCGACGACGCGCTCGCGGGCAACCGCTTGACGACCCAACTGTTGTTCACGTACTCCAAGCTGGTCAGTTCACAGGCGTCAACCACGCTTATGGCGCGGACCATGAACGGTCGGTACACGAGGGAAGAGATCAAGACCAAGGTCTTCGCCGTGCCCGTTGCGGCCACACTGCTCGTCGACGTGAGGGCGACCGACAACGACCCACAGGTCGCGGCGCAACTCGCCAACGCGGGGGCAAGCGCACTCAGGGCTGTCATCAGTGATGTCGAGTCCACGCAGGTTGGCGCCGTGCGCGCCAAAGTCGTTGACCGCGCAATCATTCCGTCGAGCCCGTACTCGCCGCGTTCGGCGAACAACCTTCTGGTCGGCGCCTTTGCAGGCCTGGCGTTTGGCGCGATCGCGGCGATAGCGCTCGACATTCTCGACCGAACTATCCGCACCCCGGCTGTCGCGGCCGAAGTGTTCAACGTGCCGTTCCTCGGTTCGATCCCGCGCCAGCGCCGCTTGGCGTCCGCGCCGCTCGCCGCCCTGAGCCGCCCCGGTTCACCGACGGGCGAGTCATATCGAACGCTGCGAACTGCCATTCGTTATCGCGACGCGGCCGAACCCTTGAAGACCGTGCTCGTCACGTCGGCCGCAGCCGGCGACGGCAAGACAACAGTCGCAGCGAACCTCGCGATCGCCATGGCGCAAGACGGCCTCAAGGTCATCCTGATCGACTGCGACTTCCGCCGCGGAAGCGTCGCGCAACTGTTCGACGTCACCCAAGCGCCAGGCTTGAGCAATGTGCTGCTCGGCAAGGTGAAGCTGCGCGACGCGCTCACTCCCTGGGGTCGCGGCTTGAGCATTCTCGCCACCGGTTCCTCGGGCCTGAACCCGTCCGAAGCTTTGGGCTCGAGGGCGATGCAAACCTTGCTCGCCGAAGCGAAGACGATGGCCGACGTCGTCATCCTCGACGCACCACCAGTGCTGCCCGTAACCGACCCCGCTGTTCTCGCGGCGTTGGTAGACGGCACCGTGGTCGTGGCGCGCTGGGGTCGCACCTCGCTTCACGCGGCCGTAGCAACCCGGCAGACGCTCGAGAACGTAGGTGCCGAGGTCGTGGGCGTCGTACTGAACGGTGAAGGTGGCGGTCGGTCGGCGAACTACTACCGGCACTACTCGTCGCGGCCGAGGTACAGCCGCAATCGCGAACCGGACGTGGACCCCATCCTGCCGCGCGCGGACGAGGTCGCTGCTCCTGTAGATGCTCCCTAGCGCGCTAGATGTTCTCTAGCGCAGGCCTTATTGGTCTTGCGATAGTCCTCACGCTCCTGGCGAGCCTGGGGATCGCGTACTTAGAACAATTTGCGATCTCGCGTGGGGCGATCTCGCGCCCGCTCGAGCGCCCGGGAGCGATCGCGTTGCTCGTCGGTGCGGGCCTCGCCGCGACCGTGACGGGTCACGCCGACGGCAACTGGTTCATTGCGGCGGCGGCGGCGTTCGCCGTGTTGTCTGGGCTGCCGTGGCTGCGGCGGGGGGGACAGCTCACATCGCTCGGGCTGTTGTGGGCCGGCGCGTCGTGGGTGGTGCTGATCCTCGGCGCCGAAATCCCCGCCTTCGGGATAACGGGGGCTGACGTTCTATTCACCGGCTTCTTGCTCGCCGCGTTCTGCGCGTTGCTGCGCGAGGCCGATGCGGCGGGATCTTTCGGTTGGTTCTTTGCCCTGGTCTCGGCGGGTGCGATGACCGCGATGTGTTACGCCATCGACCGCAACGACGACGCCGCGCTTGGCGTGCTGATTACCGGCGCAGTTTTCGGCGTCATCGCGGCCACGCCGTTCGGGTCCGGAATGTTGAGCCGCGTTGGCTCCCGATTCATCGGCCTCGTGATCGGAGCGATGGCGATCCGCGCCGCGGTCGGTTCACCGCGTCCGATGATCGGCGTCACCGTCGTCGGCGTCACCTGTCTCATCATCTGGGTCATCTCGCTTGAGCGCCCGTACCGGCTGCGGGTGCTGCTGGTGGGGGTCGCGGCTGGGGGGGCGATGGCTGTGCTCTCGCTCCCCGCGCTCCAGGCCGTTCGTGAGATCTACCGACCGATGAAGAACACGGTCGCGCAGTCCCGTGGGCTCATGAAGACCAACCCCGAAGGCGGGTTGCGAGCGGCGACACAGCGGCTCGTGATCATCGAGCGGGAGTTCCGCAGCTACGCAAACAGACTCAACAGGCCGCAGGTGCAGGTGGCGCGCTTCATTCCATTCATGGGCGCGAACGTCCGCGTCACCACGGCCAGCGCCAGAGCCGCAGCCCAGCTGTCTGCTCAAGCGCAGGCGTTGATCAATCGAGTGAACGTGCGCGCCGTGTCGCCCACGGAAGGCCTCGTCAATCGCGACGAACTGATGCGGCTCGCCGGCGCGCTCGAGGAGGTGCAGTTCGTGATCAGCCGAGCGGAGACGAACATCACCTCGACTGGACGCGACCTGCTCGTACCCGAGTTGCGCGCCGGCGTTGACGACCTCATACGCCAAATCGCCGTCGTCAAGCGCCGGGTTCAGACCACGCTCGATGGCACCGCAGTCGCCGACCGCCTCCTCGGCTTTTCGCAACCCCGCACGTTCTTCATCGCCGTCCAAAACACCGCGGAGTCGCGCGCTACGGGCGGCTACGCCGCGAACTTCGGCATCGTCACGATGCAGAACGGACACGTGCAGACCCGGCGGTTTGATCGGACGTCACTGTTCGACGAGGCGAAGGACAAGCCGCGCATCCTGCGTGCGCCGCTCGACTTCAGGCGTCGGTACTCCCAGTTCGACGTTGACCGGAACTGGTGGAACGTCAACATGTCCCCGGACTTTCCCACGGTCGCTCGCGTGATGGCGGATCAGTATCGCCAGTACAGCGGCCGCTCGGTGGACGGAGTAATCGCGGTTGACCCGATCGGTCTGGCCCAGTTGATGAACCTCACGGGCCCGCTGTCGGTGCCGCCGTGGCCGGTCCCGCTTACGCCGGACAACGCGGCGAAGATCATGTTGCACGACGAGTACGTGTTCTTCGACTCGTTGCCCTCGGAGCGCGTCGCGTTTCTCGGCCGGGTCGCGAACCAGGTGTTCGACCACTTGGCGTACCGGGGATTCAACAACTTGCTGGTCACGGGCCCCCTAATTGACGACCTCACGGCCACGCGTCGGTTGCAGTTCTGGTCGCCTGACCCAGCGGTGCAGAAGTTCTTCCGCGAGACGAACTCGGCAGGCAACGTCCAGGATGTGGTGGCGGACAGCGTGATGGTCACGACGCAGAATGCGGCGGGAAACAAGACCGACTATTTCCTCGAGCGCTCCTTCGCGTACGACGCCACCGTCAAGAAGGTGAGCGGTGGTCGCTTGCAGGTCGACTCGAAACTCCAACTGCGGCTGCGCAACAACGCGCCGTCCAGCGGTGAGCCCCGTTACGTGATCGGCCCGCAAAGCGCCCGGTTCCAACCCGGGCAGAACCGCTTGTTCGTCACCTTCTATTCGCCATTCCCTATGGAGTCGGCAACCATCGACGGCAAGAAGTTGACCTTGGACGCGCAGCCCGAATTAGGTCGCAACGCGTACTCGGCGTTCGTTGATCTGCCCTCGCGTTCGACCCGTTTGATCGAAGTGCAGTTTTCGGGCACAACCAACCGCACCAAGAACTACGTGCTGGACCTCTGGCACCAGCCGCTGATCGGAGACGAGCCGTACACGCTCGCGGTGCATGGCGCCGGGAAGAACGGCGAACTGCAATACAGCGGATCGCTCAATCGCGACATAAGGATCAGCCTCCCGGTCGGTCGTTGACTTTCCCCAGGTCAGGGGTCGACAATTGCCTCCTGGCGCGGAGCTAACAGGGGAGTCCTGAGTTGTTCAGACGGTTGGCGATCGTCCTCGCCGCAATGTTCGTGGTTGCTACCGGTGCGGCGCGCGCGCAGACGAACTATCCCGCCACTGCCACTCTCGTCATCCGAGACTCCAACGGCCTCACGATCGAAGGCGGCGTCTTCGTCGATGACCCGCTGACGGTCCGCTCCACGGGTTGGGGCAATCTCGTAAACGTTCAAGCCGAGTACCTCTCCGAGGTTGTGCAGCTCGGCACCTTCAAGTCCGACGCCAATGGCGTGCTGACGTTCGTGTTCAAGGTCCCCAACGCCGAGCCCGTGCCCGGAACGCACACGCTGCGACTCATCGGCAACGGCGCGAACGGACAACTCCGCAGCCAGGAAGGTGCGATCCCAGTGAAGAAACGCCCCGCCGGCACGGGCACCGACGGCGCTGGTACCGGCGGTTCTGGCACCGGCGGTTCTGGCACCGGCGGCACTGGCACCGGCGGTTCTGGCACCGGCGGTGCGGGCACCGGTTCAGGGACTGGCGGCGGGTCGAATGTTCTCGGCAGCGCCATTGACAACAACACCTCGAACTCCGGCGCTTTTGGCAAGACCGGCGCAAATGTGGCCACGATGGTCCAAATCGGATTCGCGCTGCTCGCGATTGGCGCCACGGTGGCGATGGCCGCGCGAAAACGTCGCGATACCGTTACCTTTTAGAGCTGTCGAGCGAGTAGAACTACACATCAGAAACCCTGGGGGCGGGCGCGTTAGCGGTCCGAGTGGGGGTTTTGGTGTTCAGAAAGTTCGTGGTGTTTGTAGCGGCAGCCTTGGTGCTCGCCCCTGCGGCCGCGCTCGGACAAGAGAATTACCCCGTCGAGATCACCCTTGAGTTCCGTGACGCGCAGGGCGGCACGATCGAGGACGGCGTCTGCGTGGGGCACATGGTCACCGTGCGGTCCGCCGGCTGGGCTGCGCTCAGCGACGGCAAAGCGGAGTACTTCTCCGACCCCGTCCAGCTCGGCACGTACAAGGCTGATACGAACGGCGTGATCGCGTTCTCCTTCCCGCTCCCCGACGTGGAACCGATCCCGGGCACGCACACGTTCCGCCTCTCAGGTACCGGGTCTGGCGGCACCGCGCGCACGATTGAGGGTCCGATCAAGTGCATCGATTGCGATCCAGTGCCACCAGCGCCGCCGCCCGGAGGCGGTTCGGGTTCGGGCAGCGGATCGGGGTCTGGCTCTGGTAGCGGCAGCGGCGCGGGTTCGAACGTGCTCGGTAGCACGATCGACAACAACAACGGCTCGGCCTTTGGCAAGACCGGCTCGGACATGCTGCGCCTCGTCGGTCTGGCGCTCTCGCTCGTCGCCATAGGTGTGGCGCTGCGCATGGCGTCGCGCCAGCGTCAACCTGTGGACATCATCCGCCAGTATTACAACTCGTATCCGACGAACTAGGTCGCTCAGCGCGAGACGCGCGACTCTGCAACAGTCGGTCTGTGGAATCGCTCAAGATCGACGTCCCCACCGGGATTGTGCAAGGCGAGTACGACGGACGCTTCGAGGCCGTCGTTGATCAGTTCGTCGCCAACTTCCACGACAACGACGAAGTTGGTGCGTCGCTGTGCGTGTCGCACGAGGGCGAGACCGTCATCGACGTGTGGGGCGGTTCGGTTGACCGTGAGCTGAGCGCGCCATGGGAGGCCGACACGATCTCGATCGTGATGTCGTGCACGAAGGGCGCGGTCGCGTTGTGCGCGCACGTGCTCGCGTCGCAAGGCCTGCTCGACATCGAAGCGCCCGTCGCCGAGTACTGGCCCGAGTTCGCCACCAACGGCAAAGAGAACGCGACCGTGCGGATGATGCTCGACCACTCGGTCGGGGTGCCGGCGCTTCGCGGCGAACTCGCGCCCGACTTCATGGTCCACTGGGACCAGGTGGTCGAGCGCATCGGGGCCGAGGCGCCGTTTTGGGAGCCGGGCACGCGCAACGGCTACCACCTCGTCAACTTCGGTTGGACCGTCGGTGAACTCGTGCGACGGGTGAGTGGCAAGTCGCTCGGCACGTTCTTCCAAGAGGCGATCGCGATGCCCTTGAACATCGAGTTCTGGATTGGACTGCCTGAAGAACACGAGCCGCGGGTGTCGAACCTGATCCCCGCGCCGTTGCCCGAACCGAGCGAGCACCTCAGCAAGTTCGCGCAAGTGATCATGAGCGAACCGGAGTCCGCGACGCGCCATGCGATCGCCAACCTTATGAGTCAGAAGTCGCAGGGCCGCGAGTGGCACGCGGCCGAGATCGGTGGTGGCGGCGGCATCACCAACGCACGCGGCCTCGCCGGTATGTACACGCCGCTCGCGTTAGGCGGCGGCGGACTGCTCGATCACGAGACGCTCGAGCGAGCGCGGCGATGCTCGGTGGCGACCAACCTCGACGCCACCCTGCAGATCGCGACACGCTTCGGCCTCGGCTTCATGCTGAGCATGGATAACCGCGACAAGTACGACAAGGACAGCGTGATCCTCGGTGAGCACGCCTTCGGCCACGTCGGCATGGGCGGCAGCATCGGCTTTGCTGACCCCTCGCTCGGCCTTGCCGTTGGCTATTCGATGAACCGCATGGGCCCCGGCATCCTGCTGAACGAGCGCGGTCAGTCGATCGTCGACGCGACCTACGCCGTCTGCGCCTCCGCCTAATGGCCCGCGTCGCTTCTGCCCTTCTCTGTGACGCCGCGACCGTGCGTGAAGGTTTGCTGCACATCCTCGGCGGCGGTATCACACGGCTGCACCGCAACGAGTACCCGGCGCCCATGCAGGTCACACTCGTCGCGCAGATCGTGCTGACGCCGGTCGAGGTCGCCTTCACCCACGACGTGAGCGCGGTGATCCAGACCGAGGACGGCGAGGTCGTGGTCGAGGCCAACGGCCACCTCGAGGCGGGTCCGCCCAACCCCCTGCTCGAACCGGGCGAGTCCGTGATCTTGCCGTTGGTGATCAACCTGACCAACGTCGTGCTCGCGGGACCGGGCGGCTACTCGATCGAGATCGGTGTCGACAGCGTGCACCAAACATCGCTCACGTTCCGCGCCGTAACCGTGCCGGTCGCGTGAAGCGCGTCGCGCTCGTCGCCAGCGCGGCCCTCCTCGTTCTCGGCCTGACGGCGTCGACCGCGAGTGCGGCGTGGACGCCGTTTCCCATGACGTTCATACGCGGGCTGCCCGTGGCGGCCCAGGACCCGAACGGTTCGCCGCGGGGCGCGAACAACTGGAGTTGCCGACCCAGCGCCAAGCATCCCCGGCCCGTCGTTCTTCTCCACGGTCTGGCCGGGAGCATGGCCACGAACATGAGCGGCATGTCGCCCGCTTTGGCGACGGCGGGTTACTGCGTCTTCGCGATGAATTACGGCGGGCCGCCGAGGCTTCGCTACCTCTACGGATTCGCGCCGATGCCCCAAGCGGCCCAGGAAATCGCCGCGTTCGTCGACAGAGTGCTCGCGGCTACGCGTGCGACGCAGGTCGACATCGTGGGCCACAGCCTGGGTGGTTCGACGCCGCGCTGGTACATGAAATTTCTCGGCGGCGCGCCCAAAGTGCACACGCTCGTCGGGATCGCACCACCGAATCACGGCGGGTCCGACATGGATCGGGTCAACGCGGGCGGCGAGACGTTGCCCGGCGTCAACTACACGGTGATCCAGACGCGCTACGACGAGGTGGTCACGCCCTATACCGACGCGTGGCTGACCGGCCCGCGAGTGACGAACATCTTGTTGCAGCACCTGTGCCCGATCGACTTGTCCGACCACCTCAACATCGCGTTCAGTCCGCTCACCATTGCGCTTGTGAAGAACGCCCTCGACCCCACCCACCCGACGGCGGTGCTGTGCCGACTCGTGATCCCTCCGCTCAGCTAAAGAGTCGCCGAGGACGTCAACTACACTCGGCCCACGTGCCAGCGACAGTTGTTGTAGGAACGCAATGGGGCGACGAAGGTAAGGGGAAACTCACCGACCTTCTCGCCAAAGAGATGCAGATGGTGGTGCGCTACCAAGGCGGACACAACGCCGGTCACACCATCGTCGTGGACGGCGAGAAGTACGCGTTGCGGCTGTTGCCGAGCGGCGTGCTGTACCCGCACACCACTGCAGTGATCGGTAACGGTGTCGTCGTCGACCCGGCCGTGCTGCTCGACGAGATCGACCGGCTCACAGCCCGCGGCATCGACTGCTCGCGGTTGCGCATCTCCGGAAACGCGCACCTGATCATGCCGTACCACCAAGAGATCGACGCGCTGACCGAGCGCCGACTGGGCCCGAACAAGCTCGGCACCACGAAGAGCGGCATCGGCCCGGCCTACGCCGACAAGGCGTCGCGCGTCGGCCTACGCGTGCAAGACCTGACCGACCCGAAAATCTTCCGCGAGAAGCTCGAGGTCGTCCTCAAAGAGAAGAACCAGATCCTCGCCAAGATCTTCAACCGGCTGCCGCTGTCGATCGACGCGCTGTGCAAGAAATACCTCGACGACTACGCGCCGCGCATCGCGCCGATGATCGTCGATTCGGTGTCGCTGATTCACGAAGCACTTGAGCGCGGCGAGAACATCCTGCTCGAGGGTGCGCAGGCCACGTTCCTCGACCTCGACCACGGCACCTATCCGTTCGTCACGTCGTCGAACCCGGTTGCGGGTGGCGCCTGCACCGGTGCAGGCGTGGGGCCCCGTGACATTGGCCGCGTCGTCGGCATCGCCAAGCCCTACATCACC
>Ga0307505_10003085_pt1 | contig 10799 bp, 10 predicted proteins | sample 23_S_MG_FD_202183 | JGI IMG/M metagenome (GOLD analysis project Ga0307505, IMG submission 202183) | Soil microbial communities from Populus trichocarpa stands in riparian zone in the Pacific Northwest, United States - 23_S | ecosystem: Environmental > Terrestrial > Soil > Riparian zone > Trees... | reverse complement strand
GCCGGCTGGATCTCGCTGCCGCAGCGCACCGGCGACAAGATCGGCGCATTGATCGGCGCGGCGAAAGGCCAGGTGATCGCGGCCGACTCGACGTCCGTGAATCTCTTCAAGGTGGTGTCCGTCGCCTTGCGGGCGCGCCCGGGACGCGCCGTGATCGTCTCGGAGCGCGCGAATTTCCCGACCGACCTTTACGTGCTCGAGGGCGTGATCGAGCAGCTGGGCGACAACCACGAGCTGGTGCTGGTCGAGGGTACGGAAGAGGCGGTGGAAGCGGTGCTCGCCGAACGGGGATCCGAGGTGGCTGCGGTGGTGCTCACGCACGTCCACTACACGACGTCACGCCTGTACGACATGAGGCGTATCACTTCGGCGGCGCACGGAGCGGGCGCGACGATGGTGTGGGACCTCTCGCATTCCGCGGGAGTCGTGCCGGTCGACCTCGACGGGTGCGAAGTCGATTTCGCGGTCGGATGCGGCTACAAGCATCTGAACGGCGGCCCGGGTGCGCCTGCGTTCATCTACGCTGCCCGCCGCCACCACGATCGCTTCGAGCAGCCCATCTCCGGCTGGATGGGAGACGCGCGGCCGTTCGATTTCCACCCAGGGTACGAGCCGGCGCACGGCATCTCGCGCTATCTCAGCGGGACGCCCTCGGTCATCGGGCTCGCGGCGCTCGAGGCGAGCGTCGAGTTGATACTGGAGGCGCCGATGGACGCGATCCGCCGCAAGTCCATCGCGCTGGGGGACCTTTTCGTCGATCTCGTCGACCGGAACTGCCAGGGGCTCGGATTGGAGCTTGCCAGCCCGCGCGAAGGGACGCAGCGCGGCAGCCACGTGTCGTACCGCCACGCGGCGAGCGATCCCGTCATGCAGGCGCTCATCGCGTCGGGCGTGATCGGCGATTGCCGGCCGCCGGACCTGCTGCGATTTGGTTTTGCGCCGCTCTACCTGCGCTATGCCGACATATGGCATGCGGTGATGCGGATGTCGGAGATCCTGCGGGCACTCCCCGACGAAAAAGGGCCGCGCTCGCGGCCCCTTGGCTCTCTGACTACGCGACGTCAACCCGGCGAGTAGCCCGGCTCCCTTTGCGGGTCACGGCCGGTGCCCAGCTCGCCGCCCGTGGGGCTTTCCATTATCCGGCCCTCGGGATCGCGCGTGCCATCGCGGACGTCGCGCTCCAGCCGCGTCTCGCCGGCCCGCCGCCCTTCCCGCCACCGCCCGTCGCGGTCGCGGTCGCGGTAGCGCCGGTTGTCGCGATCCGAATAGGTGAATCCCAGCCCCACGGAGGGAGCGACGTAGGCGGGGCCGTAGTAGTACGGGTCGTACCCGTAGGCAGGCCCGTAACCGTAACCGTAGCGCTCGGAGCCGTAGCGCTCGGAGCCGTAGCGGTCGTAACCGTAGTCGTCGTAATAGGGTCCCGTCGCGCAGCCTGCCAGCGGGGCCGCGCAGAACAGGGTCACCAGGACGGCTTTCCGCAAGATCGTCATGTTCGCCTCCATCGACAATGGAGATATGGCCCCTCCTGGGGCAGATCGTTGCAGTCGAAATGTGTCCATTTGCGTACATTCCGCTCATCCCGGGCGCCGCGACCGCTTGTGAGACATGCGGACACGGCCGCGTCAGCCGAGCGGCTTGAGGCTCTCCAGCGTCGTCGGCAGCAGTTCGCTCACCGTCGGATGGATGCGCACGTGGCGCTGGAACTGGGTGTACGGGAGCTTCGAATACACCGCGTCGATGAGGGAGTGCACCGACTCGTCGGCACCGGTGCCGAGGAGGCTCGCCCCGAGGATCCGGCCGCTCGACTCCTCGACGTGGATCTTGAGGAAGCCGTGGGTCTCGCCCTTCTCGACGGCGCGGCCCACGCGCGACATCGGGTACTTGCCGACCAGCGCGCGAATGCCCGCCCTGCCGATGTCGGCTTCGTTCATGCCGACGCGTCCGAGCGGCGGGTCGGTGAAGAGGGCGTAGACGGGCACGCGATCGGTGTGCTTGCGGCCGGCGTTCGAGAGCAGGTTGTCGGCGACGATCTCGTAGTCGTTGTAGGCAGTGTGGGTGAAGGCGCCCTTGCCGTTGCAGTCGCCCAGCGCCCACACGCGCGCGTTGGTCGTGCGCAGCGCCTCGTCCACTTTCACGAAGCCGCGCTCGTCCGTCTCGATGCCGGCGCGATCTAGCCCCAGGTCGTCGGTATTGGGCACGCGGCCCACGGCGAGCAGGACGTGCGTGCCGCGCGCGACGGGTGGGCCTTCGGTGCACTCCAGGCCGACCGACACGCCGTCCGCCTCTTTCCCGAGGCTCAGGCATTTCGCGCCCAGGGCGAAGCGGATGCCCTCGGCCTGCAGGAAGTCCTGGATTGCGAGCGACACGTCCTCGTCCTCGCGTGCGACGAGCCGCGGCCCCATCTCCACCACGGTGACCTCCGAGCCGAATCGGCGCATGACCTGCGCGAACTCGAGTCCGATGTAGCTGCCGCCGATCACGACCAGGTGCGGCGGAATCACGTCGAGCTCCATCATCCCCACGTTGGTGAGGTACGGCACCTCGTCGATGCCCGGCATCCTGGGCACGGACGGGCGGCCGCCCACGTTCAAGAAGATGCGCTCCGCGGTGAGGATTTCCGATCCGACCTCGACGCGGCCCTGATCGAGGAAGCGGGCGTGCCCCAGGTACACCTGCGAGTCCTTCAGCCCGCGCACCCACTTCTCGACGCCCTCGGATCCCTTGCGCACGATCTGGTCCTTGCGCGCCTTGACGCGCTTCATGTCGACGCGGGGAGGCTCATCCAGCACCACGCCGTAGTCGGCCGCGCGGCGCGCCGTGCGGGCGGCAAACGCGCTGGCGACCATCGCCTTCGTCGGCGTGCAACCGTTGTTCACGCAGGTGCCGCCGAACTTGTCGCGCTCGACGACGGCCACCTTCATGCCGGCGCCCGCCAGCCGCGCGGCAAGCGCCGGGCCGGCCTGGCCGGTGCCGATGATGAGGGCGTCGAAGTGGGTCGCCATGGGATTTGCGTCGTGGATCGCATGGTATCCCTTACGCGGCTCTCGCCTCGCACGGCGTTAGGTTCGACACCGCACCGACAGTCGCGGCACCGAGGCCCAACCTGGCACCAGCAGTCCAATAGGAGAAACAAATGCGCAACTTTTCAGGCAAGGCCCCGACGTTCCCCGTCTGGGTGATCTCGCTGGTGCTGTTCGTCGTCGCGCTCCTTGCGACGTTCGGCGTGATCCGCCCGGGCGCCGAGGTTACGACGTGGTCGTGGATCATCGGCTTCGGCCTGCTGCTCGTCGCCTGCCGGGTGCGGGGTCTTTAGGGATGCGGCACGGCGAGATATAGCGCGAGCAGAATCCCCAGTAACGCGATCGCCGCCCCGACGGCCAGCGGCAGCCAGCGCACGGTCACGCCCAGGGCCGTGTACGGCCACGATTTGTCGACGGCCGGCACGCCGCGAGTTGCGCTACGATGCCCGAATCTTCCCGCATTCCCCCTCCCCATGAGCGCCATCGCCCCGGCTTCCCCGAAGGCTGCAACTCTTTCCTATAGCGAATCCCGCCGCCACGAGCTCCGCAAGTCCCGGATGCTCATGGTCGACGGTAATCTCGTCTCCAACGCCCGCATGGTCGAGGCCGGGGCCAGCGCCCGGGTCTACGAGGGCGGCTATTGGGGCTTCGCGAGCAGCTCCGCGAAGGACGGCGACAAGGTTCGCGAGGTCACCGATCTCGCCCGGCGCAACGCGAAGGCGATGTCGAAGTTCGGAACACGCAAGCGCCTGGATCTGCCGAACGGCACATACCGCGGCGAGCACGAGTACCAGGGCCGGGCGCCGTTTACGGCTGCCGAGTGTGCCGAGCGCCTCGCCGCGATCCACGCCTGGGCCAAGGCGAACTGCCCCGCGCTGAAATCGACTCGCATCCAGGCCGCCGACGAGCACCACCGCAAGCACGTCACGACGAGCGGGGGCAGCGACGCCGTGATCAGCATCCAGCGCGCGCTCGTCTATATCCACTTCATCGCCGAGGACGCGGAAGGCTCGCCCGTCGAGGTCATGGAGACCGTCACGGGCAAGGGCCACCTGGGCGACCTCGACTGGTCGCTCGACGCGCTGGAGCCGAAGCTTGCCGCGCTCTACGAGCACCTCGAGGCCAAGCGTCACGCGGTGCCTGCGCGCGGCGGGCTGCAGCACGTAGTCATGGCGCCACACCTGGCCGGCATCCTCGCGCACGAGGCGATGGGCCATCCGTGCGAGGCGGACCTGGTGCTGGGTGGGTCGGTCACCGGCGATCTCGTCGGCAAGCGCGTCGCAAGCGACCTCATCACCATGGTCGATTTCGCGCACACCTACGAAGGCGAGGAAGTCGTCGTCCCCGTCTACTGCGACGACGAGGGCACGCCGGGCACGGATGCTGTCCTCATCAAGGACGGAATGCTCACCGGCTTCATGAGCAGCCGCGAGACCGCGTCGCGCCTGGGCATCGCCGCCACGGGGAGTGCGCGTGCGTACGCCCCGAGTGACGAGCCGCTCGTGCGCATGCGCAACACCGCGATCCTGCCCGGCAAGTCGAAGCTCGACGACATGGTCGCCGGCATCGAAGACGGCTACCTGCTGCTTCGCACCGGCAACGGCCAGGCCGACTCGACCACCGAGTTCATGTTCGCGATCTCGCTCGGATACGAGGTGAAGAACGGGCGCATCGGTCGCGCCATCAAGGACACCACCATGTCGGGCTCGGCCATCAAGGTGCTGTCGAGCGCCGACGCCGTTTCCGACGACATGCAGTGGAACTCGGGCGGCTACTGCGGCAAGAAGCAGCCGATGGTGGTCTCGATGGGCGGCCCGGCTATCCGCGCGCAAGTGCACATGGGAGGCGAGTGATGGGCGCCGTCTCGCTGAGGGACACGGTCGAGGGCGCGCTGGCCGAGATGCGCGCGAGCGGATTCGACGAGGCGCAGGCGACCATCGTCGCCCGGCGCCAGGACGAGGTGAACATCGCGCTGAACGAGCCCAGCCTCCTGCGCTCCACCGATTCGCAGCGCCTCTTGCTCCTCGGCATTCTCGACGGACGGCGCGCGAGCACGGAGCTGACTGACCTGCACGCCGATTCGGTGCGCGAGGGCGTGCAAGCGTTGCTGGCCGCCGCCAGGTCCGCGCCGCAGGACGCGGCGAACAAGGTCTCCTCCGGCCAGAAGGCCCGCATCGTTCAGGGCCCGCAGGAGTCCGACGTCGCGCTGTTGACTGAGAAGGCGCGCGAATTGCTCGAGTTCGGCAAGTCCCATGCGCCCAAGGTGATCCTCGGCGAGGCGCTCGCCGCCCACACGCTCGTGCGCTCGCACACGCTCACGAGCGGCGGCAGCGACCTCGAGTCGCAGGCCGGCCATCACACGATCGATCTCTTCGGCACCGCGCGCGAGGGACAGAAGACCAGCTCCTTCGCAGCCGCCGGCGGCGACACGCACGACATCGGGGCGCATCACGCCACCGAGTTCTTCGGCATAGCGGAGCTGTTGACGCACCTCGAGCGCTCCATTCAGACGCATCCGATCGGCGGCCAGTTCGTGGGCGACGTGGTCCTCGCGCCCGCGGCCGTTGCCGACCTCGTCGAATGGTTGCTCGGCCAGCTCTGCGACGAGGCGCTGATCGCGGGGAGCTCGGTCTACCGCGATCGCGTGGGCGAGGCAGTCGGCTCGCCGCTGCTGACCCTTCGCAGCCGCTTCGATGCGCCGGGTGTCACCGCCCTCACCATGGACGCCTTCGTCGCCGGGCCCGTCGAGGTGCTGGGGCAGGGCGTGCTGAAGACGCTCACGCCGAGCCTCTACGGCAGCCTGAAGACGGGCCTGCCGCACGTTCCGACGGCCGCCGGCGGTTGGGAACTGCTCGCGGGCGACACGCCGCGCGAGACCCTGGTTTCAGACACCCGCAAGGGCGCATTGGTCGGGCGCCTCTCGATGGGTCGCCCCGCCTCGAGCGGCGACTTCTCGGGCGTGATCAAGAACAGCTTCGCCATCGACGGCGGCAAGGTGGGCGACGCGCTCTCCGAGACGATGATCACCGGCAACGTCGCCAGGATGCTGAAGGACGTCCTCGCAGTCAGCCGCGAGCGAATCGACACCGGCGCGCTGGTGCTGCCCTGGGTGAGGGTCGGAGGGCTGCAGTTCTCGTAGATCGTCATCCCAGGCGCCGCAGCGAGCGCGTCATCCCAGGCGCCGCAGCGAGTTCGTCATCCCGGGCGCCGCGGCAGCGGCTCTGGCCCGGGATCCAATTTCCCTACGTTTTCCAGTAAATCCCGCCCTCCCGCTTCATCATCCGGTGGTTGATGAGCTCGCGCCGCAGCGTCGCATAGTCGTCGAAGTACCGCTCGAGGATGTCGCTGATCTCGCGCTCCTTGTATCGCCGGTCCTCGATCTGGTCGAGCACCCACTGCAGCACCACCTGGCGCTTGGTGTGGGCCTCGGGGATCTTCTGGATCCGGCCGTCGACGATGAAGGAGGCGAGGATGCGGTCCGTGGCCGCGCCCTTGCCGGCGCTCGGCGGCGCGCGCATGAGCTTGGCCGGCTTGAGCAGGCTCTTGTTGATCGCGAGCAGCGCCTCCGGGTTCAGCCGGTAGTAATGCGTCGTCCCATCGGGCCGCATGGTGAGGAGATCCGCCGCCGCGAGCTTGGTGAGGTGGTGCGAGATGGTCGCCTCGGTGAGGTTGAGACGCCGGGCGAGGCTTCCCACGCTGTGCTCGCCCTCTGCCACGATGCCGATCAGGCGCAGGCGCGTCTCGTTGGCGAGGAGCTTCAGGAGCGGCAGGACGGTTTCGATGGATTCGGGCGTCACGGTCGTATTTAGACGAGTATCAAAGTTAGATGCTAGTCTAAGTACGGTCGCCCGGTCAACGGCGCGATGTGATGCGGAACGCGAGCACTGGAGAAGCACGAGATGCCTCCGCTCGCGGGTTCGGATACGCGGAGTATCAGTAGGCGTCGTCGTCGCGCAGCTTGTCGATCAAGTCGTTGGTGACCAGCCATGCTTCCCCTCGGCGATTCTAACCTCAGATGATCAGCTCGATCAGAAAAGGTCCGGCCTGGCGGAAGCTCCCCGCCATCAGGTCGGCGCATTCCTCGAGTGTCGTCGCGCGCGCTGCCTCCACGCCCATGCCGTTGGCTAGCTTCACCCAGTCGATCGCAGGGTTGCCGAGATCGAGCATGCTCAACGCATTGGCGCCCGGCTTCGCGCCAACGCCCTTGTACTCGCCCAGCAGGATCGCGTACTTGCGGTTGTTGAGCAGGACCGTGGTGCAGGGCAGGCGCTCGCGCGCCTGGGTCCACAGAGCCTGCAGCGAGTACATCGCGGAGCCGTCGGCCTGGAGGCTCAGCACGCGCCGGTTGCGTGACGAGGCGATCGCGGCGCCGGTCGCCACGGGCAGCCCGTCCCCGATCGCGCCGCCCGCGAGGTGCAGCCAGTCGTGCGGCGGCGCCCCGTGGGTCTGCCGATAGAAGTTGCGCCCGTACGAGACGCTCTCGTCGGACACGATCGCATCCTCGGGCATCACCGCCGCGACGGTCTGCGCGAGCCCCTCCGGCGTCGGCGCTCCGCGGACGATGGCGGGGCGCGGGCCGGGATCGGGAATCGCCGCCTCGGGAGCCTTGATCGCGCCGGCGAGCGCACGCAGGGCCTCGACGGGATCCTGGTCCAGGCGGGAGAGGACGTGGAGCTTCGCGCCGGGCGCGTAGTGGGTGGAGGGCTTGCCGGGATAAGCGAAAAAGCCCACGGGCGGACGCGCGTTCACGAGGATCAGGTGCTCGAATCTCGCGAGCGCCTCGATCGCCATGTCGGCGTTGTAGGGCACGCGCTCGACGGGAGGGCGTCCGCGTCCGCGCGAGACGTGCGCCACGCCGAATTCCGCCATGAGGCTCGCGCCGGCCGCGTGAGCCACGCGCCAGGCGAGGCCCAGCGGCTCGGCGAGCGCCGCGCGGCCGCCGATGAGGACGAGCGTCTTTGCCCCGTGATCGCGAAGCACGCGCGCCGCCTGGTCCACGGTCGATCCCTCGACCGGCGGCGGATCGGGCACGGGCAGGGGATCGGCCGGAACACCGCCTTCATCCCACGACGCGTCGGAGGGAAGGATGAGCGTGGCGATCCGGCCCGGCACCATACGCGCAGCCCGCACGGCCTCGGCGGCATCGCGGCCGACCTCCTTCGCACTGGTGCTCGTGCGCACCCACGCGGACACGGTTCGCGCGAGGGCGTCGGTGTCGGCAGTGAGCGGCGGATCGTGGGGCCGGTGGTAGGTCGCCTGGTCGCCGACGATGTTCACGATGCCGCTCCTGGCGCGGCGGGCGTTGTGCAGGTTGGTGAGCCCGTTCGCGAGGCCCGGCCCGCAGTGCAGTAGCGTGCATGCGGGCTTGCCGGCGATGCGCCAGTAGCCGTCGGCCATGCCGGTCACGATCGTCTCGTGCAGGCCCAGCACGCAGTGCATGCCGGGCGCCTGGTCGAGCGCCGCGACAAAGTGCATCTCGCTCGTGCCGGGATTCGCGAAGCAGGTATCGAGGTTGGAGGCGAGGAGGGTGTCGAGGAGGCTGCGCGCGCCGTTCATATCATTCGGGCATGATGTTCGAGAAAATCACCGCCTCGAGCCTCGGGAGGTGGACCTGAAGGGCGACAAGGAACTATGAGAGATTGAGGTCAACCATCTACGGGAGAGGCGATGAAAAAAATTCTCGTGATTTTCGCAGTAGCCGTGCTGCTCGGAGGCTGCGCTTTCGGCAAGCGGTATGACTATGGACGTGTATCGATCAACGCGCCGATCGGCCAAACGTCAGTAGCGGTCGCTCTGAACGTTATGGTGCACGATCGTCGACCATACGTCGTTTCCGGCGGAAAAGCAGATAGCTTCGTGGGCCTATCCCGCGGCGGATTCGGCAATCCTTTCGACGTACGAACCGCATCTGGCAACCCGCTTTCTGTGGAGATGGCGGACTCGCTGGCCAACGCCTTGACAGCGAGAGGCTTCACTGTTCTGAAGGCCCACGCACAGCCTCGAGACACGCAAACAGAGGCAACGCGTCTCCTCACCACCCGGGCGCCGGCACAGCGCTTCCTGCTGCTCACCCTCAATGAGTGGAAATCGGACTTGATGAGGAACGTCGACTTGCACTACGACATGAAGATCACTGTGTTCGACGAAAAAGGTGTTCCGATCGCGAGCGCCGCACAGAAGGGTGTCGATGCATTGGGGCGCGTGGGACACGCTGGCATCCCGCCCGCCTTTGCGAGGAAAGTCGAAGCGCTTCTCGAAGAGTCGCAAGTCGCCGCGGCGCTAAAGGTTTGAACTCTAGGGGCGGTCCTTCTGGCCGTTTGTGCGGTCCACCTTGCCGTCGGCGCCCCAGTGGATCTCGAATCGCCCGGCGCGCGATTGCCAATGCTGCCAGAGCGTCCCGTCCAGCGACGGCGTCTTGTGGGTGGGCGGATAACTCACCGCGGCGAGCACCTGTTCGCGCGTCATGCCCGGGATCACCTTGCTGGCCCCCACCGCAGCGCGCACTGGCTGCGGCCAGCGCTCGATCTTCGGTCGCGGGCTTGACTTCACCACCAGCTTTCCGACGAACGACTGGAGCGACTCCTCCTTCTTGCCATATTCGTGGACGATGCGATACGGCTTGCCATCGATCTCCACCGCGGCTTCGCTCGATTCCCACGACAGCACTTTGATCGGGCTGCCGGCGGGAATCCTCGCCGCGTGGGTCCAATTGGCGTCGCTGATCTTATCCTTGTCGTAATGCAGGTTGCAGCAGGTGTAGCCCGACGGCAGGTCCTGCGCAGCGGCAGCCTGGGCGAGGCACGCGGCGGCGATCATGAGCAGCCTTTTGTTCATCGTTATCTCCTCGGCAGTGGGTCATGCGAGGACGAATCTTACGCCAAGGGCGAGGATGGTTTTGGCGGTTGGAGCTTCGCAAAGCGGGTTGGCTGTGGCGAGGGGCGAGCCGTGCTAATCGATGAACAGCGTCGCAGGTGCCTCCAGGTACGCGCGCAACCCCTGCACGAACGACGCCGCACGCAGGCCGTCGACAATGCGGTGATCGAACGAGGACGAGAGATTCATGATCTGGCGCACGACGACCTGTCCGTCGCGGACGACAGGGCGCTCCGCCACCTTGTTCACGCCGACGATCGCGACCTCGGGGTAGTTGATGACAGGCGTGGTCACGATACCGCCCAAGGGGCCCAGGCTCGTGATGGTGATGGTCGAGCCGGAGAGCTCCTCGCGAAGGGCCTTCCCCGTGCGCGCGGCTTCGGCGAGGCGCGCCACCTCGGCGGCGCATGACCACAGGTCGCGTGCCTCGGCGTTGCGCACCACCGGGACCATGAGCCCGCCCGGAGTCTGCGTCGCGATGCCGATGTGCACGGCGCCGTACTTGGTGAGCGTGCCGCCGTCGTCGTCGTAGCGCGCGTTGATCTCGGTGTACTCCGGGACCGTGCGCACGATGGCGCGCATGAGGAAGGGGAGCAGGGTGAGATGGCCGCGCTCGGAGCGCCACTTCTTGTTGAGCTGCGCGCGCACGGCCTCGAGGTCGGTGACGTCCACTTCCTCGACGTAGGTGAAATGCGGGATGCGGCGCTTTGCCTCCTGCATCTTCTCCGCGATCTTGCGGCGCAGGCCGATCACCGGCACCGATTCCTCGTCGTGGCGCTGCGTGCCCGGCGCGAACGTGCCGCCCGCGGGAACCGAGAACCGCAGCGAGGCGCCTCGGCCGGTCGAGTGAGCCTCGAGATCCTCCTGCGTGACGCGGCCATCGGGGCCGGAGCCGCGGATGCCGGC
>Ga0307505_10003084_pt1 | contig 10800 bp, 10 predicted proteins | sample 23_S_MG_FD_202183 | JGI IMG/M metagenome (GOLD analysis project Ga0307505, IMG submission 202183) | Soil microbial communities from Populus trichocarpa stands in riparian zone in the Pacific Northwest, United States - 23_S | ecosystem: Environmental > Terrestrial > Soil > Riparian zone > Trees... | reverse complement strand
GTCGCCGGAATCGTCGTCGCAAATGTACTGACGTTCTTCGGCATCTTCGCGATGCCGGACGCGCGCGCCGCGGCGTTGCCGACAGCCGCCGCCGACGAAGCCGCGAGGTTCCTCGAGCACGTCTTCATCACAGGAAAGTTCTACTCCATCTTCTCACTGCTGTTCGGGATCGGCTTCGGGCTCCAACTCGTCCGCGGCGGCGACGCGGCCTTGCCAAAATTCCGCCGCCGGCTCTGGATCCTGCTCGCAATCGGCGCCGTCCACGCCGTATTCATATGGGCGGGTGACATTCTCATGCTCTACGCGATGCTTGGGTTCACGCTTCCGTGGTTCGCGCGCAAGCCGGACGCTGCGCTCCTTCGGTGGACCGTTGTGCTGCTCGCCGTTCCGACCGTGCTTTACGGCATCGCTCTTCTACTGTACATCACGCTCACACCCGGTGGCCCGCCTCCCTCGCCTGCAGACTCGGGAATGCCTCCGCAGATGCTCGAAGCTTTCGCGGCCATGGGAACCGGAGGAGTCAAAGAAGCTTTCGTGGGCAACCTCATCCTGCTCGCCGGACGCTGGTTCGACCTCTTCGCGTCAATGCGGTTTCCGAAAGTCCTTGGAATGTTCGTTCTCGGGCTCTACCTCGCGCGTACCGGCCTTGTCTTCTCACTCGGCGAACATCGTCAGACCCTCGTTCGCTGGAACCGGATCGGATTGGGGCTTGGCCTTCCCGCAAACCTTCTCGGTGCCTGGCTGATGGAGCAATGGCCCTACCTGCCGCCTTCGCTGGGAGGACTGCTGGGGGTCGCCGCTCTGGGGATTGGAATACCTCTTCTCGCCCTTGGCTACGCAGCGACGATCGGGCTTATCGTCGTGGATGGACGACGCATCTTCAGGCCATTCGCTCCAGTCGGAAGGATGGCACTGACGAATTACCTGATGCACTCGGTTGTGTGCGTCACGCTGTCGTACGGGTTCGGGTTCGGACTCTGGTGGCGGATCGGAGCGTCGACAGCGATGGGGATTGCCCTCGCGATAGTGCTGGTTCAGATCCCGCTCAGCGCATGGTGGCTCTCACGTGCCCGTTTCGGTCCGGTGGAGTGGATCTGGCGGCGCCTCACCTACGGCCAACCGGTTCCGCTCATGCGAAGCGGAGCCGTTACCGATTCTCCGAAATCGCTCGCATGAGACTTCCGTCATCACCGCCAAGCTCCCAGATGAACACACCGCCGAGCGCACGGTCGCGGGCGTAGCGAACTTTCTCTCCGACCGATTCGGGATCGTCGTAACTCACCCATGTTCCGCTGCCCGAGTCGTAGAGCCAGGGCACCCGGGCAGAGGCTTCCCAATGCCGGACGTAGCGCGGATCCCTGAGCCGCGTCTGCGAGAGAGTTTTCCAGTCCCCGTCGCCGCCCCGCCATCCCTCCGGTCTTCCGCCGGGCTGGAACAGTCCCCGATTCGTGTCCGCGACGCTGCCGTAAGCGCGCCCATAGAACGGGATGCCAACGAGAAGCTTGCCGGAAGGAACGCCCGCGTCATGAAACGCGCGAATCGATACATCGGCATTGAACTCCGGGTTCGGATCTCCTTCTGCTGCATATAACGGTGAATTGAATCCCGTCCTGCTCGAGCCGGCGTAATAGTCGTACGTCATGACGTTAATGAAATCGAGATGAGGCACGATCCTGTCGATCTCGAGATTGGCGATCGCCCTCGGGTTCGCCGACACGGCGATCGCGAGCTCGTAATGCCGTCCGTCCCTCGCTCCTTCCGCATTGAGCTGCCGCCGCAGCTCTCCCAGAAGGAGACTGAAGTTCTCTCTATCCGCCGGACGTTTCACATTGGTCTCGAGCCCGCCAGATACGGGAAACTCCCAGTCGAGGTCGATTCCGTCGAAGAGTCCCTGAGTCTGCCGGATAAAGACGTCGATTGCAGACTCTGTAAACAGCCGCCGGCTCGCGTCGGTCAGCGCTGCATCTGAGAACTTCCCTGAGCCAGTCCAGCCACCGATCGAAATCACGAGCTTCAGATGCGGATTCACCTGCTTCAGCCGCCGGAGCTCGGCGAAATTTCCCCCGTGATTGGTGGGAGTTCCTGTTTCGCACACTCCGATATCCACGCAGGGATCGCCAAGCGCCACCCGGCCGTCATCGGCGATTCTGCCGAAAGCGTAGAAGATGTGGGTCAGGTCCTTCGCCGGAAGCTCGGCGATCCGGGTACCCTTGCTTCGCACACCCCACGACGCGAGATAGCCGACGACGCGCATCTGCTGAACGCTCGACGGCGTGGCCGGGACCGGCTGCCGCGCCGGTGTGCAGGCGAGGGTGGCCGCCAGCGTGAGGAGTATCGATCTGTTGATGCGCATTGTCATGTGGTGGGGCGTAAGATGCGAATGTGCCCCCTGGTCGGGCCCGGGGGAATACCCGAAACGACCCGGCAGGAAGGTTGCACTGCAGGATCAGCAATGGTTTGCCGAACTTCTTCCGTCCCCTGACAACATATGCCTGACGAAACACCGAGCGACATCGAGGATGAAACGCCGGCGGACCCGGCCGATGCCGGTGCAGAGCCAACCGATACCCAGGCGCAGGGGGAGATACGGGAACGGGTGACCCGCCTCGCCTTCGGGGGCGACCCTGCGAAGTACGAGGAGTTCGTGCGGGAGATTGCCAGCGCAACGCCGGCCGGAGTCTACGTGATCCTCCGGGGAAGCTCGATAACCGGTCACAAGCACGGGTCTGACGAACCGTTCGACGCCGACGGCCCGGGAACGAGCGATCTGGATGTGACATTCGTTGGCGGCGACATGGTAATGCTGTTTCGCGAGTTTCACATTCCGGGCATTCACTCAGTGCCGCTCAGCGAGCAGCATCCTTTCGCATCGCCGCAGCTTTCCCCGTTGCGTCGGCGTCTTTGCGACATGGCAAAGCGGCCGGTGAATCTCCAGGCAACAACGTCGCTGGTGCAGAACGTTCGGGATGCCACGATGGACCAGCCGTATCTGGTGCTGTTGAGGCAGCCAGCTGAAGAAGAGGCGGGAGAGTAACGTTGCGGCTGCTTACCTACAACATTCGCGAGGGCGGCGTCGGCCGTGCCGAGCAGATCGCGGAGGTGATAGGTTCGGTGAATCCTGATGTTGTTGCGCTGCAGGAAGCGCGAAATCCGGCCGTCGTCGAGCGTATCGCCGGGTTGGCCGGGTTCCCGTACTCGGGCTCGAAGCGGGCGCACTCCACCGGATTTCTCAGCAAGATACCGGTGACCGGATACGCGTGGCGCTACCCTCCAAGAACCCGCCACGCCATCCTCGAGGTTTCCCTTGCCGAAGGATTTCCCCGATTGTTCGTATTGCACCTTAGAGCCTGGTTCTCGAAATGGAGCGAGAGACAGCGCGCGCGCGAGCTTCGAGGACTTCTCGACGGAATCAAGGAGCAACTGATCAAGGAGGAGAACGCATTTGCCTTTCACGTGCTTGCCGGCGACTTCAATGCTCTCGCGCCGGGCGAAGTACTCGACCCTTCGAATATGCCGGGGTGGATTCGGGGAATGATCTGGCTGAGCGGCAGGGACATCGCGCGAAGCACGATCGAGATGATGCAGGCGGAGGGTTACGTTGATGCATGGAGGGCGCTCAATGCGGATAACGAGAGCGACCGGGGATGCACGTTTCCCGTGTGGAATCCGCATGTCAGGCTCGACTACGTTTTCACTCCTGCAGGATATGCTTCACGCTTCGTTGCCTGCGAGGTCGTCCGGTCGCCGGAGATTGTACGAACCGCATCGGACCACTTTCCTCTCCTTGTAGATATATCCGACGAGGGGTAGAATCTCGATTGTAGTGGTTTCAACGCAATCTTCTCAACAAGGAGGAGTCGCATGCGAAGCAACTCGCAGTGGGGAGCGTTGATATTCGGTTTGGTTTTCCTGCTCGTTGGAATCCTCGGCCTGCTCGTGCCCGGTGGCATGGGGATGGATGCGGAGCTCACGACCAGCGGCCAGCTGCTCGGACTGTTTCCGGTCAATCTGCTTCACAACATTGTGCACATCGCCTTCGGCGTCTGGGGGATTACGGCATCGCGCAGCCACGCCGGGGCCCGAACCTACGGAAAGATCGGCGCGGGAGCCTACGGATTACTTGTTGTTCTTGCCTTCATCTCGCCGACTTTGTTCGGCCTGGTGCCGATCGGTGGCAATGACATCTGGCTTCATGCAATACTGACGCTGGGTCTCGCCTTTATCGGATTCGCAGGGAAGGAGCCCACGCTGGCCGCGTGAGCGCCCTGAAGCCAGAAGCGAGCGACAGTGAATCCTGAGCAGGCATACGCTGAGCTGACGCGGTTGTCGAGAGAGAGAACGGTTCTCTCGTCATGCGCCGGTCTTCTTCAGTGGGACTCCGAGATATACATGCCGAAAGGCGGCGTAAAGCATCGTGGGGAGCAGCTGGCGCTGCTTGCAGGTCTCGCTCACGACAGGGCGACTGATCCACGCCTGGGCGAGCTGTTGAGTGAAGTCGAGGCATCGTCGATGATAAGCGCCAGCGAGAGCCCGGAAGCCGTGAATGTCCGCGAGCTCCGCCGCGATTTCGACCGCGAAACCCGGCTGCCGCGAAGACTCGTCGAGGAAATGGCGCGTGTTTCCGCGCTCTCCTCCCGCGCCTGGGCTGAAGCGCGCGACAACGACGACTTCGAGAGCTTTGCTCCATGGCTCGACAAGACATTTACGCTTGCGCGCGAAAAAGCCGATGCAATCGGCTACGAGGGAGTGCGTTATGACGCTCTCCTCGACGACTATGAGCCCGGCATGACGACAGGAGAGCTGTCATCGCTGTTCGCCGATCTGCGCACCCAGCTCGTGCCACTTGTCGAGTCATTGCGTGACATACCTTCGCCGGCTCACCTCCTGGATCGCGAATTTCCACTCGATCTTCAGCGCGCGTTTGCGGAGGGGCTCGCGGCGAAGCTTGGCTTCGATCCCGGATTCGGCCGCTTCGACCTCGGGCCGCATCCGTTCTGCACGACGATCGGCCCGGGAGACGTCCGGATTGCGGCAAGGTACCACCCCCGGAATTTCGCCAGCGGCTTCATGGCGGTGATGCACGAGACAGGACATGCGCTTTACGAGCAGGGCCTCGACGCCGCTCACTTCGGAACACCGATGGGTGAGGCAGTGTCACTCGGAATCCATGAATCACAATCGCGATTGTGGGAGAATCTGGTCGGAAGAAGTTCGGGATTCTGGGAGCATCTTTATCCGCAGCTCGAGGATACCTTCGACCTCGACGACGTGCCGCTCGACGACTTCCGGAGAGTCCTGAATCATGTCGAGCCCGGATTGATACGTGTCGAGGCAGACGAGGTCACCTACAACCTTCACATCATCATTAGGTTCGAGCTGGAGAGGGCGCTCCTCTCGGGGGATCTTCAGGCAGCCGATCTTCCCGGGGCATGGAGTGACCTTTACGAGCGTTATCTGGGTGTAGTTCCGGACAGCGATCGCAACGGATGTCTCCAGGACATCCACTGGTCGGAAGCCCTGATCGGCTACTTCCCCACATATACCCTGGGTAATGTCTACGCGGCCCAGCTCTTTGCCGCCGCGGAGCGCGCCGTCGGTCCGCTCGAGGAAGCATTCGCCGCCGGAGAGTTTGGCTCGCTGCGGGAGTGGCTGGGGGAGAACATCCACCGCCATGGCAGACGCTACCGCGCGGTGACACTCGTAGAAAAAGCGACCGGAAGCGCCCCCGACACGTCAGCTCTCATCGCGAGCCTCTCGGCCCGTTATCCCGCTCCGGGCGGGCAATGACAACAGGCGCGTTATTGGAGCAGCAGTCCCGGTGTCGGGAGCACCCCTTTCACGAGAAAGTCCTCGCGCGGAAAAGCGTATCTGTCACGCCTGATGTAGTCGCCCTGCACCACCTCGACCCGCGCATGCGATGCGGCGCAATGCCAGGTCTCGAAGGATTTCGGTTTTGCTCTTCCGAAAACCGACGGCTCGAGAACTCCGACGTTCACTCCCTCTCGGACATCACGGGCGGAAGGATAGGTGAATGCCTCGACGCCGGCGCCGCGCATCGCCGTACCGAGTGGCTGCGATGATGCGTAACTCACTGATGAGGTGATGGCTCGGTGAAAAGCGTCGAACGGGGGCGCGACAAGGTCTATTCCGCGCGAGGTGCGAACCGAGACAGTGAATGCGGTCAGTGGTGTCTCGACAGTGCCAAGGTCCGCCTCGCTCCCTGCGAGAAACACCATTCTATAGTATGCGACCTCGGCAAATGCCGTTCGCCGGTCAGCGGATCCATACCAGATTCCGCGCTCTCCGCGGCTCCCGAATCGTGAGCCATGCCTTAGCGGGGGATACCTGAACGGCGTGAAGAGCAGGTAGTGAAGTCTGCCGCCGGTGTGGTCAGCCGGCTTCACGGTTTCGATCAGCTCTTCGAGCAGTTCCTGCTCCTCGCTGGAGTCGACGAGCTTGCGCGTCGATACCTGATGCTGAGCCTCCACCACCCGCCATGGCGAGAGGCGAAGCTGCTTCAGCTCAGAGTCGCCCGCGCATCGCGTCCAGATACTGGACAACATCAATGAGTCCTTCGACTGTCCGGATTCGTTCGGCGGGGATTCCGCCGACGTGGTTGTTCTGCGAATGAAGCCACGCGCGGGCCTTGCCATCATCACCCCCGACCAGGGCGTCGAGCGACCTGAAGAGCCGGAGAAATAACAGCGCCAGCTCGCCTTCCTTACGCTGAGGGTCGAGCCCGCGTCCGCTCCTGAGGCGCGAGATTGACGCCTCGCTGGTGCCGATGATCTCACCCAGGGCCTTGCTGCGGATCCCGAGCCGGGCGGCGGCAGAAAGGGCTGCCTTGGCGAGAACCGGTCCGGGTTGCGGCTTGCTGTCGAGTCGTAACGGGGGAGCTGTCATTTCAATTGCAAGATATCCGCGTAATCTTGCAATTGCAAGATCTACCGATCCGGTGGCTGCTCTCTGTCGGCGGAATCATCCCGCTTCACCGGGTCCGCGATGTCCTCAGTCCCTTCCCCGGAAGGAAGCCCGGCCCGCGAGCCAGGTCTGGGAAAGGGCCGGATCTCGTCGATGAGCGGGGCCGGCGGGTGCTTGCGGCGAAGGAGAAGCGCGATAACAACCGCAACCACGATGACAATCAGAATTAGCCTGATCACAGCCCCTCCTTTTCAAGAATGCTGAAAGTTAATTGCCTGCTGGCGTTGAGCTACCCCGCGGAAACCGGAATCGTTTGCGCAGGTATGTGAACACTTGTTATGCTTGGCGCCGTGGAGATCACAGCGATTCTGCAGGACGTGGAAAATGGTGTAGAGGGGGCGACCGACCGTCTCGCCTCCGCTGTGTTTGCAGACCTTCACAGGATCGCCGAGAATGCGATTCGCCGCGAGGTTGAAGGACACACCCTTCAGCCGACTGAGCTCGTCGATGAGGCCTTCGTGCGCATGATCGGGCAACGGCAGGTTTCGTGGCAGAGCCGGGCGCAGTTCTTTGCCATAGCGGCACGGACGATCCGGCGGCTTCTCGTTGATCATGCCCGCCATCGTCGCAGGCAGAAGCGTGACCACGGTGTCCGCGTAACACTCGACGAGTCGATCAGCGCGCCGGATCGCTCGATAGATCTCATCGCGCTCGACGAAGCGCTCCAGCAGCTCGACGCCGCGGCACCTCGACAGGCTCGCGTGGTAGAGCTGCGTTTCTTCGGGGGACTGGAGGTCGACGAAACAGCTCACGCGCTCGGCATATCTCCCGCGACGGTCAAGCGTGACTGGACATTTGCGCGCGCGTTCCTGCTTCGTTCCCTCGAGACGACCGCCTGAATCGATGACCGACAATCCGCTGACGCCTACGCGCCTGGAGAAGCTCCAGACGCTTTTTGAAGAAACTCTCGAGCTGCCCTCTCACGTTCGCACTGAGTTCCTCGAGTCGCGAGTGCCGGACGATGCCGGCCTGAGAGCGGAAGTCCTCGCGCTCATCGAGGTTCACGAGCGCAGCGAAACAGACTTCAGGAGCCCGGTATCGGCTTCAGCGCTGCGGGATGCGATGACCGGCGAGGATCGATGGACCGGAGAACGCGTCGGTGCCTACCGCATCGTTGGGCTCGTCGGAATCGGCGGCATGGGCGCGGTCTACGAAGCGGCTCGCGACGACGAGCAGTTCACGAAGCGGGTGGCGGTGAAGTTTCTTCACCGCCACGTGGGCAGCGAGTCCGCGCTCGCTCGATTCAGGGCTGAGAGACAGATACTGGCGAACCTGAATCATCAGAATATCGCGGCCCTGATCGATGGCGGAGTGACCGACGATGGCCAGCCCTTCATCATCATGGAGTACGTCGAAGGCAAGCCGATCACCCAGTGGTGCGACGAGCAGCGACTGCCTGTGAAAGAGCGGCTCGAGCTCTTTCTTCAGGTGTGCGCGGCGGTGCAGAGTGCCCACCAGAGTCTCGTTGTTCACCGGGATCTCAAGCCAGCCAACATTCTCGTTACCGGAGAGGGCAGGGTGAAGCTGCTCGACTTCGGCATCGCGCGACTGATGACGGTGGAGGGAGATCCCGATCACCGGCCGCCCACGCTCTCGGGCAGCAGGTCGTTCACCCCCGAATACGCGGCCCCCGAGCAGATCCGCGGCCTCGTAGTTGACACACGCGCCGATGTTTACGCGCTGGGTGTCGTGCTTTTCGAGATGCTCGCCGGTCACCGGCCGTTCGACCTTCGTGAAAAGAGCATAGCGGAGATCGAGCGGGTAGTGCTCGGGAATGAAGCTCCGCGGCCCAGTGCGTCGATCGACTCGGAGCGCGCGGCGCTGCTCGGCGAGACGTCGCCCCCGCGTGCGCGGGCAGCGGTCGGGGGGGATCTCGACGCAATCGTAGGCACTGCACTTCGAAAGGAGCCCGAGCGTCGCTATTCATCGGCAGACCTGATGGCCCGCGATCTTCAGCTTCACCTCGAAGGGCTCCCCGTTTCCGCGCGGCCTGACGGCATGAGCTACCGCCTGACGAAGCTGGTTCGGCGGCGAAAGCTCGAGACCGCCGCAATGACTCTTGCCGCCGCTTCATTGATAGTCGGCTTCGTTGCCGCCTCTATCCAGGCGCGGCGTGCCGAAGCTGAGAGCAGGCGCGCGTCGCAGGTGACGAATTTTGTCACCACGATGCTGGCCTCCGCGGACCCGGCGTCACTCGGGCGCGACGTGACCGTGCGCGAAGTGCTCGATTCGGCCGCCGCGCGCGCCGACACACTCTCCGCAAATCCGGCACTCGAGGCCGAGATTCGCACCGTCATCGCCAGCACATACATGGCGCTCGGCGAATTCGAGGCAGGCAGTGCCCAGTTCGATCGCGCGCTTGCAGCGCACCGGAAGCGCGCTCCGGCCGGCGATCACGCGACCGCAATGGCTCTCATGAAGAAGAGCCATGCACTCGAGTACCTCTCGGACTATGCCGCCGCCGACTCGGTTCTCGCGATTGCGGCAACGCTGATCCAGCGGCATCCTCACCCTGACCCCCTCGAGCGTGCGGCGTTCCTCGATCAGAGGGGGCGGATTCTCTCCCGCCTCGGGCGCAATGAAGAGTCGGAGCGAACCCATCAGGAGGCCCTCGACATCACCTTGAAGGATGCGCCCGGCCGTGACTCGCTGCTTGCCTATGCATACGTCAACCTCGGCTTCGCGAAGAGCGAGCTTGGCAAGGCGGCGGAAGCTGAAGCCCTTTACGAGGCGGCGATCCGCGCCGCCCGCCGCGCGTACGGGCCCGGGCACCCCGAGCTGGCTGCGATGCTGTCGCCATACGCGAGTGTTCTGGATCGTGCGGGAAAAACTGCCCAGGCAGAATCAACCTATCTCGAAGTTCTAGAGATAAGGCGCAAGCTCCTCGGTGACGAGCATCCCGAGTATGCATGGACGATGTTCAACTACGCGGATTTTCTCATGGCGCACGAAAGGTTTCCAGAAGCGGCGAAGTGGTCACGCGAGGTGTTGAAGCTGCGTGGCCGGTCACTTCCCGAAACTCATCTGGCGATCTCTACCGCGATGGGTGTCCTGGGACGATCCCTCGGTCCGATGGACTCGCTCGACGCCGCCGAGCGTTACCTGCGCGAGAGTCTCGAGCTGCGGCGGAAGACGTTGCCGGCCGGTCACTGGGCCCTTGCGTCGAGCGAGAGCATCCTGGGTGGGCACTACACGCTTGCGCGCAGGTTCAGCGAAGCAGCGGCGCTACTGGTGCCATCCGAGAAAAAACTCGTCGAAGCACGGGGCGAGGGAGCTCCGGTGGTGAAGGACGCGCGGGCGCGCCTTGTAGCGCTTTATACGGCATGGGGCAAACCAGCGGAAGCCGCGCGGTGGCAGGACAAGATCACGGCACAGTAGCGCGAAGCCTAGATTGCCCGCATGGCATCACGGCGAGTCGTCGTTATCGGGGCGGGCGCGGCCGGCTCAATGGCGGCTATTCTCGCGGCACGAGGGGGTGCCGAGACCACTCTTCTCGAGCGGACTCGCGATGGCGGGAAGAAGATTCTCATAAGCGGCGGCGGGCGGTGCAACGTGCTGCCGATGTCGGTGGATGAATCGCGGTTCGTCACGGCCTCATCCCCCCGGTCGCTGCGCAAGATCCTGCGCTCCTGGCCGCTTGATGAGCAGATTGCATTCTTTGAAGACGATCTTGGAATACCGCTGGCCGAAGAGCCCCAATCCGCGAAACTGTTCCCGCGGTCCCACAGGGCCCGCGACGTTCGCGATGGCTTGCTCGCGGCAGCCCGCGACGCAGGCGCGACAGTGGAAAACGACAGCGTCGTTACCGGCTTCTCACCC
>Ga0307505_10003083_pt1 | contig 10801 bp, 8 predicted proteins | sample 23_S_MG_FD_202183 | JGI IMG/M metagenome (GOLD analysis project Ga0307505, IMG submission 202183) | Soil microbial communities from Populus trichocarpa stands in riparian zone in the Pacific Northwest, United States - 23_S | ecosystem: Environmental > Terrestrial > Soil > Riparian zone > Trees... | reverse complement strand
GAAGGCGACACCAACGGCGACGGCATCGCCGACTTCTCGCTCCTCGTCACCGTCACCGGAGGCCACGCAATCGTCGCTACCGACTTCGTGCTGTAGGGCCGCAGCGCAAGCCACGCCGGAGCGCCGGGATAACCCCGATGGTTCCCGCCGGCTCGTCGCGGCGAATCCTCATGACCTGAGACCGCGCGGTCGCGATTTCGTTACGGATGTGACCATCCTGTAGCGGGGGCCCGTTGCGCCAGTTGCCGAACGATAGCTGCAAAAAAGCTCGCGCCGGACGTCCGGCGGCGGCGGTGGCGGCTGCGCGCACGGGCCACTGCCGACATTTTTCGAGCCGGGCGATGGAGTCGTTGGGCTCGCTCGTCCGTTTAACCCCCATGAGGGGCCGTGAGCGTGCGGCGGAGGGACCAGCGAGGAGTGCCCGATGCGAACTGAACCGATGATTACCTCCCTGTTCGCCCGCGAAGCCGCCGACGACGGGAGTCCGTCCGCCGCCGCGGCGCTCGCGCCGGCCACCTCCAAGCAGACCCATGCGTTGCAGATCGACGGCGTCGGCGACCGCGTGCCGGTGTTCGTGCCGCTGCTGGTGACGACCACCGACACCGTGCCCGACGACACCAGCTCGGCGGCGACGCTGACCGTCGACGGAGCCCATGTCGTCTCTACCATCGACACGATCGGCGACCAGGACTTCTACGCCGTCACCCTGGCCGCCGGAGTGCATTACCAGATCGGCATGTACGGCTACGCGGGCGGACCCAGCCTCACCCCGCTGGCCGATGCCTACGTGGAAATCTACGACGCGGCCGGCAACCTCGTCACCAGCGGCGACGGCGGCGCGGACACCCCGCTCAACGCGACGAATTCGGGCTTCGACGTGCTGCTCGACTTCATCCCGAACGTGGGCGGCACCTACTTCGTCAACGCGCGGGCATTCGACAACCTGCCGGCCGACGGGACCGACGGCGACCTGGTGGGCGATTATGAACTGTTCGTGCAGATCGCCCCGCCCGGCGCCTACGAGCCCTATTACGAAGTCGACGAGCCGCTCTACGCGCTCGACTGGGGCTCTCAGGTCGGCAAGGTCAACCAGTCGGCGCGCAATCCCGACGGCGACGAGGGACCGCGCGATACCGGCAACGCCCAGGGCACGCCGGTCTTCGGAAGCGCCCTCGACATCGCCGGTCTCGCAGCGGCGCAGAACGTCGATGTCGCCGGCAAGAACGTGATAACGATCTATTTCGCCCGGGCCGGCGACGTATTCACCTCGCTCGAGGATCCGCTCAGCCCCGGGCTGCCCCCGGCGACGATTACCGCGGTCGGGGTGCAGGATTTCGAGCGCTCGGCAGTGCTGACCGCGCTGGCAGAATTCGCCAAGGTCGCCGACGTGGTCTACCTTGAGGTCGACGACCGCGACCTCGCCGACTTCGTCTACACCAGCTACCAGGGCACGCCGGGACCGGGCGTCTCGCTGCTCGGCTCGATGAGCCCTCCCGGCGAGGCCAACGAGGGGCTCGCGCAGTTCAACTCCGGCGATTACCGCTGGAACGCCACCGACCTGCAGCAGGGCGGCTTTTCATTCGTCACGCTGATCCACGAGTTCGGCCACGGCCACGGGCTGGCGCACCCGCACGACAACGGCGGGCGATCCGGGATCATGCGCGGCGTGGAGGGCGAAGGGGCGGGTGTCGCCGATTACACGACCGGCGATTTCGCGCTCAACCAGGGCGTATTCACGATGATGTCGTACGAGGACGGCTGGCAATCGTCGCCCTACGGCAACGCCCCGACCGATGTCGGCTATGGCTATCTCGGCGGGCTTATGGCGTTCGACATCTCCGCGATCCAGGACAAGTACGGCGTCAACGAGGACTGGGCGACCGGCGACGACACCTACCTTCTCAAGGACGTCAATGCCGCCGGCACCTTCTTCGCCTCGATCTGGGACGCGGGGGGAACCGACACGATCGCCTATGACGGCGCGCGCGATACGGTGATCGACCTGCGTGCCGCAACGCTGGCCTACGAAACCGGAGGCGGCGGGTTCGTCAGCTATGCGGACGGAATCTTCGGCGGGTTCACCATCGCCAACGCCGTGGCGATCGAGAACGCACGCGGCGGCTCGGGCGACGACACGCTTGTCGGCAACGCGCTGGCCAACCGGATCGACGGCGGTGACGGTCACGACCTGATCGTGCCGGGCGCCGGGTCCGACACCGTCTTCGGCGGCGAGGGCGACGACGGATTCTATTTCGGCGGCGCGTTCGATCCATCGGACAGCGCCGACGGCGGCGCCGGGTTCGACCAGGTCGGGCTGCAGGGCGACTATTCGGGCGGGCTCACCCTGGGGGCCGGCAGCCTCGCCGGCGTCGAGATGCTGGTGTTCCTGCCGGGCAGCGACACGCGCTTCGGCGATACGGCCGGAAACCTCTACAGCTACGACCTCGCCATGCACGACGCCAACGTCGATGCCGGGCAGATCTTCCGGGTCAGCTTCAACACGCTGCGCGCCGGCGAGAACGTCGACTTCGACGGCTCGGCCGAGACCGACGGCGCGTTCCTGACCTTCGGCGGAGGCGGCAACGACGTGCTCACCGGCGGGGCCGGCGACGACGGGTTCTTCTTCGGCACCGGCCTGTTCGGCTCCGGCGACGTCCTGAACGGCGGAGCGGGCGCGCTCGACCAGCTCGGCCTGCAGGGCGACTACAGCGACGCCAACGCTGTCGTATTCGGCGCCGGGCAGCTGACCGGGGTTGAAATGATCGTGTGCCTCAGCGCCGAGGACGCGCGCTTCAACGGCAACTCGGGCGCGCTCTACGGCTACGACCTCACCATGCACGACGGCAACGCCGCGCCGGGCGAGCTGCTGATCGTCAGCGCCAACCGGCTGGTCGCCGGCGAGACGCTGGTGTTCGACGCCTCGGCCGAGGCCGACGGCGGGCGCTACCACGTGTTCTCGGGCGCCGGCCACGACATGCTGATCGGCGGCAGCGGCGACGACCGGCTCTACGGCGGCGCCGGCGGAGATTCGCTGATCGGCGGCGGCGGCAACGACGTGTTCGGCTACGTCAGCGCCGCGCACTCGACCGCCGCGGTGATCGACGGGATCATCGACTTCACGCTCGGCGACAGGATCGACCTCGCCGCGATCGACGCGGTCGCGGGCGGCGAAGACGACGCGTTCGCCTTCATCGGCGCGGCCGCGTTCACCGGCGCCGCCGGCGAGCTGCGCGCCGCGCTCCAGAGCGGCAACCAGTGGCGCGTCGAAGCCGACCTCGATGGCGACGGCACCGCCGACTTCGCCCTCCTCGTCTACGTCACCGACGGACACCCGATCGGAGCAGGCGACTTCGTGCTGTAGCGGGCGCGGACACGATGGCGAGGGTGGGATTCGAACTCAGCCCGCAAATGACTGATTTTTCACAGCCCGTATTGCCTGTTCATCCCTCGGGTCCACGCGATAATTTCCCCTTAAAATAGATGATCTTAGAGCCAATCCCGCGACGTGAATAGCATAGACGGATTGGGATTCGAATTCGACGGTCTGGCTTACCTAGCTCAACGGTACGCATCGTCTCGATTTGGCCGTGTGTGGACGGCGCTCCGTTGCACGTGCGTTTTGAGGCTGTTGCAGTCTGCGGGTTGGTGCGGCCATGTGTCCCGCCTGTCATGCGGCTTGAAGTTCGCCGCTGGCCATGATGCCTATCGCGCGGATACTCCTGGGATCTCCATCAGCCGGCGACCGACCTCAGTCTGACGCGCGCTCTCGCGGATGCGGCGGTCGTTCTCGAGGATCTGCTCCTTCACGACGACGAGCTGCGCCACCGGTAGCGGACTGACCGCTCGCAGATGCCCAAACCGCTCCAGCGGACCGGCGGCCGACCCATTGTAGACAGCGCTCAGAAAGCGAAACCCTCGTGACCGTCAGCCCCCGCTTTGACATCGACGTCTGCCGGCTCGATTTCGTTCTGATATTTACAGCGCGAAAGCCGCCGCCGCCTTTAGCCCAACCGCGGACGCCAGTAGCACGTCCATTCCTGGACGCGGGAGATATACGACGACCACCTCTTGAGCTTCCTTGAATAATTGCTGATTTAGCCTCTAACGAACACTGTGAGAAGCCCGGAAACAGAGAACCGGCATACAATGTCCCTCACTGACATAACGGCTCCCCCGAAGCATGCGCCGCTAGCTATCACATCGTTCTTATGCAACGAAGTACATCCTTGCAACCTTTAGGCTTGCAGGACTTCTTACTGTTTTCGCGACTCTCGCCTTGCATACAGCTTTGCTGACGCTTACCAAGCCGAAATGCCAGATAGCCCTCTACAAGCGATCGACCGCGCGGAAATGGAAGCCTTTACTGGCATGACTGCTGGGCAGCAGGCCTTACTCTCAGAGGCCGGCCGCTCGGGCTTGTTCGTGTTTGACGATGACGACCTTTCCGCCAAGGTCACGACGGATACCCAACAGGCCATCTACGTGGCGCCGGCAAGCGATGACACAGGCGCGTCCGGTGCTTGGGTCCGGCGAGTCGATGGCGCGCCCTACCAAGCGGGCTGGTGGGGAGTTGTCGCGGACGACGGCACGATCAATAACGACACGGCGCTCGCCGCTGCCATTGCATTCCTGCCGACTGCGGTTCCGGCATTCGACGGCTACCGAGAGGGCATGGCCGAGCTTTTGCTCCCGCCGGGAGTAGTCAGGGTAACGACTTCGGGCATTCTCTCTAACCTCGGGTCCGGTGTGATCGGGCGCAGCGGCTACAAGCTACGCGGTCACGGGCCGCGCTCGACCATCCTCTGGATGGATGGTTCGGGGGGTGGCACCAAATGGTTTTACGACAACGGCGCCACACGTCGAATGACTTTTGCTGTATTCGAGGATGTTGGCTTCTACGGCGGCTCCGACTGGCACATGGGGAATCCGGCCACGGACGTCGGCCTTCCGTTCTCCAATCTCGACACCGATGTCAACGGGTTCAAGTTCACGGGGCCGGGATCCGAGGACGCCCATGTATTCACGCGTTGCGATTTCGGCTGGCTCCAGCAGGTGGCACAGTGGGAAGGGACCAACAACGCCGACACAAACCGCTTTGACCACTGTAATTACTGGAAGTGCAACAACGTTTTTCACATCAACAATCTACAGTCGCTTTCGATAAGCGACGCGGCAGGTTATGCCCTGATCTATGGCAACTATCTGACCTATGGCGCGAGCGCGGTTGGCGGCGGCAACTTCAGAAAATCCGCTGGCGCGATTGTCATGTTGGCCGACGAAGCCGGAGTGGACGCCTACGCCCTAAAGATAGATCAGGCCGGGCCGGGCGCTAATTGCGCTCCTGTCATATTCGACGGTGTCCGCTTCGAGCTTCGTGGCACTCGTGCCAAGCTGGCCTTGCTGACCACGTTCTATGCCAACTCGCAAACACAATTCACCGGGTGCTCGCTCCTTAACACGAGCACGGCGAACAAGGAGATAGTCGAACTCGGCGGGTATCAGACGCTGCAGTTCGATAAGTGCAGTTTTATGAATCAAAGTACGGGGAGGATGCAATTCAAGATTACGTCAAATGCTCGTTACATGCACAACCCGCACCTTATTTTCCGCGCCTCGCAAATCCCGGCAACCATTCACGATGACGTAATTTGGAACGGCGGCTCCGGCAAACTGTCGATTGACACCCTCTGTTCGTCAGGGGAAATCGCCGCGCCTACCGCGCCGATCATCTGCAAGGCCATCGCCTGCAATCGATTCGGCACAAGCAAACTCAACTCAACCTCCAATCGCTCCAATCAGCGCTTCACCGCCTCTCCGGTGTTCGCCGATGGAATTCTGCATAATGCCGAATATGTGGTGGAACTTCCGCCTTATGCCGAGATCGTCGAGGTATGGGCCAAGTTCGAGCCCAACGGTGCGCCTGCCTCGACCTACCAAATTCATATTGGCAACGACGACAAAAGCCTGACTTATGCAACGAGCCCCGCGCAGGCTTTCAACCTCGGTGGTTCAGTGTACACAGCCGGCATTTTCAAGAACGTTGCAAGCAGCTCCACAGATCGCAATGTTCGTTTCTGGTTTTCCAACGGAGCTGGCGGCGCCGCTTCGAGCAGCGTGAACGCGTCTGCTATACCGTTACGCGCCGGCGTTGTTTACGAGTGATCGTCTCCAGTCGTCAAAGTCTGCCTCAATCGCCTGCGATGCGCCGACAGTCGCTCGAACAGGACCCGTTTACCTCGGGCGCGGCCGCGGTCGAGTTTGATGTAGAGGTCGACCGGCTGCCCGTTCTGCGCTCCGATCCAAACAGGTGCCGAAGCAACGCTAATATCTTTGGACGGCCGTGACGATGCATTTTCTGCTACGGCATGGACGGTAAAATCTCTCTGCAGTTCAATGACTGCTTCCGGGATCCCGGCTGCGTCGTCTGGCCGGATAGGGCGCAAAGCAGTTGAACTACATCTTTCGACGCTTGCCCTCGAACCCGTCCTTCACGGCGTTGATCCAGGCGACCACCTCGCGGTCGCTCCAGCGCGACGCAAAGGGCGAGATTTTGTAGGGCTGCGGAAAGCGGCCGTCCTTGATCATGGCAAGAGGTAGAGCCGGTGGCTGTCGGTCAGCTTGTAGGGCTTGGGCCGCGCCTTTGCCGCGCGGAGTTTCGCATCGTTCAGCATGTTCATCTCCGGGACCACGTTTTTTCCGATCTGGGACCACGTTTTCGGCGGTCTGGGACCACGTTTTGAGACCACGCAAACAGCGGAGGCCTCCGAACGGCCGCGAACGGATTGATCCGTTAAGCATCGGATTTCAGGGGAAAAACGTCAATCTCGGTGGACTTTTACGAACCCCTGCGGAGGAATTCGTGGCGGAGAGGGTGGGATTCGAACCCACGGTACCCGTGAGGGCACAACGGTTTTCGAGACCGCCCCGATCGACCACTCCGGCACCTCTCCGCATCGGTGCGAGGGCACCGCGAGGCGCCCGGTCGGCTAGGAGCGCGCGGTTAGCCCAAGCGCCGCGGCTTGCCAAGCCCGTCCTGAGCTTTTGCCGAACGGGCCCGTCCCGCGCCCTTGCCGAGGCGTCCGGATTGCCCCGTTTTCGGCCAGGCTGGGGATTGCGCGGGCGGGAACCTTGTCCGCGAGGCCGGGTAATCTATATCTTGTGACCATGGAGCGATCCCAGTTCTATTCGCCGCAGGCCGGCCGCCGGATCGAGGCGCCGCGCCATGCCGAAGCACGATTCGCCATCGGCGACGTGGTCAGGCACAAGCTGTTCGATTTCCGCGGCGTGGTGTTCGACATCGACCCGGTTTTCGCCAACAGCGAGGACTGGTACGAAGCGATCCCCAAGGAGCTGCGGCCCAGCCGCGACCAGCCGTTCTACCACCTGCTCGCCGAAAACGAGGATTCGAGCTACGTCGCCTACGTCAGCCAGCAGAACCTGCTGGCCGACCGCGACGGCGGCCCGATCGAGCACCCCAACGTGCCGCAGCTGTTCGATACCTTCCGCGGCGGCCGCTACCGGCTGCGGCGCAGCCTGACCCACTAGCTCTTGATCTTCCACCCGCTCCTGAGGAGCCGGTAGGCCGCGAATCCGAGCGCCAGGTTGAGCACGCCCGCGCCCGCCGCCGCGCCGATCACCGCATCGTTGGTGTTGCCGATGTCGCTTTCGCCGATGAAGCCGAAGCGGAAGCCCGAGATCATGTAGAAGAACGGGTTGGCGCGGCTGATCGACTGGAATGCCGGGGCGAGGTTCTCGATCACGTAGAACGTCCCCGACAGCAGAGAAAGCGGCGCGACCACGAAGTTGGTCACCGCCGCGGCGTGGTCGAACTTTTCCGCCCACATGCTGGTGACCAGCCCCATCAGCGCGAGCATGACCGATCCCATCAGGCCGAACCAGACGATCGCCCAGGGATGCGCCGCGGTCAGCTCGACCCCCGGCCACAACGCCATCGCCAGCGCCACCGCGCCGCCGACCATGACCGCGCGCGTCACCGAGGAGGCGATGATGCCGATCATCAGCTCGGCCTCGCTCAGCGGCGGCATCAGCAGGTCGATGATCGTGCCCTGGATCTTGCCGGCCAGCAGCGAGAAGCTGGAGTTGGCGAAGGCGTTCTGCATCATTCCCATCATGATAAGGCCCGGCGCGACGAAGCTGGCGAACGAAACGCCCAGCACCTCGCGCCCGCCGCGGCCCGTCGGACCGCCCAGGGCCACGGTGAAAATCACCAGGAACAGCAGCGTGGTGACGGCGGGCGCCCAGATCGTCTGCGTCTGGACCTTGAGAAACCGCCGCACCTCCTTCATATAGAGGCTCCACAGCCCGATCCGGTTGAAACCCGTGATCAATGGTTGCCCCTTGGGCGGAAACGGCCGCCCGGCACTCGCGTTGGTGTCGATGAATTCGGGCTGCTTCCCGGGGTTGACCGGGGCGGCGGCTTGGGCTTGATCGACCATAGCCCGCGCCTATCCGCCGGACCTGGTGCTGGCAAGACAGATGGAAACCGAATGAGCTGGACCGACGAACGTATCGCCACGCTGACCAAGATGTGGGAAGGCGGCGCGACCGCGAGCCAGATCGCCGACGAGCTCGGCGGCGTCTCGCGCAATGCCGTGATCGGCAAGGCGCACCGCCTCGGTCTCAAGGCTCGCCCCTCGCCGGTCAAGGCCAACGAGCCCAAGCCCGCGCCGGCGCGCAAGGAGCCCGAAGGGCGCCCGCCTGCCAAAGCCGCCCCCAAGCCCCCGGCGAGACCCGCCGCCCCGGCCGAGCGCGACGAGCAGGAGGAAGCCTTCTCCGCCGCCACCGAAATCCCGACCCAGCCGCTGCCGAACCGCGAGCCGGCGCCCCGCGTTGTGTCGGTCGGGCCCGGGGGGTTCCTGCGACAGGGTCCAGGCGACCAGCAGGCGCCGATCCCCCCCGCCCCCCCGCGCCGCCTGGTGCCGGCCAAGCCGAGCCCGGAGATGGCCGACAAGACCAGCCTGCTCGACCTCAGCGACCGCGTGTGCCGCTGGCCGATGGGCCATCCGGGCGAGGCGGACTTCCACTTCTGCGGGGTCAAGGTGAACCCCGGCTTCCCCTACTGCGTCGAGCATTGCGGCCGGGCCTACCAGGCGCAGCTACCGCGCGGCGCCCGCCGCCCTCCGCCGCCGCTGCCGTTCGGCGGGCCGCGCGTTCGCTAAGGCGCGCGCTGAGCCTGGGCCGAGATTCGGCGGGTCCCAATTCCGGCTGCCCCGGCGAAAGTCAGGCTAGGGAAACGGTAACCATGCCGTGCGACGATGCGCGGCATGGCCGACGAGCACTCCTTCGGTGACCGGTACCGGGCCGGCTGGCACCGCGCGGGCCTACTGTGGAACCGCGTGGTCGGCACGTTCCTGGCGGTGACCGGCGGCGGGGCGCTGCTGCTGTCGCTCGGCAGCGAGCGCTTCTCGCTCGCCACCCACTGGCCGACCTTCGTCGCGGTCGCCGGCCTGTGGTGGCTGGCGCGGTGGTTCTTCAAGGCGCGCGAGATCGTGATCGAGCCGCTCGACGGCGAAGGCCATACCGGCAGGGACACCTATCCGCTCGAAGGGCTCGACCGCCGGCTCGGGGCCACGCTGGCGCGCCTCGCCGGCACGATCGCGGTAACCGGCGGGGCAGCCGCGGCGTGGAGCGTGCTGACGATCGAGGACTTCACGATCGCCGGATACTGGCCCGTGCTGGCGATGGCCGCCGTGCTGCTCCTCGTCGGCCGGGCGTGCTTCCGCGGCCGCCCAAGCCTGCTCAACATGATGAGCGAAGTTCCGCTAAGCCCCGATGAGGAGGCGGCGCGCCGGCGGGACGTGGCGGTCGACCACCAGCGCCGCGGCTGACATCAGCGCCGCGCTGACCACCAGCACGGCGAAGAACATCGCCAGGCTGCCGCCGCCGAGGTCGATCAGCCATCCGCCAAGCGCGGTCGCGGCCACGGCTCCGATGCGCCCGACGAAGATTCCGAAGCCGATTCCCGCCGAGCGGCACGACGGCGGGTAGGCGTGGGTCATCAGCGCGTAGAGGCTGGCGATGCCGGCGCTGAAGATCGCCGCCGAGAGGCCGTAGAGCGCCGTGACCAGCAGGACGTCGCCGGCGGCGGGCGTGCCGTCGAGCGCTTCGAGCACGAACGCCAGCGTCAATAGCGCCGCCATCAGGCCGAGGCTGATCGAGGCGAACACCACGCGCGAGCCGAAGCGCTGCACCAGCAGGCCGGCGGCGATCGAGGCGGCGACCGAGGTCAGCCCGCCGACCGACACCGCGTAAGCGGCCTGCTCGAAGCTGAACCCCTTGGCGGTGAGGAAAGTCGTCGCCCAGCTCAGCATCGCATAGGCGATCAGCGCGGCGGCGGCGAAAGTGATGCCGACCCCGAGGTTGAGGCGGCCGTTGCCTTCGGCGAACACGCCCGCGGCGGTGCCGTCGCTTTGTATGGCGAGCGCTTCGGGGGCAAGCTCGACCGGCCCGTCGAGCACCCGGCGCGCCGCGGTGTGCGCGGCCTCGCTCCTGCCCTTCGCCAGCAGGAACGACGGGCTGTCGCGCAGGAAGGCGACGATCAGCCCGACGACCAGCAGCGTGCCGAGCCCGACCACCACGAACGACCCGCGCCAGCCGAACGAGGCGTCGAGCGTCGGGGCGAGCGCGGCGATCACGAAGCCGCCCGCCGGCGTGCCGACCGACAGGGTGGTCACCCCGACCGAGCGCCAGCGGTCGGGCAGCCACTCGCTCGCCAGGGTGATGGCGTTGGCATAGGCCGAGCCGAATCCGAGCCCGCCGACGAGGCGCCACGCGGCCATCT
>Ga0307505_10003082_pt1 | contig 10803 bp, 8 predicted proteins | sample 23_S_MG_FD_202183 | JGI IMG/M metagenome (GOLD analysis project Ga0307505, IMG submission 202183) | Soil microbial communities from Populus trichocarpa stands in riparian zone in the Pacific Northwest, United States - 23_S | ecosystem: Environmental > Terrestrial > Soil > Riparian zone > Trees... | reverse complement strand
GGCGTCGAGACCCACGACGACTTGCAATTGATCCGCGAGCTCGGCGTCAGCCAGGTCCAGGGCTATATCTTCGGCCGCCCGGGCGATTCCACGGCGGCGATGGAATATGCGTCAAGCGCCACCGTCGAAGCCGATGGCTACGCCTGCACCCGCGAGCCGCGGCAGATGCTGATGCGGCGCGCCATTGCCGCCATCAACGGCAAGCCTGAGGAGATCCGGCTCCGCAACATCTCTGCCATGGGCGCGCTCGTCGAGTGCGAGCACCCGGTCGCACCTGGCACCCAGCTGACCCTCGACATCGTCGGCGTCGGACCGGTGACCGGCATGGTCCGCTGGGCCCAGGCGAGCCGGTTCGGCATGCAGTTTAGCGAAGCTTTCGACCTCACCCGCCTCGCCCCCAAGCGCGAGAAGGGCAACGACGTGTCGATGCTCAAACCCTGGTATGTCGGCAAGGCGGTCGGCGAATAATCAGAATGCCTCTACCGGCAGAGTCATGACGCTGTCGGCGCCCGCCTCGACCTTCCGCCGAAGCGCCTCCGCTGCGACCAGCTCGCGGCTTGCGTAGAACCGGGCGGTCGCCAGCTTGGTCTCGTGGAAGGCGCGGTCCTCGGCCGCTTCGTCCTTGAGGCGGTCCGAGACGGCGGCCATCTTCAGCCACATCCAGCCAAGCGCCACCAGGCCCATCAACTGCATGTACGGATACGCACCGGCGCCCGCATTGTCGGGATTGGCCATGCCGTTCTGGGCCAGCCACATGGTCGCGGCCTGCAATTGGCCGAGTGCGGCCTCCAGCGGCTCCGCCAGTCCGCCAGGGTCGCCGGCCGCCCGGGCGTCGGCAATGTCGCGCGCCACCGTCTCGAAGAACAAGCGGACGCCGCGTCCGCCGTCCTTGGCGAGCTTGCGTCCGACGAGATCCATCGCCTGCACGCCGTTTGTGCCTTCGTAAATCTGGGCAATGCGGGCGTCGCGGACGAACTGCTCCATGCCCCACTCGCGGATGTAGCCGTGCCCGCCGAACACCTGCTGGGCATTGACGGTGGCTTCGAAACCCTTGTCGGTCAGATAGCCCTTGATGACGGGGGTCAGCAGCGACACCAGATCGTCCGCCGCTTGGCGTTCGGCTTCATCCTGCGCCTTGCGCGACAAATCGACCTGCAGCGCGCCCCACAGGATCAGCGCTCGTGCACCTTCGTTGAAGGCCTTGGCCTCGAGCAACATGCGCCGCACGTCGGCGTGGACGAACAAGGTGTCCGCCTTGGCGTCGCCGTCTCTCGCCTCGGGCCGCAGCGCCCGCCCCTGACGCCGATCCTTGGCGTAGGCGACGGCGTTCTGATAGGCGGCCTCCCCTTGCGCGAGACCTTGCAGGCCGACACCCAGGCGGGCGGCGTTCATCATGATGAACATGGCCTGCAGGCCTTTCTCCGCCTCGCCGACAAGATAGCCAGTGGCGCCGTCATAATTCAGGACGCAGGTCGAATTGCCGTGAATGCCCATCTTGTGCTCGATGGAGCCGCAAGTGACCGCATTGCGCGCCCCGAGGCTGCCGTCATCATTGACCAGGAACTTCGGCACGATGAACAGCGAGATGCCCTTCACATTGTCCGGAGCCCCGCTGATTTTCGCCAGCACGAGATGGATGATGTTCTCGGCCAGGTCATGCTCGCCTGACGAAATAAAGATCTTGGTCCCACTGAGCTTGTAGCTGCCGTCGGCCTGCGGCTCGGCGCGGGTCTTCAGCAAGCCGAGGTCGGTGCCGCAATGCGGCTCTGTAAGATTCATGGTGCCCGTCCATTTGCCGGCGACCATGTTGGGCAGGTACTTGGCTTTCTGCTCGTCCGAGCCCTTGACCAAGATCGAGGCGATCGCCCCCTGGGTCAGGCCGTTGTACATTTCAAAGCTGTGGTTCGCCGAGCAGAGATATTCGGCGATCGCCGTCGAAACGATGTGCGGCAGCCCCTGGCCGCCATATTCCTGCGGCGCCGACAGGGTCGTCCAGCCATTGGCGACGAACTGGTCCCAGGCTTCCTTGAATCCGGGCGGCGTCGTGACGGAGCCGTCGTCAAGGCGCTTGCAGCCTTCCTCGTCGCCGACACGATTCAGCGGCTGCAGCACCTCCTCGCAGAAGCGCGCGCCCTCGGTGAGGATCGCCTCGACCATATCGGGCGTCGCGTCGGCGAAGCCAGGCAGGTTCGAGTAGTTTTGCAGGCCGATCACATGGTCGATCAAATAACGCGTATCGCGGACCGGGGCGGTATAGCTGGGCATGTCCGTTCCTCAATGAAACTCATCGTCATGGCTGCGACAGGCAACGCAAACAGTCAACAGAGCGGATCGCCGGCGAAGTCTGTGACCGGCTTTGACTCCGGGACCATGCCGAACGTCGCGCCGCCAAAGCTGGCATTCGGCCCGCAATAATAGGAGCAAGCCGGCGCCACCGGTCCGAAGGCTAGCGAGCTGCCGTCTTCACGCGCCTGGATCCGGCATTCGGCATCTCCATCCGGCGCAATGACCAGCTGGCTGCCGGTCCGATCGACCGTGCCGCGCACGCTGCAATTGGTGTCACCGTTCGGCGCGTAGACGATGAAGCCGGCACGTCGGCCTTTGAGGCACAATTGATTGCGGCCAGAACCGGAATAGATTGTGGCGGCCTGTGTCGCTTCAGCCGCAACATCGGCCTGAGAGCCGCTCTCCCCCTGCTGGCCGCAAGCCGCGAGGAGAAGGAGGCTTAACGATGCAATTGTTCGGCGCATCCCTGCCTCGTTGCAAGAAAGCGGTCCCGCTTCAAGTCGGGTTCAGGCGGGACGCGACAAACGGGCCGGCCTTGCCTATATCGCTCAAAAGCCGGGGATTCGCGGGCCGACATGCTGACCACCAATCCATTCGACGACGACAAGCTTCATGAAGAATGCGGCGTTTTCGGCATCTGGGGTGCCGATGATGCCGCCAGCTTCGTGGCGCTCGGCCTCCACGCGTTGCAGCATCGCGGCCAGGAAGCGGCGGGCATCACCAGCTTCGACGGCAATCATTTCCATTCCCACCGTGCGATGGGCCATGTCGCCGGAAATTTCGACAGCGATGCTGTCATCAAGAAGCTGACGGGACGCGCCGGCATCGGCCACGTCCGTTATTCGACGACCGGTGAGTCCGGCCTGCGCAACATCCAACCTTTGTTCGCCGATCTGGCCGAGGGCGGCTTCGCCGTCGCCCACAACGGCAATCTTTCCAACGCCCTTACTTTGCGCAAGACGCTCAACCGGCGGGGTTCGATCTTCCAGTCGTCGAGCGACACCGAAGTCATCATCCATCTCGTCGCGACTTCGACCTATTCGACGCAGCTGGACCGGCTGACGGATGCCCTCAACCAGGTGGAGGGCGCCTATGCCTTGCTGGTGCTGACCGACCAGGGCCTGGTTGCCTGCCGCGACCCGCTGGGTATTCGTCCCCTGGTCATGGGCCGACTCGGCCATTCGACCATCTTCGCCTCTGAAAGCGTCGCGCTGGACGTCATCGGCGCCAAATTTGTCCGTGAGGTCGAGCCCGGCGAGATGCTGCTGGTCAACGATGACGGCCTGAGGTCCTTCAAGCCCTTCGCCAAGGCCGCCCCCCGGCCCTGCATCTTCGAGCATGTCTATTTCTCGCGCCCGGACAGCATCATCGAAGGTTCGTCAGTCTATGAAGTGCGCAAGCAGATCGGCGCCGAACTTTCGCGCGAGGCGCCGGTCGAGGCCGATTATGTCGTGCCGGTTCCCGACAGCGGCGTGCCGGCCGCGATTGGCTTCAGCCAGGAGTCGGGGATTCCGTTCGAGCTCGGCATCATCCGCTCCCACTATGTCGGCCGGACGTTCATCCAGCCGAGCCAGGACGTCAGGCACCTCGGCGTCAAGCTGAAGCACAATGCCAATGCCATGCTGATCGCCGGCAAAAGGATCGTCCTCATCGACGACAGCATCGTCCGCGGCACTACATCCGTGAAGATCGTCCAGATGATGCGCGACGCTGGCGCCCGCGAAGTCCATATGCGGATCGCCTCGCCGCCGACCAAGCACAGCTGCTTCTACGGGGTCGACACGCCGGAACGGGCGAAACTTCTCGCAGCGCAGATGAATGTCGAGGCGATGCGCGACTTCATCAACGCCGACAGCCTGGCCTTCATCTCGATCGATGGCCTCTACCGGGCGCTGGGCGACTCGCGCGACGCCGGTAACCCGCAACGCTGCGACGCCTGCTTCACCGGCGACTATCCGACGACGCTCACCGACGTCAGCGGCAAGGACGGTGGCTCGCTTTCCCTCGTCGCCAGCCGCTAAAGGCGGCCCATGACCGATTCGAAGCCTTTCGCCGGCAAGCTGGCGCTCGTCACCGGTGCCAGCCGCGGCATCGGGTCGGCGACCGCCGAAGCCCTCGCCGCGGCCGGAGCCCATGTCATCCTCGTCGCCCGCACCGCCAAGGCGCTGGAGGAGGTTGAAGAGCGCATCCACGACGCCGGCGGCAATGCCACCATCGCACCGCTGGACCTGACCGAGGGCGCGTCCGTCGCCAAGCTCGCGGCGGCGATTGCCGAGCGCTGGCAAGCGCTGGATATCTTGATCCTGAACGCCGCGATGCTCGGGTCGCTGACGCCAGTCGAACATATCGACGCCAAAGAATATGCGAAGGTGCTGGCTACCAACCTGCTGGCGCCGCAGGCACTTCTCGCTGCGTTCGACCCGATGCTGCGCAAGGCAGGCCAGTCCGAAATCGTCGCCCTCACCTCGTCGGTCGGCCAGGAGCCGCGGGCCTTCTGGGGCGCCTATGGCAGTAGCAAGGCGGCGCTTGAGACTTTGCTACTCGCCTATGCCGACGAGACCGAGCACCTCGGCCGTATCCGAGTCCACATCGTCGACCCCGGCGCCACCCGCACCCGCATGCGCCAGCTGGCCTTTCCCGGCGAGGAGCCTGAGAGCGTCAAGCCGCCGGAAGTCGTCGCCAAGGCGATCGTCGATCGGTTGCAGTCGGACGCGACGAGCGGCGAGCGCGTCAGGGTCGCGGCCTAGCCCTTCACCATCGTCACCTGGGCGACGTCGATGCCGCCGCCGCGAAAGCCGCCTTCGCAGTACATGAGGTAATAGCGCCAAAGCCGGTGGAACTCCTGACCGAAGCCTTTGAGGCGCCCGCGCTTGACCGCCGCGTCGAAACGCTGGCGCCAGGCTTTGAGGGTCTCGGCATAATGCAGGCCGTAGCCAATGCGGCCTTCCCAGCTCAGGTCATGGCTGCCGGCGATGGCGGCAAAGCGCGGCTCGTGGATCAGCATGCCGCCGGGGAAAATGTAGGTCTGGATGAAGTCCGGGCTGGCCGCATAGCCGTCGAACAGGGCCGGATCGATCGAGATGAGCTGCAGCGCGGCGCGGCCGCCGGGCGATAGCGATCGGCTGATGGCGGCCAGATAGTCGTCCCAATATTCCTGGCCGACCGCCTCGACCATTTCGATCGAGGCAACGGCATCGAAGCGCTCGTCGAGCTCGCGATAGTCGGCGAGGCGGATCTCGACCTGGCCGGCCAGTTTGGCCCTCTTCATTCTCTTGTCGGCATAGGCCTTCTGCTCGGAGGAGAGGGTCAGGCCAACGACGTTGACGCCGTAATCACGGGCAGCGAGTTCGGCGAGGCTGCCCCAGCCGCAACCAATTTCGAGCAATCGTTGGCCGGGCTTCAGCTCGAGCCGGTCGAGCAGCAGGTGCAGCTTGCGGTCCTGCGCTTGCTGCAGGCTGTCGCCTGGTTCGAATACCCCGCTGGAATAGGTCATGCTCTTGTCGAGCCAGGCGGAATAAAAATCATTGCCGAGGTCGTAGTGGGCTTCGATGTTCTTGCGGGCGCGGATCGGCGTGTTGCGGCGGACCGCATGGGCGGCGCGGTTCGCCAGCCGCCACAGCCCCTTCGACCGCCCGACATTGCCGAGGGCGCGGCCGTTGCGCATGAACAGGTCGAACAAGGGCACCGGGTCCGGGCTGTCCCACTCGCCCTTCTCCCATGCCTTGTACCAGCCGACCGAGCCCGACGTTGCCAGCCGAAGCATTGCCCGCCAGCTGTTGAGCCGCACCACGGCCACCGGCCCGTCGGTGCGGAAGCCGAGGCGGCGGGCGCTGCCGTCCGGCAAAGTGGCCTCGATGCCGCCTTCGACCAGGCCGGCATCGACCTTGTCGAGCACGCGGCGGAAGGCAGGCGCGAGCGGCTTCAGCAAGGCGAGATCGCCGGTCGCGAACCCCTTGTCAGCCGTGACGAGATGCTGCCCGCGCGCCGCCAAGGTCAGATGGCCCGCGGCTCCTTGCCGACCTGCCAGCTCTGGCCTTTGGCGACCAATGCCTGGAGGTCCGGAGTCTTGCCCACTGCGGCACCGACATTCTGCTCAATGACAGAGGCCTCGAAGGTCGGCGCGGGATCGTCGTACAGCACGCCCAGCGCAACTGGGAAGCCGACGGCCGGCATTTCCACGAGCATATGGGCCACCGAACGGTTCTTTGGGTCATGGACGAGCACACCAGCGGCCTGCCAATCGCCGTCGCCGACATCGACGACGGTGAGCGCCAGCGCGTCGCGGTCGAGGGCGATTCCCTTGGCGCCATTGGCGAACAGCATCGGCTCGCCGGCCTTCAGCCACAGCTGGCTGTCGGCGGCGACGTCGCGGGCGGTGAAGCTGGCGAAGACGTCGTCGTTGTAGACGACGCAATTCTGGAAGATTTCGACGAAAGCGGCGCCCTTGTGGGCGTGCGCGGCCTTGAGAACGTCGGGCAGGCTCTTGTGGACGTCAATGGCGCGGGCGATGAAGCGGGCGCCGGAGCCGAGCGCGAACGCGCAGGGCCGCGTCGGACGATCGACCGAGCCGAAGGGCGTCGAGGGGCCGCGCGTACCGATGCGGCTGGTTGGTGAATATTGGCCCTTGGTCAGGCCGTAGATCTCATTGTTGAACAGCAGGATCTGGCAGTCGAGGTTGCGGCGCAGGACGTGCATCGTGTGGTTGCCGCCGATGCTGAGCGCGTCCCCGTCGCCGGTGATGATCCAGACGTCTAGCTCCGGATTGGCGAGCTTGATGCCGGTGGCGAACGCCGGGGCGCGGCCGTGGATGGTGTGGAAGCCGTAGGTCGCCATGTAATAGGGGAAGCGACTGGAGCAGCCGATGCCGGAGACGAACACCGTCTTCTCCCGGGCGACGCCGAGGTCGGGCATGGTCCGCTGCACGGCCTTCAGGACCGCATAGTCGCCGCAGCCCGGGCACCAGCGGACCTCCTGGTCGCTGGCCCAGTCCTTGGCCGTGGTCGGCGCGATTGGGGTCAGTTCATTCATGCTAGATATCCACCCCACCAGGCGATCAGGAAGAGGACGATCAGCAGGCAGGCGATTAGCGGCCAGGCGTTGATCGGCTTCATTATGCAAGCACCCGCGACATTCGTGCTCGCCTGTCCCCCGCAGAGGCTGCGCGCGACATTCGTGCTCGCATGTCCCCCGGACAGGCTGCGCGCGAATGTTCCCAATGTTCGCGATCGTGGAGCGCCTTCATGCCAGCGCCTCCTCGATCGCCGCCTCGATCTCGGCGATGGTGAAGGGCTGGCCCGAGACCTTGGTCAAAGACTGGGCGTCGACCAGGAACAGGTCGCGCAGCACCGTCTTCAATTGCCCGCTATTCATCTCGGGCACCAAAATACGCCCGAACGACTTGAGTAGGACAGACATATTTTTCGGCATGGGCGCAATGTAGCGGATGTGGACGTGGGCGACGTCGAGGCCGCGGCTGCGCGCCCGGCGCACCGCCTGGTGGATCGGGCCGTAAGTCGAGCCCCAACCGACGATCGCCAGCGCCGCACCGGCCTCGCCGAGGCAGACGTCCTGGTCGGGAATCGAATCGGCGACATTGGCGACCTTGGTGGCGCGAATGCGCGTCATCTCGGCATGAGCCTCGGGCGAATAATCGATGTTGCCGCTGCCCGGCGCCTTCTCGATGCCGCCGATGCGATGCTCGAGGCCCGGCGTGCCAGGCCTGATCCAGGGTCGCGCCAGCTCGGCGTTGCGGGCGTAGGGCATGACGCCCTCACCTTCTGCCGGCTGGGTGTCGTGGAACTCGACCGGGAACGGCGCGAAATCGGCCATGTCCGGCACTTTCCATGGCTCGGCCGCATTGGCGATGTAGCCGTCAGTCAGCAGCATCACCGGAGTCATGTAGCGGGTGGCGATACGCACTGCCTCGATGGCGCATTCGAACGCGTCAGATGGCGAGCGGGCGGCGATCACCGGCAGCGGCGCATCGGCATTGCGGCCATAAACCGCCTGGTAGAGGTCGGACTGCTCAGTCTTGGTCGGCAGCCCCGTCGACGGGCCGCCGCGCTGCGAATTGACGATGATCAGCGGCAATTCCGTCATCACTGCCAAGCCGATCGCTTCGGTCTTGAGGGCGATGCCGGGGCCGGACGAAGAGGTCACCCCAAGCTGGCCGGCATACGACGCGCCGATGGCGGCGCAGACGGCGGCAATCTCGTCCTCCGCCTGGAAGGTAGTGATGCCGAATTCCTTCAGCCGCGACAGATGATGCAGGATTGGGCTTGCCGGCGTGATCGGATAGGAGCCGAAGAACATCTTCAGGCCCGCCAGCTGGGCGCCGGCGACCAGGCCGATGCCGAGTGCCTCGGCCCCGGTCACCGTCCGGTAGAGGCCGGGTTCGGCCGGCGCCGGGTCGAGGTGGCGGCGGTGGACCTGGCCGCCCAGTTCGACCGTCTCGCCATAGGCATGGCCGGCGTTCAGAGCTGCAATATTGGCCTCGGCCAGTTCCGGCGCCTTGGCGAACTTGGCCTTGAGCCAGTCGACGATGGGCGCCCGGTCGCGGTCGAACATCCATAGCGCCAGCCCGAGGGTCCACATGTTCTTGCAGCGCAACGCTTCCTTGTTGCCGAGGCCGAACGGCTTCACGGCATCGAGGGTCAGCTGCGAGATGTTGAAGTGGACCAGCTGCCACTTGGCGAGGCTGCCGTCCTCGAGCGGGTTGGCGTCATACCCGGCCTTGGCGAGGTTGCGCGCGGTGAACTCGCCTTCGTCAGCGATGATCAGCCCGCCTTCGCGCAAGCTGCCGACGTTCACCTTCAGCGCCGCCGGGTTCATCGCCACCAGCACGTCCGGCTGGTCGCCGGCGGTGTCGATGGCGCAGCTGCCGAAATTGATCTGGAAGGCCGAGACTCCGAAGGTCGTGCCCTGCGGCGCGCGGATTTCCGCCGGGAAGTCGGGGAAGGTGGCCAAGTCGTTGCCGGCCAGCGCGGTCGATAGAGTGAACTGCCCGCCGGTCAGCTGCATGCCATCGCCGCTGTCGCCGGCAAAGCGCACCACGACCGCTTCGCGCGGGGGATTGGCTTCGGATTCTTGCGGAGTCAGAACATGGGTGGCGGTGGCCACGTACGCACCCTTCAGATGATTGCGTTTCGTCTTGCCACCCCTTTAGGCCCCCGCAGGCCCTTCCGCCACCATTTCATCGACCTTCCTTTTCGACGCGGGCGCGGGCAAGGTGGCGTGGGGGAACAAGCATGATCCTACGTCGCCTGACCGCCAATCTCCGCGCCCAGAACTGGACCGCGATCTCCCTCGAGTTCGTCATGGTGGTGCTCGGCGTATTTTTCGGCATCCTCGCGGCAAACTGGAACGTCGAAAGGTTGGAGAGGCAGGAAACAGACAGGTTGCTGTCGCAGCTCGATACAGAGTTGACGGTGGTGATCAGAGACCTCGACAGCATGGACATATATTATGCCGTCAGCGGCGAATATGCGACGCGGGCGCTGGCGGCCTGGAATGGCGATCCGGCGGTCAGCGACAACGAATTCGTCATTGCCGCCTATCAGGCCAGCCAGATCAACGGGGTCGGCACCAACAGCTCGGTGTGGGCGGAGATCTTCGGCGCCGACAATTTGCGCAATATAGAGGACCTGGCCCTTCGGCGAAGCCTGCGGCAGCTGATGACGTTCGACTATGGCCTCGTCAATCTGACCGCAGCCATGTCACGTTATCGCGAGGAAGTCCGCAAGGTCATCCCCAATGACCAGCAAAGCGCCATCAGGGGGCGTTGCGGCGATATCCAGCGCCCCAACGGCATGCTCGTCCTGCCGTCGACCTGCGATCTTCGGATTGCCCCAGCGGACGCGGCGCGGACGGCAGCAGCGCTGCGCGCGCGGCCTGACCTCGTCGCCGAGCTGAACTGGCACCGGGCAAAAATCGCCACCCAGCTGCAGAACGTGGACGGACTGCGCAATTATGCCAGCGAATTGAGCAAGCGGATTGACGAGTGAGCTTTTGGGGGAAGCGACACATGGAGAGCGGAATCAATTGGGGATGAACGCGGACGACGACGATCTCTATCGCCGCGGCGTCGGCATCATGCTGCTCAACCGCGAGGGCAAAGTCTGGGTCGGGCGGCGAATCGATAACCGCGACCCGGCCTGGCAGATGCCGCAGGGCGGCATGGACGAAGGCGAAGAGCCGTGGGCGACGGCGCTGCGCGAGCTGGAGGAAGAGACAGGCATTCCCCCGCACCTAGTCGAGCGCGTCGCGCAATGCCCCGAACGGCTGAGGTACGTGCTTCCAGACGGCGTGCGCCGCAAATTGTGGCACGGCAAATGGAAGGGGCAGTTGCAAGACTGGTTCCTGGCGCGCTTCCTGGGCGAGGACGCCGACGTAAACATCGCCACCAGCGATCCCGAGTTCAACGACTGGAAATGGGTCGACCCACAGCAACTGCCGGAGCTCATCGTGCCGTTCAAACGCGACCTGTACCGCCGGCTATTGAACGACTTCGCCGACTAT
>Ga0307505_10003081_pt1 | contig 10804 bp, 7 predicted proteins | sample 23_S_MG_FD_202183 | JGI IMG/M metagenome (GOLD analysis project Ga0307505, IMG submission 202183) | Soil microbial communities from Populus trichocarpa stands in riparian zone in the Pacific Northwest, United States - 23_S | ecosystem: Environmental > Terrestrial > Soil > Riparian zone > Trees... | reverse complement strand
GCGCGGTGATCGGAGTTTTCGCCGCGCGCCGAATGATGCAGGGCAATTTCACCCCAGCGGCGCGCAGCGGGCTTCCCGGAGACGCGCGAGCGTCGCATCGAGCAGGCCTTCTTCGCGCACGAACGCGCGCACCAGCACGATCCCTTCATCCGACGGCGACTCCACGATCAGCCGGTCCGCCGCCGTGATCTCTTCGTCCGAGGGGAGAACCGCCCGCTGTTGCGCCGTCATGAGCTGGAGATCGATGACACGCTGCGCCGCCGCGCGGTCGTTGAGCGCGTAGTAGGGGAGGCCGTGGCGCGTGTAGAACGACACCGACATATAATCCGGTGCGAGCGGAATCGTGACCCGGATTGGCGACTCGCGCAGGTCGTAGCGGCAAACCGCGTGCGCGAACGCGGGATCGAGCCGCGGCAGCGTCGCTTCGAAGGGTGTCGGCGCGGGGATAAGGTGAACCTGGTTGGCCGATCCGAGCCTTTCCACGCGTGTATAGGCGTCCTCGAGCGCGAGCCGCGGCAGCGCGAGCACCGTCGTGAGATGCACGAGCCCGCCGATGACGAGACCGGCCGCGATCGGCAAGGGATCGATTTTCATCGCTTCGATCCCGTTGTCATGGGCACACCAGTTGCGAAACGCTCGGCATGTCGACCTGTTCGCCCGTGCGTGTCGCGAGTCCGACGGGCGCGTCATAAAGCCGGAGCACGAGCACGATGCGGTCGCGCCCGCCGGTCGGCAGCCAGTTGCCGCTGCGCGCACGCGGTGCGGCCGTCACTTCGAACGTGCCGTCCTGCTTCCACACGATCTCGGTGCTGTTGAAAGTGTAGCGTTCGGCAGGGTTGTCGATCAGCCGGCCGCGTTCGTCATAGACGGTGAGCGTCCAGAAGCGCGCGTTCGCGAGCCGCCCCTTGATCAGGATGTCGCAGCGCCCGTCGAGCGTGTAGCCGTTGTCGGTCTTCGTCGCCTCGAACAGAAGTCCGTCGGCGCGTTCGAGCGGCAGTTCGCCCGAGCGCGCGAAGGAAGCGCGCGCATAAGGGTCGGCGTCCGCGGTGCCCGAGCGCGGCCACACCGACCACGCGCCGATCTGCACCGCGCCGAAGCCGTTGCTGCGCGCGGACGCAAGCCACGTCAGGCCGAGGCCGGTGAGGGCGCCGACGGCGAGGGCGAGAAGGATCACGAGAACGCGCAAGGAGCGAATCCGGCCGGTTCGGGATGTCGGTGACTATATCAGTTGCCGCGCGGGGCTGCGCTTGCCGGGTCCGTCGCCGCGCGCCGGTCCGGCTGCGACGCGAGCGGCGGCGTGGAGGCGGGAGCCGCTTCCTTCATCAGCTTTTCGATGCGCAGCAGATGCTCGACCGAGCGTACCGAAAGCGTGGTCGGCCGCCGCGCCTGCGGCTCGCCCGGCTGCTGCGCGACCGGCATGCCGGTGGCGGCGGGCGGCGCGCCGGTGAGACCGACGAGCGGGGCGGGCGTGATGCCCTGGTGCGCATAGGCCATCGCCTTCTGCCAGGTCATGGCCGGCAGCGAACCGCCGGTCATGCGCCGCGTCGGCGAGTAGTCGTCGTTGCCGATCCAGATGCCGCCGACGAGATTGCCCGTGTAGCCGACGAACCAGGCGTCGCGATAGGCGTTCGTCGTGCCGGTCTTGCCCGCGACGAAGAAGCCGTCGATGCGCGCGCGCCGCCCGGTGCCGGCTTCGACCACGTTGTGCAGCATCTGGTTCATCGAGGAAACGGCTTCCCGGGAAAACACCTGCGGCCGCTTCTCGCGGTTGTCGCGCCACACCACTTCACCGAGCGGCGTGCGGATCTCGATCGAGGCGTGGCCGTCCACCTTGAGCCCGCCGCTCGCAAAATGCGCGTAGGCCTGCGTCATCTCGAATACCGTGAGGTCGGCGGCGCCGAGCGGCAGTGGCCGGCTGACGATGATCTCGCTCTTCACGCCCATCTTTCTCATATTCTCGACGATCTTGTCGCGGCCGACGCGTTCGGCCGTGCGCACGGCCGGAATGTTGAGCGAACGCGTGAGCGCGTTCATCATAGTGACCGGGCCGGAATAGCCGCCCGAGTAGTTGCGCGGGCACCAGTTGCCGATGCAGAGCGGGCTGTCATTGATGATCGTGTTGATCGTCTGCCCCTGCTGCAGCGCGGTGATGTAAACGAACGGCTTGAACGAGGAGCCCGGCTGACGCTGCGCGTCGATCGCGCGGTTGAACTGGCTTTGGCCGTAATCGCGTCCGCCGACCATGGCGCGCACGAGCCCCGTGGGCTCCATGATCACCATTGCCGCCTGGCTCGCGCCGTAGTCGCGGCCGAACTGGCGCAGATTGCTTTCGATCGCGCGCTCGGTTTCGCGCTGGATGTTCGGGTCGAGCCCCGTGCGCACGATGAAGACGCGCTCCGTCACCTTGCCGGCGAGCCTTCGGTCCACGATGTCGGCGACTTCACGATACGCCCAGTCGAGATAGTAGTTCGGAATTTCCTCGTCGCGCCGGTCGACCGCGCGTGCGGGTGTGCGGCGCGCGCCGAACACCTGGCCTTCGGTCATGAAGTTCGCTTCCACGAGATTGTCGAGGACGGTGGACGCGCGTGCGCGCGCGGCGGCGAGGTTGATGTGCGGCGCGTAGCGTGCCGGCGCCTTGAACAGGCCCGCGAGCATCGCGCTTTCCGCGAGCGTCACCTCGCGCGCGGATTTTCCAAAATAATAGACCGCGGCGCCGTCGACGCCGAACGCGCCGCCGCCGAGGTAAGCGCGATCGAGATAGAGCTTGAGGATTTCGCGCTTCGTCAGCCGCGTCTCGAGCCACATGGCGAGGAAGGCTTCCTTCACCTTGCGCTCGAGCGTGCGCTCGTTCGAAAGGAATAGGTTCTTCGCGAGCTGCTGCGTGATCGAGGAGCCGCCTTGTACTACGCCCTGCGCGCGCACGTTCTCGGTGAGCGCGCGCGCAGTGCCCGCGAAGTCGATACCGAAATGCTCGTAGAAGCGCCGGTCTTCGGTCGCGAGCACCGCCTTGATCAGGTGGTCGGGAAATTCCTCGAGCGGCACCGTGTCGTTGTGGCGGATGCCGCGCTCGCCGAGCTTGTTGCCGTAGCGGTCGAGGAAGGTGACGGCGAGTTCCGACCGCTTCAGCCAGTCGTCGTCGCTCGTCTCGCGGAAGGCGGGGACGGCGAGTGCGAGGAGCGCCACCGCGCCGACGGTTGCCCAGGTGAAGCCTTCCGACAGCGTTTCGACGCCGGCGCGCTTCAGGCCCGTGACGTAGAAGCGGTCCATGAAGGCGGAGTAGTCGTCGTACTTCTGGCGCAGCCAGACGCGGCTCGCGAACAGCGAGTGGTCGATGCGCGCGTCGAGGTCGAGGAGCCAGCGCTTGAACGGGCCGACCTTGGGCGGATCGAGCGAAATCTTCTCCGGCTCGTCGACCTTGCTGCGATTGCGGCGGAAGAACACCAAGGCGCTGCTTCTTTCTCTCTATTCAAGCGGCCAACGGGGGCCGGTCGCTTTTATTGTCATTCCGGGGCGCGGGCGCAGCCGCGAGCCCGGAATCCCGGAGCACCGGCGGTCGCGGTCAGCCCGGAATCTCAACTAAGCGGTCTTTATACCGCCTTACCACCGCGCGGCCAGCGAAGCACTTAACGGCCCGATTCTAGGCTGGTTCCCGGCGGGATTGGGGCAATCGGAGCGTGGGCGCTGGTCGAATAACCTCCTCTTTATCCCCCCTTTATCTGCACGCCCCCAGTTTCATATCGAAACTTTATGCCGTGGGGCCCACGTCTTGGCTGTTCCAAAAGCGGAGCAGCACAATGTTGGATCTCATTTACGTCCTCCTCGGCCTCGGGACATTCGCATTGATGGTCGCGTACGCCCGCGCGGCGGCAAAGGAGTGAGGCGGCCATGATGCTGGATCTCACACTCGGCGCGCTCGTCGCCGGTCTTATCGGCTTTTACCTCGTCTACGCGCTCTTGCGGCCGGAGAAACTCTGATGGCTGCAATCCTCCTTTGTCTTGGACGCTGATCATGACGCTTCTCGGTTGGCTTCAGATCGTTCTCGCTTTCGTTCTTGTCGTCGCGACGGCGCGGCCGCTTGGCGTCTACATGGCGGCGGTCTTCGACGGTAAACGCACCTGGCTCGATCCGGTCCTTCGACCGGTAGAGCGCGGATTCTATTTGCTTGCCGGTATCGACGAGAAGCGCGAACAGGGATGGTTCGCCTATACGATTGCGTTGCTGGTTTTCAATGGCGCCGGCTTCCTGCTGCTCTACGCAATTCTTCGGACGCAGCATTTTCTGCCGTGGAATCCGCAGGCGTTCGACCCGTTGAGCGAGCACCTTGCGTTCAATACCGCGGCTTCGTTCGTGTCGAATACGAACTGGCAAAGCTACGGCGGCGAATCCACGCTGTCCTATTTCAGCCAGATGGCCGGCCTGACGGTGCAGAATTTCGTTTCCGCCGCCACCGGATTTGCAGTCGCGGTCGCGGCGGCGCGAGCATTCGCGCGCGCCAACGCGGCGACGGTCGGCAATTTCTGGGTCGATCTGACGCGCAGCACGCTTTATCTGCTGTTGCCGCTGTCGATCGTGCTCGGCCTTGTGCTCGTGTTCCTCGGCATCCCGCAGAACCTCAATGCCTATGTCGACGCTTCGACGCTGGAAGGCGGAAAACAGGTACTGGCCCAAGGTCCGGTCGCGAGCCAGGTCATCATCAAGCAGCTCGGTACGAATGGGGGCGGGTTCTTCAACGTGAACTCGTCGCATCCGTACGAGAACCCGAACATCTGGACCAACCTGCTCCAGACCTGGGCGATCTTCTCGCTCGCTCTCGCTCTGCCGGTCGCGTTCGGCCGCATGATCGGCAAGGAGCGCGAAGGCTGGGCATTGCTCGCGGTCATGGTGCTGTTCCTCGCCGTTGGATGCGCGGTCGCCTATTGGGCCGAATCCGGCGGCAATCCCCTGATGCATGCGCTCGGTGCAGGCGGCAGCAACATGGAGGGCAAGGAGGTCCGCTTCGGCCCCGCATGGTCGACAATCTGGGCTGTCTTCACGACCGGTGCCTCGAACGGTTCCGTCAACTCGATGCACGGTTCCTACATGCCACTCGGCGGTCTCGTGCCGCTCCTGTTGATGCAGATCGGCGAAGTCGTTCCGGGCGGCGTCGGATCGGGTCTGTACGGGATCGTCGTGTTCGCGGTCATCGCCATGTTCGTCGCCGGTCTCATGGTCGGCCGCACGCCGGAGTATCTCGGCAAGAAACTCGAAGCCCGCGAAGTGAAGATGGCGATGCTCGCCGTGCTCATCATGCCGATCTTCATTCTCGGATTCTCTGCTGTCTCCGTGGTGCTCCCCATCGCGCTCGCCGGTCTCGCGAATGCTGGTCCGCGCGGCTACACGGAAGTCCTCTATGCCTTCTCGTCGGCCGCCGGAAACAACGGCTCCGCCTTCGCCGGCCTGACTGCTAACGCGCCCTGGTACAACACGGCGCTCGGCTTCACGATGCTGATGTGCCGGTTCGGCATTATCGTTCCGGTCATGGCAATTGTCGGATCGCTTGCCGCGAAGCCCCGGCTCGCTCCGTCCGCCGGCACCTTTCCGACCAGCGGGCCGCTCTTCGTGGGACTGCTGTCCGGACTGATCCTCATCCTCAGCGGTCTGGAGTTTTTCCCCGCGCTCGCGCTCGGTCCCATTGTCGAGCACTTGCAGATGCTCGCGGGCAAGACGTTCTAGGGAGTAAGTTTCATGGCCGCGATCGCCCACGAGCCCCTTCGCACGCAACGCAAGCGCTACAGGTCCGCCATGGCGGACCCGTCACTAGTCATGCGTGCGATCGTCGACTCGTTTCGCAAGCTCGATCCGCGCACGCTCATCAAGAATCCGGTGATCTTCGTGACCGCCGTGGTCTCGGCGCTCGTCACAGTGCTCTTTATTCGCGACCTGCTGACCGGCCAGCCGGCAGCATTCAGCGGTCAGATCACCGCGTGGCTGTGGTTCACGGTCCTGTTCGCGAACTTTGCCGAGGCCATCGCCGAAGGACGGGGGCGCGCGCAGGCTGATGCCTTGCGCCGCACCCGAACCGAAACCCGGGCGAAGCGGCTGCTCCTGCCGGGCCGCCGTGATCTGTACGAAGGCGTGGAGGCCTTGCACCTCCGCTCCGGCGACCTTGTTCTGGTCGAAGCCGGCGAGATCATACCGGGCGATGGCGATGTGGTCGAAGGGATCGCGTCCGTCAACGAAGCGGCGATCACCGGCGAGTCGGCACCGGTCATACGGGAGTCGGGCGGTGACCGCTCCGCCGTGACCGGCGGCACGGCCGTGATTTCCGACTGGATCGTCGTGCGGATCACCGCGGCCTCCGGCACCTCGTTCCTCGATCGCATGATCGCACTCGTGGAAGGTGCTGAGCGACAGAAGACGCCGAACGAAATTGCGCTCAACATTCTGCTCGCCGGCATGACGATCGTGTTTCTCGTCGCGGTGACGACATTGACGGGGCTGGGCGCGTACTCCGGCACGGAAATCTCGGTCATCGTGCTGGTGGCGCTGTTCGTGACACTCATCCCGACGACGATCGGCGCCCTTTTGTCGGCGATCGGCATTGCCGGGATGGATCGCATGCTGAAGTTCAACGTGCTCGCCATGTCGGGGAGGGCGGTGGAAGCGGCAGGCGATGTGGATACACTTCTTTTGGACAAGACCGGAACGATTACATTCGGCGACCGTCTCGCGACCGAGATTATCGCGGCGCCAGGTGTCACGGAGCGTGAAGCGGCGGAAGCCGCGCTTCTCGCAAGCCAGGCGGACGAGACGCCGGAGGGGCGCTCGATCGTCGCTTTGGTGAAGGAAAAATACGGCGCGGGTTCGATGCAATCCCTGCCGATAGACGCAAAGCTCGTGGAATTCTCCGCGACCACCCGGCTCTCGGGCGCCGATCTCGGCGAGCGTCAGCTGCGCAAGGGAGCGGTCGACGCGGTGCTTGCATTTGCGCGCGCGCACGCCGATCGCGATCTGGCGGAACCGCCAGCCTTTCGAGCGGCGGTGGATCAGATCGCCCGCTCGGGAGGCACGCCGCTGGCGATTGCCGAGAACGGCCGGTTGATCGGCATCGTCCGCCTCAAGGACGTTGTGAAAGCCGGTATGAAGGAGCGCTTCGCCGAACTGCGCCGGATGGGAATCAAGACGGTGATGATCACGGGCGACAACCCCGTGACGGCGGCAGCGATCGCGTCGGAAGCCGGCGTCGACGATTTCATCGCCCAGGCGACGCCGGAAGACAAACTCCGCTACATCCGGAGCGAACAGACGGACGGGCGCATGATCGCCATGTGCGGAGATGGAACGAACGACGCGCCCGCGCTAGCTCAGGCCGATGTCGGCGTGTGCATGCAGACGGGTACGCAGGCGGCGCGCGAGGCCGGCAACATGATCGATCTCGACTCCAATCCGACCAAGCTCATCGAGATCGTCGAGATCGGCAAGCAACTGCTCATGACGCGTGGCACTCTGACGACGTTCTCGATTGCCAATGACGTCGCGAAATATTTCGCGATCATTCCGGCGTTGTTCGTCGCGACGCTGCCGGAACTCGATGCGATCAACATCATGGGCCTTGCAACACCGCAAAGCGCGATCCTGTCGGCGGTCATCTTCAATGCCCTGATCATCGTCGCGCTCATTCCGCTGGCGTTGCGTGGAGTGAGCTATCGGCCGATCGGCGCTGCGTCACTGCTGCGGCGCAATCTGCTGGTGTACGGCCTTGGCGGACTTATCGTTCCCTTCGCCGGCATCAAGCTCGTCGATTACATCGTCGTGGCGCTCGGACTGGTCTGAGGAGGCACGTATGATCGAACACCTTCGCCCGGCACTCGTGATGATCGTTGCATTCACGCTGTTGACCGGAATCGCCTATCCGCTGGCCATGACGCAGGTTGCGCAAACGTTGATGCCGCGTGCGGCGAACGGCAGCCTGATCGTGAAAAACGGGTCGGTCGTCGGCTCAGAACTCGTCGGGCAGCAGTTTGCGGCTGACAGATATTTCCGCCCGCGGCCTTCAGCGACGAGTCAGCCGGACCCAAATGACTCGACGAAAACCATCGACGCACCCTACAACGCCGCCGCCTCGAGCGGCTCGAACCTCGGACCGATCAGCCAGAAACTCCTCGATCGCGTCAGCGGCGATGTGGCGAAGCTGCGAAGCGAAGCGGTGCAGGGGACGATCCCGGTGGACGCCGTTACGGCTTCGGGAAGCGGCCTCGATCCGCATATCTCGCCGGAGAACGCGCTTTTGCAGGTGCCGCGCGTGGCCAGGGCGCGCAGTTTGCCGGCGGAACGTGTCCGGGGATTGGTTCAGGCGCAGAGCGAGGGACGCGCGCTCGGGATACTCGGCGAACCGCGCGTAAACGTTCTTTTGCTCAATCTCGCACTGGATAATCTCAAGTAATAGACTGGGCGCATGCCCGCCAAACTCACCCAGAGAGCGTCGCCGGATGCGCTGCTTTCCCTCGCCACCAAAGAGGCGCGCGGGCATCTGAAGATTTTTGTCGGCGCCGCGCCCGGCGTCGGAAAAACCTACGCCATGCTGTCCGCCGCTCGCACCGCGAAATCGGAGGGGCGAGATGTTGTTCTCGGTCTTGTAGAGACGCACGGGCGGCGGGAAACCGAGGCCTTGCTAAGCGACTTTGAAATACTGCCGCGCAAGTCGGTTCTGTACCGCAATCAACTCGTCAAGGAATTCGATCTCGACACCGCGCTCCGCCGCCGCCCGAGCCTGCTGCTCGTCGACGAGTATGCGCACACGAACGCGCCGGGCAGCCGCCACCCCAAGCGGTGGCAGGATATCGACGAACTGCTCGGTGCCGGTGTCGATGTCTGGACAACGCTGAACATACAGCATCTCGAAAGTCTCAATGATGTAATCCAGCAAATCACCAAGGTGCGCGTACGCGAAACCGTGCCCGATCTGGTTTTCGACAGAGCGGACGAGATTGTCCTTGTCGATCTCCCCTCCGATGAATTGCTGAAGCGTCTAGCGGAAGGAAAGGTGTATGTCGAAGACACGGCCACCCGAGCCGTGCAGAATTTCTTCAAGCCGCAGAACCTGACCGCCCTGCGTGAACTCACGTTGCGCCGCGCCGCGAAGCGGGTCGATGCCGATCTCCTCGAGCGAATGCAGGCCCATGCCATCGAAGGTCCGTGGGCGGCGGGGGAGCGAATACTGGCTTGCATCGGACCGGATTCCATTTCTCCGACAATCGTGCGGTCGGCAAAGCGGCTTGCCGATCTAATGGGCGCACCCTGGATGGCCGTGACGGTGGAGCGTCCCGGGGGCGACCTGAGCGAGACCGCACGCCGCAAGGTCGACGAGGTCTTCAAACTTTCCCGTTCGTTGGGAGCGGAGACGCGAACGCTCGTTGGCCGGGATATTCCCGATGAGCTGTTGCGCTTTGCGCGGTTCGAGAACGTCACACAGATCGTGATCGGCCGCTGGCGAGGCGGATGGTTCGGTGAGTTGCTGCGTCGTTCGTTGCCCCACGAACTCGTCCGGCGTGCGGACGACATCGCCATTCACATCGTTACGGGAACGAGAGAGCCCGTCGTCACAACGGCGCCTGCCGGCCAAAAATCCCGTTTTCGATTTCCGCTCGCGCCAATGCTTTGGTCCACGCTCGCGGTAGCTGCGGCGGTTGGGGCCGGGCAGGCGATGACGGCACTGACACCGTTCCCCAATGTCTCGATGATCTTCTTGATGGCGGTCCTGATTCCGGCCGCGACTTTTGGTGTCTGGCCCGCGATCTATGCGTCGATCCTGTCGTTCTTTGCCTACAATTTTTTCTTCATCGAGCCGACGCATACGTTCACGGTCGCGCAGCCGCACGAGCTGTTTGCGTTGTTCATTTTTCTCGGCGTTGCGGTATTCACGTCGACGCTGGCGGGACGCATCCGCGATCATGCGCGCATCTCCGTGGACCGGATGCGAGCAACACGGCGGCTCTATGAGTTCACGAAAAAGCTGTCCGGACTGGCGACGGTCGACAGCGTCGCAGAAGCGGCGGTCACCGAGATCAATCTCAGTCTGAACCGCAGCACGGTAATCCTGCTGCCGCAGGGGGACGAGCTGGCGCTGCGCGCCGCGTGGCCGCCGGAAGACGCGTTGGATACTGCGGCGATGACGGCGGCGCGATGGGCGTTCACCAAAAGCGAGAACGCGGGCGCGCAGACCGGAACGCTCCCCACCGTTCCCTGGCTGTTTCTGCCGTTGAAGTGGAGTCGTGGCAACGGCGGGGTGCTCGGCGTCGCTCAAGGCGGTGAGAGTCCGCCGCTCGATCCCGAGGCGAGGTCACTGCTTGATGCACTGGTCGAGCAAACGGCCTCGGCACTGGAGCGCGCCTCGCTCAATACCGAAATGGTGGCGGCACGAAGCGAAGCCGAAACGGAGCGGGTGCGCAATACATTGCTCGCCTCGATTTCGCACGACTTCCGGACACCCCTCGCATCCATTCTTGGATCCTCATCCAGTCTTCTCGATTTCGGTGACCAGATTCCCGTCTCGGCGAGGAACGACCTTCTTCGGCAGATCAAGAGTGAGGCGGGACATCTCGATGACATGGTGCGTAATTTGCTGGCGATCACCCGGATCGAGGCGGGTGTGCTTGAGTTGCGGAGCGACTGGATCGACCTGCGTGAAATCGTGGAAAGAGTTGCGGCCCGCGTCCGTCAGCGGTTCCCTGAGCGGACGCTTGAGGTGACCTTCGACGACCAACTGCCGCTCACTCGTGCAGACGCAACACTCGCGGAACAAGCCATCGGCAACGTGGTCGCCAA
>Ga0307505_10003080_pt1 | contig 10804 bp, 7 predicted proteins | sample 23_S_MG_FD_202183 | JGI IMG/M metagenome (GOLD analysis project Ga0307505, IMG submission 202183) | Soil microbial communities from Populus trichocarpa stands in riparian zone in the Pacific Northwest, United States - 23_S | ecosystem: Environmental > Terrestrial > Soil > Riparian zone > Trees... | reverse complement strand
ATGCGGGCATGTCAATGCGACCGGCGCGACTTGATCCAGGCCCAGGCGAGCGGCAGCAGGCTCACGACGATGATGCCGACGATGATCAGGGTGAGGTTGCCCTTGATCCAGGGGATGTTGCCGAAGAAGAAGCCGGCGTAGCAGAGCGAGCCCACCCACAGCAGCGCGCCCGCGACGTTGAACATCGTGAAGCGCGCGGGCTCCATGGCGCCCAGGCCCGCCACGAACGGGATGTAGGTGCGCACGATCGGCAGGAAGCGCGAGATCACCACCGCCTTGCCGCCGTGCTTCTCGTAGAACGCATGCGCGGTCTCGAGGTGCCTGGGGTTCAGCCAGCGGCTGCCCTTGTCGGTGAAGAAGCGCTTGCCCAGCCACCGGCCGATCGCGTAGTTGACCATGTTGCCGGTGATCGCCGCGACCACGAGCAGGAAGACCAGGAGGTGCACGTTCATGCCGCCGCTCGCGGCCACCGCGCCCGCCACGAAGAGCAGCGAGTCCCCGGGCAGGAACGGCGTCACCACGAACCCGGTCTCGGCGAAGATGATCGCGAAGAGGATCACGTAGATCCACACGCCGTGCTCCTGGACCATCGCGACCAGGTGCCTGTCGAGGTGCAGGACCAGGTCGAGGAGGTAGGCGAAAAACTCCACGGCGTTCGCGCGCTCGCCTCGCGGGAGGGTCAGGGAACCTGGGGCTCGACCGTCTTGCGCTCCGGCTTCACGAAGTCCTCGCGCGAGGCGCCAAGGTACTTGGCGAGCGGCGCGGCTACCAGAACCGACGAGTAGATCCCGAAGCAGATGCCGATGGTGAGCGCGAGCGCGAAGTTGTGAAGCGCCGCGCCGCCGAAGAAGTAGATCGACAACACCATCACCTGGGTGGAACCGTGGGTGATGATCGTGCGCGAGATCGTTCCCGTGATCGAGGCATCCATCACCTCGTCCACGCTCGCCTTGCGCATCTTCTTGAAGTTCTCCCTCACCCGGTCGAACACCACCACCGACTCGTTCACCGAGTAGCCCAGGATCGCGAGGATCGCGGCCAGCACCGGCAGCGAGAACTCCCACTGGAAGAACGCGAAGAAGCCCAGGATGATGACCACGTCGTGCAGGTTGGCGATGATGGTCGCGACCGAGAAGCGCCACTCGAAGCGGAAGGCGAGGTAGACCATGATGCCGACGCACACCATGAGGAGCGCGAGGCCGCCGTCGGTGGCGAGCTCCTTGCCGACCTGGCCGCCCACGAACTCGCTGCGCTTGAGCTGCGCGGTCTCGTCGTCGGCCTGGAGCGCCGCGATGACCGCGTCCGACTGCTTCTTCATCTCCACGTTCTGGTTCGCGCCTGCGACGGTCTTGAGCGGCAGGCGGATCAGGACATCGCGCGAGGTGCCGAAATTGGTGACCGAAATGTCGGTCAGGCCGATCCTGTTGAGCGTGGCGCGGATCTTCTCGGGCTCGGCGGGGTGGGAGTAGGTCACCTCCATCACCGTGCCGCCGAGGAACTCGATCGAGAAGTGCAGCCCCTTGGTGGCGAGCAGGCCCACCGAGATCAGGAACGTCACCACCGAGATGATGTTGAAGACCTTCGCATGGCGCATGAAGGGGATGCTGCGCCGGATCTTGAAGAATTCCATGTTGGTCGAGTCCTTGTCTTTCGGCTTGTCGTGCTTGGTGTGCCATGACGTATCGCCGATCCACAGCTTCGCCACTTTCTTGCGTCCGCCGTAGACCAGGTTGACGATACCGCGCGAGACGAACACCGCGCTGAAGATCGAGGTGAGGATGCCCAGGCAGTGCACCACTGCGAATCCACGCACCGGGCCCGAGCCGAAGGTGAGGAGCGCCAGGCCAGCGATGAGGGTGGTCACGTTGGAATCCAGGATGGTGCCGAAGGCGCGCTCGTACCCGGCCTGGATCGCCATCTGCGGCGTCATGCCCGAGCGCACCTCCTCGCGCACGCGCTCGTTGATGAGCACGTTGGCGTCGATCGCCATGCCGAGCGTGAGCGCCACGGCGGCGATGCCCGGCAGGGTGAGAGTGGCCTGCATGATGGAGAGCAGCGCCACCAGGAAGAGCAGGTTGGCTGCCAGGGCCAGCACCGAGATCACGCCGAAGAGCGCGTAGTAGGCGATCATGAACAGGCCGATCGCCAGGAAGCCCCACAGCACGGCGTGGTAACCCTTCTCGATGTTCTCCTTGCCCAGGGACGGGCCGATGGTGCGCGACTCGATGATCTCCATGGGCGCGGCGAGCGCGCCCGCGCGCAACAGCAGCGCCAGGTCCTTCGCCTCCTGCGTCGAGGGCATGCCGGAGATCTGGAAGCGGTTGCCGAACTCCTCCTGGATCACCGGCCAGGTGAGGACGACGGTCTGGTTCTTCTCCACCAGCATCATCGCCATGCGCTTCTTCACGTTCTCGCGCGTGGTCTGGCGCATGATGCGCCCGCCGGTGTCGTCGAGCGCCATCTGCACCACGCTGCCGCCGCCGCGCTCGGGCGCCTCGAAGCCGGGCTGCGAGTCCTTGATCCGGTCGCCGGTGATGACAAGGGTTTTCTTGACCAGCACCGGCTTGCCTTCCTGGTCGAAGAACTTGTCGGTGCCGAAGGGCGCGGGCTGGTCCTTGTACTGCGCGAACGCGTCCTGGCCGGGTCCGGCGGCGTGCTCCTCCGAGACCATGCGGACCTCGAGGGTGGCGGTGCGCCCGAGGAGCTCCTGCGCGCGCCCGGTGTCCTGCACCCCGGCGAGCTGCACGACGATGCGCTCGAGGCCCTGCTGCTGCACGATCGGCTCGGCCACGCCGAGCTCGTTCACGCGGTTGCGCAGGGTCTGGATGTTCTGCTGCAGCGCGAGCTCCTGGTCGCGCTTGACGATCTCGGGCTTGATGGTGGCCACCAGCGAGGACTCGCCCGAGCCTTCCTGCTCGCGGATCACGAGGTCGGGCATCTCGGCCGAGATGAGCTTCAGCGCCGCGGCGCGCTGCTCGGCCTCGCGGAACCGCACGTTGATGCGCTCGCCGTCGCGCGCGAGCCCCGAGTAGTAGACCTTCTTCTCGCGCAGCAGGCTGCGGATGTCGCCGAGGTAGCGCTCGACGCTCTTGTTCTTGGCTGCGTTCATGTCGACCTGGAGCAGGAAGTGCACGCCGCCGCGCAGGTCGAGGCCGAGGTACATGGGCTGAGCGCTCAGCACGCCGAGCCACCCGGGGGTGTTGGGGACGAGGTTGAGCGCCACCACGTAGCCCGGCGGGACCTTCGACTGGACCACGTCGCGGGCCTTCAGCTGCACGTCGGTATCTTCGAAGCGCAGGCGCAGGGCGCCTTCCTCGAGCTCGCTGCCGGTGGGCGTGGCTCCGGCGGCCTTGAGCGCCTCCAGCAGCGAGTCGCGGAGCGCGGCATCGACCTTCACGGCCGCCCGGGCGCCGGTGACCTGCACCGCCGGGATCTCGCCAAAGAGGTTGGGGGCGGCGTAGATCAGGCCCACCACCAGCGCGATCGCGATGATCGCGTACTTCCACATCGGATATCTGTTCATCGCCCTACCCTCTCCCGGGCGTCATCTACCTGGCGTCCTTGACCGTGCCCTTGGGCAGCAGCGTCGTCACGGCCTGCCTCTGGACTTGTATCGTGATGTTCGGCGCGACTTCAAGGTGCACGTAGTTGTCGCTGATCTTCTCGATCCGGCCGAGGATGCCCATCGCGATCACCTCGTCGCCCTTGGCGAGGGCCTCGACCATCGAGCGGTGCTCCTTCGCCTTCTTCATCTGCGGCCGGATCATGAGGAAGTAGAGGATCACGAACATCAGGATGATGGGCAGCATGCCCATCAGCGTGTCTGCGCCACCTTGCGCGCCACCGGCGGCCTGGGCGTATGCGGTTCCTATCATCGGGGGAACTCCGGGAAATGATTGAATCGGCAGGGATTTCAGCTGCCTAGCTAGCCTGCGATTCTACCATGCGGGCGGAGCGAAAATGGCTGCGGAATTCGCCGAGCGTCCCCGTGGCGATGGCCTCGCGCAGGCCCGCCATGAGCTCCAGGTAATAGTGCAGGTTGTGGATCGTGTTCAGCCGCGCTCCGAGGATCTCGTTGGCGCGGTGCAGGTGATGAAGGTAGGCGCGGCTGAAATGGCTGCACGCGTAGCAGGCGCACTGCGGATCCAGGGGCCCCGTGTCCTCGCGGTGGCGCGCGTTCTTGATCTTGACGTCGCCGTGGCGGGTGAAGAGCCACCCGTTGCGCGCGTTGCGCGTGGGCAGCACGCAGTCGAACATGTCGAAGCCGGCGGCGACCGCGTCCACGATGTCCTCGGGCGTGCCCACGCCCATGAGATAGCGCGGCTGGCCGGCGGGCAGGCGCGGCGCCGTGTGCGCCACGATGCGCGCCATCTCCTCCTTGGGCTCGCCCACCGAGACGCCGCCCACCGCATACCCGTCGAAGCCCTTCGAGCCCTCGCGGCCGGCGTCGGCCAGGCCCGCGAGGGACTCGTCGCGCAGGTCCTCGTACATGCCGCCCTGGACGATGCCGAAGAGCGCGTTCGCGTTGCCCGCGTGCGCCGCCTTCGAGCGCGCTGCCCAGCGCAGCGACAGCCGCATCGACTCGGCGGCGAGCTCGTGGCTGGCGGGATAGCCGGTGCATTCGTCGAACACCATCACGATGTCGGCATCGAGCGTGCGCTGGATCGCCATCGATTCCTCGGGCGTGAGGAACATGCGATCGCCGTTCACCGGCGACTGGAACGCCACACCCTCCTCGCTCATCTTGCGCAGGGCTCCGAGGCTGAACACCTGGAAGCCGCCCGAGTCGGTGAGGATCGGCCCGCTCCAGCCCATGAAACGGTGCAGGCCGCCGTGCGCGCGGATCACCTCGAGGCCCGGGCGCAGCCAGAGATGGAACGTATTGCCGAGGACGATCTGCGCGCCCAGCCCGGTGAGCTCGGCCGGGCTCATCGCCTTGACCGTGCCGTACGTACCCACCGGCATGAAGGCGGGCGTCTCGACCGTGCCGTGCGCGAGCGTGAGGGTGCCGCGCCGCGCGGCCCCATCGTTGGAGTGGACGGTGAACTTCAACGCCGGTGCGAAGGAATCGTCTTGTCGAGGTACGGCAGGGTGCGGAGATTAACACGCGCGGGGGCGCGTGCTAGGGTTGGAGTGCGCACCCAAGCGCCGAGGCAACGCATGAATCCAAGTGGCATCGCTGGCCGTATGGGCTCCGCCCTCGGGGCGGTGCTGCCGCGGCGCGTCGGCGGGCGCCTCGCGCTCGCCTTCGGCGTGCTGCTCGCGCTCCTCTTGCTCGTCGCAGGCGACGGCCTCGTCCGCCTCGAGCGCCTGAACCGCGATTTCGCCACCATCGTGGGCGACCGCCACGCGCGCGTCGAGATGCTGAGCCAGGTCACCGATGCGCAGCAGTCGATGATGCGCGGCGTCAACCGCATCCTCCTCGCCGGCGACAACGCGCGCATCGAGCACGAGTTCGCGCTGATCGAGGAGACGCGCCTGCTGGTGGGCGAGCGGCTGGAGCAGGTCGACAAGGCCTTCGGAGCCGAGGACGCGCGCGGCAAGGAGCTGCTGCGCGCGGCGCACGAGCGCAACGCGGCCTACTTCGCGAGCCTCGCGGCCTTCTCCAGGCTCGCCGCCGCCGGCAACCTCGCCGAGGCGCGCAAGCTCCTCGACGCGATGGAGGCCCAGATGGACGAGGCCTACCAGGCGATGACGATCCTCGGCAAGGCGCAGGTGGCGCTCATGCACCGCGCGCAGCAGGAAGCGCAGCGCTCCTACGAGCAGGGGCGGCGTTACGTGCTCGCGCTCTCGCTGGGCGCCGTGCTGCTTTCCCTGGTCGTCGCCGTGGCCATGACGCGCGGGATCAGCCGGCCGCTGGTCGCGGCCGTCCAGCACGCGGACGCCGTCGCCGCGGGCGACCTCACCGGCCGCATCAAGGCAAAGGGCAGCGACGAGACCGCGCGCCTGGTGCAGGCCCTCGAGCGCATGACCGGGAGCCTCACCGGCATCGTCGGCCGGGTGCGCGCCGGCAGCGACAACATCGCCTCGACCACGCGCCAGCTCGTGGCGGGCAACGCGAGCCTGCGGCAGCGCGAGGAGGAGCAGGCCGCTGCCCTGGAGCAGACCGCCTCGACGCTGGAAGAGCTCACCGCCACCGTGAGCTCCAACGCCGAGCACGCGCGCGAGGCGAGCCGCCTGGCCGGGAGCGCCTCGCAGGCGGCGACGCGCTCCGGCGAGGCGGTGGACCGGGCGGTGAAGCGCATGGCCGCCGTGACCGAGGCCTCGCGCAAGATCACCGAGGTCACCGCGGTCATCAACGGCATCGCCTTCCAGACCAACCTGCTGGCGCTCAACGCCGCGGTGGAGGCGGCGCGCGCGGGCGAGCACGGGCGCGGTTTCGCCGTGGTCGCCGCGGAGGTGCGCAGCCTCGCGCAACGCAGCGCCACGGCCGCGAACGAGATCGGGCAGCTTATCGGCCACGCGGTCTCCGAGGTCGAGGGCGGCGCCAAGCTCGTGGACGACGCCGGGCGCGCGATGCAGGAAGTGGTCGTGGGCATCCAGGGCGTGGCGCAACTAGCCGGCGACATCGCCAACGGAACGCGCGAGCAGAGCGAGGCCATTGGCCAGGTGAACCAGGCGCTCGCGGGCATCGACCAGGTCACGCAGCGCAACGTGGTGCTCGCCGAGGAGACCGCGGCAGCCGTGCAATCGCTCGAGCGCCAGGCCGACGCGCTGGTCGACTCGGTCGGCGTCTTCCGGCTCGACAACGCTCCGGCCGCGCCCCCACCCGAGGCGGTCCCGGCCGCGCGCGAGAGCCACCGGGAGCCGACCGTTCGCGCGCGGCCGAAGCTGCGGCTGGCGGCGATGGAAAAGGGCCGCTAGCAGCGGCCCTGAATCGGGCCCCGGGCCATCGGCGCGACCGCGCCGCCCGGGGTGACGATCAGAGAAGCGGCACGATCAACAGTGCGACGATGTTGATGATCTTGATCAGCGGATTGACGGCAGGGCCGGCGGTGTCTTTGTAGGGGTCGCCCACCGTGTCGCCGGTCACCGCGGCCTTGTGGGCATCGCTGCCCTTGCCGCCGTGGTGGCCGTCCTCGATGTATTTCTTGGCGTTGTCCCACGCGCCGCCGCCCGTGCACATCGAGATCGCCACGAAGAGGCCGGTCACGATCGTGCCCATGAGCATGCCGCCCAGGGCCTGCACGCCCGCGTCGCGTCCCATCAGCCAGCCCACGATGAGCGCCACCGCGATCGGCGAGAGCACCGGCAGCAGCGACGGGATCATCATCTCCTTGATCGCGCCCTTGGTGAGCATGTCGACCGCGCGCGTGTAGTCGGGCTTGGCCGTGCCTTCCATGATCCCCTTGATCTCGCGGAACTGGCGGCGCACTTCCTCCACCACGGAGCCGGCGCAACGCCCGACCGCTTCCATCGCCATGGCGCCGAAAAGGTAGGGAATCAGCCCACCGATGAACAGGCCGATGATGACGGCCGGGTTCGAGAGGTCGAACGTGATGTGCCGCCCCATCTCCTCGAGCTTGTGGGTGTAGTCGGCGAAGAGCACCAGCGCGGCGAGGCCCGCCGAGCCGATGGCGTAGCCCTTGGTCACCGCCTTGGTGGTGTTGCCCACGGCGTCCAGCGGGTCGGTCACGTTGCGCACTTCCTTCGGCAGCTCGGCCATCTCGGCGATGCCGCCGGCGTTGTCGGTGATCGGCCCATAGGCGTCGAGCGCCACGATGATCCCGGCCATCGACAGCATCGAGGTCGCGGCGATCGCGATGCCGTAGAGCCCGGCCAGCCAGTTCGCCGCGAAGATCGCGAGGCATACCGAGAGCACCGGCCAGGCGGTCGAGCGCATCGAGACACCGATGCCCGCGATGATGTTGGTCGCGTGCCCCTTGGTCGAGGCCTCGGCCACGTGCCGCACCGGCTTGAAGTCGGTGCCGGTGTAGTACTCGGTGATGAAGACCATGAGGCCGGTCAGCACCAGGCCGACGACGCAGCAGCCCCAGAGCTTCCACACGCCCATCGCATCGCCGCCCACGGCGCCTTTCATCATCCAGTCGGTGACGAAGTAGAACGCGACGAGCGAGAGCACGCCGGCAACCGCGAGGCCGCGGTAGAGGGCGTTCATGATCTTGCCGCCCTGCGCGGTCTTCACGAAGTACGTGCCGATGATCGAGGCGATGATCGACACCCCGCCCAGCACCAGCGGGTAGGTCACCGCGGCCTCGGCGTGCGTGGGCAGAATGAGCGCGCCCAGCACCATCGTGGCGATTATCGTCACCGCGTAGGTCTCGAAGAGGTCCGCCGCCATGCCGGCGCAGTCGCCCACGTTGTCGCCCACGTTGTCGGCGATGACCGCGGGGTTGCGGGGGTCGTCCTCGGGGATGCCGGCCTCGACCTTGCCCACGAGGTCGGCGCCCACGTCGGCGCCCTTGGTGAAGATGCCGCCGCCGAGTCGCGCGAAGATCGAGATGAGCGACGAGCCGAAGGCGAGGCCGATGAGCGGCTTCACCAGGTCGGACATCTTCATCGCCGACGCGTCGGTGGTCTTGAGGCACCAGAGGAAGCCCGCGACCGAGATGAGGCCCAGTCCCACGACCAGCATCCCCGTGATGGCGCCGCCCTTGAAGGCGATGTCGAGCGCCGGGCCGATGCCCCGGCGCGCGGCTTCCGCCGTGCGCACGTTCGCGCGCACCGACACGTTCATGCCGATGTAGCCGGCCACCCCGGAGGCGATCGCGCCGAGCGCGAAGCCCAGCGCCGTGGTCCACCCCAGCCCCGGCACCAGGCCGATCACGAGGAAGATCACCGCGCCGACGATGCCGATGGTGGTGTACTGGCGGTCGAGGTAGGCCTTCGCGCCCGTCTGGATGGCGGCGGCGATCTCGCGCATGCGGTCGTTGCCGTCGGGCTGGCGCAGGATCCAGGCGGTCGTGTAGCCGCCGTACACCAGGGCGATCGCCCCGCAGGCGAGCGCCACGTAAATTGCGGTGTTCAACATCTGTGCTTCTCCCTTTTTTGGTGAGTCGTTACTGCGGTTTCGTCTTCTTGCGCACGGCGGCGTTCTTCAACCGCACGTACCGTGGCAGGCCGTTCTCGTAAGGCGGGTAGGCCTCCCCCGCGATGAGGGGCGCGAGGTAGTTGCGGCATTTCTGCGTGATGTGGAAGCCGTCGGGGGTGATGAAGTCGCGCGGCATCTTCTTCTCGACGTTGGCGACGTCGGCGAGCTTCGCCACCCCGATCTTCCAGCGGTAGGGCCTGGAGGACAGGCGCACGATCGTGGGCATCACGCTGTTCATTCCCTTCACCGCGAGCTCGACCGCGGCCTTGCCGACCGCGTAGGACTGCTCGAGGTCCGTTCGCGAAGCGATATGACGGGCGGAGCGCTGCAGATAGTCCGCGACCGCCCAGTGGTGCTTGTAGCCGAGCTTGCCGCGCACCAGCTCCGCGATGCGAGGCGCGACACCGCCCAGCTGGCTGTGGCCGAATGCGTCCTTCAAGCCCGACTCGGCGAGGAACTTGCCGTCCTTGTCGTGCAGTCCCTCGGACACGCCCACCGCGCAATAACCGTATCGCTCCACCGCTTCCTTCACCCTGGCGAGGAAGGCGGCCTCGTCGAACGCGATCTCCGGCAGCAGCAGCACGTGCGGGGCCGTGCCCGGAACCGTCTGCGCGAGCGCGGTCGCCGCGGTGATCCAGCCCGCGTGCCGGCCCATCACCTCGAGGATGAATACCTTGGTCGAGGTCTTCGCCATCGACTCGACGTCGAGCCCGGCCTCCATCATCGACACCGCGACGTACTTGGCGACCGAGCCGAAGCCCGGGCAGTTGTCGGTGATCGGCAGGTCGTTGTCGACGGTCTTGGGCACGTGCACCGCGGTGAGGGGATAGCCCAGCTTCCCCGCGAGCTGCGAGACCTTGAGGCAGGTGTCGGCCGAGTCGTTGCCGCCGTTGAAGAAGAAGTAGCCGATGTCGTGCGCGCGGAAGACCTCGATCAGGCGCTCGTACTCGCGCGGGTCCTGGTCGAATTTCTTGAGCTTGTAGCGTGCGCTGCCGAAGGCGCCTCCGGGCGTGTGCTTCAACGCACGGATGGCCGCCGGGCTCTCCTTGCTGGTGTCGATGAGGTCCTCGTGCAGCGCGCCGAGGATGCCGTTCCTGCCGGCCAGCACCTTGCCGATATGCTTGCGATGCTTGCGCGCGGTCTCGATCACGCCCGCGGCAGTCGCATTGATCACCGCCGTGACCCCACCGGATTGTGCGTAAAACGCGTTCCTTGCCATTGTCTTTTCCTGCCTAGCCAAGCGCGGCGAAGATCCGGTCGCGCACTTCCTCGACCGCTCCCACCCCGTCGATGCGGTGATACTTCGGCGCGCGCGCGTCCCCCGTCGCGGCCCACTTCTCGTAGTACGCCACCAGCGGCACGGTCTGGCGGTGGTACACCTCGAGGCGGTTCCTCACCGTCGCTTCCTCGTCGTCCTTGCGCAGCACCAGCGCCTCGCCGGTCACGTCGTCCACCAGGTCGCGCTTCGGCGGGTTGAACTTCACGTGGTACGTGCGCCCCGAGGCGACGTGCACGCGCCGCCCCGACATGCGCTCGACGATCGTCGCGTCGCTCACCGCGATCTCGACCACGTGCTCGATCGGCACCTGGGCCGTCTTCATCGCCTCTGCCTGGGGGATCGTGCGCGGGAACCCGTCGAAGAGGAATCCGGCCCGGCAGTCGGGCCGCGTGATCCGCTCCTTCACCAGCGCGATGATGATGTCGTCGGAAACCAGGTTGCCGCCATCCATGACCTGCTTCGCGGCGACTCCG
>Ga0307505_10003078_pt1 | contig 10808 bp, 3 predicted proteins | sample 23_S_MG_FD_202183 | JGI IMG/M metagenome (GOLD analysis project Ga0307505, IMG submission 202183) | Soil microbial communities from Populus trichocarpa stands in riparian zone in the Pacific Northwest, United States - 23_S | ecosystem: Environmental > Terrestrial > Soil > Riparian zone > Trees... | reverse complement strand
TGATCACCAATGTCGGTGAAGTCGCTATCGATAGTTTGTGGATGGGGTGGCTGGTTGATCCGGACATCGGGCATGCGGACCGTGACGACTACTGGGCCGACGACATCACTGGACACCGTAAACACACAGTGCAAACTGATTCCGGGCCACGCGATATCTCTTTTGCGTGGGCGGTGGACAATGATGGTGATCCCGATTCTACCGGTCAGTTTGATTCTGCGTCGCCGCTGCGTGGCGTTGCCTCGATGTATTTGGGTGGCACTCCCAATCTGAGCGGGGAGTCTTACAACTGGTGGGTGCCATCAATCCAAAAAGTGTGGGATTGGGGTCCGCAACGATTGCCCGGCGACACGAACAGATTTGGGGGACGCGGTTACGAAGTCATGGACCGGTTCCGTTACCGGGTGATGTCGAATCGGGAGATCGACTACGAGCAGCCCTACGCAGCAGTCGACCGCAGCGGCGAGGGCTGGGTTCCTCCGACGCATGACACCATTGCGCGTAACTTCGCCGATGGGTTCGACATTCGCTACTTGCATTCGGTTGGCGCGACACGTTTGGAGCCGGGGGATTCGATTGTGGTGAATTGGGTGATGGCGATCACCACGCTCTCGCATACGAGTCCGAGTTTCTTTGATTTGGCATTCAACGCGGATGACCCGCGCATCTACATCTCCGGGCTTGGCTTGAACGGTATGGCGAATCTGATGGCGGATTTGCAATTCTATTGGGACAGTTCATTCTCGGATAAACCGATTCGCGCGCCGGAAGATTTCCGTATTACGGGATGGAATGATACTTCCGGTGTGATTGCCTGGAAACCGAGGCAGACACTGTGGCTCGATGGGTATCTGTTGCGGCGATTCACGCGCGATGGCCCTCCCGATGGTATTGAAGTTGTCATTCCGCCGACGGACAGTACCTATGTGGACTATGGGCTGGATCGTTCGCGGACGTACTACTACACGATCTCGAGCATCACCAAGGGGAGCGTATTCGGGACAAAGTCGATCGAAGACAGTCTCCTTCCCGACCGGCCATTGACACCGGATCGGCCATTGGCGGTGGGTTTGCGCAAGACGATCAGTGTGAACTGGGAACCGGACGGAGATTCGGGCGTGCGCGCTTATCGTCTGTACCGACGCGGCGAAGGCGAGGACTGGACGCTCCTCGCAGAACTCACTGATACAACAGGGTATTTGGATTCATTGGTGGAAACAGCCACTCCTTATGAATATCGCATTACGGCCATTTCGCAGTTGGACCATGAGAGCTATCCAAGCCCGGTAGCTGAGGCCGCGGCATTCTCGTTTGACGGGGGTCCGCAGATTCTTGACTTCACGACGCGGGGACCTGCATCACTGACAGACAAAGATTCGGTTGCCGCAGTCTGGACGCGCTTGTTCGCCGGTGCAGCGTACGACGATGCATCGATGCACTCTCTCCCCTACGCGTTTATCGAATTTGATCCGCATCCGGCGACGGTTGTTGTCGCCGATGGACGGGGCTCGCTGACGGCATCGAATGATGGTCTATTGCGGCTGTACTCGCAGGCGCATGGTGCAACGATCATCACTGGACGGGATCTGTCTAACACCGACCTCGTATCGGATTCACTCGTCACACTGGCGGAGAACAGTATCGGGTATGCGGCGGGGATTCGTCGGGCATACTATCCGCGCACGTTGCTCGCGAATCCGACACGCATGAATGCGGAGTTTGCGGCCGCCGCTCCCGTTGATCCGGCTCTGCCCTGGCTGGATGTCGATGCATCGCGAACCGGATGGGGATTGAATCCGGCATTGCCGCATCCGGGGAGTGCGATACCATTTGTGGGGTACTTTGAGATTGATACTTCGGTTGCCGAAGTGCTCTACGCATTTGTGTCGAAGGATGGCGCCGCGTCGCCATTACATGGGAAGCCGGCGGCAGTGATGTCGAAGGAGCCGGGGCGTACGTTGGCAGTCTTCGCCTTTCCCCTCTCATACATGCATGAGTCCGACGCCAAGGCGTGTCTTGCGGCGGTACTCGCGCGCATGGGATATGGCGCGACAACGGCGGCGGGGGATGCGGATAATGACGGCGTGGTGACGGCGGCGGACGTCGTGACGTTGATCAACTACCTGTATCGCGATGGATTTCTCGTCAATGAGCGGAATGCGGATGTGAACGGGGATTGCGTGGTGGATGTGTTGGATGTGGTGACGCTGATTGATGTTACGTTGAGAGGCAGAATGCTTACGGCAACTACATGCAATTGAGTATGCGTTTGATCTGTGTTTGGTAGGCAACGATGATACCAATCTGATAGGGGCTGGCGAGATCGTTGCCAACCCCTACGATTCGGCGGAGTTACGGCTTTCTTACGGGCAGGGCCCACACGGGCAATCGAGGGTGAAATTGCAATTCCCCGTGCAATTCCCGCCGATTAGCTTTGCTGGCTCGAAGTCCTCAGTCACACAACAATACTTCATGCAAGTGCCACAACTGCAAGGCTGCGCCATCGCGACTTGGGTAAACACCGTGTACGCCGCACACAGCGCGAATAAGAACGCGGCGAGTCCGAGCACGATGAAACGAGATCTAGCCGTTTTCACCATCATTCCCTCCATTTGCGCGTTGAAGTTTTTCCACCAAGTCCTCGAATTCCTCAACACTTCTCTTACCTCCGCCGAAATCGTTCAAGGCACCATCCTCACCAATCCAGAAGTAGCATGGCGTTGAAAGGACGTGGTGATCTCTGTGCAGCACCTGAGTTACATCGCAATACAGGGAGAGGCGAATCTCATCGGCTTTCATGGCTTGTTCCAACTGAACTGTGCTTTCTACGTTGTTGCCCACTACGATTACACGTGCTGCGCTCTCCTCTATCGATTTACTGGCATGATAGAGAGCGCGGACATCATCGATGCAATCCTCGCAACCTGATGACACCAAGGGCAAGATGCCGCCGTTGGGTAAGATCTCGCTCACTGTTCTTGGATTATCCCCGCCTGGTTCCCAGAGTGGAATATCAGGAAAGACGGAGCCCCGGACGATGCCACGAATGTCTGACTCGAGTCTGAGCTGAACCGACGCCCGCTGTTCGAGCCGTGTACCATGTAGTTGCTTCTCGGCTATTGCCCGACCGACAAAAATGCCAGCAACGGAAGCAACAAACAGAACTGCAATACCACCGAGGACCGCTCTCACGAAACCTCCCGATGTTCGTCCTGCCCAGAAGAAAGAGGCGCCACAATTCCAAGCGCGGCAAAAAGGTAACAAGGGGGGGGTAAAGCTTGTCAAGAGAATTCTTGACTTTCTGGGCTTGCATCATAGCTTTTAGCGAGAATGTACGACGGCGACACCAATGGCGTCCGTTGCTCTGCCTGACCATGAAACCAGAACGCAGCACCCGTCCGTGGCGTCTCCGGACATCGACCCTGGTAGCTGTCCTTGGCATATCGCTCCTCATTGCCGTGACAGCCACGCCCCAAATCCAAAGATCTTGGCTACACGAATTTCGCATTCACTACCTCAGCGACATGTTCCTGCTTGTATCCAACTATGGTTGGATCGGGCTCGGGCATGGCCGCGATGTGGATGTCCCATCGAGGGACAAGTCCGATTTGGGTATCAACTGGACCCCGTCACTCGAATATCCAAAACTTAGCAAGATTGGCTATCTCTATTACGGCAACCTCGCATTTGGAACGATTCGCGGCGGCGACACGCTCGCATCCACGAGTTTCATCATGGGCGGCTCTTTCGCAGAGTGGCATGCATTCAAAGATGCAATGGAGTTGTCGTCCATTCAAGCATCACAGCACTATCATCCCACAGCCCATGGTGAGCAGCAGTACTACAGTGAGTACAGCGACACTTTTGTCAATCCCTATTCTGGGAACTACCTTGACTACATAGAGCAGCGGGTTCACACGCCAATCGGGATTGCCATACACCAATCCACTGTGTCATCGGCGACCTCCGCATTGCGGAAAGCGATCATCGTTGAATCGTGGGCGGTCAATATCAGCGATGAACCGATTGATCGCGGCTGCATCGGATTCTTCTTCAATGCGGATGTGTTTTCAGACGATTATGAGTCGGAGTTTGGTCTGTTGCCAGAGCGGGACGATTTAATTGGCATTATACGGACAGTTCCGTCACCTGCCGCGGGCATAGCCGATACTGTGAACTTGATCTGGATCGCAGATAATGATGGCGATCCATATGGTGCGTCGTTCGGTCGTGCGAGCCCGCGAGGTGTAATGGGTATCCTCCCACTGCGAGGACCGGCTGGAACGCGGTTTCAGTTCAATTGGTGGGGCACGTTTGGAAGTCTCCCGAACTTACCGAGTTGGGGTCCGAGTAAGTCGAGCAATCTCGGGAAGTATGTCGGCGTTCCTGGCAACAGACAGTCATTGGGGCGTCCCTTGGGCGACCGTAGCGCGTATTTCGTCATGACAAATGGCGAAATTGACTACTCGCAGACCCGGTCTGCTCTCGACTATTCAGGCGATGGCTGGGCACTACCCCCGAACCCAGTGTCATACCGTAACGATCTCGCGAACGGCGCCCTGGTTTATGGTTGCATTTCATATGGCCCACTGCCCCGAATTGAGCCCGGCGACTCTGTGCCGTTCGCATTCGCCTTGCTTGTGGGCGAGGACTTTCATCGGGATCCCCTCCATTTCTCGAGAACTTTCGATGCAAGCGATCCTGCAGAATTTGAAAACGGGCTCGATTTCTCCGATCTTCTCAGTACTGCACGCGTCACGAGGATCCACTTCGATAATCCAGGTGTGGATACCGACGGCGACGGCTACCGTGGAAGTTTTGTTGTCACCGACTGCGACGGTTCGGGATTGGGGTCGTGCGATACAGTTTGGCTTACTGGAGATGGTGTCCCTGACTGGGGTAGCACAAATCCCCCTCCGCCGCCTATTATTCAAACGGAGACTTACCCGCATTCAGTCAAGGTGACTTGGTCTGGCGCGATTTGCGAGTTGGCCAGAGACCCGTTGACTAACCGACGGGATTTCGAAGGCTACAGGTTATACTATTCGAGGACTAATGTAAGATCCGAGTACACATTGCTGGCATCGTGGGATATACCTGACAACTACTATAGGCTTGCGTATGATGAACAGGAAGGACGCTGGGACAGGATATCACACCCGTTGCGTGCTGGAGACTGGCAGGCATTGCTAGGCGAGTCGTTTCACCCCGATGCCTACGATAAGCCATCACTCACGAATGCTTACCGGGATACGATCGTCGACACGGTTAGAGATATTGACGGTCAAATTGTCGAGGTAGTTGACCGCGAGCGTCTTTCGTACTGGGCGCGCGAGGGTCCGAATCATGGAAATGAGTATCCGGACCAGGGTTCGATGCGTCCGAATCTGATCAGGCAGATCGACCTACGTGACACCGTCGTTGAGGGTCTTGAATTGCAGTACGGTGTCTATGAGGCAGTGGTCGACAACCTGAATGCAACCGTTCAACTTCACTTTGGAGTGACGTCCTTTGATCATGGCGACTATCACGAAAAGATCGATCCACAGGAGACTTCCCCCGAAGCAAACCAGAGAACGGTTTTCCCTGTGTACTCAGCAGATGTCGTTGTCGATTCGGCATTGAGGGTTTCTGTATATCCCAATCCCTACAAGTATAGCTTCCCAAACGCTCAAGGGCGGACTACCACGTACTTTGGACAAGGCTACGAAGGTTTTGGGCAGATACATCTCAACGAGCAGGACCGAAGAATTTGGTTTGGGAATTTACCTGATACGGCGACAATTCGGATTTATTCGCTGGATGGCGATCTGATCCGCGAGATTCACCACCCCGACCAGTTCTTGACTCGTTACTCCTCGGTCGTAGGCTGGGACTTGGTGTCGCGGAACACCCAGGCGGTCGTTTCGGGCATATACCTGTGGCGCGTCGACTCTCGACTCGGCAGTCAGATCGGAAAGATCGTAATCATCAAATAGGCACAAACTCGCAAGCTACAAGCGGCGAAGGCCGGGATCTCTTTGAGATCCCGGCCTTTTGCCTAATAGGAGCGTCCCTGCCCCCCCACAAGTTCAGAGTTATTCTTCCAGCGAGACTTTCTTCGTGATGGTGATGCCGCCAAAGTTCGGATCGAGATCCCGGACCACGATCAGGGCTTCGGTCAAGCTCTGGTTGCTGGTGGCGGTGAATTCGTAGCCACCGGCGATACCGTACTCGTTGGTGTAGTTCGGCGAACCGGTGATCGTGCCGCCTGAGTTGCAGGTGACATCAACCAAGTGGCCGCCCAACGGATTGCCCCAACGGTCCTTGATCTGAATTTCGATCGGGGTGCTGGTGCCGAACACCATGCTCGACGGAACGTCAACGATCGACGTCTTCGAGTAGGCGGTGCCGGTCTTCAGAACGACCTCGACCGAGCCATTGAATCCGAAGTAGCCACCCGAGCGGGCGCTGATGGTCGCGATGGCGCCGATACCGTCATCGGGGATGGTCACGATATAGTCGCGGTCGAGGACGCCAGCGACATAGTCGCCAACATACACTGACGAGAAGCAGCCATCGTGGGCCGCACCGTCATTGATGATGCCTATGTCGGCCTCGACTTCAACGACGTAGCCGTCATCGACGAATACACCGTTACCGTCGCGTACGTCGATTACAACCTCACCCTTGTCCTGATTGTCGGCGAGCAACGTATCGGGCCAGGCGAGGAACGTTCCATAAGCAGCGGATCCGGATTCATAGAAGAAGCTGGTGTCGACCACAGTACCACCGGATGTCTGCGCCCAGTACCAAACGTAGCCGTCATTTTTAGGCGAGCCGGAGTGCCATGTCGTGTGTGCGGTTCCGCGCTGTGTGATCGACGGGCTGGTCGCATCGGCACCTTCGATCAGGCCCTGCTCGCAGCCGAACCATACGGCTGTCGAATCGGGGACTTCATTGCCCCACTGGTCGACGACTACTGCGACGATGTCATTGATGGCATTGACGGTAAGGAACGAAGGAACATTACAATCCGACGCGCCGATCGAGATGTACGCCGGCGGGCCGGAACGGATGGTCAACTGAGTGGCCGCCGACACGACTGCGCCGGAGCGTGCGAGGACACGTACAGTACCTGAGGCGCTGCCAGCATTGAGAGTCACTGCTGCTACACCATTAGCATCGGTGATGGCGCTGACCGGTCCGACAGGGTCGCCGTTGATGGCTTCGCCACCGCCAGGGCCCGCGGTAATGAGAAACTGGATCTCGCGTCCCTGCGGAGCCGGATTGCCTTTAGCGTCGAATGTCGCCGCGGTGAGCTGCGAGAACTCGATGCCGCCGGTGCCGCGGACCTGAACGGTCTGCCATGACGGGGTGAGTGAGATCGAATGAACTGAGTCATTGGAAGTCAGCGAGAGCGCAACCTCGGCGGAGAAATGGCTGCCGGGCTGGCCACCTGTTGCCTTGATGTAGACCACACCGGCGGTTGAGCCCGCGGTGTAGGTCGTCACGGCCTGACCGTCGACGGTCGTGACCGTGGCATCAATCGAGCCGATCGGATCCCACTGATCATCGGAATCCAAGTCGAAGATCAGTGTATCGACGTTGTTGGTCCAGATACCGTCGCCATTGATATCCGCGAACTTTTCGCCAGCGACGAACTTGATCACGCTGCCGTTGGAGACCGGGTCGCCCTGACCATTGGAGACAAGCGCGTTGATGGTCGCGGTCGAGAATCCATCGGCCTGGACCAGCGCGGGCGTGATGGTCAAGATAATATGACCATCGAGATTACCACCGCCGGTGCCTGACTCGATGACGACATTCTTCGTCAACGTTGTCTGATTTCCTTCGACACGGGCGCTGATGACCACGCTGCCTTCGGTCGTCGCGGTGAAGATCGCGGTGCCGATGCCGTCGCCGTTGGTTTCCACAACACTCGACGAGAACACGCCGGCAACGTTGGGCTCGGCGAAGAGATACACAGTCGCGTTGGCCAATGGATCGCCGTTGGCGTTGGTGACCAGCACCTCAACGACCGCAGTCTCCCCTTCCGCAAGAATGGCGGGGGTGACTTCAACGTCCTGCAGCGTCGCGGTTGAATCGGACTTGTTGACGCCGGAACAGGCGCCCAGACCGAGTACAAGAACTCCGATGATTAGTGCGCGTCCCAACGTCCCAATGCGCGCCCAGTAGCTCCGTGGCATCTCGCCGCTCCTTTGTTGCAACTTAGAATCCCCAAGACACATTGAATTCGGTTGTCGTCCTTACAGGACCTTCGGCAGCCCGCCCTGGGCTGTTTGAATCATGAAACGAGCCCCCCACGCGTGTGACGGGGGTTCTTAAACTGGTATCGGAGGATTGGGCGGAGAATTTAGCGGGAGTTGGACCTGCAACAGCTGAACCGGAGGGAGATTCTGATGTCTAGAAGTATGGGATCAGTCCCACACCCGGGGTAAGACTTGTGGAATAAACTCGAGCTACGCCTTGAATTCGTAGCAGACGTCATGCGTTAGCGAAGTCTGTCGGAGGGGCCATATTTCGATCGAATTACGTGGTAGCGCCATGCCATTGAGCCGTAATGGAGAATTGCGAATGGCCACCGTGTAGACTTGAATCGTCTGTATCCAGGATAATTCGTCCTACTCCACCAACCAATGGCGTTGAGTTGACCCGACACCTGCCCGGTGAGGATGAATGCACTAAAGGGTCGCAAGTACTTGTACGCATCGGGTCTGTACAAATCCGAAAAACGCGGAGACTCCAATGCTAGTCTTATCTGGCAGAGAGGCGCGGCATGAGTGCCCGGCTCCTTTCCCAGTAGAGAATCCTTATCGCACAACGCAGAGGTTGGACAACAGAGACAAGAGGTGAGCGCTAAGCCAACGATCCATAGTTCGAATGTGAAAACTGGTTGCCGCATGCAGTTCCTCATTTCAATTGAATACACGCCACGTGCGCGGATATTCCAATACCCGTGTCCTTTGACAACCGCGAACTCCCCCGAGGTCTAAGTCTCACTGGACCAACCGATTTGGCGCATTCCCAACGAGTTGGTGTGAGCGGGAGTTGCAATTGAATCCCCCGGTTCATTGCGCTTGCCTGCGAAATGAAATCGCATTAGAATATACAAGAGTAATTTGCTCTACTTTGTGCTCTCGCCGGGACATCCGGCAACTCCTCTTCCTTTACGAACCTGAAAAGTGATTAGCTGGCAAGCGCATTTGGTACTCTCACTGCAGTCTCAGGAAGGAGCGCATGATGTTCAAGCTGGATGCGGATAGGAACTGGACGGTGTCATGTACCGTTGGGGCACTGGTCTTCTTGGCTGCGGTGTGCGCTCATGGGCGATCGCTCCCCTTACCGTCGTTACGGCAGGCCCAGGGAAATGGGTCTGCAGTGGTTCCTGAAAAGGGCAGCGTTGAGAGGAAAGGCATGCCTCCCTCTTACCCTTCGTTACTGATGTACCAGAAGGACGGGGACACGGACACGATGTACTTCGGATATTCTCTTGACGGCGGATGGGATGTGAACGGTGACGGTCTGCCTGACTTCATGGTGGGCGCACCGTTGGCGTCGCCCGGCGGTGTCATAAACGCGGGTTCGGCATTCGTGTACTCAGGGCTGGATGGAAGCCTACTGTACCAGATCAATGGCACGGATTCAGGCGAAGTCGTTGGTGTGTCGGTTGCCCTGCTGGGAGACGTAAACGGCGACGGAAGATCCGAGTTCATTGTCGGCGCTCCCTATGCAGACCCCGGCGGGCTGGAGGACGCAGGCTCGGTTTATGTGTTTTCAGGATTGAACGGGAGTCTTCTGCAACAAAAGGACGGTACGGTGGCAGGCGAAAATCTGGGATGGTCGGCTGCCCGCGCGGGAAATGTGAACGCGGACGGTATTCCTGATTACATAATTGGCGCTCCTTATGCCGACTCCGGCAGTCGGGTTGACGCGGGCGTGGTGCACGTCTACTCGGGTGCGGGCGGGGGACTGCTCTATCGGAAGTTCGGAAAGTTGGCTTATGACAATTTTGGGTACTCGGTTGACGGAGTGGGAAACGTCAACGGGGATGCGAGATCGGACTTCATCGTCGGCGCCCCATATGCCGACTCTGGCAAGGGTGCGGCGTATGTCTTTTCCGGACTGACAAGTGATACCATCTGGCACGTTACAGGCGACACGATTAATGGTTCTTTCGGCTGGTCTGTTGCCGGCGCAGGAGATGTCAACGGAGACGGCAGGTCCGACTTTATCGTCGGGGCACCTTACGAAATGCCCGGCGGCGTGACTTCCGCAGGCTCGGCATACATTTACTCGGGCATGGATGGTTTACCGTTGAGGAGAGTCAACGGCAACATGAACGATTTGTTGGGTTACTCCGTTGACGGCGCCGGGGATGTTAATGACGACGGTAAGGACGACGTAATCATCGGCGCCCCGGGAACAGACCCAAACGGTATTCAACTGCTGACGGGCGCAGCTCACGTCTATTCAGTTCAAGACGGCGTCCTCCTGCATCATAGTGTTGGTTCCGAGGGTAACGCGACCTATGGCCTCACAGTAGCCGGAGTGGGGGACTTAAACGGCGATGGCAAGAGTGAATTCTCCATCGGAGCGGTCCTGCGATCTTTCAACGGAAACTTATTCGCTGGCTCCGTCTACGTGCGGGCCTGGGGAGCATTTGAAGAAATCACGAAGCTCGCGGATGTCGGAAACGATCAGGGCAGACAGATGCGCATTCAGTGGAGCAACATACCTGGGAACGACGGCTTCATACAAGAATTCGCCATCTACCGCCGTGTCGACGAGGGGTTGTCGTCGAAGTC
>Ga0307505_10003077_pt1 | contig 10810 bp, 9 predicted proteins | sample 23_S_MG_FD_202183 | JGI IMG/M metagenome (GOLD analysis project Ga0307505, IMG submission 202183) | Soil microbial communities from Populus trichocarpa stands in riparian zone in the Pacific Northwest, United States - 23_S | ecosystem: Environmental > Terrestrial > Soil > Riparian zone > Trees... | reverse complement strand
CGAAGCGCGAAGATGCAGCCATACAGAGTGTTCGTAGCGCAGAACATCCCGATCGCCATGCAGGACAAGAGAATCGAGGCATCTTTGCGCGCCGGTGTGAGAAATGCGGGCTAGGCTTGGTGCGCACCGCCTCGTCGAATGCATTGAGCGAGGCTTTGCGTCTCCACGAACCTTCGCCGATCAATGTGCAAGGTCGCGGCGGCGAAGCCGAGCACATGACGGTAGAGCATGCCGACGCCGATGGCTCGCTCGCCTGCGAGCAGGCGGTCGGCACCCTCCCGCGGGAGCAACGCGTGCTTCCGCAGATGCGCTTCGAGTTCGGCATGCGCCTGGTCGAATTCGCCGACGAGTTCGACGAGAAGCCCGACGCCATCCGCCTGTGCGTGGACTGGTCACCACCCATCCCTATCGCTCGCCTGGCGGGGCACCCGCCCACGGCAGGCGAGGGACCGCACGCGGCCCACGTTTTTTTTGGAGGTCCTTCCTTGCAAGGGGGTGAGGTCCGCAGGACGGGCTCAGGCGCACGCAGCGCGCACGATGGCCGCGACAGAGCGCCGGACGTCGTGTTCGGTGGTCGACCAGTTCGACACCGAAATACGCATCGCCGCGCGGCCTTGCCACGACGTGCCGCCGAGCCAGCAGGTGCCTTCGCGCTGTACTCCGGCAATGACTGTGCGGGTGATTTCGTCGGAATCGGCGAAGCGTACGAGGACCTGGTTGAGCACGACGTCGTTGAGGATCGCGATACCCTGCTCGGCGCCGAGCAGGCTCGCGAACAGGCGTGCATGCGCGCAGCAGCGGTCGATGAGGTCGGCGATGCCCAGACGGCCGAGATGGCGCAACGTGGCATAGACCGGGGTGGCGCGGCCGCGGCGCGAGAATTCGGGGACATACTCAAGCGCGTCGCGTTCGGCGTGCCCGGCGTGTTCGAGATAGGCCGCACGCACCGACATCGCGGCGCGATGGGCGTCGGCGTTGCGGACGATGACGATGCCGCAGTCGTAGGGCACGTTGAGCCATTTGTGCGCGTCGGTCGCCCACGAATCGGCGCGATCGGCGCCGCGTGCGAGTGCTGCGTGCCGGGGCGAGGCCAATGCCCACAGGCCGAACGCGCCGTCGACGTGCAACCAGGCACCTTGGGCGCGCGTCAGCTCGGCGATCTCTTCGATCGGGTCGAACGCACCACTGTTGACGTTGCCGGCCTGCGCGCAAACGATGGTCGGGCCTTCGCAACCGGCGAGTACCCTGGCAAGATCATCGACGCGCATGCGGCCTTCGCTGTCGATGGCGACCTTCTTCACCTGCCTGAGTCCGAATCCGAGATAGCGCAGTGCCGTGTGGATCGTGGCATGGGCTTCGGCGCCGATCACGATGTGAACGCGTGGCGCGCCGTTGAGGCCATCGGCCTCGACATCCCAGCCGGAATCCGCGAGGACCTTGTGCCGTGCAGCGGCCAGCGCCGTGAAATTGGCGGCCTGACAGCCGGTCGTGAAACCGACCGACGATCCGGTCGGCAAGCCGAGCACGTCGAGCACGTAGCGCGCCGCCACCTCCTCGACTTCGGCGCTGAACGGCGACGTCGCGTGGATGCCCGGGTTCTGGTCCCAGGCCGAAACGAGCCAGTCGGCGGCCAGCGCGACCGGATAACTTCCGCCAATGACGAAACCGAAGTAGCGCGGACCCGCAGAAGCAACGACACCCATGTCGGCGAGTGCATTCAGAGAGGCGATGACCTCGGCGGCTTCGACGCCTTCGTCCGTGAGCGGTTGCGCAGCGCCTTCGCGGAGCTGCTGGAGTGATCCTGGCGCGCCGACGTGGCGCTCGCCAAGTCCGTCGAGGTACCGCATCGCGAGTCCATGAGCCTGATGCAGGACCGCTGCGTGCGCGTATTCGTTCGACATCGCTGTGAATCCTCTGGAGGGTCGTCAACGGGTAACGCCGTTCGTCGCCGTTTTTCGCCATGTCCCGGCGACTCGGCATGGAGGGCGATTTTCGCATCGGCTTGTCGAGGCCATGATCCGTCGACCGCAGCAGCCCGGCATGGCCACCCGACGCGCGGTCCACATTCTGTCCGGACTGCCGGGCTGGTAGGGGGCCTTGGGGCGCGCAATGTCGTGCGCCGACGTTAGCGCAGGACCTGTCTGGCCGAAAGCCGGACCCGCGCATTGCGGCGAGCTTCCCTCCTTGCAAGCGACAATCACCACGCGCTCAACGCCTGCCCCCCCCAAGCGCAGTACGATCACCGCGCTGTATTAGCCCCGAGCGGCAACGGGTCCGTCCACGAATACCGGCATCGGTGGCCCATGATCGACCCGGCAATCGGCACTCCGGTTCTGGTGGCCTGGAGCGGCGGCAAGGACTGTTTGATGGCCCTGGAGCGATTGCGCGCCGATCCGCAATGGCGCGTCACCGGACTGCTGACGACACTGGACCGCGCCAGCGATCGCGTCGCCATGCACGAAACCCGCGGCAGCGTGCTGCGCGCGCAAGCCGACGCCCTCGATCTGCCACTGATCGAGTCCGTGCTCGATTGGCCGGCCGACAACGCCACCTACACGATCGCGCTTGGCCACGCGTTGCGCGCAGCGCAGGCGCGCGAGAAGCGCTTGCGGCACATCGCATTCGGCGACCTGTTCCTCGCCGACATCCGGGCCTGGCGCGAATCGCTGATGGCCGACCTCGGCTGGCAAGCCATCTTCCCGATCTGGGGCGAGCCGACGACGGCGCTGGCGCGGCACTTCATCGACTCGAACCACCGTGCGCTGCTCACCTGCGTGGATGCGACCCAGATCGATCCCCGATTCGCCGGGCGCGCCTACGACCACGACCTGCTCGCCGAGCTGCCTGCCGCGGCTGACGCCTGCGGCGAAAACGGCGAGTTCCACACCCTGGTTGTCGATGCGCCGTCGTTCAGCACGCCGCTTCGGATCAGGCGCGCGGGGACAGCGGTCCGCGATGGTCGATTCCACAACGTCGATTTCGCCCTGGCCTGATACCGCCGGCCTGGCACGTGCACGGACGCATCCGCGACGCCCCACGTCCGTATCGAGCAGCAGTACCGGGCACAATGCGGGAGTCCGACATGCACCAGAGCCGCGCGTTCCCGGACCTCGATTCGCCTGCGCCCAGGTTCCAGGACGCAGGATCGCGCACACCTTGTCTGTTGCCAAAGGAGATTGCCGATGATCGCCGTGTATCTGTGGATCAATGCCGTCCTGTATGCAGCACTCGCGCTGTGGTGCACGTTGATGCCGCTGCAGACCTCGCGTGCGATCGGCTTCGTCGAGCTGTCGGCATCGGGGCGTTCGGAATATGCGGTCATCTACGGTGGCATGCAGTTCGGCTTCGCGTTCCTGTTCGCATGGGCCGCGTGGAGTGGCAGTCATCGCTTTGGTCTGATCTTCGCGCTCGCGCTGTACACACCGATCCTGCTGTTCCGGATCGTCTCGCTGGCGAAATTCTGGCCGGTCTCGGCCACGACGCTGTGGACTGCCGCCCTCGAGGTCGTGCTGCTCGGCGCGGCGCTGCTGCTCTGGCTGTTCGTGCGTCCGCAGAATTGAATGCGCGACGAAATTCACGAGCACGTTGTGCAGGATCGGAGCAAGTCGCTCAGCCCGAGGGGGGGACTGGCATGACAGCCAGCCGCCGGCTCGCCTCCGGTGAACTCGTTCCAGCAGCCTGTGCGCAACGGATGCTCGCAGCTCCGTCCACTGCGTTGCCATCGAAACCGATGAGGGCGTCATGAGCGGCGTCGGGCTGCTCGTCGTCGTGCTGGCCGCGAGCACGGTCGCGATGATCCTCGCGTGGAACGTGCAGCGGCGTACCGGAAACGCCGGGATCGTCGATGTCGTCTGGTCCGCTGCGTTGGGCGCCAGTGCGGTATTCCACGCGCTCGGCGCGTCGGGAGCGATCTTGCCCCGCGTGCTTGTCGCCCTCATGGGCGGGCTCTGGGGAACGCGGCTGGCACTGCATCTGTGGCATCGCGTGAGCCGCGAGCAAGAGGACGGGCGTTATGCGCACCTGCGTGCGCATTGGGACGGCGATCAGCGAAAATTTCTTGCGTTCTTCCTCGCCCAGGCCGTCCTGATCGTCCTGTTTTCTGTGCCGTTCTGGATCGTCGCCCACAATCCGCAGTCACACTGGACCGTGTGGACCACGCTCGCGGTGGTCACCTGGCTCGTGGCCGCGATCGGCGAAACCGTCGCCGATCGCCAACTTGCCGCACACCGGAGCGATCCGGCGCAACGCGGTCTCACCTGCCGCAGCGGACTGTGGCGCTACTCGCGGCATCCGAACTATTTCTTTGAATGGCTGCACTGGTTTGCGTACACGTTTCTTGCGGTCGGCGCGGGAGCGGGATGGGTCGCCGCAAGCCTGCTCGCGCCGGCATTGATGCTGTGCACGCTGTACTGGATCACCGGCATCCCGTACACCGAGGCGCAGGCGCTGCGCTCGCGCGGCGCGGACTATCTCCGCTACCAGCGCACGACCAGCGCATTGATCCCGTGGTTCCCCCGCAAGGACTCCGCGCCTGCCGGACGCGACGATCCAGGGCAATCACCATGACTGAACGAACACTGCCTCCCGCGCCCGACGATCCAGTCCGGCCCCCTCGCGACGAGACCGCCTCGGTTCGTCTCGCCGAAAGTGGGCTCGTCCCCGATTTCCTCCTGCGTCATGCCATGCGCCGATTGTGCGCCGCGCGCTTGCGCGAAGAGCGCATCGATGGATTCGCGGCGACCGCCGAGCGCCAGCGTGCGCGAATCGACGAGTTGCGGGCCAGTCCGATCGCGATCGAAACCGGGGCGGCCAACGCGCAGCACTACGAACTGCCGCCGACATTCTTCGAGCTTTGCCTTGGACGGCAGCTCAAGTACAGCGCGTGCTACTGGGATGCCGGCGTCGCCGACCTGGATGGCGCAGAACTACGCATGCTCGAAATCGTTGGCGAACGTGCCCAGCTTGGCGACGGCCAGCACGTGCTCGAACTCGGCTGCGGCTGGGGATCCCTGACCTTGTGGATGGCAGCGCGCTTTCCGACGGCGCGCATCACTGCCGTGTCCAACTCGCAATCGCAACGCGAATTCATCCAGGCGCGCTGCGAGGAACGGAGACTGCGCAATGTCGAGGTCATCACCGCCGACGTCAATTCACTGCAGCAAACCGCCGGGCAATTCGATCGCGTCGTCTCGATCGAGATGTTCGAGCACATGCGCAACTACGAACGCCTGCTCTCGCGCATCGGCACCTGGCTGGTCCCGGGCGGCAAGTTGTTCGTGCACATCTTCTGCCACCGCAACCTGCTCTATCCGTTCCAGACGCACGGCGAGAGCGACTGGATGGGGCGCCATTTCTTTACCGGCGGCCTCATGCCCGCCGCAGACACGCTGTTGCATTTCCAGCGCGACCTCACGCTCGAACAGCGCTGGCTGTTTCCCGGCACCCACTACGAGAAAACCGCGAATGCCTGGCTCGCGAACCAGGATCGCAATGCCGATGCCGTGCTTGGCGTGTTGCGCGAGGCGTATGGCGAGCGTGACGGGCGACGCTGGCAGCAGCGTTGGCGCATGTTCTGGATGGCCTGTGCCGAACTTTTCGGCTACGCCGGTGGAAGCGAGTGGCTCGTCGCCCACTACCGGTTCACACGCGGCCCGTAGACCACCCGGTCCCCTCAGTCCACGATCACGCGGTAGCACGGCACGTAGGTGGCTCCGCCGGGCAGTTTCATGCGCTGTTGGGCGACGAAGCTCGCGAGCAGTGCATCGAGTGCCTGCATGATCTCGGCGTCGCCACGGATCAGGAACGGCCCGTGCGCCTCGATCGCGCGCATGCCTTCGAGCTTCACGTTGCCGGCGACGATGCCCGAAAACGCCCGCCGCAGGTCGGCGGCGAACTCGTGCTGTGGTTGGCCGCGATTGAGATTCAGCGCGGCCATCGCCTCGTGGGTTGGCTTGAACGGAGTCTGAAGTTCGCCATCGACGTTGAGCGCCCAGTTGAAGAAGAACGCATCCTTGTTGTCCAGACGATGCTGGCGCACGCGCTCGACGCCCTTGATCACCTGCCTGGCGACCAGGGCCGGATCGTCGACGATGATCTGGTAGTGGCGCGCCACGTCGTCGCCCAGGGCCAGGCGCAGGAAGCGGTCGATCTGCTCGAAGTAGGCCGCCGAATTGCGCGGCCCGGTGAAGATCAACGGAAACGGCAGGCCATGGTTGTCCGGGTGCAGCAGGATGCCGAGCAGATAGAGGATTTCCTCGGCCGTGCCGACACCACCCGGAAACACGATGATCGAATGGGCCACGCGCACGAACGCTTCCAGACGCTTCTCGATGTCCGGCATGATCACGAGGTTGTTGACGATCGGATTCGGCGATTCGGCAGCGATGATGCCGGGCTCGGTTATGCCGATGTAGCGGTTGCCACGGCGGCGCTGCTTGGCATGCGCGATCGTGGCACCCTTCATCGGCCCTTTCATCGCGCCGGGCCCGCAGCCCGTGCAGATGTCCAGACCGCGCAGACCGAGCTGATAACCGACCAGCTTGGTGTACTCATACTCGTCGCGCGAAATCGAATGGCCACCCCAGCAGACGACGAGATTCGGATCGACGTTCGCGCGAAGCACGCGTGCGTTGCGCAGGATGTCGAAGACCGCGTGGGTGATGCCCGGCGAATCCTCCAGATGGAAGCCGTCGGCTTCCATCTGCATGGCGACATAGACGATATCGCGGACGACCGCGAACAGAAGCTCGTTGATGCCGCGGATGATCTTGCCGTCGACGAACGCGTTCGCCGGTGCATTGGTCAGCTCCAGGCGCACGCCACGATCCTGCTGCAGCACCTGGATGTCGAAATCGTGGAACAGTTCCACTACGGTGCGTGGGTCGTCGCTTACGTGTCCCTGGGTGAGCACGGCGAGCGCACACCGGCGCAGCAATTGGTGCAGACCGCCGGAACTTGCGTCGCGCAGGCGCGCGACTTCGTGGCGCGAGAGCACGTCCAGACCCGCAGATGGCGCGATGCGCGCGCTGACCGTCGCCGGGCGGCTGAGCTTGTTGTCTGAGTCGTTCATGAAATCCCTGGTTGATCGCGTCGCAGCGCTTGGCCCCGCGAGGACTGGCGATGGTACGCCAAGCCGGGGCGCGTCGACCACGCAGAAGCCGGCCGAATCACCGGCAGCTCTCTGCACGGGCAAGCTTCGGCGGCGCTGCGAGGCGCGGAACGTACGATGCGGGAAGCCGGCGCGAATCGACGCGGTGCAACGACGCTCAGAAACGCATCGCCCAGCGCGCCTCGAACTCCACGCTGTCACCCTTGCTGGCGTGGTCGCGCGTGCGGTAGCTGGGCACGCCCATGAAGTACGGTGCAGTCGAGTAGACCGATTGCAGGCTCAGGCTCGAACGCGCACCGGTGGACCGAGACCAGCCCATTCCGATCGAGTAGTCGGATGGATCGACTCCGAGGGCTCTATCGAGCAGTTCCGATGTCGGCGATGGCTGCTGACGCGTCGTGTAGCGCAGTTCGATCTCGCCGAGCATCGCATTGCGCAGCGTCCACCCGGCACTGTAGACATCCAGATCCTGCCAGGCGAAAACCGGACTCGCGCCGGTGCCGAGCAGTGCCAGGAAACGCGAAGGCAGCGCCGAACTCGTGAACGGCTTGACGCCGCTGTACATGACCCGTTGCACGCCGAGATCGAACGACAGCGCGGGCGTAACCGCGTAGCTCAGACCAAAGCTCGCATGGGCCGGGATGTCGAACTGGCCGGGTTCGGCGTAGACGCCGCGATAGTGCTTGAAGGCATCCATGTCGACCTGCGACTGGTAGCCGGCATTCCAGCTCAGCCGGTCGCTCAATGCATGGCCGGAATCCAGGCGCACGCCGGCGCCGTATGACGTCTCCGCGCCGAGTCCCGTCAGGATCGGCGCCGCGTCATTCAGCGCATGTGTGCCCATGCCCATGCTCGCGAAGCGCTGCTGGGCGAGAACCGCGGTAACCGCGAACGTGCCGGAATTGCCCCAGTTGCTGACATACGACGGCGCGATGACCTGGCGCTGCAATCCGATCCGCGGCAGATCCGACTCCGCATTCAATGGCGGACGCGCAAGTGCCGGTGCGCGATCATCGATCACGCTGCTGGAGATCGACAGGTTGATCGTGGCCTGGGATTGTTCACCGAGTTGGGACAGCACGAAGGCGATCGAAGTCGTGTCTGCGGCGAAATCCTGCACGCGCGGCTCGGATGCGGACGTCTGCTGTGCCCAGGCGAACCGGGGCGTGATGCTCGCCAGCGCATAGTTGCGCCAGCGCGCGGGCACAGGGCCATCGGCAATGCCGGCAGCCTGCGCATACGCGGTCGCAGCCGCGTCCGTCGCCTGCGCGACGAAAGATGCGGGAAGCGCCAGCACGATGGCGAGCGCTCCCGCGAGTCTTCTTGCTGTTGCCGTTGCTGTTGCCCGCTGCATTGCCCTGTGCTGCGGTTCGTGGAAGGAGGTATGCTTTCCGCGGCGATATTGGCGTAAACGCAACACCGGGTCAAGCACGCAACACCGCCGCAACCCATCCTTCTAAGCAATCGACCGCCGTTTCAAGCCAGCCGGATGCATTTTTCCGGGCGACTTCGTGCAAAGGCGTTGCAAAAATCCGACACCCCCGATGCCAAGAGCACGAAAACCTCCTCCGCTCGCGCTGACCATCGCCGGCTCCGATTCGGGGGGTGGCGCCGGAATCCAGGCCGATCTGCGCAGCTTCGCCGCGCTCGCCGTTCATGGCCTCAGCGCCATTACCGCGATCACCGCACAGAACACGCGCGGCGTCAGTGCGATCCAGATGGCTTCGCCGGCTGTCCTGCAGGCCCAGCTCGATGCCGTGTTCGACGATTTCACGATTGCCGCGGTCAAGACCGGCATGCTCGGCACCCCGGTGAGTGTGCGTACGGTGGCCCGCTGCATCGCCGCACGCAAACCGCGCTGGGTGGTCGTTGATCCGGTGCTGATCGCGACGACGGGCGCGGCACTTGCGCGCGGCGGCGTCGTCGACACGATCCGGCGCCTGCTTGTACCGCTGGCCCACCTGCTTACGCCGAATGTCCCGGAAGCCGAGCAGTTGCTCGACCGTCGGATCGCGGATCGTGCCGGCCTGCTCGACGCAGCGCATGCATTGCGTGGACTCGGCGCACGCGCGGTGTTGCTCAAGGGTGGCCATCTGCCCGGCCGGCGCGTCCACGACGTGCTGGTCGACTCTGATGGCAGCGTGCACTGGTTCAGCCATTCACGCGTCGGCATTGAAGGTCATGGCACCGGCTGCAGCCTGGCCGCCGCGATCACGGCGCTGCTCGCGCGCGGTTCGTCCCTGGACGAGGCGGTCGCCGGGGCCATCGAGTTCGTGCATCGCGCGCTGCTGCTCGCGTATCGCCCGGGTCGCGGCACCCTCGCCGTGCTCGATCACATGGGCGCCCGCCTCGGCTGAGTCAGCTGCGCAGGCGCTCGATCAGGGCATCGGTGAACGTCGTCGTTGTGCCGTTGCCGCCGAGATCCGGGGTCACCCGATCGCGCGCTTCCAGGGTCGCGCGGATCGCGTCGCGCACGCGCCGTGCGCGTGCTTCCATGCCGATATGTCCAAGCATCTGCGCGGCGCCGAGCAACAGCGCACACGGATTGGCGATGCCCTTGCCGGCGATGTCCGGCGCCGAACCGTGAACGGCCTCGAAGATCGCCACCTCGGTCCCGATGTTGGCGCCCGGGGCCAGACCAAGTCCGCCGACCAGACCGGCGCACAGGTCGGAGATGATGTCGCCGAACAGGTTGGTGGTGACGATCACGTCGAACTGGTGCGGATTCATGACCAGTTGCATGCAGGTGTTGTCGACGATCATCTCGTTGAACGCGATGTCCGCGTACTCGCGCGCGATGTCGCGCGCGATCCTCAGGAACAACCCCGAGGTGGTCTTCATGATGTTGGCCTTGTGCACGGCCGTGACCTTGCGGCGCCCCTGCCGGCGCGCCATTTCGAACGCATAGCGCACGATGCGCTCGCAACCGTGTCGCGTGTTGCGGATCAGCGACTGCGCAACTTCGCCGTCGGCCGACAGCGTCTGACCTTCCGATCCATAGGCGCCCTCGGTGTTCTCGCGCACGGTGATGATGTCGATGTCTTCATAGCGCGCCTTGGTGCCCGGAAACGTGATCGCCGGACGAACATTGGCATACAGGTCGAAACGCTTGCGCAACTCGACGTTGAGCGAGCTGAACCCGCCGCCCACCGGGGTCATCAGCGGCCCCTTCAGCGCGATGCGATGGCGGCTGATCGCATCCAGCGTTGCCTGCGGAAGCAACTCGCCGGTCGCCTGCTGCGCCGCAACACCCGCGTCGACGTAGTCCCAGGAAAGACCGGCATCGAGCGCATCGAGGACGCGAAGCACCGAATCGACGATTTCGGGCCCTATTCCGTCCCCTCGAATGACGGCAATCGTATGGCTCATGGGTAGTCACACTCCGGATGGATGATTGCCGCTGAAGGCAAAAGTCCGTCATTATCCGGAAATGACTGTGCAGCGCACAACCGAACGCCACGCCGCCCGCGGAAGAATTCGCATCGGCGCGCTCGCGGCATGCGCGGCGATCCTGTTCGGCAGTGCCGGTATCCGCGCCGACGATGCCGACATCAACCTGTCGCTGGAGCCCTCGCCGCACGGACCGCAGCTGCCGCCGGATCTGCTCGTCACCGGCACCTGGCCCGATCGCTGCCTGCCAAGCGTCACCGGCACCGATCTGGAGGCCGGACGCATCGATATCCGCTTGCGCGTGGCTCCGGT
>Ga0307505_10003076_pt1 | contig 10811 bp, 12 predicted proteins | sample 23_S_MG_FD_202183 | JGI IMG/M metagenome (GOLD analysis project Ga0307505, IMG submission 202183) | Soil microbial communities from Populus trichocarpa stands in riparian zone in the Pacific Northwest, United States - 23_S | ecosystem: Environmental > Terrestrial > Soil > Riparian zone > Trees... | reverse complement strand
ATCGCATCCATCACGGCGTGAACAATCCTTACCTCGACAAGAACTACGCTGGCGTCCTGATCATCTGGGACCGGATGTTCGGCTCGTTCGTCGAGGAAACCGAAGAACCTAAATACGGCATCATCAAACCCATTCACAGCTTTAATGCGCTCTGGATCAACACTCACGGCTGGGTCGAGATGTGGCAGGCCATGAAACGACGCGATACCCTGCTCGGCAAAATGAGATGCATCTTCGCGTCACCAAACCTTGAGCGATAGAGGGCCGAACTGACATTCGCAAACTAGTTAGTCGGGTTCCCGAAACAGATCACGCAATACTCTATAGCAGCCCAAGATTCCGAAACTACGGACGCTGCGCGCACATATTCATATGAGATCACTGATCATTCTCGGCATCATTTTCGTCCTTGTTTCCGTTTCGTTTGGACAGACGGTCACGATCACTGGCCACAAGAAGGTTTATAAGCGAACAAAGCCGATCATCGGCTACAAGAAGACCTTCACCATCCGCCGCCCGATCGCCAAGGCCGCGACGCCCGCGCTCTCGCGCAAGATCACGGCTGCGATCGATCCCGTAAAGGTTCTCGAAATAGACGTTCAGGACGAGTTGACCGAGATGCAGTGGCTCTCGGAAGCCGATTTCGAAGAGGTGTTCAACAAGGACGGCGTGCTGACGATGATGCTTTGGATGGAAGGCAGCGCTGCATACACCGACGGCGTGACGAAATACGTCGTGGTTGACGTCGCGAAAGGGATGCGTCTGACTCCGTCTGCCGCGTTTACCGACCTTCCGGGCCTGATCGCCGCTGTAAAGAAAAAGCAGGACGCTGAGGTTGAGAATGCGGTCAAGGAGATCAAAGCCGATCCCGAATTCGCAAAGGACGACGATCCGAAGGCTCTGTTCGAGTACACGAACTTTGAGGAGAAGGACCTCGACAACTTCGCGGTTGATATGGCTGGCGTTGCGTTCTTCTACGACTACGGCTTCCCGAATGTGATCAAGGCTCTCGAGCCAAACGGCGAATTGCGGCTTTCGTGGGCTGAGATCAAACCCTTCATCAATAAGGACGGTTTGCTCGCGAGGTTTGTCCGCTAATATACTTAGCGTCAGACAAATGAGCGAAAGAAAGATCCGAGTTCTTGTAGCAAAACCGGGCCTCGACGGCCACGACCGCGGTGCAAAGGTGATCGCACGCGCCCTTCGCGACGCCGGCATGGAGGTTATCTATACCGGTTTGCGCCAGACCCCTGAAATGATCGCCGCAGCTGCCGTGCAGGAAGATGTCGATGCGGTCGGCATTTCTATCCTTAGCGGCGCCCACAAAACGCTTTGCCCGCGTATCGTCGATCTGCTTCGGGAGAACGGAATGGACGACACTCTTGTTCTCGTCGGCGGCATCGTCCCGACCGAGGACATCGCCGACCTTAAGTCTAATGGCGTAGCCGAGGTATTCCTGCCAGGAACATCCACCGAAGACATCGTCTCCTTCATACGCGAGCACGTCAGAGCAGAAGGGTAACGGCCCATTTTGGCAAGCGAATTGCAGGATCTAAAACGGAAAGAATTATGAAAAAGCTCGCATCACTTGTTTTCGCATTGGTTATGACCCTATCGGTCGCGTTCGTCGGCGGCAGCCTTTCTTCAGTGCCATCGGCCGGAAATCCTACTGTTGCATCGGCACAAGTTACGGTCAGCAAGAAGCGAAAACCCGGAGCGATCCGGCGAATATATCGCGGCGGAAAGTGGGTTGGAACCCGAGTGTGGACCGGTACGAAATGGGTTTCGCAGAAGACCTGGCAGGGAATGAAATGGACCTACAAGGGCGGACGAAAGGTCGTCAGCCGCACAAAAAAAGTAGTCTATTGATCGGTCGAAACATCGATCAGACGTTTTTCCGAAGCCGGACCTCCGCGTCCGGCCTTGTTTTTGGCACGCCGCCTGCACTCTTGGATTATAATTAGGTTCTAACGTTTGATTTCAGGACACTCACGGAGGCCACAGATGAGAAAACTAGCAGGTAGTATTGTATTCGCAGCAGTTTTTGTACTGCTTTCATACGGTTCAGCATCGGCACAGGTCGTCGACAAGGTTAAAGATGTTGCCGGCAAGACCAAAGAAATTACAAAAGACGTCGCGAGCGAAACTAAGGACAAGACCAAGGAGGTCGCCGGCGAAACCAAGACTGTCACGAAGAAGGTTGGCGTAGTAGTGACTGACGGCCTCGAAAAGAGCGCCGAGACGACGAAGAAGGCGGCGAAGGTCGGAGCCTCGAAGACCGAGAAGTTCGGCAACACTGCCGTTAACGTGACCGAGAACGTCGCCAGCGACGCCTACGAAGGCGGAAAATACTACACGGTTAAGACCTGGGACGGGACCAAATGGGTCTCAAAACGCGTCTGGCACGCGACGAAGAAGGCCGCCGGAGCGACCAAGGATGCGGTAGTCGGCGACGGCGAACAGAAGCCATAGCCCTGATCATAACAATTGCTCGAAGGCCGTGCATGCTGCGCGGCTTTCGTTGTTTTCTACGCCCTAATGCTTGAAGCGAATCATCGATTGGCGGCAAACGTCGCTTCGACTTATACTCAATTAACAAATTCTTATGAAAGAAAAGGTTAGAGTTGCGAGCGGGCAGGGTTTCTGGGGTGATCTATTGACGGCGCCGGTCGACCAGGTGCGGAACGGGCCGATCGATTATCTGATGTTGGATTACCTTGCCGAGGTGACGATGTCGATCGTTCAGAAGCAACGTCAGCGCGACCCATCGGCTGGTTACGCACGCGACTTTGTCTCGCTGATGCGCGAGATACTGCCTGATTGCGTAGAGAAAGACATCAAGGTCCTCTCGAATGCCGGCGGCGTGAATGTCGAAGGATGCGCCACGGCGATCAAGGGAACCGCGCGCGAACTGGGGCTCGGCGGAAAGGTTAAGATCGGCGTAATTACTGGCGATGACATCCTACCCAGGCTCGACGAATTTGCCGAAAACGGTATTGAGATCACGAACATGGAGACCCGCGAGCCGCTCGCCGCCGTTCGTGACAAGGTGCAGGCCGCGAACGTTTACCTCGGAGCCTCCGGCTTGGTCGAAGCTCTCGACAAAGGCGCGCAGATCGTTGTTGGCGGCAGACTGACCGACACCGGATTGACACTCGCTCCGCTCATGCACGAGTTTGGATGGAAGTTCGATCAGTGGGACCTGATCTCAGCCGGAACCATCGCCGGTCACATCATCGAATGCGGCGCGCAGGCCAGCGGCGGAAATTGCCAGTATGAATGGGATTCGATCCCCGATCTGGCAAACGTCGGATTCCCGATCGTCGAAGCTTCTCCAGACGGTTCATTCATTGTTACAAAGCACGAAGGCACCGGCGGCCGAATCAACGTACAATCCGTAAAGGAACAGCTCTTATACGAAATGGGCGACCCGAAGGCGTACATCACGCCCGACGTCGTGGCCGACTTTTCGTCGATCAATCTTTCGCCGGATGGCGAGAATCGCGTCCGGGTTTTCGGCATCAAGGGAAATCCGAACACGGAATTCTTTAAAGTTTCCATCGCTTATTCCCACGGTTACAAAGCCGTCGGCACACTCGTCTACGCCTGGCCCGACGCATACAGGAAGGCTCAGGCCGCCGACAAGATCCTCCGCGAACGCCTCGACCGTCTCGGCCTTAAGTTTGACGTGATCCTGACCGAATTAGTCGGCGTCAACGCAACACACGGACACCTTACCGGCGAGCCATCTGCCGACATCCCCGAGGTTCAACTTCGCTTCGGTGTCCGCGGCCCAAACAAAGCCGACGTCGAACGCTTCACCAAAGAGATCGCTCCGCTCATCCTCACCGGCCCGCCCGCTGTCACCGGCTTCGCCGGCGGCCGCCCCAAAGTCGAAGAGATCATGGCCTATTTCCCTGCGCTTCTTCCGAAACACTTGATCGAGACAAAGGTGGAGATCATCGATGCGTAGAATTCTCACGAAGATACCCGTCGTCCTCGCGGTCCTTGCGCTTTCTGCATCGACTTTCGGCCAGACTCGCATCCTGGATCTCGGCGAATATTTGGACGGCCTGGGGGACAGTAACAGGCGGACGAATCTTAGGTTCCCCTCGGTATTCAAGGAAACCTGGGAAACTTTTGAGAAGGGCAAGCCGGGAACGTCGGTGACAAAGGTGATCGAGCGGGAAAGCCAACAGAAACAAAGATCAACGATCACGATCGTAGAACGTGGAAGGAGATCTGTTGTCCAAAAGATCCAGCTGTCGTTCGACAATATCTTCTGCAGTTATGACGGAAAGACGTGGATCGGACCGTGGATGTACGACTGCCGCCAGCCGGACCCTCCAGCGGCCCTAAGCCAATTGCCGACATCTACCGAATTCTCTGTCGACAAGAAGATGCTCGATGGGAAAGAGGTGAACGCCTTCCGGAAGTTCTTAGTATTCAAAGAACAAAGCCGTGAGTTTTACACGGAAGAGATCCGTGTAATCGAGCCTGATGGCCTATGGATCTCGATAACGGAAACCCGCGGTGACTTGGCGCCCATATCTGTCACCTTCAAGAGAGTTCAGTCGTGGGGACCTGATCCAAAGTTCGGTCCGATCATTGCTCCGCCAAATCCCCGCCCTTGGTCGGGGGATTGATCGTCATCGGCGAGACCCCTAAGGTTCGTCTCGGCTTAGTTATGAATTATCTCTCGAGAAACTTCGCGATCCCCTTCTGGCAGTCTTCGGTCATCCGGGCTTCGGCATTGACCTCAGATCCGATGGCGATGGAATTGTCGAAATTAACGTCGTCCATTTGATATAGGAGGCTCTTGGTCATCCGCACTGCCGAGCCGCTGAGCTTCGAATAATGCGAGGAATACTCAAGCACCGCGACATCAAAGCCTTCTTCGGGATAAATGCGATTCACGAGGCCGAGGAAGTTGGCTTCATGGGCGGTGAACTCGAAGCCGCGTGTGAGGAGTTCGAAAGCCCGTTTCTCGGAGACGTTGCGGCGAAGGAATGCCGTGACGATCGCGGGTACGAAGCCGATCTTCACTTCGGGATATCCAAAGACGGCGGTCTCAGTCGAAAGGACAATATCGCACGCAGTCGCCAACCCGCATCCGCCCGCCAGTGCCCGTCCATGGACCGCGGCGATGACCGGAACCTTCATCTTCCGCGGCATCGCAAATAGCTCGGCGAGGCTCTTGGCATCCTCGAGATTTTCCTCGTACGACGCCCCCGCGATCTTCTGCAACGCCGAAAGATCCGCTCCTGAACAAAAATCCTTCCCGGCCCCGCGAATCACGACGGCCCGAAGATCATCATCAGCATCCGCCGTCCGAAGCGCATCTTTCAACTCGCTCACGAGCCCGTCATTGAGCGCGTTGCGTTTGTCGGGCCGGTTGAGCGTCAGTAGCCGGATCGCTCCGGCGTTTTCGATAAGAAGTTCAGACATTCGCTTTCGAGGTAGAGAGAATGGAATTGATAATTCTCGTCAGTTCGACCCGGTCAGCCTCGATCGAATCGTATTCACTTGTGCTCAGAAATTCACCGTGAAGCATTACTAGAAGCCAGTACTGCGTCTCCGACGATCTACGCTTGGCGACGCCGAATTCTGAGATGAAGAACTGCCTCGATTCGGCTCCGACTGCGGCGTTGACATGCTTCCCGATATTCGTGCCAGAGACCAATAGCTCCTTCGAAAGCACGAACTCCTTCTTGACTTCGTTGAGGTACCGACAGAGTCGAACAATTCTCAAAGCGAAGGTCAAGGCTTTCTCGAGAACAATATTGGATTCCATAAAAACTCTTTCCGAAGATAATTATCAATTAATAATTAGTAATTATTAATTATCTTGTTGAATCAAGCTGATTTGCGAGCTTCTCCAATATATCTGCAACGATCTCTATCTGTTGTTCGGCTTCTTTCCAATTTCGCTGCTCTATTGCTTCACGGATTCCCGGCAACGTTTTCACGCCGTACCCGGTATAAAATCCAGGAGCATAGATCTGATGCCGGAACCAGTCGCGACGGGGCAGCCCTTGCGTGCGAGTCATGGTCCGCTCGGTCGTATACAACAATTCGTCGAGTGCTGCATTCCCGTTCAGCGGGGCCTTTTGAAATGTCCTCGCACTTTCATTCAACCGAGCGACCGCATTTTCCAGCGGAGCAAAATTCAAAAACGGTACATCCGTTTTCTTCTCCGGAATGATGTACGTCCGCTTAGGATCTTGCGCGTTCTTCAGCATTCCGCTCTCGATCAGCCGGTTCATTTCACGGGTTTCCTCACGAAGGCTGTCGGTCAACTGCTTCACTTCTCTAGCGTAATTGCCCACAGTCTCTGCAAAGTTTGTGAACTCGAACGGCAACGTGTCGGCGTTTGCCAACCGCAGCGTCGCATGCCCGCACACCTTAGCCAGCGTTACACCATAGACGAATCCCGGATCGCCAAATCGTGTGTAATGATCGAACGAATCGTAGGCCGAATGATATGAACCGCCTCCCGACTCACCGCCGAAGCCAAGGTTGAGCGATGCTATCCCGAGGTGCTGAAGGAAGGGCGTGTAGTCCGATCCGGAGCCGAGCGGCGAGATCGGAATATCGCTTCGCTCGCGAGCGGCCTTTTTCTCGGCGGCTGAGCCAAATACGATCTCTGCGGCGCGGAGACGTTCCAGAACCGTGAGACTCGTTTGCGGGTCCTGAACCGATCTGGCCACTTCGTTTATAAACTTCTCAAGCGTGTGCGAGCCACCCATGCCGAGAAATCCCCGGCCGCTCGAATCAGTGTTGATGTAGACCGCCGCCTTTCGTCGGAGTTCATCGGCATGAAGTTCAGCCCATTCCGTCGATCCGATCAGGCCTTGTTCTTCCGCGTCCCACGATGCATAAATGATCGTCCGCTTAGGTTTCCATCCGGTCTTGGCGAGTTCGCTGATACCGCGAGCTTCTTCCATCATCGCGACTAGTCCGCTGATCGGGTCGGCGGCGCCGTTCACCCACGCGTCGCGATGATTGCCGCGGATGATCCATTGATCCGGAAGCTGCGAACCCGGCATCTTCGCGATCACGTTGTAGATCGGCTTGATGTCCCAGTTGAACTCGAGTTTCATCCGAACGGTTGGGGTTTTCCCGCCGAAGTGATATGTGACAGGCAGCCCACCGCGCCAGCTTTCGGGTACAACGGCTCCGTCGAGGTTCTTTAGCAGGGGAAGTGCGTCGGAGTACGAGATCGGCAGGACAGGTATCTTGGTTAGCGTCTCGGCGTTCTTGATATCGACACGTTTCGCGTCCTTTACCGCCCCGATCCCTTTCGTCAGCGGATCGCCGGGAAAGAGCGGCATATCCATCACGGACCCGCGTTGGACTCCGTGCTCGTTGCGGAACGCTCCTTTCGGATAGACGTCACCCTGATAGTAACCGTCGTTCCGCGGATCCGAGTAGATGATGCATCCGATCGCACCATGCTCAGCGGCGACCTTGGGCTTGATGCCGCGCCACGATCCGCCGTAGCGTGCGATCACGATCTTCCCTTTTACGTCGATACCGCGGCGATCGAGTTCTTCGTAATCCGCCGGCGTCCCGTAGTTGACGTAAACCAGCGGCCCGGTCACGTCACCGTCGATCGAGTAGGCGTTGTACGACGGAAGCTGCTCGTCCTGCTGCCCGCTCGTCGCGTCGCCCTCAACCCTCGGTTCCTGCAACTTCATCGTAAAGCGCTCAGGCGTGGTCATCTCGACGATCCGCGTCTTCGGCGTCGGGAACAGGACGTGAAACTCTTCGAGCTTCGTCTCATATCCCCATGACCGAAACTGGGCGGCAATAAAATCGGCGTTCTCCTTGTTGTAAGCCGACCCAAGATGATGCGGCCGAGCCGTCAGCCGTTTCATCCAGTCGTTCAGGTTCGACGCTTTCAAAAAACCGTCAAATCTCGCTTCGAGCACGATCTGCCGACTGGCATTTTCAGCCGAAAAACCGAGGATCGGTGAACGAGCAACCGGAGCGCTTGTTTGACCAAGCAGCGTCGAGACGAGACACATTAGAATGAGTGTAGAAAGAACCTTTCGGGGCATCCAGAGAACTCCTTGTGTTGGCTTGTGTGAACCTCGGGGTCAATCTTATCGCATCGGCTCAGTGTTCGGGTCGAGCGGTGTCGGCTAAACGTCCAAGACTTCGAAATTTTCTTGATACGATGCTGTCTGTTGCTGAAAGGCGAAAGATCGCGCTTTAATGTCCCTTCTTGTTGAATATCAGTCCGGCATCCTCAGGAGTGACGTTAAACCCCAGAAGCTTCGCGGCCCTTGAAATTCCCGGGTCGCGCTTCTTCAGCAGATCATCAGGAGTCGGCAAAACAAGTTCGTCCGGCACAACACCAACCTTTTCGAGACGGTTCCCGTCCCGCATTATCACATCCGCGATCGTTACATTGAATCCGTAAGGGATCAGGTTATCGAGCCCATGCAAATGGGTCGTAACTATCGAGAACATCACCTGGCCCGACGAACGATCGCCTGCAACCACTGCCCGCCCTTCTAGTTGAACGACGCGAGCAAAAAGCTCGGCTGCTGAGGCCGATTCACCATCTACGAGGACAACCATCTTGCCGGTGAACGCATTCCTTCCCGCCCCCTTGATCTTGATCTCGTCGGTACTTTTTCGCCCGATCGTCTTGCCGACCACAATGTCTTTTTCGAAAAAGACTCTAATGAGTTCCTCTAGAGAGAAGATCAATCCCCCGGAGTTCCCCCTGAGGTCCAGAATCAAAGATTGGCCTTTTTCGATCTTGCCGATCATCTTGCCCACTTTGATCTCGCTAAATTCGAAACTGGGAATCTTCCAAACCACCAGCCCCGGGGCAACCTCCGCGAATCCTTGTCGTGTCCTTTTTCGAAATTCTCTTTCGACCTGTAGTCCGAGGTCACGCCGGGATGGCCTGAAGACGCTTTCTTTTTCGAGCTTTGCTTCGATCTCAACCTTGTATCGATTACCGTTGGGTTTTTCGATGATCAGCGGCAGCTTGAATCTTGGAGCGAGTACTTCGTAATGATAGATAAGGAGGTTGAAATGTTCTCGAGAGGCGATAAAACCGTCCAGCATGTGAACCCGGTCGCCCGGACGCAGCCCTTTTTTCCATGCATCACTCGATTCGTCAAGGCTCGTAATGTAGACATTTTGACCGATCGGCCCCAGGGTCCAACCATAATCTACGGAGATCGTTCTTGGCGGCGGAAGAAAAGCTAGGTGCGAATCCTCGAAAGGATAAAGAACCCTCGCGACTATATCGGTCATTTCTTCAACCGATTTTGCTCCCTCGATAAATTCGTCCGCCTTCTTTAGACTCGCGTCGAGGTCAATTCCCTTAAGCTTCGAGTCATAGTAATACTCCCGAAGGTCGTTGCGGAGATTCTTCAGAATTTGTTTGTGGAGCTGCCGCTCGGCGGCGAGGTCCTGGCCAAACGATATTGTCAGGAAGGGAACCAATAGTAAGCAAGCTGTGACTAGAACGTGTGTCATACTCCAGGTTTTCATGGGAATCTAGAGCAAAATTAATGATCAAATCTAGAGAATTTCAAGCTCATCGTCGGCAAGCTCAATATTCATCCTCAGCAACGCCGTCGAAAACGTCTTACCCTGAGCGTCTGTCATCAGGCTCAACGTGCCGCCGCCGCCGAGGCTTTCGTGGAGAAGAAAATTGAGCGCGTGAAGATTTGGCAGCTCGAATCGTTCAACCTCACCTTTTACCATCGGTCCGAAGTGTTGCTTGACGGCGTCGACCGTGACTTCGCGGACAAGGATCGGATAATACTCGTCTTTCAGGGCTATCAATCCGACATTTGCGGTGTCGCCTTTGTCTCCGGAGCGTGCGTGAGCGAGTTTAACTAATGAGACCTTCATTTCTTAAATATCGTTGAGCGTAATAGATCGCGGTGACCGCGAGCGAATGCGTAATGTCACCATTGTGCACCAGGTTTTCGAGTTCGTGAAGCGGCACGAGCCGGGTGGCGATGCTTTCGTGATCGTCGAACTCGACCTCGGCGGTCTTCTCACAATCGAGCGCGAGGAAATGGTGGATCGTGTTGTTTTGGATCGCGGGATTCGGATTCGACTTACCGATCGACAGCAGCTTGCCCGGCGAATATCCGGTTTCCTCGATAAGTTCACGTGCGGCGGCTTCGATCGGTTCCTCTCCTTCGTCCGCCATTCCACCCGGAATTTCGAGGATCATCGACCCGCTTCCGTGCCGAAATTGTTCGATCAGGACGACCTCGCGATCCTTCGTTATAGCCACAACATTCACCCAATCCGGATTCTCAACGACAAAGAATGTCGATGGGGCCCCATCGTCCTCGCGGATGTTCGTGTCTTCACGAACCTTAAAGACACGACAGTCGGCAATAATTCGGCTGGACGTCGTCGTCCACGTATCGGGTTTTGTTGACATAAAGTGAACATTCAAATCATCGCAGAAATATGTTTGAATGAGAATTATGAGCGTTATGAAACTTCTTGTTGCGTTAACGATATTGGCCGCCGCGTCGGCTGTATCTCAAGCGCAACTAGTAACCGACATAACGCCGCAGGAGATCGTCAACAAGGCTCGGGCCCGGACAGTAGTGTATCTGGAAACGTTCAAGAATCTTCTCTCGGAAGAAAAAAAGACATTTGAGATCTACGACGCCAAGGGTGTTGCGAAGAAAAAGAAGGTCGTCGACTCCACGTTTCTCGTCTATCAACTGACAAAGGATCAAGGCCGCGTCGCCGAGTTTCGAAATGTCATTGCCGTCGATGGCAAGAAAGTCGCCGATGCCGACTCGCGTGCC
>Ga0307505_10003075_pt1 | contig 10811 bp, 11 predicted proteins | sample 23_S_MG_FD_202183 | JGI IMG/M metagenome (GOLD analysis project Ga0307505, IMG submission 202183) | Soil microbial communities from Populus trichocarpa stands in riparian zone in the Pacific Northwest, United States - 23_S | ecosystem: Environmental > Terrestrial > Soil > Riparian zone > Trees... | reverse complement strand
CTGGTTCCTGGCGCGCTTCCTGGGCGAGGACGCCGACGTGAACATCGCCACCAGCGATCCCGAGTTCAACGACTGGAAATGGGTCGACCCACAGCAACTGCCGGAGCTCATCGTGCCGTTCAAACGCGACCTGTACCGCCGGCTATTGAACGACTTCGCCGACTATCTTTGACCTAGCGCTTCTGCGCCGTGAAAAAGCCGATGCCGCCGCCGAGCACGGCACCGATGATCGGCCCGATGAACGGCAAGGGCACGGCAACGACCGCGCCGATGGCCGCGGCGATGGCGGTGCGCTTGGCAATTGGGTTTTCGAACATGGGTTCGCTCCTCTCGATGTGTATTATAGGAATAATACAGTCCATTTCAAGACCGGCGCTTCGGGCCGGTGTGGCGTTCGCGCAGCGCCTTGGCTAGGGAAGCCGCCATGGGGCAATTGAGCAGCACCGAACAAGCAGCGGTCGAGCGCGCGTCCGAGGAGCCGATGCTGGCGCAGGTCGAAGCTTGGGCGGCGGTCAATAGCGGCACCTCAAACATGGCCGGGCTGGAAACGGTGGCCGGCATGCTCGTCGATGCTTTCTCGGCGCTTCCCGGCGAACTGCTGCTCGTTGAAGCGGCGGCGGTGCAGGCTGTCGACCCCGACGGGACAGCGCGCCAGGTCACGCACGGCCGCAACCTGCACCTGGCGGTGCGGCCACAGGCGCCGGTGCAGCTGCTGCTGACCGGGCACATGGACACGGTGTTCGCCGCCCACCATCCGTTCCAGGCGCTGAGCTGGCTGGAGCCCGGCAAGGTGCTCGGCGGGCCGGGCGTCGCCGACATGAAGGGCGGCATCGCCGTCATGCTGGCGGCGCTAAAGGCGCTCGAGGCCAGCCCCGAGGCCGGGGCGATCGGCTATGAAGTCGTCATCAACAGCGACGAGGAGGTAGGCTCGCCCGGATCGGCGGCGCTGATCGCCCGCGCCGCGCATGGCAAGGTGGCGGCCCTGACCTATGAGCCGGCGGCGCTGCCGGACGGGACACTGGCGGGCGCCCGCCCGGGCAGCGGCAATTTCAGCTTTGTCGTCACCGGCAAGTGCGCTCATGCCGGACGCAATCCGGAGGACGGCCGCAACGCCATCGTCGCCGCCGCCGAGCTGGCGCTGCGGCTGGCGCATTCGAAGACGCCCGGCCTGTCGGTCAACCCGGCGCGGATCGACGGCGGGTCGCCCAACAATGTCGTGCCCGACCATGCGGTGCTGCGGGTCAACCTGCGACCGGTGACCGGCGACGACCAGGAGATCGCCGAGCGGCTGATCGTCAACGCCGTCGAGCAGACGGCGGCGGCGCATGGCGTCCACATCGACGTGCACGGCGGCTTCGCGCGCCCGCCCAAGCCGATGACCGGCGAAGCCGAGGCCCTGTTCCACTTGGTGCGGAAAGCCGGCGCCGACCTTGGCCAGGACATAGGCTGGCAAGCGTCGGGCGGGGTGTGCGACGGCAACAACATCGCCGCGTGCGGGGTGCCGGTGGTCGACACCATGGGCGTGCGCGGCGGCAAGATCCATAGTGCCGACGAATATCTGATCGTCGACAGCCTGGCCGAGCGCGCGGCGCTGTCGGCGCTGACCATCCTTCGGATCGCCGGGGGCACGCCATGAGCTTTCGGATCCGGGCGGCGCGAGAGGATGATTTCGGCGCGCTTTATGAAATGGCGAAGCTGACCGGCGGCGGCTTCACCAACTTGCCGCCCGACAAGCAGACGCTGGTCGACAAGCTGGCGAGGGCGGCGGCCGGCTTTGCGCGCCAGGGCGAGACGCAGTCCGACGATTTGTACCTGTTCATGCTCGAGGATTTCGAGACCGGCACCATCCGCGGCACTTGCCAGATCTTCGGCGAGGTCGGCCGCGACCGGCCATTCTACAGCTATCGCATCTCCACCCTGACGCAGAAGAGCGAGGAGCTGGGCCGCATCTTCCGCAACCAGACCTTGTCCCTGTGCACGGACCTGGAAGGATCGAGCGAAGTCGGTGGCCTGTTCCTGCACCCGCACGAGCGCGCCGGCGGCCTCGGCATGCTGCTCGCACGCTCGCGCTATCTATTCATCAAGCAACACCGGCCGCGTTTCGGCGCCCGGGTGCTGGCCGAACTCCGGGGCGTGATGGACCCGGCCGGCCATTCGCCCTTCTGGGATGCGCTCGCCGGGCGGTTCTTCGGCATGACCTTCCCCGAGGCCGACGAGTTTAACGCCGTCCACGGCACCCAATTCATCGCCGATTTGATGCCCAAGACACCTATCTATGTGAACATGCTCCCCGAAAGCGCGCGGGCGGTGATGGGCCAGCCGCACCCGACGGGCCGGGCGGCGCTGAAGATGCTGCAGGCCGAAGGCTTCGTCTGGGAAAGCTATATCGACATCTTCGATGGCGGCCCGACCGTCACCGCCCCCACCGACCAGGTCCGCAGCGTGCGCGAAGCCGAGTGGCTGAAAGTCGGCGGCGGCCACAAGGAGCGCGGCGGTCGGACGATGATGCTGGCGACGGGGCAGCTCGAAACCTTCGTCGCCTGCTACGCTCAAGTGAAGATCGACGAGCGCGGCGAGGCCTTGCTTGACGAGCAGGCGCTGAAAAAGCTCGACGTCGGCTCGGGCGACACGGTCATCGCGATTCCCCGCTGATGGAGATTCGCGAGATCAACTTCGACGGGATCGTCGGGCCAAGCCATAATTATGCCGGCCTTAGCCTCGGCAACCTCGCCTCGACCCGCCATGCCGGCGACGTCTCGAAGCCGCGAGCCGCGGCGCTGCAGGGCCTCGACAAGATGCGCGCCAATCTGGCGCTGGGCCTCGCGCAGGGCATCTTCGTGCCGCCGCCGCGGCCCGCCGAAGCCTGGCTGGCGCAACTGGGAACGAACATTGGCTCCGCCAACGCCACGATCGCCGCCAACGCCATGTCCGCCTCGTCGATGTGGGCCGCCAATGCCGCGACCGTGTCGCCGGCGCCGGACTGCGCCGACGGCAAGTGCCACCTGACCGTCGCCAATCTGAAGACGATGCCGCACCGCAGCCACGAATGGCCGGCGACTCTGGCGCAGTTGCGGGTGGCGTTCTCGGCGCCCGCCTTCGCCGTCCACGGCCCGGTGCCGGTGGCGTTCGGCGACGAGGGCGCCGCGAACCACATGCGCTTCGCCCACCGGCATGGAGCGCCCGGGGTGGAGGTGTTCGTCTACGGGATCAGCGGCGGCGCCTTCCCGGCCCGCCAGCACTTGGAGGCGTCGAAGGCGATTGCGCGACTGCATGGCCTCGATCCGGAGCGCACCCTGTTCGTCGAGCAGTCGGAGGCGGCGATCGCCGCGGGCGCGTTCCACAACGACGTCGTCGCCGTCGCCAACGAACGCGTTTTGTTCGCGCATGAGCAGGCCTTCTCCGACCGCGAGCGCTTCTTCGACCGGCTCGGCACCCTGATCCCCGATGTGGAGATCGTCGAGGTCCCGACAGGCGAAGTGCCGATCGGCGACGCCATCCGCTCCTATCTATTCAATTCGCAGCTGGTCACCTTGCCGGACGGGATGATGACCCTGGTGGCCCCGACCGAATGCCAGGAAACGCCGAGCGTCGCCGCCTGGATCGAGCGGCACCTGGCTTCCAACGGCGCCATCCGCCGAGTCGAGTTCGTCGATGTCCGCCAGTCGATGGCCAACGGGGGCGGGCCCGCCTGCCTTCGCCTGCGCGTCGCCTGCGAACCGCAAGACGTGGACCCGCGCTTCCTGGTCGACGAGGCGAAGCTCGATCGCCTGGCTGATGTCATCGGCAGCCACTGGCCGCAGGAAATCGCTATAGCGGATCTGCAATCAGCGGCGCTTGTCGACTCCGTTACCGCGGCGCGGGCGGCGCTGCTGGAGGCGCTGGACCTGGACGAATTGCTGTCGGGTTAATTGACACTTAGCGAAATTGGTAAACGCGGGAATGGCGGAACTGCGCCACTGGCACGGCGTTTGCTTAACCATAATCATGTTCAAGCGTATCGCCCGCCTCTTCACCATCAAGACCCGGTTCGAAGCGTTCCTGGTCACCTATGCGATTGCCGTCGGCGCCATCGAGCGCGGCATGCATTACATGCACCAATATCCCGGGATCGGCGGTTATCTGCTCGCCTTGTGCTGCACCGGCGTCGTCTTCCTGGCCGGCGGCAAGCTGCTCGATTCGGTCCGGCCAGCACCGGCGCCCGCGCTCGTCCGCCCGCGGACTATGCCGCGGACGCGCCGATCGCTCAGTCGTAGTCGACCCAGGTTTCGCCGGACGCCCGTCGGCGCAAGGTCAGCCGGCTCGTCCCGCAAAGATTAACTCCGCTCCACGTCGCGGTGCCGCTGCCAGCGATGGTCGCCCGCAAATCGAATGCACAGTCGGGATCGCTGAAAGCGACGCTACTGCTGGCGCCAGGGGCCGGCGAGGCCGCCAGTGACTGCCAATTGTCCGTGCCGATCCGCCGGATGGACAGGGCCGACAAAGCGCCGTCAGTGGCGTTGGTGAGGGTGAAGTTCGAGGCGCCGCCCATGGCGAGCGCCGGAGTCGCGGCGAGAAGCGCGACCACGAGCAGGGAAACGCGGTTCAACATAACGCTGAATATACACGGTTTATCGAACTAATCCAAGAGGATGCGGACATCGTTCCACAGCCGAAAATACCGGTGTGGATATTAACCATGCGTTAGGGCATAGCCCTGCATGCTGAGTCGTCCGGGGGGGAACTGGCTCCATGGTATCGAACGAACGTTATTACATGCGTCGAGCAGCGGAAGAGCGCATCGCGGCCGCGCGCGCGATCACGCCCCAAGCCCGCGAATGGCACAGCAAGCTCGCCAAGGATTTCGCCGCCCGCGCCCAGGCCGGAGCCAACGCCGTCAGCGCCTGAAGGTTTTAGTCTAATTGCTCGCCATGAAGCCCGCGCAAGCGGGCTTTTCATTTGCGTCGCATCACGGGGCCGGGCGCGGAGTAAATCCGTGCCGTCGATCAGTTCGGCTGCGTCGACCTGTCGGCCGCCTTCCGGCAACGCTACGCGCAAGTGCCCGATTACTGCGCAATCGCTTACTTGCACTCGGTGCCTGCAGGGAAGTGGCGCGCCCGGAAGGATTCGAACCTCCGGCCCCCAGATTCGTAGTCTGGTGCTCTATCCAGCTGAGCTACGGGCGCGCGGGAGAGAGGGCACATAGGGGCAGGCTAACAGGGGCGCAACCCCCGCGGCCCCGGCGCGCCGGCGGCGATTGCGCGGCGGCGTTCGGGCCCTTAGACATTGCCCCATGTACCGCGCCGCCATCCTCTTGCCGCTGCTGCTCGCCGCTTGCGGGACGACCCGGAATGGCGAGCCGTCGCTGGCGCCGCGAGCGGCGGAAGCCATCGACCCGCGGGTGCCGATCCCAAGCGACGTCATCGCCGGTCCGGCCGAGCCGGCGCTGGCGGCTCGAATCGCCGAATTGCTTGCCGAAGTTCGCAGCGGCGATGGTGCGTTCCAGGTTGCCGCGCTGGACGCCGAGCGGTTGTCCGCAGCCGCCGGCCCGGCCCAAAGCGAGAGCTGGATCGAAGCTCAGCAGGCGATTTCCGCGGCGGTCGCCGCGCGGGCGCCCGTAAGCAGGGCGATCGCGGATCTCGACGAGCTCGCTGCCACGCGCCTGGCGACCAGCGGCGGGATGCTACCCGGCGACCTCGCTGCCATCCAGGCGGCCGCGGCAGAGGCTGCCGCCATCGGCGAGCGCGAGGCCGCGGCCATCGACCGGATGCAGGCGCGGCTGGGCGGCTGACGCCCTGCGGCGGCGGTCCATGCGTTAACTGTCGGCAATCAGACGCGCCGCGTCGAGCGCGTGATAGGTCAGCACGCCGGTAGCGCCGGCCCGCTTGAAGGCCAGCAATGTCTCGAGGATGAGCGCGTCGCGGTCGCCAGCGCCGGCAGCCGCCGCATGCTCGATCATCGCATACTCGCCGGACACCTGGTAGGCGAAGGTCGGCATGCCGAACTCGCGCGCCGCGGCGGCGACAATGTCGAGATAGGGCAAACCGGGTTTGACCATCACCATGTCGGCGCCTTCGGCGATGTCGAGCGCGACTTCGCGCAGGGCCTCGGCGCAATTGGCCGGGTCCATCTGATAGGTTTTCTTGTCGCCCTTGAGCAGGCCTTTTGAGCCGACGGCGTCGCGGAAGGGACCATAGAAGGCCGAGGCATATTTGGCGGCGTAGGCCATGATCGCGGTGTCGCAATAACCCTCACGCTCCAACGCCGTACGGATCGCGCCGACCCGGCCGTCCATCATGTCGGACGGCGCGACGATGTCGGCACCGGCCTCCGCCTGAAGTAGCGCCTGATCGGTCAGCACCGCGGTCGTCTCGTCGTTCTTCACGCAGCCGCGGTCATCAACCAGGCCATCATGACCGTGGCTGGTGTATGGGTCGAGCGCGACGTCGGTCAGGACGCCAACCTCCGGCACGGCGTCCTTGATCGCCTTGATCGCCCGGCAGATGAGGTTGTCTCGGTTGAGCGCTTCGATGGCGTCCGCGGTGCGCAAGCTGGCCGCCGTATTGGGAAACAAGGCGATGCACGGGATGCCGGCGTCAGCCGCCAAGCGGGCGCGGCCGGCGATCTTGTCGACGCTCCAGCGGCTGACGCCCGGCAGCGAGGCGACCGGCTCCTCGCAGCCCTCGCCTTCGCAAATGAACAATGGCCAGATGAGGTCGCTCGGGTGCAGACGATGCTCGGCCAGCATCGCCCGCATCCACGGGCTCGACCGGCCGCGCCGCATGCGCAGGGAGGGAAAGGAAGCACTTGTCATGCCGCCCCATCTATCGTCTTTCGCTCCAAAGCGGGAACCCAAATTGCTGGCGTGCGCTTCGAGAGCATAATCGTGGCAAAACTCCCCAAAAAAGCGATCCTGGTCGTCAACACGCGCAGCCGCGTCGGCGCCGATTTCTTCGGCGAGGCGGTGACCTTGCTTGGCCTGGCCGGAATCACGCTGATCGACGCCTATAGCGTCGAGGACCCCGACAAATTGGGCGATGTCGTGCGCCAGGCGGTCAAGGACGCGCCAATGGTCATTGTCGGCGGAGGTGACGGGACGCTGTCGAGCGCCATCGATTATTTCAAGGACCATGACACTGTCTTCGCCTTGCTGCCGCTGGGAACCGCCAACAGCTTCGCCCGGGCGCTCGGAATCCCGCTCGACCTGGCCGGAGCGGTCGAGGTGATCGCGAACGGCATGCCGAGGCGCATCGACCTCGGCTGCATCAACGGCGACTATTTCGGCAATAGCGCGGTGATCGGCCTGGCGCCGTCGATCGCCAAGACTGTGCCCCACAAGCTGAAGAAATACCTCGGTCGCGCCGGCTATGCCTTGTGGGCGGCCAAGGTCAGCCTGGGCTTCCGGCCGTTCAAGCTGACCATCGATTACGGCCATGCCTGCTCGACCGTCTGGGCGACGGAGGTGCGGATCGCCAATGGCGGCTATTTCGGCGGCGTCGAGCTGGTCGAGGATGCCGAGGTCGATAGCGGCGAGATCATCGTCCAGGTCGTCACTGGCAAGAGCAAGCCGAACCTGCTGAGCAGCTGGGTGTCGAACATGCTCAAGCTGCGCCACCGCGACCAGTGGCAAGCGGAGATCCGCGCCAAGGACATCAGGCTGTCGACGGATCCGGTGATGGACGTGACCATCGACGGCGAGCTGGCGACCAAGACGCCGCTGCACGTGACGGTCGCGCCGGATGCGGTCCTGATCGCGGCGCCGAGGGCATGAAAAGCGACAGTGAATCCTGATCTCGTAAACTTCGACAATTTCCGGACCAGGCCCCCTCCAAACTCCTAATCCGAACACAATGGGCACTGTGTATCCACCGTCCCGACTTACCGGAATAACGGAGTCGAAGTCAAGTTATTTAACCAGATTGGTTGTTAGCCCAAGCGCTGCAGCGCGGCCCGCAATCGCTCTGCTTCTGCCGATTTCGCATCATGGTCGGCCCGGGCCTTGTCGACCGCCTCCGGCTTGGCGCGCTCGGCGAATGCGGGATTGGCGAGGCGGGCAGCGAGGCTGTCGCGCTCCTTGTCGGCTGCGGCCACCGCTTTCGTGAGGCGCGCCTTCTCGGCGTCGAGATCGATCGCATCGCCAAGCGGAAAGGCGATTGTCGTGCCCTTGATGACAATTTGCGCCGATCCCACTGGAACGCCTTCGGCGAGGACAGGAGCGCCAATCTTGGCCATGCGCGATAGAGTCGCCGCGTTGCGTTCCAGTTCGGCCACGACCTCGGCATTGCCGATGACGTGCGGCGCCAATGTTGCGCTCCACGGGATATTCAGTTCGGCACGCATCGCCCGGACCTGGTCGATGACCTCCACCAGCCCACCGATGTCTCGTGCGGAGTCGGGGTCGCGCTGCGCTTCGGGCGCCGGCCATTTCGCGACGATCAACTCGTATGGCCGATCACCCATGGCATGCCACAGCTCCTCGGTGACGAAAGGCATAAACGGGTGGAGCATCACCAGAATCTGGTCGAAGGCCCAGGCGGCGACGGCCTTGGTCTCGTCGTCGAACGCGCCCTTCACCAGCTCGACGTACCAGTCGCAGAACGTGCCCCAGGTGAAATGGTAGATCGCGTCGGCCATGTCGTCGAAGCGCAGGTCGGCGAAGGCCTTGTCGAGCTTGGCCAGGGTCGCCACCACTTCGCCGATAATCCAGCGGTTGACGGGGAGCTCGGCGGCAGGCGCGGCGATACTCTGGCTCGCGCCGACGCCGTTCATCTGCAGGAAGCGGCCAGCATTCCACAATTTGGTGGCGAAGTTGCGGTAGCCCTCGACGCGCTTCTCATCCAGTTTGATGTCGCGGCCCTGGCTCTCCATCGCCGCCAAGGTGAAGCGCAAGGCGTCGGCGCCGTACTTGTCGATCAGGCCGAGCGGGTCGACGGTATTGCCCTTCGACTTGGACATTTTCTGTCCTGCCGCGTCACGCACCAGGCCATGCAAGTAGAGCGTCTTCCACGGCGCCTCACCCATCAGCTCGATGCCCTGCATCGCCATGCGCGCATCCCAGAAGAAGAGGATGTCGAAGCCGGAGATGAGGACGTCGTTGGGGTAATGGCGGGCAAGGTCGTCGGTTTGCTCGGGCCAGCCGAGCGTGGCGAACGGCCACAGGGCGGAGGAGAACCAGGTGTCGAGCACGTCCTCGTCCTGGCGAAGATTGCGGCCGCCGGCCTCGATCCTCGCCTCGTCTTCGCTCTCGGCCACGAAGGCATTGCCATCCGGGTCATACCAAGCGGGGATGCGGTGCCCCCACCAGAGTTGGCGCGACACGCACCATGGCTGGATGTTCTCCAGCCAGTTGAACCAGGTCTTCGACCAGGTTTCGGGGACGATCTTGATGGCGCCCGAGCGGGTGGCGTCGAGCACTGGGCCGACCAGCTTGGCTGCATCGACATACCATTGGTCGGTCAGCCATGGCTCGATGACCACGCCGGAACGGTCGCCGAATGGTGTCGGGACGACGCGGTCCTCGACGCGCTCAAGTGCCCCTGCGGCTTCGAGCAGCTCGATGACGCGTTTGCGGGCGTCTTCGCGGGAAAGGCCAAGCAGCTCCTGCGGGATCAGGCCATCCTGGGTCTGGACCACGCGCGCACTGCCGTCGAACATGTTGAGCATATCGGCGGGCTTGAAGCCGGCGCGCTTGCCAACCTCGAAATCGTTGAAGTCGTGGCCGGGCGTGATCTTGACCGCACCGCTGCCCAGCTCCGGGTCGGCATGCTCATCGGCGACGATCGGGATCAGGCGGCCGGTGATCGGATGCTTGACCTGCTTGCCGATGATGGCGGTGTAGCGCTCGTCCTCCGGATGCACGGCCACCGCCATGTCGGCGAGCATGGTCTCCGGGCGCGTGGTCGCGACCTGGATGGCCCCGCTGCCGTCGGCCAACGGGTATTTGAGGGTCCAGAAATGGCCCTGCACGTCGCGCGTCTCGACCTCGAGGTCGCTGATCGCCGTCTGGAACCTCGGGTCCCAGTTGACGAGCCGCTTGTCGCGATAGGCGAGACCGCGCTTGTAGAGCTCGACGAAGGTCTTGATGACCGCCCTCGAAAAGCCTTCGTCCATGGTGAAGCGCTCGTTCGCCCAGTCGCAGCTGGCGCCGAGGCGGCGGAGCTGGCGGGTGATGGCGCCGCCGGACTGCGCCTTCCACTCCCAGACATGCTCGAGGAAAGCCTCGCGGCCGATCTCGGCGCGCTTGACGCCCTGGCTGTCCAGGTTTCGCTCGACCACCATCTGGGTGGCGATGCCGGCATGGTCGGTGCCGACCACCCAGAGCGCGTCCTTGCCCTGCATGCGGGCATGGCGGGTGAGGATGTCCTGCAGAGTATCGTCGAGCGCATGGCCGATGTGCAGCGAGCCGGTGACGTTCGGCGGCGGCATGACGATAGTGAAGGGCTCGGCGTCCTTGCGCTCGGGGCGGAACAGCCCCTGCCCTTCCCAATGGGCATACCAGCGAGCCTCGATCGGGCCGGGTTCGAAAGTTTTCGCCAGTTCGGTCATGCTGGGGCGCGGTTAGACGGGCGCAACCTCACACACAACCGTCATGCTGAACTCGTCTCAGCATCCATTTCGCCGGCTGGGCCCGCTTCAGCATGGATCCTGAAACAAGTTCAGGATGACGGCTATTGGGCAGGGGCTTTCCCAAGCCAGCGGCCCAGCCAGCCCTGCACCTCGGAATACCATTGGATCGAGTTCTTCGGCTTCAGCACCCAATGGTTTTCGTCGGGGAAGACCACCAGCCGTGACGGGATGTTGCGGCGCTGGAGCGCGGTGAAGCTCGCCAGTCCCTA
>Ga0307505_10003074_pt1 | contig 10812 bp, 8 predicted proteins | sample 23_S_MG_FD_202183 | JGI IMG/M metagenome (GOLD analysis project Ga0307505, IMG submission 202183) | Soil microbial communities from Populus trichocarpa stands in riparian zone in the Pacific Northwest, United States - 23_S | ecosystem: Environmental > Terrestrial > Soil > Riparian zone > Trees... | reverse complement strand
CTGTTCGCCACGCTCTTGGTCGGCATGCTGATCGAGGTGATCGCGCTGCGCAGGCTTTACGGGCGCGACCATCTCGACCATGTGCTGGGTACGTTCGGGTTGATCCTGTTCTCCAACGAAATGGTGCGGTTGATCTGGGGGCCGGCTGGCTTACGTGTCCCATTGCCGGACTGGCTGTCGCGGCCGATCGAGATTATCCCCGGCGTGCTCTATCCGAGCTATCGACTGATGATCATCGCCGTCGCACTGGCGGTTGCGATGCTTCTTTATTTTGTCGTGATGCGCACCCGCCTCGGCATGTTGATCCGCGCCGGCGCTTCCAACCGTGAAATGATCGGGGCGCTCGGCATCAACATCAAGCTGCTCTACACGTTCGTGTTCGGCATCGGTGCGGCGCTCGCCGGCCTTGCCGGCATGATGCAGGCGCCTATCCTCACCGTGCAGATCGGGATGGGCGAGAACATTCTCATTCTCGCGTTCGTCGTCATTATCATCGGCGGCATTGGCTCGATCCGCGGCGCCTTCGTGGCTGCGATCCTGGTCGGATTGATCGACACGGTGGGCCGGTCCTTCCTGCCGGAAATCCTGAAGCTTTTCCTGTCCAACCAGGCGGCTTCCACGGCGGCTCCCGCCCTGTCGTCCATGCTGATCTACATCGTCATGGCGGCGGTACTGGTGTTGCGGCCGCAGGGCCTGTTTCCGGCGGCAGGCAAATGAGATTCCTGACCGTACGCAATATCGTCGTCGCGGCGCTGCTGATCTTCCTGGCGCTGGTGCCGGTCTATTCGACGATGACCGGCAACATGTTCCTGATGACGCTGTTCACGCGCATCGTGATCCTCGCGATCGCGGCCGTGAGTCTCAATCTCATCATGGGCTTCGGCGGCATGGTGAGTTTCGGGCACGCGGCCTATCTCGGCATCGGCGGCTACGTGTTCGGAATTCTGGCCACCGAGCGCATCACCTCCGGCTTCATCCAGTGGCCGCTCGCGCTCGCCGCGTGCGCGCTCTTCGCGCTGATCACGGGCGCACTCTCATTGCGCACGCGCGGCGTCTATTTCATCATGATCACGCTCGCCTTCGCGCAGATGATCTATTACGTCGCGGTCAGTCTCGACAAATACGGCGGCGATGACGGGCTGACGATCTACACGCGCAGCCAGTTCGCGGGGCTGGTCAATTTCTCGAACCGCGTGGTCTTCTATTACGTCTGCTTCGCGATCTTGCTGAGCGCCATTTATCTCGTATGGCGCATCGTCAACTCCCGCTTCGGGATGGTGATCCAGGGCGCGCGCTCGAACGACCGCCGTATGCGGTCGATCGGCTTTCCCACCTACCGCTATCGCCTGATCTGCTTTGTGATCGCGGGCATGTTGTGCGGACTGGCAGGGGTGCTGCTCGCCAATCAGGCCGACTTCATCAGCCCCGCCACCATGCACTGGACGCGCTCCGGCGATCTGATCGTCATGGCGGTGCTGGGCGGGATGGGCTCGGTGATCGGTCCGGTCCTGGGCGCGGTGGCGCTGCTGGTGCTGGAGGAAACGCTGCCGCACATCATCAGCGGTGTCGGCGGGTTTCTCACCGGCCAATCCATGACAGCCGCCAGAGAGTACTGGGCGCTGGTGCTCGGCCCTATGCTGCTTCTCGTCGTGCTGTTCGCGCGCGGCGGCATCGACGGCATACTCTCGGGGCGGCACCGTGGCTGACGCGCTCCTGAAAATCGAGGGCGTGAGCAAGCGCTTCGGCGGGGTCGTGGCGTCGGACAATATCCATCTCGACGTCCGGCCGGGCGAGCTGCACGCCATCATCGGCCCGAACGGCGCCGGCAAGACCACACTGATCGGCCAGCTCGCCGGTGAGCTAATGCCGGACTCCGGGCACATCTATTTCGACGGGCGAGACATTACTACGCAGGCGGCTCACACGCGCGCCGCCCTCGGTCTTGCGCGCTCGTTCCAGATCACGTCGCTGTTTCTTGATTTCAAAGCGCTCACGAACGTGGTGCTGGCCGTGCAGCCGAACCTCGGCCACTCGTTCCACTTCTGGAAGGATGCGCGCAATGAGGCGGCGCTGATCGAGCCCGCGTTCGCCGCGCTCAAGCGCGTCGGTCTTGAGCACCGCGCCGGGGTCACCGTCGCAAACATGAGCCATGGCGAGCACCGGCAGCTTGAGCTCGCGATGGCGATCGCGAACCGCCCGCGCCTGCTGTTGCTCGATGAGCCGATGGCAGGGCTCGGGCCGGAAGAGTCGTCGCGCATGGTCGCCATGCTGCGCGAGTTGAAGCGGGAGTATCCGATCCTGCTGGTTGAGCACGACATGGAAGCCGTGTTCGCGCTTGCCGACCGGATCACGGTGCTGGTGTATGGACGCGTGATCGCGTCGGGCGATCCGGCTTCGATCCGCGCCAATGCGGAAGTGCGGGACGCCTATCTCGGCGAGCAGGACGAGGAGTTCGTCGATGGCTGACACGCCGCTCCTCGCCGTCGATAACATCGAAACGAAATACGGCCGCAGCCAGGTGCTGTTCGGCGTTTCGCTGAAAATCGCTCCGGGCGAGATGATCACGTTGATGGGCCGGAACGGCATGGGCAAAACGACCACCGTGCGTTCGATCATGGGCATGACGCCTGCAACGAGCGGGTCGATCCGGTTCGACGGCAAGGAGACCCGCACGCTGGCTGCTTATCGGGTGGCCCAGCTCGGCGTCGGTCTCGTGCCCGAAGGGCGGCAGGTGTTTCCCAATCTCTCCGTCCGGGAGAACCTCGTCGCCACCGCCGCGGACCGCTCACCCGGCGGCGTGCACTGGACGCTCGACACCGTCTATGAACTCTTCCCGCGCCTCGCCGAGCGGCAGAACAGCATGGGCAACCAGCTCTCCGGCGGCGAGCAGCAGATGCTCGCGGTCGGCCGTGCGCTCATGACCAATCCGCGGCTGCTCATTCTCGACGAGGCGACCGAGGGGTTGGCGCCGTTGATCCGGCGCGAGATCTGGCGCTGCCTGGTAAAGCTCAAGGCGCAGGGACAGTCGGTGCTCGTGATCGACAAGAACGTGGCGGCGCTGACCAAGATCGCCGACCGTCACTACATGATCGAGCGCGGGCGCGTGGTGTGGACCGGCACGTCAGCGGAGCTTGCTAGCGCCCCCGACATTCAACATCGCTATCTGGGCGTCTGATCAGGCCGACTTGCGGCGCGGTTTTTCGGTGCCGAGCAACCCGGCCAGTTCATCGGCACTGCGCGCCGGCGCCTTGCCAGCCGTGTCGAGGACGATGTCTGCTTTCGCGTAGAGCGGCTCGCGGCTTTTCAGGATCGAGACGAGATCGTCCATGGCGCGCGCGTTGTCGGCCATGGGCCGCAGGTCGCCCTGCGCGATCACGCGCTGCATATGCGCATCGGGATCGGCGCGCACCCAGACGGTCATGCAGGACGTGAGCAGGAGTTCGTAGGTCGCGGGCTCGGTCACCAGCCCGCCGCCGGTCGCGACGACGAGGCGCGGGTTGTCGTGCAGGACGGACTCCAGCGCCGCTCGCTCGGCGCGGCGGAAGGTTTCCTGCCCGAACATCTCGATCATCTCGCCGAGCGGCATGCCGCTCTTCTGTTCGATCACGCGGTCGAGTTCGACGAAGGGCACACCAAGGCGCTCGGCGAGCAACGCGCCGATGGTGGACTTGCCGCCGCCGCGCAGGCCGATCAGCGCGATGCGATCGCGGCGCATGGCGGTGGAAGGCCCTCCGAAACGGCTGAGGAGCAGCTCGCGCGCTTCACCGATTTCAGATGCCGACAGGCGGCCGAGGAATTGCTCCAGCAGCATGGCTTCAAGCGGCCGCTCGGGGCGATCGTCCACAAGGTCCGCAACGGGCACGCTCATCGCATCGGCAATGCGGCGCAGGAGCTGGATCGAGCAGTTGCCCTCGCCGGCTTCGAGCTGCGCGAGGTAACGCTCGGAAACGTCGGAGTGACGGGCCAGCACCTTGCGGGACATGCCGCGACGGCTGCGCATGGTGCGCACCTTCTCCCCCAGGCGGCGGAGAAACGGGTCCTCGGCGTCCTTCGCGTTATCTTTCATTAGAGCAACTCTTGCCTTGCACTATAATGCATAGTCATAATGGTCCTAACGAGAAACGGCAATCGGCCGGCGGGACGGGAGGAAAACATGGTTTCGGTGCCGGATTTCACCGAGCGGCGGCCCTACAACGCCGCCGCCGATTTCGTGGACGCGAACATTGCGGCGGGCCGCAGCGGCAAGACCGCTTTCGCCGACGGGCGACGCAGCCTGAGCTACGGCGAACTCCTGACCCAGAGCCAGCGCTTCGCGCATGGCCTGCATGCGATCGGACTCCGGCAGGAAAGCCGCATCGCGCTGCTCCTCCTCGATACCGTCGATTACCCGGTCGCGTTCTGGGGCTCGCTGCGGGGCGGCGTGGTCTGCATTCCGCTCAACACGCTGCTCGCACCGGAGCAATATCTCTACATGCTCGGCGACAGCCGCGTGGAAGCGATCTTCGTTTCGGCGCCGCTCCTGAAGTCCATCGAGCCGGTCCTTCCGAAACTCCCCTGCATCAAGCAGGTGATCGTGGCTAGCGGCGACGCGTCGGTGCCGAAGCAGATCGCCGGCCGTCCCGTGCTGTCGTTCGAGGAAGTACTGGAGCGCGGCAACACCGATCCGTGGATCGCGCCGACGATCTCCGACGAGGTCGCCTTCTGGCTCTATTCCTCCGGCTCCACCGGTCAGCCGAAGGGCGCCAAGCACGTTCATTCGAGCCTGATCGCGACCGCGAAGCTCTACGGTCAGGACGTGCTCGGTATCCGCGAGGACGACGTCGTATATTCCGCCGCGAAGATTTTCTTCGCCTATGGGCTCGGCAACGCCATGTCGTTCCCGATGTCGGTCGGCGCGAGCACGATCCTCTTGTCCGAGCGCCCGGCACCCGACGCGATCTTCGCGCTCATGCAGCGCGAGCAGCCGACGATCTTCTACGGCGTGCCGACGCTCTTCGCCGCCATGCTGGCGAACAAGGAAATTTCCAAGGGCGCGGGCTCGGGCCGGCTGCGCTGGTGCGTGTCGGCGGGCGAGGCGCTGCCCGCCAATCTGGGGCAGCGCTGGAAGGAGGTGGTCGGCGTCGACATCCTCGACGGCATCGGCTCGACGGAAATGCTGCACATCTTCGTCAGCAACCGTCCCGGCGACGTGCGCTACGGCACATCGGGCAAGCCGGTGCCGGGCTATGACGCCAAGATCATCGACGAGCACGGCAACGAGGTGGGCGCGGGCGAGATCGGCGAGCTTGTGGTGCGCGGGCCGTCCGCGGCCGACGGCTACTGGAACCAGCGCGCCAAGAGCCGCCGCACCTTCGCCGGCGAGTGGACCTATACGGGCGACAAATACATCCGGGACTCAGAGGGTTACTACCAGTACTGCGGGCGCACCGACGACATGTTCAAGGTGAGCGGCAACTGGGTGTCGCCGTTCGAGGTGGAAGCCGCGCTCGCCTCGCACGAAGCGGTGCTCGAAGCCGCCGTCATCGGCGAGGAGGACGACGACAAGCTCGTGAAGCCGAAGGCCTACATCGTGCTCAAGCCGGGCTTCACCGGCGACGCGAAGCTGCTGGAGTCGCTCAAGGAGCATGTGAAGGCGTCGGCCGGCTTGTGGAAGTATCCGCGCTGGATCGAGTTCCGCAGCGATCTGCCAAAAACGGCTACCGGCAAAATCCAGCGCTTCAAGCTGCGCGAGGAAAGCAGCGCTGAAAAATCCAAAGGCTCCGGCAAGGCGGCGTGAAGTTCCGCAAGACGTGAGGCATGGCAATGACGCTCGACATCAAGGTGAACGGACTCCGCATCGAAGCGGTTTGGCATGGCCCTTCGCCCGATCGCGCGCCGACGCTCGTGCTGCTGCATGAGGGACTCGGCTGCGTCTCGATGTGGCGCGATTCTCCCGAGAAGCTCGCGCAACGCACCGGCTACGGCGTGCTGGTCTATTCGCGCCCCGGATACGGCAAGTCCGATCCGGTGAAGCTGCCGCGCCCGCTCGACTATATGGAGCGCGAGGCGATCGACGTGCTGCCGCAGGTGCTCGACCAGGCCGGTGTGCGCAAAACCGTTCTCGTCGGCCACAGCGACGGCGCGTCGATCGCCACCATCTATGCCGGCGGCACGCAGGACTTCCGCGTGCGAGGACTCGCGCTGCTCGCGCCGCACTTCTTTGTTGAGGACGTCTCGATCAAGAGCATCGCGGCGGCCAAGGTTGCCTATGAGACGGGCGACCTGCGCGCGCGGCTCGCACGCCATCACGGCGACAATGTTGATGTCGCCTTCCGCGGCTGGAACGACGCCTGGCTCGATCCGGGTTTTCGCTCGTGGCGCATCGACGACGCGGTGGCGCATGTGCGCGTGCCAATGCTTGTCGTACAGGGCAAGGACGACCAGTACGGGACGCTCGCGCAGGTGCGGCTTGCTGAGACCGACTCCTATTGTCCGGTGGAGACGGCGATCTTCGAGCAATGCGGACACTCGCCGCAGATCGACCGGCCGGCGGAAACGCTCGACGCCATCGCCGAGTTTGTCCACAGGGTGCTGGCCGTGCACGAGGGCCTGCAACCGGCAGCCTGAGACGATATGCATTTTATTGCAGATTCCGCTTGAGCCGCTGGCCGAGTGGAATTAGTCTAATGCATAATAATTCATGCGGGATAAGAAAGTCCCGCCAAACGGGCGGAAACAGCGATGGGCGAACAGAAGATCGGCCGGATCGAATTCCAGACCAGCCCCGATCGCTACCGTCACTGGCGGATCGAGACCGACAGCGAGATCGCCTCGCTCATTATGGACGTCGATCCCGCCGGCGGCCTCTCCACCGACTATGAGCTGAAACTCAATTCCTACGACCTCTCGGTCGATATCGAGTTGAACGACGCGATCCAGCGCCTGCGCTTCGAGCATCCGGAAGTGCGCGCCGTCATCGTGAAGTCGGGCAAGGAGAACGTGTTCTGCGCCGGCGCCAACATCCGCATGCTCGGCAAGGCGACGCACGGTCACAAGGTGAATTTCTGCAAGTTCACGAACGAGACGCGGCTCTCGATCGAAGATGCGAGCGAGAACTCCAGGCAAGTTTACATGTGCGCGGTGAACGGCACCGCCGCGGGTGGCGGCTATGAGCTCGCGCTTGCAACCGACTGGATCATGCTGGTGGACGACCGCCGCTCGGCGGTGTCGCTGCCCGAAACGCCGCTCCTCGCCGTGCTGCCGGGCACCGGCGGCATCACGCGCGTCACCGACAAGCGTAAGGTGCGGCGCGATCTCGCCGACATGTTCTGCGCGACCGAAGAAGGTCAGCGCGGCAAGAAGGCGGTCGATTGGCGGCTGATCGATGAGACGGTCGTGAAGTCGAAGTGGGACGACGCCGTGAAAGCGCGCGCGAAGGAGATCGCATCGCGGTCGGATCGTCCGGCGGACTCCAGGGGCGTCACGTTCAATCCGCTGAAGCGTGAAATCACGGATACCGCAATCAACTATTCAACCATGCGCGTCGAGATCGAGCGTGAGCGCGGCCTTGCGACCGTCATCGTGAAGGGCCCCACCTCGACGCCGCCTTCGTCCGCCGACGAGGCACACGCGCAAGGCGACCAGTTCTGGCCGCTGCTGCTCGCGCGCGAACTCGAAGACGCGATCCTGCAACTGCGCTTCAACGAGCCGAACGTCGGTCTGATCCTCTTCCGCACCGAAGGCGAAGCGAAAGCAGTTCTCGACTATGATCGTTTCGTCGCTGCGAACCAGTCGCACTGGCTGATGCGCGAGGTGCGGCACTACATCAAGCGTACGCTTAAGCGCATCGACGTCACCGCGAAGAGTCTGATCGCGCTCGTCGAACCCGGCTCATGCTTCGCGGGCACGCTTGCGGAGCTTCTGTTTGCGTCCGACCGCGCGCTGATGCTGATCGGCCGCCGCGACGGCGACAACCGGCCGCCCGCCGCGATCGTGCTGGGCGAAGCCAATTTCGGCCCTTACCCCATGGGCAATGGCATTACGCGGCTTGAAACGCGCTTCCTCGGCGAGCCCGAGAGCGTTGCGCGCGCGAAGGAAAAGATCGGCGCGCCGCTCGAAGGGGAAGAAGCCGCCGAGCTTGGCCTGATTACCGTCGCCTACGAGAACTTCGACTGGGACGACGAGTTGCGCGTGATGATCGAGGAGCGCGTGAGCTTCTCGCCTGATGCGCTGACGGGCCTCGAGGCGAATGTCCGCTTCGCGGGCCCCGAGACGATGGAAACAAAAATCTTCGGCCGCCTGACGGCCTGGCAGAACTGGATCTTCCAGCGGCCGAATTCCGTCGGCGAACAGGGGGCGCTCAAACTTTATGGCTCGGGCGTAACGCCGACCTTCGACCGGGAAAGGGTGTGACCATGAATATCGAGAACGTCGATTACGACGGGCTGATCCCGAACAATGTCGGGTTGAATTCCGACCAGCGCGTGAAAGCCGCGCTCGAAAAGTGGCACCCCGGCTACATCGACTGGTGGAATGACATGGGACCCGAAGGTTTCCAGCAGTCGCTCGTTTATCTGCGCACCGCCGTCAGCGTCGATCCGAAGGGCTGGGCGAAGTTCGATTACGTGAAGATGCCCGACTACAAGTGGGGCATTCTGCTCGCGCCCGAGGTCCCCGACCGCAAAATTCCGTTCGGCACGCACAAGGGCGAAGCTGCCTGGCAGGAAGTGCCGGGCGAATATCGCGCGCTGCTGCGCCGCCTGATCGTCATTCAGGGCGACACGGAGCCCGCGTCGGTCGAGCAGCAGCGCTTCCTCGGGAAGACCGCGCCGTCGCTCTATGACATGCGCAATCTCTTCCAGGTGAACGTGGAGGAAGGCCGCCACCTGTGGGCGATGGTCTATCTGCTGCAAAAGTATTTCGGCGCCGACGGGCGCGAGGAAGCGGAAGCACTCTTGCAACGCCGCTCGGGCGACGCGGACACGCCACGCATGCTCGGCGCGTTCAACGAGGAGACGCCGGACTGGCTTTCCTTCTTCATGTTCACGTTCTTCACCGACCGCGACGGCAAGATGCAGCTCGAGGCGCTCGCGCAGTCGGGCTTCGACCCGCTCTCGCGCACCTGCCGCTTCATGCTGACCGAAGAAGCGCACCACATGTTCGTGGGCGAAACCGGCGTCGGCCGCGTCGTCGAGCGCACCTGCGATGCGATGAAGCAGGCGGGCATTTCCGATCCGAACGACATCGCGGCGATCCGCAAGCTCGGCGTGATCGACCTGCCCACACTCCAGAAGAAATTGAACCTCCACTTCTCCCTGACGCTCGATCTCTTCGGCAACGAGATTTCGACCAACGCCGCCAATGCCTTCCATTCGGGCATCAAGGGGCGCTTCCGTGAGGACAAGCTCGAGGACGACCACCAGCTCGAAAACAGCACCTATCCGGTGTCGCGCTTCAAGGACGGCAAGATCGTGAACGAGGATGTGCCGGCGCTGTCGGCGCTCAATATGCGGCTGCGCGACGACTATGTGGCGGATTGCGCCGCGGGCGTGGGGCGCTGGAACCGCGTGCCGGAGAAATTCGGCATCCAGTTCCATCTCAAGCTCCCGCATGTCGCCTTCCACCGCCAGATCGGAGAATTCTCGAAGGCGAAGGCCGATCTCGACGGCAATGTCCTGAGCGACGACGCCTGGGACAAGAAGAAGGACGATTACCTCCCGAACGACTCCGACCGGCAGTTCATCGAGAGCCTGATGAAGCCCGAGTTCGAGCCGGGCAAGTATGCGAGCTGGATCGCGCCGCCCAAGACCGGGATCGACAACAAGCCCGGTGACTTCGAATATGTGAAGATCGCGGAGTAATTGTCATGGCCGGGCTTGTTCCGGCCATCCCGACCCGAAGGCACGGCCGTGCCACGCGAAGCGGGATGCCCGGCACAAGGCCGGGCATGACGGGAATGAGAACGAGGTCATGACCGCGCTCGTCAAGCAGCACCTGATCGATCCGGCGGTCTGCATCCGCTGCAATACCTGCGAGGCGACCTGCCCCGTCGGCGCGGTGACGCACGACTCGAACAACTATGTGGTGGACGCGACGAAGTGCAATTTCTGCATGGATTGCGTCTCGCCCTGCCCGACCGGGTCGATCAATCACTTCGTGGCGGTCGCGACGCCCTATTCGCTCGACGACCAGTTCTCGTGGACCGACCTGCCGGACGACGTGACGCCCGCGGGCGAAGCGGAAACCGTCCCCGCTGCCGCGGCATCTGCGCCTGCGCCGGTGGAGTCCATCGACGACGAGATCGCCGCGCTGCTCGACGACGCGCACAAGGGCGCGGGCGGCCGCATGAAGGCGCCGGCGTCGGCGAGCAAGCCGCGGATCAACCTGTTCGGCCGCAAGCAGCCGGCGGAAGCGACGGTCACCGGCAATTTCCGGCTGACGGCGGAGAACGCAAGCTCCGACATCCGCCACGTCATCCTCGATTTCGGCGCCACGGCTTTTCCGGTGCTGGAAGGACAGAGCATCGGCATCGTGCTGCCCGGCACGGACGAAAACGGGCGGCCGCACAAGATGCGGCTCTTCTCCGTGGCGAGCCCGCGCGACGGCGAGCGGCCCAACACCAACAACCTCGCGCTCACGGTGAAGCGCGTGGTCGAGCCGCGCGAGGACGGCAGCCTATTCCGCGGCCTCGCCTCGAATTACGTCTGCGATCTCAGGCAGGGCGACAAGGTGCAGGTCGCGGGGCCGTTCGGCTCGACCTTCCTGATGCCGGACGACTCCGACGCCGACATCGTGATGATCTGCACCGGCACCGGCTCGGCGCCCTTCCGCGCC
>Ga0307505_10003073_pt1 | contig 10817 bp, 9 predicted proteins | sample 23_S_MG_FD_202183 | JGI IMG/M metagenome (GOLD analysis project Ga0307505, IMG submission 202183) | Soil microbial communities from Populus trichocarpa stands in riparian zone in the Pacific Northwest, United States - 23_S | ecosystem: Environmental > Terrestrial > Soil > Riparian zone > Trees... | reverse complement strand
TCGGGTGGCGGGTCGACTCGGCCGCTCGCGGACGGTCGGTTGGGGAAGCTGGACGGTCTGGGTCATGGGAAGGTGCTAGCGGGCGAAGTCGGTGGCCCGGAACTCCCGGATAACCGTCACTTGGATCTGGCCCGGATATTGCAGGTCGTCTTCGAGTTTACGAGCGATCTTGCGGGAGAGCTCGCGGGCCTCCAAGTCGGAGATGGACCCCGGGTTGACGACGACCCTCACCTCACGACCTGCCTGGAGAGCGAACACCTCCTCGACCCCACTGAACTCGAGAGCGATGCTCTCCAGACGCTCCAGACGCTTCACGTAGCCCTCGAGGGTCTCTCTCCTCGCCCCGGGACGGGCCGCCGAGACCGCGTCGGCGGCCTGGACGATCACAGCGAGGACCGTGCGCGGCTCCACTTCGTTGTGATGGGCCTCGATGCCATGGACCACAGCGGGGTCCTCGTCGAAACGTCTGGCGATCTCTGCCCCGATGAGGGCGTGAGAGCCCTCGACCTCATGGGTCACCGCCTTTCCGATGTCGTGGAGAAGGGACGCCCGTTTCACGGGAGCCGGGTCGATCCCCAACTCGGAGGCGAGCATGGAGGCGATGTGCGCCGTCTCGACCAGGTGGTTGAGGACGTTCTGGCCATATGAGGTGCGGTACTTGAGCCGGCCCATGAGCGTGATCAGCTCGGGATTCATGCGAGCGATCCCCACCTCGACGAGTGCCCATTCTCCGGCATCCCTGATCGACTGCTCCACCTCAGCCTTGGCCTTCTCGTAGGCCTCCTCGATCGAGGCCGGGTGGATGCGGCCGTCAGCAACCAACCGCTCGACGGTGATGCGGGCCACCTCACGGCGCACCGGGTCGAATGAGCTGACCGACACCGCCTCAGGTGTGTCATCGACGATGAGACTCGTGCCAGTCACCGACTCCAGGTGTCGGATGTTGCGACCTTCCCGCCCGATGATCCGACCTTTCATCTCGTCGGACGGCAGCTCGATCATCGACACAGTTGTCTCGGTGACCACCTCGGCGGCGAGACGCTGGATGGCAGTGGCCAGGATGCGCCGTGCCCTGCGGTCGGCTTCCTCCCGGGCTTTGACTTCCATGTCCCGCACCAGGATCATCGCCTCGCGGCGTGCCTCGTCTTCCACCTGGGACAACAGCTCTGCCTTGGCGGCATCGACATCGATACCTGAGACTTTCTCCAGCTGATTACGCGCCTCTTCTTTCAACAACTCGAGTTGGCCGCGCGCGCCAGTGACTTCGCCCTCGCGGTCGATGAGTAGCTGCTCCCGGTGAGCCAGATTGGAGGCACGTTGCTCCAATGTCTCCTCTCGCTGTCCGAGACGGGACTCGAGGTTGCTCAGCTCCAGCCTGCGATGGGCCAAGGCTTCTTCTTCCTTCTCCCGGTAGGCCTCGGCCTTGGCGCGGCCCTCGTCCTCGGCAGTGGCCAGGATCTTCTGTGCGTCGATCCGCGCAGACGTAATCGTGTCTTCGGCGTTCAAGCCGTCGCGTTCGCGGCGTCGGGCAATGGACAACCGCGCTATGAGGTAACCGAAGCCCAGCCCAATGGCGACCCCCAGGACTCCCAGCCATATTGCCTGAGCATTCATGTTGGTCCCTTCCCCGGGGACTTCTAAGACAAATGGTGCCGGCACCCGAAAACGGGCCCGGCACACGAAAACGAAGCGAAATCAGAAGCGAGGGATCAATTCACCCTGTGTTTCTGAGCTCCTCCTGACATCTCTCTTAGGTTCCGGTTGGTTTCAAAGTGGTTTTCGCGTGTCAGGCACCGATCCTAACCGAAGAGTGCGCACCCTGAAACGGTTTCTTGAAGCCCGGAACCGTGGATGCATGACATGTCGAGGTTGCACTCCTACATGTCGAGGCTGCGCCAGGGTTCGTATAGCGACCCCTGGTGCAGCGTCGACGAATCGGGTCAATCGTCGGCTTTGACCTCTTCGACTTCGGAAACGGAGGCCGTCTCGCCGACGGTTTCGACCTCGGTCTCCTCCTCGTCCTTGTTCGTCGTCATGCCGACCGCCTCGAATACCTTGGCTTGGAGCTGCATGGCGAGCTCGGGGTTCTCTCGCAGGAAACGCTTGGAGTTCTCACGGCCCTGACCGAGTTGATCGTCGTCGAAGGTGTACCAGGCACCACTCTTCTTGACGACGCCATGCTCGACGGCGACATCGATGAGGCTTCCTTCCCTGGAGATGCCGTGCCCGAACATGATGTCGAACTCGGCGAGCCGGAACGGCGGGGCCATCTTGTTCTTGGCGACTTTGACCCTGACCCGGTTACCCACGTTTTCGGTGCCTTCCTTGATCGACTCGATCCTGCGGATGTCGAGCCGGACCGACGAGTAGAACTTGAGCGCACGACCGCCGGGGGTCGTCTCGGGGCTCCCGAACATCACGCCGATCTTCTCCCGGAGCTGGTTGATGAAGACGGCGGTGGTGCGGGACTTGTTCAGCGTGCCGGCGAGCTTGCGCAGCGCCTGGCTCATGAGACGGGCCTGGAGACCGACATGGGTGTCGCCCATCTCGCCCTCGATCTCGGCGCGGGGTACGAGGGCGGCCACCGAGTCGATGACCAGGACGTCGAGTGCGCCGGATCGAATGAGCATGTCGGCTATCTCGAGCGCCTGTTCCCCGGTGTCGGGTTGGGAGATCAACAGCTCGTCGACATCGACCCCGATGGCCTTGGCGTAGATCGGGTCGAGGGCGTGCTCGGCGTCGATGAAGGCGGCGATGCCACCGTTGCGTTGGGCCTCGGCGACGATGTGAAGGGCGAGAGAGGTCTTGCCCGAGCTCTCCGGCCCGTACACCTCGACGATGCGACCTCGAGGCACTCCCCCGATACCCAACGCCAGGTCTAGGGACAGAGCCCCGGTGGGGATGACATCGACCTTGCGCAATGCGCCTTCACCCATCTTCATGATGGCGCCCTTGCCGAACTGCCTCTCGATCTGGCCCATGGCCATTTCCAATGCCTTCTCGCGTTCCACGTCGCGTCCTTCCTTACTCATGGGTGCGAACCGTATCTACGACCTGTGACAAGAACGGTCATGTGAATTCTCATGTGACCGGTGATGATACCGAACAGGTGTTCGCACCGTTGGATTTACCCAATCAAATCGATCGAGTCAAGAGGCTCGTATCTCGCAGGCCCCCGGCCGAGGTGGCTCCGATAGACCACGACGTGGTCACACCGCCAGCCCAGGTCGAGATCCTCGTCGAGCAGTGGCCGCACATCGGCGGGTGGGCGGATCCGGGACAAGGTGAGGTGAGGATGGAAAGGCCGCTCCTCTGGGAGGAGGCCGGCGCCGACGGCGGCGTCCTCTGCGATCTCGTTGAGCAGGGTGACTTCGGCGGCTCCCCGCCCGATGCCCGCCCAGAAGACCGTGGCCTTGCGGGGGTTGGGGAAGGCGCCGAAGTCACGGAGGGCAATCGGGAAGGAGAACGCCTCCCCGATTCGCTCCAGACCTGACAGGAAACGCTCGTACGTGACCTGATCGATCGTGTCGAGGAAACGCAATGTGACATGCCAGTTCTGCGGTGGCCCGACCTTGCCGGGGATCACCATGGAGTCGATGCGCTCGGCGAGGGCGAAGCGAACCTCAGGCGGGAGGGGGGCCGCCACGAAGACACGACCTACGAGGTCGGGGGCTAGCTCGTCCACCATCGCCCGGACACGGCCAAGCGGGTGAGATGGAGTGCGCTGGTGGTCCCATAGACCCGGACCCGCTCCCGGTCCCCAGGCATTCGCAACTCACTCGCCCGGACGTCTTCAGGGGTGGCCACCGCGATCACGACCGTGCCCGGGGGCTTCTCCTGAGGATCGGGCCCCGCTTCGCCGGTGATCGCGACCACGACATCGGCATCCAACAGCTCACGGCCGCCCCGAGCCATCTCGATGGCAGTCTCGGCGTCGACTACCTCGTCGAGATCGGACACCCCGAGGAGACGTTTCTTCAGCTCGAGGTGATAGGCCACGAGGCCCCCCTTCACGAACTCGCCTGAGCCCGGCTCCGAGGTGAGGGCGGCCGCCACCATGCCGCCCGTCATCGACTCTGCGGTTCCGATCGTCCACCCCCTCTCGCGGAGCAGCCCGAAGATGACCTTCAGCACCGTCTCGTCGCCGGAGCCGAAGTACCAGGAGGCCAAACGTCGTCGGATCTCGTCCTCCACCGGCTCGATGAGCGCGTCTGCGGTCTCCTTGCTCTCTGCCTTGGCTGTCACCCGAACCTTGATCTCCCCACCCGAGGCGAGGAAGGCCACCGACGGGTTGGTCGAGCCCTGATAGAGGTCGTCGAGGAGCTCGCCGACCGCCGATTCGCTCTGACCCCAGGTGCGGAGCACACGGCTGACCACCACCGAGGGACCGCCCGAGCGGGCGTCGATCCGGGGCAGGACCTCGCGGATGAGGAGGTGCTCCATCTCCTGGGGGACGCCCGGTACGCAGAAGATGAGGGTCCCCTCGTGCTCGAGGGCGAGGCCCGGTGCCGTCCCCTTGGGGTTGGCCAGCAGTTCCGCCCCTTCCGGGTACTCGGCTTGTCTGAGGTTCGACTCGGGCATCTCCCGTCCCCGCTGGCGCCACCACTCGCGGAGACGATCCGCATACTCGTCGCTGAAAGCCATGGGTCGGTTGGTCGCCGAGCACAGGGCCTCCCTGGTGAGATCGTCGCGGGTGGGGCCGATCCCCCCGGTGATGATCACCGCGTCGGAGCGGTCGATTGCGGTCCTGATGCTGTCGGCGACCCGGGTGAGGTTGTCCCCCACGACTTGCTGGTAGTGGGCGTCGTGCCCGTGGTCGGCCAGGGCCGAGCCGATGAAGGCTGCGTTGGAGTTGACGATCTGGCCGAGCAACAACTCCGTGCCGACCGCAATCACTTCGACGATCACCGCCGGCAGGTTAGGACCCCTTACACGAACCTAAGGTAGTGGGACCCGGATATGGCACCAACCCGCTGATGTTCGCACTCCCGATGGCCGTGGCCTCCCCGAACTTCAGCGGTTTGGACCCGGATATGGGCCGTAGAACAAGAGGATCAGCGGATAGGCGGCCGGCCGTTGCGAGATCATCGGTTGGGAAACCACTTCCTGTGTCATTTTCCGGCTCTATCCGCTGACCCTCTTAGGTTCGGGTATGGGTCAGGTGCGGCAGCCCTCTACCACCGAGATCAGGTCCGGCGAGTCGACGGCATCGGCGAGGGTGTTCCAGGCGGCGGTGCTCACCTGATCTTTGGACTCGATCTCGGCACACGCCAGGTAGATGGCGTCGGCCAGGGCGCCGATCTTGTGGTCCACGTCGAACGCCTCGGCGATGGCGGACCGCGCAGTGGCCACATCGAGGCGACCCACTGCTCTGATCGCTTCCTCAGCGTAGAGCTGCGCCTTGTGGTCCACGACCCCTAGATCTCATCGAACAGATAGCGACGGAGGATGTCGATGCGGGTATCGGCGGTCTCCGGCTCCAGGTACCACAGCATCGCGGCGATGGTGGAGAGCAGGGGGTTGCCGTCCTGAGGAGTGAAGGAGAACCCGACGATCTCGTTGCCGTTGCGCACCGCCAGGGTCTCCAAGGCGACGACTGCCTGACTCATGATCCGTCCGTAGTAGCCATGGTCACGCCCGAAGGAGAACACCTGGTTGGCCGACTTCTTGTGGGTGGTGGCCACCCTGGTGTTGGCTGCGAGACGGTCCCTGATCTCGTCGAGATCGATGTCCCGGTCGAGGGTCAGCGAGAAATGCAGGGAGTGCATGTACTGGGTGTTCAGCTTGATCGCCGACGAGTAGATGTTCAGGTCGTAGTCGAGCGTGGTGAACAGGTCGTGGGCATCACGAGCGTGGTGGGTTCCGAAGCGCTCGTTCTCGTGGCCGCCGACAACGGGGCTGGCGATGAAACCGCTGTCCTGGGAGATGTCGTTGGCTCGCCTCATGCAGAGGAATCGACCGTCCTCGAGATGGTTGGTCCCGTCGGGATCCATCGCCAGCGACTTGATCAGCACCGCGATGTTGTGAGTGTTGCAGCTGACGATATGGAGGAACTTGTCCTCGTCCTTGATCAGAGCGTCGTCGTTGATGCCCCGCGCGTACATCTTGCCGAATCCGTATTCGGAGCCCTGAGCCATGAACCCCACCGGCCCGTTGGCCTGCTCGTAGAACTCCTCTTTCATCTCATTGCCAACCGGCGTGCAGTCGATGACGACCGTGGCGCGCTCGATCGCCTCGAGCGTCTCGTACTTGGGTGTGTGGCCGAGCTCCTCGAAAGTCGACTTGCGGTTGTCGTCGACCGTGAGGACGGCCCCCCGGCGCACGAGGTCTTCCACTTTCGCCTTCTCTGTGATGAGAGGGGTGCGCTTGTGAAAGGTCACCTCGTCGATCCCGAAATGGGACTTGTTGTCGGCCAGTAGTCCGATCAGAGGCTCACCGATGGTGCCGGTTCCCACGACGTGGACGATTTTCATGAGGGCTCCCTCCGGAGCGAATGCTGCTTCATGTCCGGGCGGTCATGGTACCCAGTCATCAGGAAGGTCAAGCCCCTTGGGCCTGCGCCTCGATCTAGAACTGGTCCTCTTCCGTGGACCCCTCGAGGGCGAGCGTCGAGGACTGTCCCCCGGACACGATCTGGCTGACCAGATCGAAGTAACCGGCACCCACCTCTCGTTGGTGCTTGGTGGCGGTGTAGCCCTTCTCCTCGATGGCGAGCTCGTGGTTCTGCAGCTCGACATAGGCGGACATCCCGCTCCGAACGTACCCCTGCGCCAGGTCGAACATCGAGGCGTTCAGAGAGTGGAAGCCGGCGAGCGTGATGAACTGGTACCGGTAGCCCATCGCCCCGAGCTCCTTCTGGAACCTGGCGATGGTGCCCTCGTCCAGGTGTTTGCTCCAATTGAACGACGGCGAGCAGTTGTAGGCGAGGAGCTTGCCGGGATGCTCGGCATGGATCGCCTCGGCGAACACCCGTGCCTCTTCGAGATCCGGTTTGGCCGTCTCACACCAGATCATGTCGCAATAGGGCGCATAGGCCAGTCCGCGGGCGATGGCGGAGTCGAGCCCGCCAGTGACCTGATGGAACCCCTCCGCGGTCCTCTCCCCGACGATGAAGGGCCGATCACGCGGATCGATGTCCGAGGTGAGCAGGGTGGCGGAGTTGGCGTCGGTACGGGCCACGATGATCGTGGGTACACCGAGGACGTCGCAGGCGAGTCGTGCCGCCTGCAAGGTGCGCACGTGCTGGCTCGTCGGCACCAAGACCTTGCCGCCCATGTGGCCGCACTTCTTCTCGGCGGCGAGCTGATCCTCGAAATGGATGCCGGCGGCTCCTGCCACGACGAACGACTTGGTGAGCTCGAACACGTTGAGCACACCACCGAACCCGGCCTCGCCGTCGGCCACTATCGGCACGAACCAGTCGATCTCGGTGTCGCCTTCAGACCAATGGATCTGGTCGGCGCGACGAAGGGCATTGTTGATCCGTTCCACGAGAGCCGGCGCAGAGTTCGCCGGGTAGAGCGACTGGTCGGGGTAGACCTCGCCGGCGAGGTTGCCATCGCCTGCCACCTGCCAGCCGGAGAGATAGATCGACTCGAGGCCGGCTCGGACCATCTGCACCGCCTGGCCCCCGCTCAGCGCTCCGAGAGCGTTGACGTAATCCTTGCTGGCCAGCATGTCCCAGAGCTTCTCGGCCATGCGATAGGCCAGCGTGTTCTGCTCGCGGATACTGCCCCGGAGCCGGACGACGTCCCCGGCCGTGTAGTCGCGGGCGATTCCCTCCCAACGGGGGTTGTTCTTCCACTCCTCGGTGAGACGGGCGGCTTCCTGTTCGATATGAGTCACCTGGTGTCTCCCTAGTTGATCAACTCGTATGCGGGCAGCGTGAGAAAGTCGACGAAGTCGTCGGACAGCGCCACCTCCTCGAAGATCTTGCGGGCGGCATGCAGCTCGTCCTGGCCGTCTCCATCGAGGGACTCGACGACCTCGCCGGCGATCGAACTGACCAACGACCCGGTCACAGGAGTCCCCTCGGCGGTGACGACTCCGTGTCGAGCCCATTGCCAGATCTGGGAACGGGATATCTCGGCGGTGGCGACATCCTCCATCAGGTCGTCGATGGCTGCGGCGCCGAGGCCCGACAGCCACGAAGCCAAGTATCGGATTCCAACGGTGATGTTGGTCCGCACCCCAGCGTCGGTGACCTCGCCGGGGAAATCGAGATCGAGCAGATCGGCCGCGGTCACCGAGACCTCGTCCCGTTGCCGACCCACCTGGTTGGGGCGATCCCCGAGGACCACGTCGAACTGCTCCCTCGCCACCGGGACCAGATCGGGATGGGCGACCCAGGTCCCGTCACAGCCGGCCTCGGCCTCGCGTTTCTTGTCGGCGGTCACCGCAGCCACGGCGCGCTCGGTGACCTCGGGGTCCCGTCGGTTGGGGATGAACGCCGCCATCCCCCCGATCGCGTGGGCCCCGCGACGGTGACAGGTCTTGATCATCAGCTCGGTGTATGCGTGCATGAAGGGGACCTTCATGGTCACCTGGACCCGATCGGGGAGCACGAACCCGGGGTCATGCCGGAACTTCTTGATGACGCTGAATATGTAGTCCCAGCGACCGGCGTTGAGCCCGGCAGCATGCTCTCGCAGCTCATAGAGGATCTCGTCCATCTCGAAAGCGGCGAGGATGTTCTCGATGAGCACGGTGGCCTTGATCGTCCCCCTCGGGATGTCGAGCCGATCCTGTGCCCAGACGAACACGTCGTTCCAGAGACGCGCCTCCAAGTGTGACTCCAGCTTGGGTAGGTAGAGGTACGGGCCAGTCCCGTGCTCCAATGCCACGCGGCCGGCGTGGAAGAGATAAAGCCCGAAGTCGAACAGGGACGCTGACATCGGCCTCCCATCGACAAGGAAGTGCTTCTCTTCCAGGTGCCAGCCCCGGGGCCGCACCACCAGAGTGGCGATCTCCTCCTCGAGGGCGTAGGTCTTCTCGCCGGTCTCGAGAGACAGGCTGCCTCGATAGGCCTCGACCAGATTGAGTTGCCCGTTGAGGAGGTTCTCCCAGGTGGGCGAGGTGGCATCTTCGAAGTCGGCCATGAAGACCTCGGCACCCGAGTTGAGCGCGTTGATCATCATCTTGCGATCCACCGGGCCCGTGATCTCGACCCGGCGGTCGGCGAGGTCTGAGGGCACCGGTGCGATCTGCCAGTCGCCCGCTCTCACGTACCCGGTCTCCTCGAGGAAGTCGGGCAGCTGACCTGACTCGATACGTCCCTGCCGCTGCTGGCGCTCTTCGAGGAGCTGGCCCCGTCGCCACGCGAATTCGTTTTCGAGGTCGATGAGAAAGACAACTGCGTCCGGAGTCAGGACGGCTCGCTCGAGTTCACTTTCTCGAAACTGATTCATAAGAAGCTAGTGTCTTGCATCGCTCCTAAGTCCTGTGAGTCGAAGGGGTGATAACATCCTCACTTCTTGCGTGCAGAGGTAGAAATGAACGAATCTCATCAGTTGGAACCGCTGATCCTGGGACGACGCATCCGTCATCACCGCAACGAGGCGGGTCTCACCCTCGACCAACTCGGCGAACTGGTGAGCAAACCCGCCCCCTACCTGTCGTTGCTCGAGAACGGGAAGAAGGAGCCACGGGTCAGCCTCGTGATGGACATCGCCCAAGCGCTGGGGGTCGAAGTCGCCGATCTCCTCGAGCTCACTGCACCGACCCGGCGAGACGCCCTGGAGATCGAGCTCATCAGAGCCCAGGAGAGCACTCTCTTCGAGAGTCTCGACCTACCCGCCATCAAACCTTCCGCCAAGGTGGACAACCAGGTCCTCGAGCACCTGGTTGGTCTCCACGAGGCGATCCGGGCGAAGTCCAGCCTCGATTCCGCAGGGTCTTCGGAGGTGAGACGGGCCAACGGCGCCGTCCACGAGCATCTCACCGCGAGCAACGGCTACCTGCGTGACATCGAAGTCGCCGCCAGGGAGGCGCTGGCCGCATCAGGGCACTCGGGCGAGGGCCCGTTCTCGTCACGAAACCTGTTCGACCTGACAGCGAGCTTCGGATTCGAGCTGATGCCCATCGAGGACATGCCGTCTTTCGCCCGGTCCATCATCGACACATCGAACAAGCGGATCTACATCGCCCAACGCAACGAGCTTCGCACCCGCCAAGCCCGCAAGGCGGTGTTGCAAACGGTGGCGGGATTCGCTCTCGGGCACGAGACCGACCCCGATCTCGACACATTTCTCCGCCAGCGCATGGAGACCGCCTACTTCGCTGCGGCAGTGCTAGCCCCCGAGGACGCCGTCGTGGCCCGGCTCCTCGTGGCCAAGGAGAACCACGACATCGACGTCGAAGACGTCAAGGAACTGTTCTACGTGTCTTATGAGATGGCTGCATGGCGGACCGCAAACCTGCTCACCCGGCATCTCGGCATCTACTGCCACCTGCTCGTGAGCGACGAGATGGGAGCGGTGGTCAAGGGCTACGCCAACGACGGTGCTCCCGTCCCTCGGGACGAGTTCGGCGGCATCGAGACCCAGAGGTTGTGCAGGTGGTGGGGTGCCCGAGTCACCTTCGACTCACAGGACCGTTTCACCACGCATCATCAGTACACCGACACCCCGGTGGGGACCTACTTCTGCACCACTCACATCGAGGCGGGCCGGGAGCCCGCCTACGCCATCACTCTGGGCGTCGGGTTCGACGACGCTCGCTGGTTTCGGGGACGGGACACCGCCAACCGGGAAGCATCGACCTGTCCTGACCCCACATGCTGTCGGGCGCCGTCCCCGGAGCTGGCGGCGAGGTGGTCG
>Ga0307505_10003072_pt1 | contig 10818 bp, 9 predicted proteins | sample 23_S_MG_FD_202183 | JGI IMG/M metagenome (GOLD analysis project Ga0307505, IMG submission 202183) | Soil microbial communities from Populus trichocarpa stands in riparian zone in the Pacific Northwest, United States - 23_S | ecosystem: Environmental > Terrestrial > Soil > Riparian zone > Trees... | reverse complement strand
CGCGAGGGAAACGGTCCAAATTGCCTGTTGTCACAACGGCATGTCCTAATACATGCTTCCACTACCGCGCACACAAAAAAAGATGGGCGGGAGGAAACAGATGAGTATTGCTCACGCGGTCGCACATGGTGCGTTCGGGCGCGCTTGTCTCTATGAGCTCGACCGACCGATGGTGTCACATGCCCATCGCGAAGGGCATTTGATCTTTCACGTCAGCGGACCGATCGCCAGCGTCGTTGTGGATGGCAAAACCTTGCCGCTCACAACCCAGAGCGCGACGGCAATCAGCCCATGGCAACCGCATTATTTTGCGCCGGTTGACCGCCGGGGACCAACGCTGACGCTCGTACTCTATATCCGCCCGGGCTGGTTTGTTGACGCGAGCCACACGGCCTTCGAAATCCTGCGCTTCGGCCGCTCAACCGTCGAAATGAGCAACCACATTTCCCGGCTTGTTCTGGAAACCGCGCGGCTTCTCGCGAGCCATGGCGGCAGCGATGGTTCCTTTGAAGACCGTCTCAGCGCCCTCACTCAGGCCGCCTTCGATCAGACCTGGCAGTGGACGAGTGCGGCCGACAGGCCGGCCGCCCAATCTTCCGGACTGCGCGATTTCCGCCTGAGGCGCGCGATAAACCTCCTGAGCGAGAGGCTCGGCGAACCGATCGACCTCGCCGAGATTTCGCGGAGCGCCGGGCTTTCGCGCCCGCATTTCTTCAAGCTGTTTCGCGAGCAGATGGGACTGCCCCCCACGATCTTTTTCAACGCCTTGCGCATGGAGAGCGCAATAGAGCGATTGGCCCGAGGCACGGAAACGGTTTCTGAAATCGGACTCGATCTCGGATTCGCGACCCCGGCAAGCTTCTCGCGGTTCTTCATCGCCAATGGGGTGGTACCGCCGAGCGCCTACCGGCGCAGTGTCGCAGGCCTGACACACTGAAAAGAGGTGCGGCACCGCAAAGATAGAGACGTTGGGGCTAGCGAAGAGACGCTTAGGAAAAGACAGGTCGGGAACTTCAAACTAGCCTTCATTCAAGGTGGCGGGGTCCGCCACAGTAAGGTGTCAGGCCGTTCTGAGATGGACAAGTTCATCAAGCGCTATCCGCTCTGGAGCCTGATCGTCCTACTGTTGGTCGCGGCGTTCCTGTGGCTCGTGCTCGCACCTTGGCCATCCGAACTGGTGGCGAACTGGGGTCGCAAGCAGATTTTCCTGAATGCACTACTGGGCGGCATCACGCTTGGCGCGCTTTATTTCCTCGTGGCAGCCGGCTTCACGCTGATTTTTGGCCTGATGCGCATCGTCAATCTCGCGCACGGCTCTCTGTTCATGATCGGCGGATATCTCGGCTACGAGGTCGCGATCGCCACGGACTCATGGCTGCTGGCATTTCCGATTGTCTTCATCGTCGTGGCGGTGATCGGACTGTTAATGCAGCGCTTCATCTTCTCGCAGATGGAAGGCGAAGAGCTCCGCCAGACACTGGTCAGCATCGGCCTTTCGATCGTGTTTGCCGACCTCATGCTTTGGTGGTGGGGCGGGCAATCCTATTCGATCCTCGCTCCGCTTTTCCTGCAGGGGCCGATGGAGTTGCCCATCGTGAGCACCGTCAACGACGCGACAGGCGCGGTCACCTGGCTGCGCTACCCAGCCGTACGCATCTGGATCCTGGTCGCAGCAATCGTGATCGGCGTCGCGATGTGGCTTGTTTTGAACCGCACCTCGCTTGGCATGTTGATCCGTGCGGGCGTGGACGACCGTGAGATGCTGGCCGCATCCGGTGTGCGCATCCAGCTTCTTTTTCTGGCGGTGTTCGGCTTCGGCGCCGGCCTCGCCGGTATCGCAGGCATCATCGGTGGCACGTTCCAGTCGCTGTCACCCGGCGAGGATATCCGCTTCCTGCTGTCGAGCCTCGTGGTGGTGATCGTCGGCGGTATGGGATCGATCGTTGGCGCGGCTTTGGGCGCGCTGATCATCGGGGTGGCCGAGCAGATGGGGTTTGTCTATGCGCCGACCTATTCGGTCGTCTTTACCTTCCTCATCATGGCCGCGGTGCTGGCGTTTCGGCCGCAAGGCCTTCTGGGTGCGAGGCGCTAGGACATGTCAGCTACGGATCATGCCCAGCGCTTCGCCAGCGTCATCGACCACCGAATGTGGTCCACGCGAATTCCCGCGGCATGGTGGATCGCCGGGATAATTCTGTTGTTCTTGCCGGTCGTCGCCAACAATTTCTGGCTGTTCCAGGTGATGGGCTGGACTTTCATTCTGGGAATGATCGGGCTCAGCCTGATGTTCCTGGCCGGCTACGGCGGAATGGTGAGCATGCTGCAAATGACCATTGCCGGAGTGGCCGGCTACATGGTCGCAATCCTTGGATCGTCCGGCGCCAATGTCAGCCTCGGCTTGTCTTGGTGGATCGTACTTCCGGCTGCATTCCTGATCGCGGCTCTCTTCGCCACGATGTGTGGCGCCCTCGCTGTTCGCACGGATGGCATCTACACGATCATGATCACGCTCGCGATCGCCGCCGCCTTCTTCTATTTCACGCGCCAGAACTACACGATCTTTAACGGCTATTCCGGGTTCAACCTCGTGTTGCCGCCGAAGCTCTTCGGCGTGAACTGGCGCGAACCCGTGCCCTTCTATTATCTTTCTCTCGCTTGCGCCGCTCTATGCTACGGCGCGGTCGTCTATATCGCGCGCTCCCCCTTCGGGCTCGCCCTTCAGGGCGTGCGCGACAACCCGCGCCGCATGGCGGCACTGGGTTTCAACGTGACCGCCCATCGCGTGGCGGCCTATGCCCTGGCGAGTGTATTCGCCTCGACGGGCGGCATTCTTCTGGTCTGGCAAAATGCACAGATCGCGCCGGGCACGATCGGCATTTCGGCCGCGATCGATGTGCTCGTGGTTGCGGTCGTCGGCGGGCTGCGCCGCCCGCTCGGACCGTTCATCGGCGCCTTCATCTACGTCATCTTGCAAGTTTTCTCGACCGACATCCTCGGCTTTTTCGGATTCGCTGCGGATCGCTTCAAGCTGATCATCGGCATCGGATTCCTGGCGGTCGTGCTTTTCTCGCCCGACGGCGTGCTGGCCCTGTGGGATCGCTGGCGCGCGAGGGTTGCGGCACACAAGGCCGCCGAGACGGGAGGCGGAGCATGAACGCACCCGTCGCGCCTTCCCGGATGAACCTGCCCGGAGCCGGCACTACGAATGCAGGCAATGCACTCGAACTGCGCGGCATCACCAAGATGTTCGGCGCACTGGCCGCAATTTCGGACGTGACTCTTTCTGTGAAGCCTGGCGAAAGACGGGCCGTTCTCGGCTCAAATGGCGCGGGCAAGACCACGCTGTTCAACTGCATTACCGGAGATTTTCTCCCGACAGCGGGTTTGGTCCGGTTCTTTGGCGAGGACGTTACGGTTTTCCCGGCTCATGAGCGCATCCGCCGGGGCTTGCGCCGCACCTACCAGATTTCCTCGCTCTTCACCGGGCTGAGCGTGATGGACAATATCTATCTCGCTTGCTGCGGTGTTTCGCGAAGGCGTTTCTCGCTGCTGCGGCCCCGCCCGGACGACGCCCTCATGCAAGCTGCGGAAATGCTTGTCGAGGCCGTGCACCTGACTGACGAGAAGGACCGACTGGTTGGCGAACTGGCCTATGGCCAGCAACGGCAGCTTGAAATTGCGCTCGCGCTCTCGGGTGCGCCCCGCTTCATTCTATTCGACGAACCGGCAGCGGGACTCTCGCCCTCCGAAAGAAGCGATCTGATCCATATCCTGACCTCGCTGCCGAGCCACATCGGCTACATCATCATCGAGCACGACATGGATGTCGCGCTGCGCGTCGTCGAAAGTGTCACGATGATGCACAATGGTCGCATCTTCAAGGAAGGACGACCTGAAGAGATCGAGGAAGATCCCGAGGTCCAGGAACTTTACCTCGGAGGCGGTCATGACTGAACGTCCTCTCCGCCCGACAGGCTCGTCCGCCCCCATCCTCCAACTGCAAGGTGTGAATGTCTTCTACGGAAGAAGCCACGCGCTGCAGGGAGTCGATCTCTCGCTTCATTCCGGCATTCTCTCCGTTGTCGGACGGAATGGCATGGGCAAGACCACCATGTGCAAGGCGATCATGGGGCTTGTCCGGGTCTCTTCCGGATCGATCCGTTTCATGGGCGAGGAACTTGTCGGGCGCTCGCCGTCAGAGATCGCGCGAATGGGGATCGGCTACGTACCGCAGGGGCGCCGCCTGTGGCGGTCGCTGACGGTGGACGAACATCTCCGAGTAATGTCGACGGGAAAAGGTAGCTGGACGCCGGAGCGCATCTACGAGACGTTTCCGCGCCTTGCAGAGCGGCGCCGCAATGGTGGAGGCGAGCTCTCAGGCGGTGAGCAGCAGATGCTCGCGATCAGCCGCGGGCTCCTGATGAACCCGCGCCTGCTCATCATGGACGAACCAACCGAGGGCCTCGCCCCGGTCATCGTCTCACATGTCGAGGAAATTCTCGTTCGGCTCGCCGCAGAGGGCGACCTCTCGATCCTCGTCATTGAGCAGAATATCGGCGTCGCAACCCGGATGTCCGATCCTGTGGTCATTATCGTCAATGGCCGGGTCCATCGGGTGATCGCCTCGCAGACGCTCGCGACCGACCGCGACCTCCAGCAGCGCCTGCTGGGCGTTGGTCGGCACAGCCACGGTGGAACCGACGGCGCCGATGCGCCTGATGCGGCCACCCCGGGCAAGCCTGCCGAGAGCACGGCGCAGGGACCGACCCGAGTCTACATTGCCAATCCCGTGCTGCCGACGCGTTGGTCGCAGGACGTACCTGCCGCACGGATCGAGGCGCTGGCGCGCACCATTTCGCGCCCGACCCTTGCAACGCTCGACGGCCGACGCGTGGGCGATATTTCACCGCTTGCTGCACGCACCCCGCAGGAGCCGCATGTCGTCATCGCCGGCACGCTTGATACCAAGGGCGAGGAGCTGCGTTACATCCGCGACATCATAAAATCCGCGGGGCTTCGCACGCGGCTTGTTGATCTGTCCACTGTCGGCCGCAACCACGGTGCCGATGTGTCGGCACAGGAAGTCGCGCTCGCATCTCCAATGGCATCCGCTGGCATCGCCTCGGGCGATCGCGGCACTGCAGTAGCCGCAATGACAGATGCGTTCCGTATCTGGATCGGCAAGCAACAGAACGTAGCCGGAATAATTTCAGCGGGCGGATCCGGCGGCACGGCGATCGCAACGGCCGGAATGCAGGTGCTGCCGGTTGGCGTGCCAAAGATCATGATCTCGACCGTGGCAGCGGGCAATGTCGCCGCCTATGTCGGACCGACCGACCTCACGATGATGCATTCCGTGACCGACGTGCAGGGCCTGAACCGCGTCTCGCGCGCGGTACTCGGTAACGGAGCGCATGCCATGGCGGCGATGGCGCGCAATTGGATCGATCAGAACGCGACAAACCCGGCCCAGCGCCCCGCCGCCGTTCTTCCGCTGGTCGGTATGACGATGTTCGGCGTCACGACTCCCTGCGTGCAGCAGGTCATCAAGCTGATCGAGAAAGATTGGGAGCCGCTGGTTTTTCACGCCACCGGCATCGGCGGCAGATCGATGGAGAAGCTCATCGATTCCGGTGTGATCCGCGGCGTGATCGACGTTTCGACCACTGAGATCTGCGACATGATGATGGGCGGCATTCTCCCGGCCACGGAAGACCGCTTCGGGGCAATCATCCGCACGCGCCTTCCCTACGTCGCTTCGGTCGGTGCGCTCGACATGGTGAACTTCGGACCGCCGGACACGGTCCCGGCGCAGTACCGCAACCGCACCCTTTATTCTCACAATCCGCAGGTCACGCTGATGCGCACGACGGCGGAAGAGAACCGGCGAATGGGACGCTGGATTGGCGAAAGACTCAATCAGATGGAAGGCCCCGTTCGTTTCTTGCTGCCGGAAGGCGGCGTTTCCGCGCTCGATGCGCCAGGACATGCATTCTGGAATCCGGAGGCGGATGCCGCCTTGTTCAACACTATTGGCGAAACAGTGCGCGTGACGGCCAACCGGCAGATCATCAGGCTGCCGAACCACATCAACGATCCCGCTTTCGCCGCCGCTTTGGTCCAGCATTTTCGCTCCTTGCACCAGAGCCGCTCGCGCGGCGCATCCGGCAGGAGCTGACGGATGCCCAGATTCTCCCGAACAGATCTTCTCGCACGCTACCGGGCGATGATCGCGCGCGGTGAGCCGATCATAGGCGGCGGAGCCGGTACCGGTCTTTCCGCCAAGTGCGAGGAAGCCGGCGGGATCGATCTCATTGTCATCTATAACTCCGGCCGGTTTCGCATGGCCGGCCGCGGCTCGCTTTCCGGGCTGATGCCCTACGGCGACGCCAATGCGATCGTGATGGACATGGCAGGCGAAGTGCTTCCGGTGGTGAAGCAAACGCCGGTCATCGCCGGCGTGTGCGGTACGGACCCCTTCCGCTCAATGGACGTCTTTCTCGACGAGGTGAAGCGGATCGGATTCTCCGGCGTGCAGAATTTCCCCACGGTCGGACTGATCGACGGCGTATTTCGCCAGAACCTCGAAGAAACCGGCATGGGGTACGGCCTGGAAGTCGAGATGGTGGCGCTTGCCAACCGCAAGGACCTTCTCACCACCCCCTACGTTTTTTGCGAAGCGGATGCGATCGCCATGGCCAAGGCCGGCGCGGATATCATCGTCTGCCACCTGGGACTCACGACCGGCGGCTCGATCGGCGCGGAAACCGCACTCAAGCTCGGCGACTGCCCCGCGATCGTCGACCGGTACGCCGAGGCTGCGCTGTCGGCTAATCCCGAAGCGATCATTCTCGTCCATGGCGGCCCGGTCGCCGAACCGCCGGACGCCGATTTCATCATGAAGAACACGCGGCATTGCCACGGCTTTTACGGCGCTTCCTCGATGGAGCGCTTGCCGGTGGAAACCGCGATCCGCGATCAAACGCGCGCGTTCAAGACAATCGGCCGCAAAGGCAACACAGACGAAACCCCGGCGGGGACAACCCGCCGATCAAGCGCCGCACGGTAATGCCGGGTCGGCGGACAGGAGAAGCGTGACATGTCGGGGCAACTGATCGGATCCCTCATTCTCTGGCTCATCGTAGCGGTGATCGTCATCGCGATCGTCGTCTATTTGGTGAACTGGCTCTATCGCCGCTCCTCGAAGGAAGTCTCGTTCGTTCGCACCGGACTCTTCGGGGAAAAGGTGGTGATCAATGGTGGCGCCTTCGTGCTCCCGATCATCCATGATGTCACGCCGGTCAACATGAACGTCATCCGAATGGCGGTGACCCGAGCAAATGACGAGGCTCTCATCACCCGCGACCGGATGCGCGTCGATATTGATGCAGAGTTTTACGTACGCGTGCGTCCGCAGCGTGAAGCGGTGTCTGTCGCGGCCGCAACGCTCGGGCGGCGCACGCTCCAGCCGGAGCAGCTGAACACGCTCCTTTCCGGCAGGCTCGTCTCGGCGCTGCGTTCGATCGCCTCCGAAATGACGATGGAGGAGATGCACGAGAAGCGCGGCACGTATGTACAGCGCGTGAAGGAATCCGGCGCGGAGGCGTTCGACCAGAACGGTCTGGAACTCGAAAGCGTTGCCATCACCAATCTCGACCAGACCGACTTGCAGTATTTCAACCCCTCCAACCGCTTCGATGCGGAAGGTCTCACCCGGATCATCGAGGAGATCGAAGAAAAGCGGAAACTGAGAAACGACATCGAACAAGACGCGATGATCAAGATTCGCACCCGCAATCTCGAAGCCGAGCGCCAGTCGCTCGACATCGAGCGCGAAAGCGAGTCGGCCAAGCTGGAACAACAGCGGGAGATCGAAATTCGCCGCGCCATGCAGCGTGCGGAAGTGGCACGCGAGCGAGCCGCGCGCGACACCGAGGCCGAACAGGCCCAGATCCAGTCCCGCGAGGAAATCGAGAAGTCGCGGATCTCCAACGAACGCGCCATCAGCGAGGCACGCATCGCCTCCGAGCGCGACATCCGTCACAAGGAGATCGAGCGAACGCGTGCGGTGGAAGAAGCCGAAATCGCCGCCCGTGAAACGGTTGAGAAAGCACGGATCGCCAACGAGCAGACGATCAATTCCGCCCGCATCGCTTCCGAACGCGATATTCGCCAGAAGGAAATCGAGCGGACGCGCGTGATCGAAGCTGCGGAGATCTCAGCACGCGAATCCACAGACAAGGCTCGTATTCTTCAGGAAGCGGCGGTGAATGCCGAGCGCATCGCCCGTGAGCAGGAGGTACGCAATCTTGAAATCGAGCGGACCCGCGCCGTCGAACAAGAGGACATCGCCGCCCGCGAATCCATCGAATCGGCCCGGATCGCGCAGGAGGAGCGTGTGCGCGCGCTCCACATCGCGCGCAACAAGAAGTTGAACACTGCAGAAATCTCTGCACTCGAAGCGACCGAAGCCGCCCGCATCGCGCAGGAAAAGGCGACCAAGGAACTGGAGATCCACCGTACGGCGGCACTCGAGGCCGAAGAAATCAAGAAACGCGACGGTGTGGAGCGCCAGCGCATCGCCACCGAACTCAAGCTCGATCAGGACCGCATCGCCTCCGCGAAAACGCGCGAGATGCTCCAGATCGATCAGAAGAAGACGATCGAGATTGCCGAGGAAGAGCGCGCCATCATGCTCGCCGCCAAGAAGGCGGAACGCGCCGATGCCGATAAGACCCTGCGCCAGGCGGAAATCGTCGCCCGGCAGGAAGTCGAGAAGATCGACATCGCCCGCGAACAGGTGCTCGAAGCCGCGCGCGTGGAGCGCCGTCGCGCGCTCGAACAACTCGAGATCGCCCGCACGCAGGCACTACAGGAAGCACAGATCACCTCCAACGAGGAGGTTGAGCGCGCGCGTATCTCTTCCGATCGTGGCCTCGACGAGGCCCGCGTGGGACGGCAGCGCGATCTGCGCAAGCTCGAGATCGAACGCGAGCGCGACGTGGAGAGCGCCGCGATGGAGAAAGCCATCGCGCTTTACGCCAAATCCCTGGAGGAGTCCGCTGCTCAAGTGAAGGCCGAGATGGCCCGCGCCAAGGCCGTGGAAGCGGAAGAGCTCGTGAAGACGGTGCAGGAGAGCGAGAGCGCCAAGCGCCGCAAGACGGTGGAAGTGACGCTTGCCGAGAAATCGGCGGAAGAAATGCGCATCGCTGCAGGGGCAGACAAGGTGCGTCGCGCTGTCGAAGCGGAATCGCAGAAGCTCCTCTACGAAGCCGAAAACGTTCTTTCGGATGGCGCGCGCTACGGGCTGTTCCGCCGCCGCCTGCTCGATCGGATCGAGGGCATCGTGCGCGAGAGTGTCAAGCCGATGGAAAAGATCGACGCCATCAAGATCCTGCATGTGGACGGTCTCGCAGGTGGGGGCAGCGGCGGCGGTTCGGCCGCACGCTCGCCTACCGACGAGGTGATCGAAAGCGCATTGCGCTACCGCGTGCAGGCGCCGCTGATCGACGAGGTGCTGAAGGAGATCGGCATCGAGGGTGGGAGCCTTGCGAAGATGGGCGGGTTGATCCGCGAGGCAAGCGACATGCAGCGCATCGGCAAAGATGCGCCAAAGGAAACGTCAAAGGATACGCCCGTTGCGAAGCCCAAGGATGGTGGCGGCGGCGGTGCGGGCCGCAAGGCCAAGGAGTAAGCGGCAATGCCTCGGGTTTACGCATCCAGCGTCATCGGCGCCTCCGCGACACGGGTCTGGGCCCGCGTGCGCGATTTCAACGGATTGCCGAACTGGCATCCCGCGATCGCCGAAAGCCGCATCGAAAATGGCGAACCGGCGGACAAGGTGGGCTGCATCCGCGCCTTTTCGCTCAGGAATGGCGATCGGCTGCGCGAGCAGATGCTCGGGCTCTCCGACTACGACATGTTCTGCACCTACTCGATCCTCGACTCGCCCATGCCACTCACGAATTACGTGGCGACCTTGCGCCTCACCCCGATCACCGATCACGACAGGACATTCATTGAATGGTCGGCCGATTTCGATTGCGCGCCCGACAAGGAGGCCGAACTGGTTTCCAACATTGGCGGGGGCGTGTTTCAGGGCGGCTTCGACGCGCTGAAGCGCGCGTTCGGAGGCTAATGTGCCGAAGGTCGTTCGCAGCACGATCGTCGATGTACCGGTGGACCGGCTCTGGGCCGTGGTGCGCGATTTCAATGCGCACGATCAGTACCACCCGATCGTCGCCACGAGCGTCATCGAACGCGGACATCCGGTCGACAAGGTCGGCTGCGTCCGCCGCTTCTTCCTACAGGATGGTAGCGAGCTGCGCGAACAACTGATCTCACTGTCCGATCTGGAGATGAGCTACAGCTACTGTCTGCTGGACACGCCAATTCCCCTCTTCAACTACGTCGCGCATATCCGCCTGCTGCCGGTGACGGACGGCAATCGCAGCTTCTGGCATTGGGAAAGCCGCTTCACCACGCCGCCAGGGCGCGAGGAAGAACTCGCCCGCACGGTCGGTGAAGACGTCTATGTCGCCGGCATGGAAGCCGTGCGTCAGCTCCCACAACTGCAAAGAGAGGGCATCTGACATGCCGCTCGAGGTACGCGTTGCAACCACCATGGCGGAAGCCGCCGGCATCCTGGCCTCCGATCAGCGGACGAAGCTGCTCTCGGGCGGCACGCTTGTGATGCGGGACGTGAATGAGGGGCGGTTCCTCGAAGGCACACTGCTGCGGCTCACCGATCCCGTCTACCGCCAGTTGAACACCTCCGGCGCCCGTGTCGAACTGGGTGCGGGCGTGACGATGGCGATG
>Ga0307505_10003071_pt1 | contig 10818 bp, 10 predicted proteins | sample 23_S_MG_FD_202183 | JGI IMG/M metagenome (GOLD analysis project Ga0307505, IMG submission 202183) | Soil microbial communities from Populus trichocarpa stands in riparian zone in the Pacific Northwest, United States - 23_S | ecosystem: Environmental > Terrestrial > Soil > Riparian zone > Trees... | reverse complement strand
TGCCGGGGCCTTCCTGGACCTGGAAGGCGGGCTGGCCGAAGCGGCGGCCGAGGTCGGTCACGTCGAGCCCGATCAGTGTGCCGCCCGTCGGCCGGGCGGCCGGCGTTGTTACGGCGACTGCGGCGGGTTGCGGCTTCGGCGTGCTGGCGCAGGCGGCGACGGTGAGGGCGAGGGCGGGAGCTAGAAGACGGCGCATCGGCATTCCTTGGCCTTGTTATCACTTGCTGTCGAGGCTAGTCGCCGCCCCCTTTCTCTATCCTGACAGGACCAATCATGACCGCACCCCGCCTCGATGTGCTGTGCATCGGCAATGCCATCGTCGACGTCATCGCCGACGCCGACGACGCCTTTCTTGCCGAGCAGTCCCTGACCAAGGGATCGATGCGGCTGATCGATGAGGACGAGGCAGTGCGGCTGTACAGCGTGATGCGGCCGGGGCGCGAGATCAGCGGTGGATCGGCGGGCAATACCGCGGCGGGGCTCGCCTCGTTCGGGCTCAAGGCGGGTTTCATCGGCCAGGTGGCGAGCGATGAGTTTGGCGACATCTATCGCCACGACGTCGAAAGCCTCGGGGTCGATTTCCTGGTTCCGGCGCGCGACCATGTCGGCGCCACCGGGCGGGTCTTGATCCTGGTCACCCCCGATGCCCAGCGGACGATGAACACCTTCCTCGGCGCGGCGCAACGGCTCGAAGCGCGCGACATCGACCCCTCCAGGGTGGCCGATGCCGCGATCCTCTACCTCGAAGGCTATTTGTGGGATCCGGCCGAGCCGCGCGCGGCGATGGAGGCGGCGATCGCGGCCTCGCGCGACGCCGGGCGTAAGGTCGCCTTCACTCTGTCCGACACCTTCTGCGTCGACCGCCACCGCGACGGCTTCTGGGCGCTGATCAACCAGGGAAAGATCGACATATTGTTCGCCAATGAAGCCGAACTGGCGGCGATGACCGGCAGCGACGATCTCGACACCGGCCTCGCGGCTTTGTCGGCCAAGGTCGCCACCCTGGTCGTGACCCGCAGCGAGCAGGGCGCGGTGGCGGTGCGCGGCGACCAACGCGCCGCGGTCCCGGCCGAGCCGATCGGGCAATTGGTGGACACCACTGGCGCGGGGGATCTGTTCGCCGCCGGATTCCTCGCCGGCGAAGCGCGCGGGCTGGGACTCGAAGCGTCGTTGAAGCTCGGCGCGATCGCCGCTGCCGAAGTCATCCAGCATTATGGCGCGCGGCCCGAGAAGGATCTGAAAGCGCTGGCCGGCGGGTTGCTGGGGTAAGAAAAAGGGCGGCCCGTTTCCGGACCGCCCCAATTCAGTCAATAGGCCGCACTTAGTCCTTGGGAACGTCGATCCCCGGAATGTGCGGCGTGACGGCGTCGATGCCAGCTTCGGGCACCACTACCACTCCATGGCCGAGATGGCTCTTGCGGCGGCTGTAGCCGAAGTAGATCACGAAACCGATTACCGACCAGATCGGCAACACCAGCATGGCCATCGTCGGCAGGTTGAGGAACAGGAACAACGTACCAGCGATCGTCAACGGTCCGATGATGATCAGCCCCGGAACCTTGAAAGCCCGCTTGCGGCCCGGATCGCGCTTGCGCAGGATCATCACCGCGACCGCGACCATAAAGAAGGCATAGAGCGTCCCGGCGTTGGCGATGTCGGCGAGTTGCCCGACCGGCAGGAAGGCCGCCGCAATGGCCACCACGATACCCGTCAGCGCGGTGACGATATACGGGGTCTTCCACTTCGGATGAACCTCGGCGAGCTTCTCGGGGAGCAGGCCGTCGCGCGCCATGACGAAAAAGATGCGGGTCTGGCCGAACAGCAGGATCAGGATGACCGAAGGCAAGGCGAGGATGGCGGCATAGCCGAGCATGTTGCCGACGGTTCCAAAGCCGATTGTGCGCAGGACATGGGCCAGCGCCTCGTTCGAACAGACCAGCTTCGCACTATGTTCGGCCATGGCGCACTGGCGGGCAAGCTCTTCCGAGCCGGCCGGGAACGGAATGCCGTTCGGCCCCATGATCGGCTGGCCGCCGATGGTGCCGACCGCGCCGGCCGCGACCAAAATGTAGAAGACGGTGCAGAACAGCAGGCTCCCGATCAGGCCGATCGGCACGTTGCGCTGCGGGTTCTTGGTTTCTTCGGCGGCGGTCGAAACCGCGTCGAAGCCGACGTAGGCAAAGAAGATCGTTGCCGCCGCACCGACCGCGCCGACCCCGGTTCCGAAGCCGCCGAAGATTCCGGCGGGAAGGAACGGGTTGAAGTTGGCGCTGTCGACGTTGGGCAAGGTCAGCGCGATGAACGCGGTCAGCGCCACAACCTTGATCGTCACCAGAATGCTATTGACCTTGGCGCTCTCGCTGGTGCCGATCATCAGCAGCCAGGTGACGAGCAGGGCAATGACCAGCGCGGGGAGGTTGATCAGCCCGCCCGGCGCGCCGCCAAGCGCGAGCGGCCCGGCCGTGAGATAAGCAGGTAAGGCTATCCCGAACGTGTCGTTGAGGATCGTGCCCGTAAAATATCCCGACCAGCCGACCGACACGGCGGAGGCGGCGATGGCATATTCGAGGACCAGCGCCCAGCCGACCGTCCAGGCGAGGAATTCGCCCATGGTCGCATAACTGTAGGTGTAAGCCGAGCCTGCGACGGGGATCATCGAGGCGATTTCGGAATAGCAAAGAGCGGCGACGATGCACACTGAGCCGGCGATGATGAAGGCCAGCATCAGGCCTGGGCCGGCTTTCTGCGCGCCGGCGGCGGTGAGCACGAAAATGCCGGTGCCGATGATGCACCCGATGCCGAACAGGGTCAGCTGGAAGGCGCCTAGCGTGCGCTTCAGCGACTTCTTTTCGGCGGTCGCCAAAATGGCGTCGAGCGGTTTGACGCGGTCGAGCAGCATGGAATTCCCCTTGGCCGGCGGCACCCGCTTCATGCGCGAGCACTCGTAGTTAACTGGTGGGGGCGGAGCCTAGCGCCTCAATCGACGAGGGCAATCCTTTTAGTTCCGGGTTTTGCCCCTTACGTCGTGAGCATCGGTCCGAGTGGCTGGCCGCCGAAGATGTGGACGTGGAGGTGGGGCACTTCCTGGCCCGAGCGCTTGCCGGTGTTGGCGAGCAGCCGATAGCCCTGCGTATCGGCACCGACGATCCGCGCCACCTCGCCGACCGCGCGGGTAAAGCCGGCCAACTCGGCATCGCTTGCCCCAGCCGAAAAATCGTCCCAGCTGACGTAAGCGCCCTTGGGAATGACCAGCACATGGAGCGGCGCCAGCGGGGCGATATCGTGGAAGGCGAGTGCAAACTCGTCCTCATAGACCTTGTTGCACATTATCTCGCCGCGCAGGATCTTCGCGAAAATGTTCTGCTCGTCGTAGGGCTGCTTGGAATCGACCGGCACTGAACACCTCGCTTGACCGTTTGGCATGGTCCGCTACCACGAAATCGATGACTGACGACACACCCGAAAGCCTGATTCCCTACGACGAGATCGTGCAGGAGGCGCTGCGCGACGTGGTCGGGCGGGTGCTGTACGAGGTCGAACGCTCAGGCGGGCAGTTGCCCGGGGGCCATCATTTCTACATCACTTTCCAGACCCGTATGCCGGGGGTGACCATCCCGAAGCATCTCGCCGACCGCTTCCCCGACGAAATGACCATCGTCATCCAGCACCGCTTTTGGGACTTGAAGGTGGAGGACGATTTTTTCACCGTCGGCCTGTCGTTCGGCGGCATTCCCTCGACCCTGGTGGTGCCGTTCGCGGCGGTCACCGATTTCGTCGATCCGGCGGTCGATTTCAGCTTGAAGTTCCAGGCAAACGGCGCCCCGCCCGAACATGAGGAACATGACGAGCCCGAGAATGACAGCCCGGTGAACGAGCCGGTCGACGACGGCTCCAACGTCGTCAACGTCGATTTCACGAAGAAGAAGTGACACGCGCAGCCATGCCGGGGGCATGGCGAGCATGGCACTCGGCCTGGCGGAGCATATGATGAGCAATACCCGCACCGAAACCGACAGCTTCGGACCGCTCGAGGTTGCCGGCGACAGCTATTGGGGCGCGCAGACCGAGCGGTCGATCGGCAATTTCCCGTTCGGACCTTCGGAACGCATGCCGGTCGAAATCGTCCACGCGCTGGGGTTCGTGAAGCAGGCCGCGGCGCGGGTCAATGCGCGGATCGGGGGTCTCGACCCGAATCTCGCCGAAGCGATCCAGCAAGCCGCCGGCGAAGTCGCGTGCGGCGATCTGGACGGGCAATTTCCATTGGTTATCTGGCAGACCGGCTCGGGCACCCAGTCGAACATGAACGCCAATGAAGTGATCGCCGGCCGGGCCAACGAAGCGCTGGCGGGCACGCGGGGCGGCAAGACACCGATCCACCCCAACGATCATGTCAACAAGGGTCAGTCGTCGAACGACAGTTTCCCCACCGCGATGCACATTGCCGCCGGGATCGCGGTCAGCCGCAAGCTGATCCCCGCGCTCAGGCTGATCCACGCCCGGCTCGACGACCTTGCCACGCGCTGGGACTCGATCGTCAAGATCGGCCGCACCCATTTGCAGGATGCGACCCCGCTGACGCTCGGCCAGGAATTCTCGGGTTATGCGGCTCAGATCGCCGACAATATCGCGCGGGTCGATGGCGTGCTGCCCCGCGTGATGCGGCTGGCGCAGGGCGGCACCGCGGTCGGCACCGGCCTCAATGCGCCCCAGGGTTTTGCCGAAGCATTCGCCGACGAGGTCGCCAACCTCACCCAATTGCCGTTCGCCTCGGCCCCCAACAAATTTGCCGAACTCGCGGCGCACGATACATTGGTCGAGCTGTCGGGGGTGCTCAACACGCTTGCCGTGTCGCTGACCAAGATCGCCAATGACATCCGCCTGCTCGGCTCGGGGCCTCGCTGCGGCTTGGGCGAATTGAAGCTGCCCGAGAATGAACCGGGCAGCTCGATCATGCCGGGCAAGGTCAACCCGACCCAGTGCGAGATGCTGACGATGGTGGCCGCACAGGTGATGGGCAATCATGTCGCGGTCACGATCGGCGGGCTTCAGGGTCATCTCGAACTCAACGTGTTCAAGCCGTTGATCGCGGCCAACGTCATCCGGTCGATCAACCTGCTCAGCATCGGCATGGAAAGCTTCACCGAGCGCACCCTCGACGGGCTGGAGGCCGACGAAGAACGGATCGCGGCGCTGATGAACCAATCGCTGATGCTGGTTACGGCGCTGGCGCCGGAAATCGGCTATGACAATGCCGCGACCATCGCCAAACATGCCCACAAGAATGGCATGACCCTAAAGCAGGCCGGGCTCGATCTCGGGCTGGTCGATGAGGAGACGTTCGATCGTGTCGTCAAACCCGAGGCCATGCTTGGCCGCTAATCGCTCCGCTTTGCGCTGGGCGGCACTCGCGGCCATCATCATGGTCGCCGGCTGCGGCCGCCGCGAGGTGCCGCCGCCCCGCCCGGTGCCAGTTGATCGACCGCCCATCAGCCTGCCGCGCGCGTTGCCGGTTACCAGCTACGTCGCAACCGCGGCATCGATCGACCTCTACGATATTCGCGCCGGGGAGCTGGCGCTGGAGCGTGGCAATGCGCGCAACCGGGACTATGCGACGCGGCTGATCGCCGATCATCGCGGCACCTCGGCGCAACTGTCGTTCGCCGGACGACGCCTCAACCTGTTACCATCGGCGCAGATGGCAGCGCCGCATCAGGCGATGGCCGACGCCCTGGCAGTGTCGGGCGATTTCGACGCCACCTTCCGCCGCCAGCAGATCGACATCCATTCTTCGTCGCAGCGAATGCATGCCGCCTTCGCCGCGCGCGGCGACAGCCCGACCTTGCGCCCGGTCGCGTCTAATGCGGCCGCGGTCGAGGCGCGGCACCTGGATGAAGCACGCGGCCTCTAAAGCTTGAAGTTCAGCCGGGCGCCGATATTGTCGATTCCGGGATTCTGCCGGCCGAACAAGGTGGCGTGACTCAAGTGCACCCAGCTCGCCTCGACCGTCATCCGCTCACTGATCCTGGCGCCGATGCCCAGCTCGGGCTCGAACAGGATGCGGCTGCCGAATTCGATCTTGTCGTTGAACGGATTGTCGGTGTTGCGCGTCGATCCGGTGTGGATCGCGATGCCCAGGCCGGGGCGGATGTAAATCCGGTCGCCGAATTTCCACGACAGGCCGGCGGCGGCGTAGCTGGTGTCGCCCCTGCTGTTGAGCGCGCCAAATACGTAGGGTTCGAGCCCGGTGCCGTCGATGATCGGCCCGCCGCGATAGCCCAGCTGGAAGTCGACCCCGCCCTCGGGCGAGCCGCCGAGCGTGAGCGGCGTATCGACGCCATGAACGTAGAGTCCGCCGAACAATTCGCCGGCCTGGGCAGGAGTGGCGAATGCGGCGATGGTGATCGCCACGGCGCTCAGGATCGATGCTTTCACGTGGATGCTCCTTAAGGCGTTTCCACTTAGATGGCGGAAAAACATCGTCTTGCCAACAGCTTAGCGATCAAGCACCAGCTTGCCAGTCGCTGATTGCCTCGGTGGGCACGAGCAGCATCCACACGTTAAGCGCCAGATTGTCGCGAATGACGGCCAGGGTCAGCAGTTCGAATCCGATGGCCAGCCCGACGGAAACCCAGATCGGCAGTCGCCGCGCGGCCAGGAAGCCGAGCGCCATCATTGCGATGTCGCTGATCGAATTGAGGATCGAATCGCCGGTATAACCGAGCGCCATCGTCGCCTCGCGGTAGCGATCGATCACCAGCGGGGTATTTTCCACAATCTCCCACAGGGCCTCGACTGCCAGCGAGATCCGGAACCGGTGCTCCACGGAATGTCGCCGGGCAAACCGCCACAGCAACGCATAGAAGATCAGCCCGTGGATGAAATGGCTTGGGCTGTACCAGTCGGCCAGCATCTGGCTCTGCTGCGGCCCGACCTGGCCCCACAAATCGATCGTGCCGCAGGTGCAGATCGGCGGCCGCCCCATCGTCCACAAGATGATCGCGACGGCCACCAACAGCAGGATTGCGGCAAGCGCGGCACGGCGGGCGGCAATGGTCATGGTGCGGGCATAGCAAAGGCGGCCGGCTTGCACAGGGGCGGCTTGCAATAGTGGGGGTATCGGGCAATCAGGCGCGGATGCTTCGTGTATTCGGCCCCGAATGCTCCGCCACCCCGATCGACGCGGGGTCGGTCAAGGCGCTGCCCAAGGGGGCGATCTGGGTCGATCTGCTCAATCCGACCAAGCAGGAGGAAGCGCTCGCTGAGAAACTGGTCTCGACCAATATCCCGACGCGCGAGGAACTTGCCGAGATCGAGCCGTCGAGCCGACTCTATGAGCGGCAAGGCGCGGCGTTCATGACCATGGCGGTGCTATACGGGATCAACGACGGCCATCCCGACAGCGACCCGATCGGTTTCATCCTGACCGACAAGCATGTCGTCTCGATCCGCTACGTGGATCCGCGTCCGTTCGTGATCTTCGCCGAGCATGTCTATGCCGAGCCCGAGCTCGCCACTAACCCCAACTCGGCGTTCATCGGCCTGCTCGATGCGATTGTTGATCGGCTGGCGGACGAATTCGAAGTCGCGGGCAAGGACATCGAAGCGATCTCGCACCAGATATTCCGGCGCCATACCCATCGCGGCAGATCGCCGGAGTTGAAGCTCGAGGCGCTGTTGATGCGGATCGGCAAGTCCCAGCAGTTGCTCGCCCGGCTGCGCGAGACGTCGGTCAGCTCGACCCGCCTGCTGACCTTTCTTCAGACTGCCAAAGCAGTGGAAGCCGACGCCACCAATCGCCGCCACATCAAGAGCTTGATCGCCGACGCCCAGGCGCTCAACGATCACAGCAATTTCCTCGGCGACAACCTCAACTTCCTGCTCAACGCCAGCCTCGGCCTGATCAGCCTCGAGCAGAATGACGTGATGAAGATATTCTCGGTATTCGCGGTGGTCTTCATGCCGCCGACCCTGATCGCGGGCATTTACGGCATGAATTTCGAGCATATGCCCGAGCTGAAGTGGCTGTTCGGCTACCCCTTCGCGCTCGGGCTGATCCTCGCCAGCGCGGTGCTGCCGTATCTGTTCGCGCGGCGGCGGGGGTGGTTGTAGGGTCAACACCGGCCGCCGGCATTTAACTAGTTGGGATGATTAGTAACTATCTAACCGTAATTCGAGACTAGTAGTCGAGTTTCGAGGAGGACAATATGCGATCGAAGCTTCTATGGGCGTCGCTCTTGACTGCATTTTCGTCGGCTCCGGTCGCGCCAAGTGGAAGTAATCTGTTCCCAAGGTGCGGCGGTCCATTCCAGCTTTGTGGCTATGTCGAAAAGGACAGCGAGGCGCAGCGCATTCCTCGACGGTTCGAGGTTGCGAACGCGTTTGACGAGGGGTTGGCCCCGGTTCGGATTGAAGGGCTCTATGGCTTTATCGATACCACTGGGCGGATCGTCATTGCCCCTCGTTTCCAGGCGGCAGGGCCATTCACCGGGGGCTATGCTGAAGTACGGTTCGATGATGCATCCGGAGTAATCGATCGATCAGGGCGCATGATCGTTCCGGCGCGGTTTCACCGGATCATTCCATTCGCCGGCGGAACGTTCATCGCCAGGCCTCTGCGCCATGGCTCGCCGCCGACTGTTTCGCATAGCGATCGCTTGGAAGGGCTATCGAAGCTGGCTTCTTTATACGAACTGAACCCTGCCGGCCTCTATCATGCTTCCAAGGGCTGGCTGACCGACGCAAACCTGACATTCAGTTTCTTCGACGATCCTGCTCGCGGGCTGATCTGGGCTGGACGACGGAACGAGCATAACGACGAGCAGTGGGGCATGCTGAGGTCGGACGGGAAGTGGCAGGTGTCGCCCCGGTACAACCATGTGCAGTGGCTGGTGGAAACCCATGCGGTCGTCGGTGCGATGCCCGATTATTCCAAGCCGCCACGGGAACGGCGATCCGCGATGCTACGAGGCGCGGTCGATCGAGACGGCAAGCTGACGGTGCCGCTCAAGTTCGCGAACGTCAGTTACTGGCGGGGCGGCTATGGCTTGGTGAGCGAGGGGAAGTCAGTCATCTCGAACGGCTCCATTATCGAGCCCAGAAAGGCAATACTGCTGGCAGACGGGACTTTGCTCGGCGACCGTTACTTCGACGAGGTGGATATTCGAGAGGACGGCAAGCTTCCGCGCGGGCGGATCGGCAAGACATGGTATAGTATCGAGCGAGACGGTCGCCGGGTGCCCGACCAGCTGGACGGCCGCACATTGGTCGAATGCCCCGGCGGATTGAAGATCGTGGAACGCGGGGAGATGGTCGAGTTCGTTAGTCCAGGAGACGGAAAGCCGGCCGGAAAGTTTGACGACGGCTATTTCTCGAAGCGCGACTGCCCAGGCCCATTTTCCGCTAAGCGACGTGCAAAATGGTTCTTCGTACTGGAAAATGGCTCCGTGCTTGGCGGGCCAAACGGGTTCGACTCCAACTATTCGTTTTCAGGCAATCACGCGGCGGTACAGGTTGGTGGCCAATGGGGAATCATTGACCGGTCGGGCGCATTCACGGTCAAACCGCGTTTCGCCAAGCTTCGGCCTGTCAGCAAGGACACATTTGCCGTGGGCGAGGGCGAGGCCATGTTCTGGATCGATGCCAAGGGCAAACGGGTGGAGAAGCCTATCTACAATAGGCCTGCTCCCCACCAGGCGCTGACCTGCGCGGGTGGATTGCGCTTCTTTTCGGTAAAAGGCCTGTGGGGCCTCCAGGACGGTCAAGGGAATACGGTGATCGAGCCTCTCTTCCGGGCCCTGTCATGCTTCCATCAGGGTGTCTCGTGGACGGCCGCGACAGGCGCCAATGACTGGTGTCCAATTGGCCCGGATGGGCGGCGACGGGACGCGATCGAATGTCGCAAGACCTATTACCCGGTTACCGTGACCCACCACTCGCCTGAGGAATTCAGCAAGGATCGTTACGAAAGCAGCGTCCTGTGGAATCGAGCTTGGCTGGAGTACCAGGCAGGCAATCGTGACGAACCGCCCAAGTGGATTTCCGAGGGTAGGGGTTCCTACTCGGTGATGCTTGGGCAAGCATCCGACAGATAGTCGAACTACCAATCGGTGAGGCCGGACCGACGGCAGGAGAGGGCGAAGCCTGCAGCCCCCTTTGTCTTGTCCGTTCGATCTTGCTAGGCGCGCGCATCCCAAATACACGCGCATGAAGGGCAGCACATGATCCCCACCGGCCACGACAGTCTTAACACGCGCTCGATGCTGGAGACCGGGGGCAAGACTTACGCTTATTATTCGCTCCCCAAGGCCGCGGCGGTACTTGGCGACGTGTCGCGGCTGCCATTCTCGATGAAGGTGCTTCTCGAAAATCTGCTTCGCTTCGAGGACGGGGTGACGGTTACCCGCGACGATCTCCAGGCAATGGCTGACTGGCTCAAGGAGCGCAGCGTCAACCGCGAGATCCAGTATCGCCCGGCGCGGGTGTTGATGCAGGATTTCACCGGCGTCCCCGCGGTGGTCGACCTCGCCGCGATGCGCGACGCGATGAAGCAGCTCGGCGGCGACCCGCAGAAAATCAATCCGCAGGTGCCCGTGCACCTGGTGATCGATCATAGCGTGATGGTCGACGAATTCGGAACACCCAAGGCGTTCGCGGCCAACGTCGAGCTCGAATATCAGCGCAACTCCGAACGGTACGAATTTCTGAAGTGGGGCAGCCAGAGCTTCGACAATTTCAAGGTCGTGCCGCCGGGCACCGGCATTTGTCACCAGGTCAACCTCGAGCATATCGCCCAGACGGTGTGGACCGGCCCCGACCAGA
>Ga0307505_10003070_pt1 | contig 10819 bp, 10 predicted proteins | sample 23_S_MG_FD_202183 | JGI IMG/M metagenome (GOLD analysis project Ga0307505, IMG submission 202183) | Soil microbial communities from Populus trichocarpa stands in riparian zone in the Pacific Northwest, United States - 23_S | ecosystem: Environmental > Terrestrial > Soil > Riparian zone > Trees... | reverse complement strand
AACGATTTGAAGCCGAGCAGCCGGAGTCGCGTGATCTGCACGTCAGCCTCCGCCCTTAAAGCGGTGGATCGGTCCCTGTCCGAACGCCATATACGGAAAAATGCTCAACGCGGCACGGATACCGGTGTCGCGGCTACAGCCGGACCTGCAATCAGGGGATCGATGATCTCGCGAAGCTCGGCGAGATCGAGCGTTTTCTTGACCAGTCGCCCGTTGATGAAGAAGTTCGGCGTCCCGATCACCCCAAGCTCCCGACCACGGTCTTTCACCTGGTTCAGGGCACCGATCATGCCTTGATTCTGGCGGCAGCTGTCAAACTGCGCGGCCGACAAGCCAACACCTTGTGCAACCTTCAGGATCGGCTCGATCCGAACCTCCTGGGAAACCCACTGTGCCTGCGTTGAAAGATAGCGCCCGTACAGCTCCAGGTAGCGGTCCATGGGAGCACAGCGCAGCGCAATGGTCGCCATGCCGCTGGACTTGCCGATGGGGAATTCGCGAATGATGAAGCGGACCTTCCCACGGTCGATGTAATCGCGCTTCAGGACAGGGAAGACGTCCGCCTGAAAACGGCGGCAGAAGGGGCAGGTCAGAGAGACGTACTTGATGATCGTGACCGGCGCATCCTGGCTACCCATCGAGAATTCCGGCAATGGGCCCGGCCTCATGACCTCGGCGAGCGTCGGGTTATCGATGACCTGACGCATGGGCACCGACGTCACGGGACTGTCGGAGAAAGGATCGAAGGCGGGCGCCTTTGGCTGCGCCGACACGCCGACGGCCGCGGTTTCCTGGGTCATGCCCACCGGGCGCGATGGATCGAGCGTGTTGAGTGCATCGCCCGAGCAGCCTGCAAGCACGAGGACCGAGGCGAGCAGGACAAGGTTCGTGGTGAACCTCGCCCACGCGCGCGGCATCAACGTCCCGGCTCCCAGGCGGGTGCGCACGGCGTATCAGCCGCCAAGGAAAGGCGCGAGCGCCTGATCGAAAGCTTCGAGCGAGTCCGACCGCCCGCGCAGACGCTTGCCGTTGATGAAGAAGGTCGGCGTCGCGTTGACCCCGAACTCATCGCTCGCCCGCTGGCGGGCGGAGATCATTTGGTCGAGCGTCGCGTTGTCCTTCAGGCACGTGTCGAAACGCTCCTGGGTGAAGCCGGCCTGCTGGGCGATCTTGAAGAGCTCCGGCACCGGGTTGCCGCGGACGAACGCCCACTTGTCCTGCGTCTTGAAGAGGGCGCTGACCATGGCCTGGGTTGCATCACCGCCAGCGCACCGGGCAAGCATCGAGGCCGCCGCTGCGAGATTGTCGAGCGGGAACTCACGCAGGATGAAGCGCACCTTGCCAGTGTCGATGTATTTCTCTTTGAGTGCCGGATAGACGTTGTTGTGGAAGTTGGCGCAGTGCCCGCACGTCATCGACGCGTACTCGACGATCGTAACGGGCGCGTCGGCCTTGCCGACGGCCAGCTCCGGCAACGCGCCGGGCTTCATCAGGGCCTCGACCGAAACCTCGTCCGGAGCGGACGAACGCCGCTGAGCAAGTGCCGGCGTCAGACCAGCAGCCGTCGCGAGCGCCGCGGCGCTGGTCGCACCAATGAGGAATGCGCGCCGATTCAGGCTGCGCGCGAACAGGGCAAAAGGCGTCGCCGTCACGTCGTTCTCCTTCACGGCCTAAATCGACCCAGCAACTCCCCCTCGTCGGGAGGACACGCCGGATCCAGCGTTATTGGGCCGAAGCATTAAGGCATTTCGGCGCCCGATGCCAATTGAACTGGTCGTGAGCCCGCGCCCGTAAAGCCGCAGGGACAGCGGCCCGCGCCATGCCAAATGAATGCGAAAATGCGCCCACTGTCCGACTGGACGGACGCTGTAACGCGGCGGCGGCACCGGGACCCAAGGCCCCGGCTGCCCCCTTCCGCAACGCGTCGACGTCAGATGCTGGCGCTGATGCCAGCGCCCGAGCCATTCGCATGAACGGCGTATGCTGGCTCAACAGCGACCGCCGGAGCATCGAAGCCCTGGAACGTGCGATCGAACTCGAAGTAGTTGCAGATCAGCTCCTCACCCGGATGGATATCGGCGATGGCGTAGCCAACGTCCGGCCGTGTGAAGTCCGTGTTCGGGCTCAGGCTGTGGTTCATGAACCGACCGTTGTCGAGCTCGAGCACGACAAAGCCGTCCCGCTCCATGTGCGGATAGCCGTAGCGATTGAAGTAGTCCTGCACATTTTGCGGGAAGCTAGCGACCTCTTCCTCGGTGAAGACCTTGTCGAAGCGCTCGTCGAGCGCCCAGATCGGCGTCCCCGCCGGGATGAAGTCCACTGCAAATACGCCAACGCCTTCGATCGCGCTGGCACGCACGGACGTAGCGACGAGCATCATGATACTTGTCTCCAGCTATTCAGCATTTTCGAGAGAAAACTGAGGTGATCGAGGGCAAGGTGCGCTTGGCCCCGTAGTGCGAACTTTGTGTCCTGACGGACATGCGTAGGTAGTCTCCAGTCACCACCCCGCGCTGTCTCGCGGATCATGATGGACGCGCAGTCTTGGAGGAGAACAATCGCCCGAGAGACTCCGAACGGGCCGCTTCCTTGCGGAGCCACGTTCAACTCCCCCCGAACCCGGAACCATTTAGGTCCCGATGCGCGGAGCTTGTAGAGCGGCCGTAGCGCATGTCAAATCCCATTTTGTACGGTCTGTGAAACTGTCACCAACTTGCTACAAGCGGCCTTGGTCGAATTGGTTCCGAGACAGCCGGAACAGGAGCACGAGGACGCCGACCGGTGACGATGCGCGAGCCAACGTGGTGGTATGAGACGGCGCCCGGCATCGTGCCTCGGCTGCTCGGACCTGCGGCTGCGCTGTGGGGCGGGCTGGTGCGCCGACGCTTCGCGCGAACCACGCCGTACCGCGCGCCCATCACCGTCATCTGCATCGGCAATTTCACGGCGGGCGGCACCGGCAAGACGCCACTCGCCCTCACCATCGCCGAACTCGTCGGCGGCATGGGCCTGACCAGCGCCTTCCTCTCGCGCGGCTACGGCGGCCGCGTGCCCGGCCCTCACTGGGTCGATCCCGAGCGTGACCGCGCAGAAGACGTCGGCGACGAACCGCTGCTGCTGGCCGCTGTCCGTCCCACGCTGATCAGCCGCGATCGCGTAGCAGGCGCGCGCGCTATTGCCGCAGAGGCCAGTGCGGCATCCGGCGCCCGCCCCTCCGCCGATGTCATCATCATGGACGACGGTCTGCAGAACCCCGGCCTTGCGAAGGATCTCACCATCGCCATCGTCGACGGCGCGCGCGGCGTCGGCAACGGCCGCGTGATGCCAGCCGGCCCGCTCCGGGCACCGCTCGACTTTCAGCTCGACCTGGTCGATGCCATCGTCGTCAATCGCGGGACGAGCACGGGGGGCGCGCAGATCCAGAGCGATTTCGCCGCCAACCTGCGCCACGACTTCGAGGGGCCCGTGCTCGAAGCGCAGATCGTTCCTGCGGACGCCTCGGCCTGGCTTTCCTCCGGGCCGGTGGTCGCTTTCGCCGGCATCGGCGTTCCGGATCGCTTCTTCGCGACGCTCGCCGCGCTCGGCGCCCACCCTGTCGCGACGGCCACCTTTCCCGATCACCACGCCTTCACGCCCGCTGATGCGAGCCGCCTTCTCGAACTCGCGCGCACGCACGGCGCGACGCTCGTCACAACAGAGAAGGATCGCGCGCGTCTTGCCGGCGGCACTGGCCCTTTGGCCGAGCTACACGCACAGGCTCGGTCCTTACCCATCCGGCTCACGTTCGAGACCCGCGACGAGGGCCGCCTCGCCGCCCTCATCGAAGGTGCTGTCGGCCGGCGAGGGCAGAAGGGGCGTTAGCTCGGGCGCTCGAAGCCCGGGCGCGGTACCTGCCCCATGAGGATGGTGTTGGCGCCACCGTCGACGAGCAGCTCCGATCCGCTGACGTATGCAGCCTTGTCCGACGCGAGGAACGTCACGGCGTTGGCGATGTCCTCCGGCGTACCAACCCGCCCCACTGGCACGACGCGCGAACGCGCCTCGACGACACCCGGCACCTGATAGAACCCTTCGCTCAGCGGCGTCCGGATGAAGCCCGGGCTGACGACATTCGAGCGCACGCCCTGAGCGCCCCACTCGACAGCGAGCTGGCGGGACAGCATGACAACGCCGGTCTTAGCCGCGCTGTAGGCGCCCGAATACGGCTGTGGCTCGCTCGCCGCGATCGAGGCGATGTGCACCAACGCCCCGCGCTTGCGCTCACGCATGCCCTCGCCAAAGGCCTGGGCAGTGAGCAGGTAGCCGGTCAAATTCACGGCGAGGATCTTGTTCCAGTCCGCAAGCGCGAGCTTATCGAGCCCACCCGGCCGCAAGATGCCCGCGTTGTTCACAAGGATGTCGGCACCGCCGAGCCCTGCCTCGACCTGCGATCGCGCCGCCGCGATGCTCGCCTCACTTGTCGTGTCGCACTCGACGGCGATGGCCTTGCCACCCGTCTCCGCGATCTGGCGCGCGGCATCCTTGGCGCCCTCGATGTTGATATCGAGAAGGGCAACGGCCGCGCCGGCGCTCGATAGGCTGTAAGCCGCGGCGCGTCCGATGCCGCTGGCCGCCCCCGTCACGACCGCTACGCGCCCACCAAGGCCCAGCCAGTCTCCGTTGATCGCGCTCATCGTGATTTGCCTCCCGGTTGCATGTTCTTCTCCGCAGCGTAGCCACTCTAGGCAGCGCTGAACAGCGCCGCTAAGCTCGCCGCCAGAGGCAAACGTCCGACAAAAAGAAGGGCCCCAATGGCGAACCCGCTCCCGCTCGACGGCCTGCGCGTGCTTGACGTCAGCTCGTTCATTGCTGCACCGGCCGCAGCCGTCGTCCTCGGCGACTATGGTGCCGACGTCATCAAGGTCGAGCCGCCGGGCGAAGGCGATCCGCATCGCGGGAACATCAATCTCACCAGCTTCCCCAAGTCCGAGGTCAATTATCCCTGGCACCTCGACGCCCGGAACAAGCGTTCGATCGCGCTGGATCTGAAGAACCCGCAGGGCCGCGCCGCCCTTGACCGGTTGATCGACCAAGCCGACATCCTCATCACGAACTACCCCTTCCCCGTGCGCGCACGCCTGCGCCTCAGCTACGAGGAGGTCTCGGCGCGCAATCCGCGGCTCATCTATGCGTCCTTCTCGGGCTACGGCGAGGAGGGCGGCGACAAGGATCAGCCGGGCTACGACAGCAACGCCTACTTCGCCCGCTCGGGCCTGCTCGATGGGACTCACTTCGAAGGTCAGCCACCGGGCTTCGCTTTGCCGGCACAAGGAGACCGCCCATCCGCCATGGCGCTGCTCTCGGCCATTCTCATCGCACTCATCGACCGCGCGCGAACCGGCAAGGGCACCTGGGTTGCCAGCAACCTGCTCGCCAACGGCCTATGGTCGAACGGCGTCTACGCCCAGGCAGCACTCCTCGGCTCCTACCTGCCGAATCGTCCACCGCGCGATCGCCCCCGCTCGGCGCTTGCCAACATCTACCTGACGTCCGACGACCGCTGGCTCCAGATCAACGTCACCAACGAGGCGCGCGACTTTCCCGTCATCCTGGAAATGATCGAGCGGCCGGATCTGGCTGCCGACCCTCGTTTCGTCGAGCGCGCGTCGCGCCACGCCAATGCCGCGGCCCTGCGCGAGATCCTCGATCCCATCATCCGGACGCGGCCGTTCGCGCACTGGAACAGGATGTTGAAAGCGCGAGGCGTCCCACACTCGATCATCAATCGCCTGCAGGATATTCCGGCGGACGCGCAGGCCATTGCCGCGCGCGCGGTGGTCGAGACCGACACCCCCGGCATGCCGCAGACACTGGCGGCGCCGTTCCAGATCGGTCATGCTGCACCTCGCCGACCGGGCCCAGGCCCGGAGCTCGGCCAACACACAGATGTGATTCTGCGGGAGGCAGGGCTCAGCGAGAATGAGATAGCGGCCTTGAGGGCAAGTGGGGCGGCCGCATGATGGTGTCGTAACAGACCCGGAGGTCCGAATGCGCGTGAGGACGTTGCTCGAAGCTGCCGCCTTGTCCCTCCTGCCGGCAGCCCTGCTGATCCTCGCCATCCCTCCAGCCAATGCCCAGGCGCCGGCTCCAAGCCCAGCCCCAAGCAAAGTCGCACCGGACCTCTGCCTCGCAATGGCCGAAGCGCCGACCAAGCGCGGGCCCGGCGGCATTTCGATCCCCTCCCTCGTCCACCGCGCGCAACTCAAGATTGGTGAGACGCGGATCAGCTACGTCGGCCATTCGACGTTCCTACTCGAAACGCAGCGCGGCGTCCGGATCGCGACCGACTACAACGACTACGTGCGGCCGGCCGTGATCCCCGAGATCGTGACCATGAACCGGGCCCACACCACGCACTACACCAACAACCCAGATCCATCGATCGCGCACGTCCTGCGTGGCTGGAACCCCGACGGCGGGCACGCCCAGCACGACATCAGCGTCGAGGACGTGCGCGTCCGCAATATCCCGACCAACATTCGCAGCTATGGGGGCGGCACCGATACTTGGGGCAACTCGATCTTCGTCTTCGAGACGGGAAACCTCTGCATCGGCCACCTCGGCCACCTGCATCATACGCTGACGACCCAGCAGCTCGCGCAGATCGGCCAGCTCGATGTCGTTCTGGTTCCCGTGGACGGCAGCTTCACGCTCGACGTACAGGGCATGATGGAGGTTCTGAAGGCGCTGAAGGCGCCCCTCATGATCCCCATGCACTACTTCTCGCCCTATACGCTGGAGCGCTTCCTGCACGAGGCGCGCCCACACTTCGAAGTCGAGATGGCCGAAGTGCCGACGACGGTCGTCTCGCGGGCGACACTGCCCAAGACCCCCAAGATCCTGGTTCTGCCGGGCAGCTAACGGCCTCAGGCGAGCAGCAGCCGACGGATATCCCCTGCGACGGCCTCGCTCGGCGCGATGACGAGACCGCCGGCGTTGTCACCCGGACGGTAGGCGCTGCCGTCGTGCTTGCAGAACGCAAAGCCTTGCTCGCTGGCGAGCGTGAGACCCGGCAGATGATCCCAGGGTTCGGATTTGTTGTAGATCGCGAAGTGCGCACTGCCTGAAAGCAGCCGCGGATAGTCCATCCCCGCGCACGAAACATTCTGCAGCGCGGCGAAGGCCCCCGCGCGCGCCTTGAGCTCGGCGCGGCGCGCATCGCTCATGTGTCGGCGGCCGAGGAGACCGATCAGCTCCTTGTTCATGGTCGGAATGAGAGGGCGCGGCAATCGCGTCACCGCGCCGTCACGCACATACCAGGCACCACTTCCGCGCTCACCCATGTGCAGTTCACCACTGGAGGGCGCGAGAATCCATCCGGCGAGCAGCTCTTCACCGCGCACGAGCGCGACCATCACCGTAAAGCCGGACTCGCCCTTGGCGAATGCGCTCGTGCCATCGATAGGATCGATCACCCACACGGGATCACCGCTAGCGAAGTGATGCAGAACCGTCGGATCGGCGTGCACGGCTTCCTCGCCGACGACGCGCGAGCCTGCGATCAACTCGGCAAGCCGACGCGTGAGCGCGACCTCCGCAGCGCGATCCGCGACCGTCACGATGTCGCTCGGACCAGTCTTTTCGACGACATCTGCACCGGCGAGATTGCGCCAGCGCGGCACGATTTCTTCCGCTGCAACTTCGCGCATGATTCGCGCGACTCGCTCGATTTCGATCACTTCTCTGCCCTCGACGGCGCGTTCAAGCGCTTTCCGACACGCATGCTAGCGCGAAATTTTCGAGGCCGTCCAGCAACATCGGAGAGCGAGCGAATATGGCCGGTTTTATTGGATTACTTTCATTATCGCAGTGCAGAAAGTGGTCGAGAAAGTTATTCTGATTATCTCGGAAGAGTATCGGCATTTGAATTCATTAACTTCCCATTAACTACCAAATCATCACATTCAGTCTTGCAAGTGGACACGATTCGTCTTGACAGGCGAGTGACTTGCTACCGGGAAGAGATAGGAGATATCAACATGGCTAAGATTGCAAAGAAGACCACGACGACGATGACGAAGGCGCCCGCGAAGAAGGTTGCCAAGAAGAAAGTCGCCAAGAAGAAGACCGTTGCGAAGAAGGCCCCTGCGAAGCGCGCCGTGAAGAAGACCGCCGTGAAGCGCGCTGGCCCCGCCCGCCGCAAGGCCGCCACCTCGAAGGTTCGTCGCGCCCCCGCGAAGAAGGCCGCCGCCCGTAAGCCGGCAGCCCGCCGCAAGCGCGCTTAAGAGCGACTTCCCGTAGTCGCTCGCGGCGTTTCTTATGTCCCCGTCGACCGGTACCGTCTCGATCACGGCACCGGTCGATGCATTTTTAGGCCCTGAGTTTCCGTGACGCCTTGGCCCGATAGGCCAATTTGGCATGTATGTCCTCCTCTGAGCGCGGCTCCACTGGCCAGCCTCGGGGTTCCCTTGCTCCCCAAGCTCGGACAAACTGCCGGGAAACCGGCCTCCGAGGCCGATGTTGCAGGATCATCCTGCAGACGAACCGGCGGGGAGCGTGCTCATGAACTTCGGCATCTTCAATCTGATGGGCTATCGCACGCCCGGAACGGCTGCGGCCACGCTCTATGACGGGGCGATCGCGCAGGTGAAAGCGGCCGAGGCCGCGGGTTTCGACATCGCCTGGTTTGCCGAGCACCATTTCTCGAATTATTGCACATGCCCCTCACCGCTGATGATGGTCGCGCGGCTTGCCGGCGAAACCTCGCGAATCAAACTCGCAAGCGGGGTCGTTGTGGTACCGCTTTACAACCCCGTCCGGCTGGCATCGGAAATCGGGATGGTCGATGCGCTTTCTCACGGCCGCCTCGTTCTCGGGATCGGCAGTGGGTACCAGCCCTACGAATTCGAGCGTTTCGGCGAGAACCTCGCCGATTCGGCACTGAAACTCGTCGAGTTCGTGGAGATTCTGGAGAAGGCTTTCTCAGGCGAAACATTCAGCCACAAAGGCCGTTTCTACGAACTTCCGGAGACACATATTGCCTCGCGGCCGACAGGTAAGCTGCCCGATATCTGGATCGCCGGCGATAACCGGACGCTGCAGGGTCTCGCCGCCCGCAAGGGCTGGCCGATCATGCTGACGCCTCGCCACGCCTCGGTCGCCCAGCTCAGCGAGGTGAAGGCCAGCATCGGCCGGATCTACGCCGAGCAGGGGCTCAATTCCAAGCAGCCCGCGATCGCGCCCTTGCGTCATGTCTGCATCACCGACAGCAAGGCCGAAGCGGCCGACTTCATCGACAATCTGCGCCACCAGATCCGCCTCTCGCAAAGCCTGCGTCGCCGCGAGGAGCTGATCGACGGGGCCATGCTCATCGAGAAGCCATACGAGGGCGAGCCGCCGCTCGACGTCTTCTCGGCATCGGTTCTGGTCGGTGACGCGACGACCGTCGCCGAGCGCATGGCCGGCCTAATCCGCGCCGCGGAGCCCGTGCACATGCTGCTCCAGTTCCAGGCGGGCGCGTCGCCCCTCGCAACCGCATTGAGATCCATCGAGCGCTTCGCAGGCGAAGTCGTGCCTATGCTCGAACGCGCACTCGGCCCGCTCGACAAGATTGGACCCACGCGCCGCAACTGATCTTCAGGGGGACTGCACCATGTCCGACGAACTCATTCGCATGACCGCACGCGAGGCCGTCCGCCGCCTCCGCAGCAAGGAGATCACGCCGCTCGACCTGATCGATGCCGCCGAGAAGCGCATTGCGGCCTGCGAGGGCGCCATCAACGCATTGCCGACACTCTGTCTCGATCGTGCGCGCGATCACGCCCGCGCCCTTATGCGGGGCGAGCGGCGCGAGGCCGAGGGCGAGGCCGGCTGGCTCGCGGGGCTGCCGGTGACGATCAAGGATCTGACCGATGTCGCGGGCGTGCGCACAACCTACGGCTCACCCATCTTCAAGGATCACATACCCGCAACATCGCACCCGCTCGTCGAGCGCATCGAGCGCAAGGGCGGCATCGTCATCGCCAAATCGAACACGCCGGAGTTCGGCTCGGGCGGCTCGACCTTCAACGAGGTGTTCGGGCGCACGACCAATCCCTGGAACACTGCGCTGACCTGTGGCGGCTCGACGGGCGGTGGTGCGGCCTCGCTCGCCGCTGGAGAGGCCTGGCTCGCGCATGGCAGCGACCACGCGGGCAGTCTCAGACGGCCCGCCACGTATTGCAGCGTCGTGGGCCTCCGCTCCTCACCCGGCCGCGTGACGCGCGGAACCTCGAACAACCTCTACGCACCGCTCTCGGTGCAGGGCCCCATGGCGCGCAATGTGCCGGACGTCGCCCTCTTCCTCGACAGCATGGCCGGCTTCTGCCCGCGCGATCCTCAGACATTCGATGCCCCTGCGCAGTCCTTCAGCGATGCCGTTACCGCCCGCAAGCTGCCACGCCGCGTCGCGTGGTCTGCCAACTTCGGTGGCGCGGCGCCCATGGACAGCGAGACTCGCGAGATCTGCGCCAAGGCTGTGCAGCGCTTCAAGGAGCTTGGCGCGACAGTCGAGGAGGCAGCACCCGACGTCGGGCAGATTGCCGATGCTTTCATGGTGCTCCGTGCGCAATCCTATGTGGTGGATCGCGAGTTGCAGATCGCGCAATACCCCGACAAGTTCAAGCAGGACATCATCTGGAATACGAAGCTCGGCCTCGAGGCAACGCCTTCGCGGATCGGTTGGGCGGAGCGGGAGCGCGCGGCCTTCTACCGACGCGTTGCGGCCTTCTTCGAGACCTACGACCTGCTGATCACGCCCGGCTCCTCGACGCCGGCTTTCGACGTCACGCGGCGGATGCCG
>Ga0307505_10003069_pt1 | contig 10825 bp, 10 predicted proteins | sample 23_S_MG_FD_202183 | JGI IMG/M metagenome (GOLD analysis project Ga0307505, IMG submission 202183) | Soil microbial communities from Populus trichocarpa stands in riparian zone in the Pacific Northwest, United States - 23_S | ecosystem: Environmental > Terrestrial > Soil > Riparian zone > Trees... | reverse complement strand
CGGTTGCCTCGGTCAGATAGGCATGAATGAGGCCGGGATCGGGGTGGGGATAAACAACCTCACCTCGATCGGCAAGCCCGGGGTCACCTGGCCATTCGTGGTGCGCAAGGCTCTCGCCCAGACGACCCTCGACGCCGCCGTCGACTGTGTCCTGAATGCCGATCTGGCAGGAGGGCACAACTATCTCGTGATTGGCCCCGACGGTGCCGGAGCCAACATCGAAGCGATGCCGGGAACGGTGAAGGTGACCCGTGTGACCGACCAGTCCTTCGTCCACACCAATCACTGTGTGGATCCCGGAACCCGGCTCGAAGAGGGCCACAGAACCCCGGAGCACATCGCGGGTAGCCAGACTCGTCTGGAGCAGGGCGCTGCGCTGGCCGGGGATCTCGATGCATTCTTCGCCGACCCGTCGATATCCCGTCGTGCCGCCTCGCCGCACGACGTGGCCACGTGCGGTGCCGTGGTCATGCACATCCGCGAGAAGCGGCTGGATTCGGTGTGGGGGATTCCCGGAGACACCCCCTGGGAGACCTTCAGACTGTGAGCGAGGTCAGGATCGTCAACCTCGAACCACACCTCGCCGCCGAGCTCGAACAGATCGAGCTCACCTGCTTTCCGATGGCGAACCCCGACGATCTCCTGTCCCAGGAGGACATCGAGGCCTACGCACGAACCTTTCCCGAGGGCTACTTCGTCGCCATGGTGGACGACCGGGCGGTTGGTATGGGGGCCGGGATCTATCTCGACTTCGACTTCGAGAACCCCCAGCACACCATCGCGAGCATCAGCGGTGAGCATCAATGCGGCAACCACGACCCGGACGGTGAGTGGTACTACGGGACGGACATCACCGTCCTGCCCGAGTTCCGGGGGCGTGGCATCGGTGGGATGCTCTACGAGAAGCGCAAGGGTCTCGTGGTCCGAGATGGGAAGCGGGGGATCATCGCAGGAGGCTCGCTTCCCGGGTACTTCGATCACAAGGCGACGATGCCGATTCAGGACTACGTCGACCGCGTCGTGGCCGGCGAGTTGACCGACCCCACCCTCACCTTCCAGATGTCACACGGGTTCGAGGTGAGAGGCTTGCTCGAGAACTATCTCGAGGATGAGGCCGATGACGGATGGGCCGCTCTCATCGTTTGGGAGAACCCCGAACGAGTCTCCGGCTGATCCCGGAGCATCGCCTCAGTTCGCGAGCTTGCGCTCCGCCATGCCGTTGAGGATCTCGAGGACGACCCGGTTGGCCAGATAGACGGTCTGCTCCCCGGGCCCGTCGTAGGGAGGCGACACCTCGACCACGTCGGCCCCGAGCACATTCAGATCGCGTGACAGGCGGCGCACGGTGTCCAGGATCTGGCGCGAGTTGAGGCCACCAGGCTCGGGGGTGCCGGTCCCGGGAGCGAGCCCCGGGTCGACGACGTCGATGTCGACACTGATGAAGACACCTTTGGCGCCCCCTTCCAACGAGTAGGCAACGGCTTCGTCGACCACGTCGTCGAGACCCCGATCCACGATGTCGTTCATGAGGAACGAGCGCATCTTCTGTTCACGCATCCACTCCATGACCTCCGGTTCCGGCCAGTAGCCGCGGAGCCCAATCTGCACGAAACGATGTCCGGGGATGGCACCGGACTCGATCAGACGTCGCATCGGGGTCCCGTGCCCGTGCAGTGAGCCGTTCTGGATGAAGCCGGTGTCGGCGTGGGCGTCGAAGTGGATCAGGGCAACCTCGCCGAACCCGTGGACACGGGCCACCCCCATCGCGTCCGGCCAGGTGATGGTGTGGTCCCCCCCGAGCACGATGGGGACCTTGCCTGCCGCCGAGACCTGCTCCACAGCGTCAGCGATGCTTGCGATCGAGGCCTCGAGCTGGCCCGGGTGGACGTAGACATCTCCGATGTCGACGACCCCGAGCACCTCAAAGGGGTCGATCCCGGTCGGTAGATGGGGTCGATAGCCGTCCATGGCCCCGTAGTCGGCGTTGCGGATCGCCTGGGGGCCGAATCTGGCCCCGGGTCGGTAGGTGGTGCCCCAGTCGAAGGGGGCGCCGAGAATCACCACATCACCGTCGCCGAGGTCGTCGATCTTGACCGCCGGGACGCCGAGGAAGGAATTCCTCGATGCAAAGGAGATGTACTCGGCAGAAGCGAAGGGGATCTCGCGTTTGCGCTTCTCGTAGGGGGTGAACATCGGGTCGTTACGCTAACTGCCGGCCACTACTCGGTGAGGCATGACCCCAGAGCGCGTCCAACGCACCTATCTGATCCTGACATTGCTCCAGACACTCGCAGCCTCCCTGATTTGGGGGGTGAACACCCTGTTCCTGCTCGACGCCGGGTTGACACTGACAGAGGCCTTCACCGCCAATGCAGCATTCACCGCCGGGATGGTGCTCTTCGAAGTCCCCACGGGTGTCATTGCCGACACCTTCGGCCGCCGTGCCTCGTTCATCCTGGGTGCGGCGACTCTCCTGGTGACAACGGCGGCCTATCTCGGGCTCTGGTATGTCGAAGCTGGGATCTGGTGGTGGATCCTGGTCTCGGCTCTCATCGGGCTCGGCTTCACCTTCTTCTCCGGGGCTACCGAGGCCTGGCTGGTAGATGCCTTGGCGGCAACCGGGTTCGAGGGTGCCGTCGAGTCGGTCTTCGGAAAGGGACAGGTGGTCGGGGGAGCAGCGGTTCTGGTGGGGACGATCGCCGGTGGCTTTCTCGGCCAGGTCAGTCTCGGCCTGCCCTATGTGGCGCGGTCCCTTCTGTTGCTCGTGGTGATCGGCGCCGCCTGGCTCTGGATGCGCGATCTCGGATATGAGCCGGCGCGTGGGGTCGCCGTGGGCGAACAGGTGAGGGGCATCCTCCGCGCCTCGATGAGACATGGGTTCGGAAATCCCCCGATCAGGATGTTCATGTTCGGTGCCCCGTTCGCGGCCGGGGTGGGAATTTGGGCTTTCTACGCCTTTCAGCCCTACCTGCTCGACTTGTTCGGCAACCCCGACGCCACCTATCTCGCCGGTATCGCCGCGGCTGTCTTCGCCACCGCCCAGATCGTCGGTGGATCGCTGGTCAACCTGGTCAGACGGGTGTTCCGCACGCGAACGGCTGTCATCACCACCGAAGTGGTGGTCGGCTCGCTGGCCCTGGTGGGGGTCGGTCTCGCCGAGATGCTTCAGATCCCAATCGGGTTCTGGGTGGCGATAGCTCTGCTCACGCTCACGGCGATGGTGTCGGCCCTGTCCGGGCCGTTGCAACAGGCCTACATGAACGATTGCATCCCATCGGAGCAGCGGGCGACCGTCTTGTCGTTCGCGTCACTGATGGGTAGCGCCGGGGGAGTGGTCACCCAGCCTGCCCTGGGGCGGGTGGCCGACGTCTACTCACTGGGAACGGGCTATCTGGTGGCCGGGGTGATCTATGCGATCAGACTCCCGTTCGTGCTGGCCGTGAGAAGGATGCGCCTGCCCGCAGACACTGTGATCCGCCCTACATCGGCCCGATCCAGTTGACTTTCTGGCATGATGGGCCGCATGGCAGACCATGAGACCGACCAGCAAAACCGCACAGGCGCTGCCATTGTGCGCGGCATCGGGATCGGTCTCCCCGTGGCGCTCGCCACCATCACGTTGACGGTCTGGTTGATCACCGACCTCGATCTGATCGACTCGCTGGTCACTGCGCTCCTTCCCGGCATCCTGCTCGGAGCGTTCGCGGGGGGATTCGCCGGAATGGCGATGACGATGAACGAGTAGAGCTGCGGCTCACTCTTCTTCGCGCAGAACGAATACCACCGTTTGCAGGTCGGTGAACTCGTCGATCCGCTGACGGCCCCATCCGGTGTCCGTGCCTGCGGCACCGCCGAATGGCTGGAATGTCTCCCAGAAATCGGTCGAGTCGTTGACCACCACCGTGCCGGAGCGGATCCTGTCCGCGTACCAGAAAGCCTTGGTGAGGTCGTTGGTGAACACCGCAGCCTGGAGACCGAGGTGAGTTCGATTTGCAATGGCGACGGCCTCGTCGTCGTCGCTAGCGCCGAGTATCGGCAAGATGGGCCCGAACGACTCCTCCTGGGACACCTCGGACGTCTCCGGCACCTTGTCGAGCATGGTGAAGTTGTAATAGAGGTCGGTGGGGAAGCCCGAGGCCCTATCGCCGCCCATCAGCAGCTCGGCTCCCTTGTCGACTGCGTCGGCGATATGACGGTCCATTTTCGCTGCGGTCGGCTCGTTGTTCAGAGGTCCCATATTGGTCGCCTCGTCGAAGGGGTCTCCGAGACGGACGTCCTGTGCGGCCTTGAGCGCCGCCTCCACGAACTCGTCGTGGACCTCGTCGACGACGATCACGCGCTCGGTGGCCACGCAGACCTGCCCCGCGTTGTAATAGGCCCCGTACACCGCAGCTTCGGCGGCCTTTGCCACGTCCGCGTCGGCGGTGACCACAGTTGGGCCGTTGCCGGACATCTCCATGATCGAGCGCTTCAGTCCCATCGCGGCGACGATCTTCTTGCCGGTGGCCGACGACCCGGTGAAGCCGACTGCGTCGACGCCGTCATGCGTCACCAATTGGGTCCCGATGTCACCTGCCCCCGGGATGACCGAGATCGCTCCTTTAGGGACGCCTGCCTCCTCGAAGACCTTCGCCATCTCGAGCAGGGCCCACGAGGTGAACTCCGGCGGCTTGACGATGATGGCGTTCCCGGTGGCGAGCCCAGGACCGACGTACTCCATGGGGATCATCACCGGGAAGTTCCACGGGGTGATGGCGACCCAAACTCCGACCGGTCGGCGCACGGTGAACATCCGCCGGTGCCGGCTGGTGGTCGGTATCAACTCACCTTTGAGCCGCTTGACGTCTTCGGCTGCGATCTGGAAGTAGTCGCCCGACTCGGCGATGTCGTCTTTGGCCTCTGCCTCGAATGGCTTGCCCTGTTCCATGGTGAGGATTCGGGCCACGTCGTCGACCCTCGTCTGCCAGAGGTCGTAGATTCGGAGGCAGAGCTCGGCGCGCTCGAAGGCGGTCCAGTGACGCATCTCTTCAGTTGCCTCTCGCGCAGCCTTCACCGCCGTGTCGATGTCGGCTTCAGAGGCCTTCGGAACGTTGTAGATGTGCTCCCCGGTCGAGGGTGAGCGCACCTCGTAGTGGTCCTCCCCGGTCCCCTCGGTCCATTCGCCTGCGAGAAAGAGCTTGAGATCGGTAGCCATGACCTGACGCTACTAGCCGTGTTCCCCTGTTGAATGGCGGTTCAGTATCATCGTCGGCAGTGGCGGATCACCTCCTCATCGACGGTCGTCTCATCGCGGGAGACGGTGATCGTTTCGATCTGATCGACCCGGCTACAGGCGAGGTCCACTCGACGTTGACGGCCGCCGACGAGGCTCAACTGGAGTCGGCAACCCGGGCCGCGGCCACCGCTCAGCCGGCCTGGCAGACCCTGCCCCAACCCGAGCGCAGCCGCCGCCTCAACGCGATCGCCGATTCGATCGAGGCAAATCGCGATCGACTTGCCACCGCCCTCACCCATGAGACGGGACGCCCCCTGGCCCGTAACCATCTCTACGTCGACATGGCCCGGGACATATTCCGCCAGTACGCCGAGATGGCGAGGGTGCTCGGTGGCCGGGTCGCCCCTTCGAACGAAGCCGGTCAACTCTCCCTGGTCCTGCGCGCGCCGTATGGGGTGGTGGGCTGTCTCATCCCCTGGAACTACCCGTTGCTCCTGCTTGCCTTCAAGGTCGCCCCCGCCCTGGCGGTGGGCAACACCGTCGTCATCAAGCCCGCATCGGAGACCCCCCTCTCGCTCCAGGTCCTGGCCGAGATCTTCGCCGAATGCCTGCCACCCGGAGTCGCCAACACGGTTGTGGGATCAGGGCGGGTGATAGGTGAGGGTCTCGTCACCGATCCGAGGGTCGATCTGGTTGCCTTCACAGGTTCAACCGAGGTGGGCAAGAGACTTGCAGCGCTCTGCGCGGAGGCGGTCAAGCCCTCGCATCTCGAGTTGGGCGGCAAGGACCCTGCCATCGTCTTCGAAGATGTCGATCCGTCGACGGCGGCCGAAGGTGTGGTGTGGGCGTCGTTCCTCAACGCCGGCCAGGTCTGCACCTCGACTGAGCGGGTGTACGTCCATAGGTCCGTCTACGACGAGTTCATCGAGCACGCGGTCAAGTTGGCCGACTCGATCCGTGTCGGCGATCCCTTCGACCCGACCACCCAGATCGGCCCGATGCGGAGCGGGCGGCGACGGGACGACGTCCTCGACATGGTGGGCAGCGCGGTGCAGCAGGGGGCCGAGGTCCTCGCCGGGGGTGACATCGTCGACCGACCCGGTTTCTTCATGCGTCCCACCGTCGTTGGAGATGTGACACACGAGATGACGCTCATGACCGAAGAGACATTCGGCCCGGTCATGCCGGTGATGGCATTCGACGACGACGACGAGGCCTTCGAACTGGCGGCAGACACCCCGTACGGGTTGGGGGCGAGCGTGTATACCTCGAGCCCGAGCCGTGTGGAAAGGGCATATCGGGAGTTGCGAGTCGGTACGGTCTGGGTCAACGACCCGGTCGTCGACAATCTTGCCGCGCCTTTTGGCGGGGTGAGGGCGAGTGGAGATGCAAGGGAGTTGGGTGTCGAGGCACTCGACAGTTTCACGACCCTGCGGCACGTGCACTGGAACCTGGAGTTGGTGCCCAAGCCGTGGTGGTTCCGAGAGGAGTGAGAAGATGAGCCTCCAGGGAGAACAAACAAAGAACTGGTTCGAGCGAGGGCGGAAGGTTCTGGTCAACGGGGTTTCCAGCCAATTCCGATACTGGGGCGACAACGACACCATCGTCATCGACCACGGTGAGGGCGGGCATCTCATCGATATGGATGGGAAGCGCTACATCGACTACCAGCTCGGGTTCGGGCCGGTCATCCTCGGTCACGGGGACGAGGCGGTCTCTCAGGCCGTCGCCGAGACCGCGAGTCAGGCGACCAGCTTCGCCATGACCCAGCGCCGCGAGATCGAAGCCGCCGAGAAGGTGATGGCAGCTCTCGAATGGCCCGACTACATGAGGTTCTCCAACACCGGGACCGAGGCGACGATGCACGCCATCCGGCTCGCCCGAGGACTTACCGCCCGGGATCTGGTCCTCAAGTTCGAAGGTCAGTACCACGGGATGCATGACTACGTCCTGTTCTCAACGGCCGGTGTACCCGTAAGCGGTCTCGGATCGCGCTTTCGCCCCATCCCTCTCCAGTCCAGCTCCGGCATCCCCGAATCGATCAGGTCGGTGGTGCGAACCCTTCCCTTCAACGACCTCGAGTTGGCCGAGCGCGCCTTCAAAGACGAGGGGCATCGGATCGCTGCGGTCATCGTCGAACCGATGCTGGGCAACGCATTCGGGATCATGCCCCAGGCCGGGTTCCTTCAGGGCCTGCGCGCACTCTGTGACGAGTACGGCGCGATCTTGATCTTCGACGAGGTGAAGACCGGCTTCCGGGTTGCCTTTGGGGGAGCGTGCGAGTGTTTCGGGGTCACCCCCGATATCGGCACCTACGCAAAGTCCATGGGTAATGGATTCCCGGTCGCCGCGATCGCGATGACCGATCGGGTGGCCGCCGGGTGGCGGTCGTCGGGGATCGCCCAGGCAGGCACCTACTCGGGTAACGGGATCGCGGTGTCCGCCGCTGCAGCCACTATCGACCGGCTCGCCACCGGCGAGCCTCACGCTCGAATCGAGAAGACCGGGCGGGCGCTCATGGAGGGCATCGAGACGGTTCTCGCCGACCGTGGCGTGGAGGGCCAGACCACGGGCCACCCGGCGATGTTCTCGATCTTCTTCGGCGAGGGCGATCTCAACGAGTTCAGGGACACCTCCAAGCACAACGAGCCTCTATACGAGGAGGTCCTCTTCAAGATGATCGAGCGCGGTGTCATGCCTTGTCCCGACGCCCTCGAACCCTGGTTCGTGTGCGAGGCCCACACCGACGAAGACGTGGCGAAGACCCTTCAGGTGTTCGACGAGTCGCTCGCGGAGAGTCTCGGCTGAGCGCTCTCAGAAAGGCTGGGTCTTCGGACTTCGACGAACTTGTCACGCTATGCGAGGAGTTCTGTCTCGTCGACGGTCATCCATTCGACCGTGATCGTGTCGTCGCCGCCCTCGAGCCGCTTCTCGCCGACGATGCCCACGGGGAGATCTGGGTGGTTCCCGGCGAGGAAGGTCTAGCCGGCTATGCGGTGATCACTTGGGGCTACAGCATTGAGGCCGGTGGTCATGACGTACGGATCGACGAGATCTACCTGAGAGAGCAGGGGCTGGGCACCGGAACAGTTCTTCTCGAGCAGTTGATATCGAGGGCTCGGGAGCGGGGCGCATCGTCGATCTTTCTCGAGACCGAGATGTCGAACACCGCGGCCCGCCGGTTCTACAGCCGTCACGGGTTCTCCGTGGACGACTCGGTGTGGATGTATCTCGACCTGAGTTGATCAAGGGCGGTCGGGATCTTCCTCAGATCCCCGCGTAACAATCGGGGCTCGAGATACGTCTCCTCTGTGAAATGACCACTCGATCCTCAGAATCGCGGGACGCAATTTGGCCGACAACCGTGACATCGAGACCTTTTACCGGACCCACGCCGGCTCGGTTTACTCCTATCTCGTCTCCCTGTGCCGGGACAGGACGCTGGCGGAGGATCTGATGCAGGAGACGTTCATCAAGGCGACTCGGGCCCTTGGCGGCTATCGAGGAGGTAGCCCTCGGGCTTGGCTATTCGCCATTTCCCGCACCGTCTTCCTGGACCACGCTCGTCGTGAGGCCCGTCGTCCCATGGTTGCGGACGATCACGACCTGCCAGAGACCGGCGAATCCGACTACGCCGAGGTCGACGCGATCGAACGGGCCCTTGCCACGCTTCCCGAGAGGCAACGCACAGCCCTGCTTCTCTCCGATCGGATGGGTCTGACCGGGACTGAGGTGGCCGAGACGTTGGGCATCTCCGAGGGCGCCGCCAGGGTGCTCATCCATCGCGCTCGGAGCGCGTTCCGAGGGACCTACGAAGCTGGCTCGTCGTGAACCACGAAGAGATCCAGGACCTGCTCGAAGGCTATGTGGACGAGACGCTCGATCGGGCGACCCGACGCGAGGTCGATGCGCATCTCGCAACTTGCGTCGAATGTCAGGAGATCCTCGATGAGGTCGCCCCTGTCGACCTCGGCGAGCTCGCGTCATCGGACTGGACTCCAGTCGACATGCGGCGTGCAGTCCGACGTTCCATGTTTCGGGTTGCCTTTGACACGCTTCTCTTGCTGTTTGCGGCGTTTCTGATGGCGTGGTTGCTCTCTATCTTCTTGCTCCATCCCCTGGTGATCAATCGGGGGGGTCGTGCCGAGGCCGCGACCGTCGCCACCGCCGACTTGGCGGTCATGTTCAACCCGGGGGCCAGCATCACGGAGTACGGGTACTCGAGCCACTTGCTGAGCAAGTCTTCCCGAGTCACGGTTGTGCTCCCCGTCGGGAACGACACCACGGAGTTGGCGACAATCGAGTCCAGGATCGGGCTCTTTGCATTCACCGACGCCGATGGTGGAAGGCTGTTTCCGTTCTTCTCCGGCGACGGCGAGTCTCTTGGTGGCGTTGATCGATTGGAGGCCGTCGCCGATGGCACGGTCGCCACGGTGCATCTCCTATTCGAGACACCGATTGATCTTGCATCTGCAGAGACCCTTGCGGGCAGCGATACCGATGTGAGGGTGGTCTGGGCCGGGTTCTCCGTTGGCGACCCCGACTCGGAGCTGACGCCGGGCGGAGTTCTCGGATACGGGACCTGCGACCAGTCGTCGATCGTTGCCTCGGGAGCCCCTGGTTCCAGCGGGGGCGGAGGCGGGGATGGTCTGGGCCATCCGGTGTCGATCGATCGAGCACTGAGCGAGACGATTCGAGCGGTGGGCAACCTGGCCGACCATCCCGATCTGATCGAAGGTATCGGCGCCACCCCCGAAGAGGCAGAAGCGGCCTTGGTCGAGCTGGAAGAGCCAAGAGTCTCGTCACTCGTTGTCACCGGGCCTACCCAGGAAGTCCTCCGCTTCATCGAAGAGGCCACCCCCGTTGCGGTTGGCGTTCTCGCCATCGATTTCATGAACTGGTTCGAACCATTGTGTGGGAGGTGAGGGGGGTGACCTTGTATCGAGCGATCAGGCGCAGTCGCCGATTGGTGGTTGTCGGGATTGGGCTCGGCTACGCGATGGCACTCGCGGTGCTGGTGATCAGGGTGGTCAACACCGACTCCGGGATCGGCGAGTTCCTGGGTTCGATCGCCCTGGCGTTGAGTGCCGCTATCGCCCCGACCTTGGCCTGGGTCTCGCTCGACAGGAGGCCCGGGTTGCTCCCGGCGGCGGGTCTCGCCGCCCTGATCACCGGTCTGGTCAACTTGGTCGTCCTGCCAGTTGCTCTAGTGATGGCCTTGATCTGGCGACAGGCGTGGTCGACCCGACCGGTCAAGGTGGAGGTCTCGAGAGGTCTGTGGTGGGCGGGGGTCGCCTTGGCGATGGGATCAGCGATTTCGGTGTTCGTCTTGTTCATGCATCTCGCTCCCGTGTGCACAGAGACCATGGGAGACGGCACGGTGCTGCAGGTCGACCCATCGGAGCACGGATTCGCGTCGGGCTGGCGTCTCGGCGTGGGCAGCACCGGGACATCGAGTCAGTCCGGTCCAAACGGTCCGGTTTCCAGCTCCTGCACCTCGGACACGGTGATCTGGCCCGAGGCGGTGGCTTCGATGGTGGTGAGCCTGGGGGCGATTGTCGCCGCGTCACGGATGTGGCCGGTCAACACCGACGAACCCGCGAGCATCGA
>Ga0307505_10003068_pt1 | contig 10829 bp, 8 predicted proteins | sample 23_S_MG_FD_202183 | JGI IMG/M metagenome (GOLD analysis project Ga0307505, IMG submission 202183) | Soil microbial communities from Populus trichocarpa stands in riparian zone in the Pacific Northwest, United States - 23_S | ecosystem: Environmental > Terrestrial > Soil > Riparian zone > Trees... | reverse complement strand
GCCCGAGATTCTGGCGCTTGTTACTCCGGGCCAGATTGCCGGATGACAGCGTTTCGAAACCCACGAACAGGCTGCGCAGTCCGGCCCGGGCGGCGCGCTCGATGAGATCGCCCCGCAGAATCGAGTCCACCGTGGCAGCGCCCTGAAAAAGGCGGCCCATGCCCTGCATGCCGGCAAAGAGCGATTCAGCGAAACGCCGATCGCCCAGCAGATGATCATCCAGAAAGTACAAGTGACGACCGGGCAGTCGAGCGATCTCGGCGAGCGCGTCATCGACGTGCTGCGTGTAGAACGACCGGCCTCCGTCAAAGAACGCGTCCTTGTAGCAAAAATCGCAATGCTGAGGACAGCCGCGTGTGACGACAATCGAGTTCGGCACGAGGTAGCGACGGCGATCGATCAGATCGCGCCGGACGGGCGGCAGACGATCCAACGTGCGCCCGCCGGTTGACCGGTACATGGCGGCCGGGTGACCGGCGCGGAAGTCGTCCAGAAACCTTGGAAACGTCTGCTCGCCGGGACCAAGAAACACCGCGTCCGCGTGGGACGCCGCCTCGTCTGGCAGCGACGTGACGTGCAGGCCGCCGAGCGCCACGAACACACCCTTCGCCCGATACGCGTCAGCGATCCGGTACGCGCGCCGGGCGTTGGTGATGTAGACCTGTATGACGACAAGGTCCGGATGGTCGCCGGGATTCAGGGTGGCGACGTGTTCGTCGATGAGCTCCGCCGTATCCTCGGGCCCGAGGTAGGCGGCCAGGGTGGCCAGCCCGAGCGGCGGGAACAGCGAGTACTTGATGGGACGCCAGTAGGGACTGGTGGCTTCAGTCAGTGCCGGCAGAACGAATGTGGCGCGCAGCGGTCGGTTCATGTAGCTTTGTAGTGTAAAGTAATCTGCGATGTCAAACTGCCAGCGCCTGTTCGATGGCGCCGGAGCGGCGCTGGGCCTCCTCGCATTCGCGCCGGTCATGGCCACGGTGGCGGCCGCGATCTGGTTGGAAGATGGCGGGCCCGTACTGTTCCGGCAGACGCGCATGGGACGCCAGCGCCAGCCATTTACGATTCTCAAGTTCCGATCCATGCGGAACGGGCGTGTCACGCGTGTCGGCAGGCTCGTGCGGGCCACGGGCCTCGATGAGCTGCCGCAGTTCATCAATATCCTGAGAGGCGAAATGAGCGCCGTCGGGCCACGGCCGCTGACTGAAGACGACGTCCGACGCTTCGGATGGACGACGGCCGCGCACGATTTCCGCTGGCAGGCCCCTCCCGGCCTCACAGGTCTGGTCCAGCTCGCCGGCGCCGACTCGCCCGCACACGCCTTGGATCTGGATCGCGCCTATCTTGGCCGCCGCGGCGTGCTGCTCGACTGCCGCCTCATCGCCTGGTCGTTCGCGGTGAACATATTCGGCAAGGCCCGCGTGCGCCGGCACTTCGGGGCTACGCGCACTTCCGGGTCAGACCGGGGTCAGACCACACTCTGACCCTGGTCTGACCCCGCTCTGACCCCGGTCTGACCCCGGGGTTACTGGGAGAAGCGGCGGCCTTTGGATGGGGGTTTGGGCAGGGCCTCGGCGACGGCTTGTAACTGGGCGCTGGCGGCGGCGAGCGCGTCGGCGATCGTACGATGGGCGGGTCCCAGATCGGCCGCAGCCAGCTCGGCGGCCACGCGCGCGACGGCAGCCGCCGGAGCCTGCACGCCGGCAGCCTGGCGCGTCAGCTGCTCCATCGCCAGTACCTGTTCGCGCGCCGTCTGCAAGATCGGCCGCGTGTCGGCGTCTCCGGTCAGCCGCTCGATCAGCAGCAGTGACCGATGATCGAGCGTCACGGCCAGGGCGCGCAGTAACAGCTCGTCGCCAGCCACCCGCGCGACGAATGGCCCCGACTCGGCGCGAGCAGCGCCGCGGTCGTGCCACGCGGCATCGGCCACGGGCAGAAAATGATCGAGAAACGGCAGCGCGCCGGCAAGCGTGTGCCGCGACCCGGCCGGCGCGGCATCAAACGCGGCCTCGAGCCAGTCGGGCGACGCGCCCACGATCTCAAATCGCGCGTCCGCGAGCCGCTCGACCACCGCGATGTCGACCGCACGGAGGACATGCACCAGCACCGGGTCACTCATATCGATTCCCACCGCATCACTGGCCGGCCGCCGGGGCGGCCAGCATGGCGCGCGTCAGCGCCTCGAACGCGGGCTCGACTCCCTCGCCGGTCTTCGCACTGGTCCGAATCACGCGCCACCCCTGCTCCACGAGTTTGAAAAACGCCTGCTCGTCGAGCTCCCACTGCGCCGACAGATCGGACTTGTTGAGCAGCAGAATGAACGGCACCGGGCCCGCCGCGTCCATCGCCTTCTGCTGCATGAGCCGCGCGGTTTCGAGCGTGGCGCGCCGCGTGCCATCCACCACGAGCAGATACCCGGACATGCCCCGCAGTTGCGACGCCTGGACCGTCTGAAAATCATCCTGTCCGTAGATGTCCCACAACATCAGCGTCACGTCTTGCCCATCGACGGCAACCTGCTTCTTGTCGATCTTGACGCCGACCGTCGACAGGTACTTCTCCGAGAAGATGCTGGTGACATAGCGCGCGACCAGACTCGTCTTGCCGACGGCGAACCCGCCCAGCATGCAGATCTTCTTCTGAATCATGATCGGTGTCCCATTCCGTCTATCCACCAGCCCGGGCGGCGCGCGTCACGGTGATCTGGACGCGCCGGTTCCGCTGCTTGTCGCCTTCATTCTCGCTCACAACCACCGGTTGGCGGCTGCCTTCCCCGCGCGCCACGATGTCGAGATGCGCGGTCTCGTCTGGCGCGATCGCCGCACGCACAACCCCGGCACGCGCCAGGCTCAACGGCAGATTCGCCTCGTCAACGCCGTCCGCATCCGTGTGGCCAATCACCTCAATGCGAAATCCCTGCCCAGTCGCGGCGGCGATGCGGTCGAGCGCCCGGACACGACCGGCAAGACCGGCCAGCGCCCCATCCTGATCGGGCACGAGGCTGGCGGCGCCACGCGCGAAGAACAACATCTGCCCCTGAATCCCCGCGATGGCCTCCTGCGTCTGCCGCGCCAGCGCGCCCGCCGCGTCAAACGACGTCACGCCCGCGACGAGCGGCGCGGTACGACGCGCCTCCGTCACCCACTCGATCGGCACGTCGCCCTGGACGGTCAGCACCCCGTCGCGAATCGCGATCGTCGCGCCCTGCGGCGGCCGCAGCACGGTCGTCGCGCGCGAGAGCACGAGGCCTGGGTCGAGCGCATAGTACGGCGTCCAGGATCCGCGCACATCTTCCGGCGCCAACCCCGCACTGGGGATCAGGCTCGCCGGATCGCGCGCGAGAGGATCGCGAAGACCCGATACGACGAACGTCCCCCACTCGCGCTCAGCTGACACCACGACGATGCCCGGTTCGGCGCGGAGGGTGGAGAGATAGCTGGCCCACCGATTCGCCGCGCGCCACCGGAAACCACCCCAGGCAAGCAACGCGATCACGACCAGGCTGACGATCACCCAGGTGCTCAGCGTTCGCGGCTTCTTCTCATCCGCGCGGTACTCGGTGTGGAGACACGCCTCGAGCGTATTCTTCGCGTCAGCGAGGGCACTCGCATCGCCACTGAACGATTCGAGCACCTCGCCAAACTGCAGGTGAATCGATTCCACCGCTTCCTGCAGCCGGCCGCGCAACTCGGCCGGCGCGGAGCCGCGGATCACGGCCGCGACGATGGCATGCGGGCCGGGCTCGATCCACACCGACAGCTCGCCGACCTTGAGCACCTCGAGCGAATCCGTCGAGGCGACTTTGAACGAATCCTGGACGAAGTCCTTGATCGCGGTGAGCATGCCCGACACCATGTCGGCGTCCTGCATCTCCGCGCTCTCGGCCCACGCGTGGCCCAGCAGCAACCCGCTCTTCCGATCGATGAGGAAAACCTGTTCAACGCGATACAGCAGCGTCTTGAGCAGGACGACCTCGCCGAACGATCGCCCGGTTCGCCAGGCCTCGATCCGCCATTGCAGCGACCGGCGCGACAGCGACTGTTCAAGCGTGCGATTGAGCGATTCGACCATGCCGGCGAGTCCGGCCGACACCGCCTTGCGAATGGCGGGGCCCATCACCGGAAACAGCGCGTCGGCCAGCGGCTTCGGATTGCGCTGGACGGATGTGGTGATGGCTTTCTCGATGGGCGGCGTCAGGGCCGTGGTGAAGTGCGGGTCCTGCGCGTGCTGCAGCAACACGCGGGGCAACACTTCCGCGAGATCCTCGGCGCGGCCTTCCTTGTCGTCGAGGCGCGCCTGAATGGCCGCGATCCGGCGCTGTTCCGGACCGACGATCAGCGCGCGGAGCGACGCGATCTCATCCGTGCGACCCGGGTCGCGACGGTCGTCGTGATCGGGATCGCGGCCGTTGGCCCGATCACCCACGCCGACCATTGTCGACGCCGGGGATCTGCAGCTCGTTCGTAAGCCGCAGGGCCATCTCGGTGAGCAGCGAGGCCAGCGTGGCCCGATCGGCCTTGTCGTTGCGCAGCTCGGTCGCTTCGTGCATCAGGCGCGCCAGCACCTCGTCGGTCTTCTGGCGCATTTCGTCGGTCATGCGCTGATGGAGTTCGAGCAGCTGCTGGCGCAGTTCGCGCTGCGATCGGCCGATCTGATCGTCCAGTTGCCCCGCCTTCTTCTCGAAGGTCTTGGCGGCATCGCGTCCCTCGCGCGCCAGATCCTTGTCGGCGTCCGTGCGCTCCTCGTGTTCGGCTTTGATGCGATCGGCGAGCGAGTCGAGTTCCTGTTTGAGAAAGTGTTCGAGCGCAGACAGCCGCTTCCGCACGTCCTCTTTCATCTCGGATGTCTCCTGCAGCAGACGTTCTTCGAGGCGCGCGAAGCGGCGCTCGTAGTCGCGCATCTGGCCGCCGAAAAGAATGTCGCGGACCTTGTCGATGTTCCCGGCGCCGAGGTCATCGGCAGTCGCGGCGGCGTCGGCCGCCCGATTGGTTTGCGCACGATCGGTCTTGGTATCCACGGCGATGTCCTTTGCGCTGACGTAAACCTGGTCCGGCCATTTCGCGCGGCCCGGGCCGGAAAACGTATCACAGCGGACTCCCGGCGGACACCTGTAAACTGGTCGGCATGCTGCACGTTCCCTTGCTTCGCCGCGGACGGCCGTACCGGAGCCTTGACGTCGCCCGCGCGCCCCACCACGCCACGGGCCAGCCCTATGTCGAGATCAGCCAGGCGAACGTCGGGCTGATTCGCCGCGATTTGCTCGAGCAGGAAGCGATGCGATCGTCGCTCTTGCACTTTTCGACCGCGGACCTCATCGACATGACCCGCGCGGCGGCGCCCATCTTCCTCAAGGACGATTTACCCCTGGGCGACGAAATGCACGGACCGGAAGACTACGTGCGCCACGTCTCGGCGACGACCGGCATGCCGTTCGCCATGGTGCGGCGCACGATGACGCGCGTGGCGTCGGTCATGGACAACATCACCGATGTGCTGCGCGGCCTCACGCGTGGACTCGACTTCGACGTGCTCGATCGCGGGTACGGCGCGGTGCAGGGTCAGTCGATCAGTTTCTATCCAAAGACAAAGTCCCTGGCCATCGTGTTGCCGAGCAATTCACCCGGCGTGCACGGACTGTGGATTCCGGCGATCGCGATGAAGATGCCGCTCGTCCTGCGTCCGGGGAGCGCGGAGCCGTGGACGCCGTACCGGATTATCCAGGCCTTCATGAAGGCCGGCGTGCCGGGCGATGCGTTCAACTATCTGCCCAGCGACCACGCCGGCGCGGGGGAGATCGTGCGCCAGTGCGGGCGCAGCATGTTCTTCGGCGATGTGGCGGCCGTCGGGGCGTTCGCCGGCGATCCGCGGATCGAGCTGCACGGCCCGGGCTACAGCAAAGTGTTGATCGGCGCGGATCGCGCCTCCGAGTGGCCAGCGTCGATCGAGTTGATGGCGAAGTCGGTCGCGGACAACGGTGGCCGGTCGTGCGTGAATGCGTCCGGGATCTGGACGCCGGCGCACGGGCGCGAGATCGCCGAGGCGCTCGCCGCACGGTTGGCGACGATTGTGCCGCGCGCAGCCGATGACCCGGAGGCCGCCATCGCGCCGTTCGTCGACCCGCGCGTCGCCGCGCGCGTGAACGATCAAATCGAGGCGGGACTGGCCGAACCGGGCGCCGAGGACATCAGCGCGCGCCATCGACAGGGCCCCCGCCTGGTGCAGCACGACGGCAGCACGTACCTGCTGCCCACGGTCATCCACTGCGAGTCGTCGTCGCACCCCCTTGCAAATCGCGAGTTTCTCTTTCCGTTTGCGGCGGTCGTCGATGTCACGCCCGCAGAACTGGCGACCATGCCGGCGTCCCTGGGTCAGACGCTGACGGTGACGGCGCTCACGGAGGATCGGACCTTGATCGACCGTCTGCTTCGATCCGACCTCATCGGCCGCCTCAACCTGGGCCCGATTCCGACAAATACGATCGCGTGGGATCAGCCGCACGAGGGGAATCTGTTCGAACACGTGTACGCGCGAAGAGCGTTTCAGAAAGTCGGGTAGACCCGAGTCCAGGGTCCCGAGTCCGGAGTTCCCAGATGCGTCTCCTCTATCTCACCGCCGGTGCCGCGGAGATGTATTGCGGCAGTTGTCTGCGTGACAACGCGCTGGCGTCCGCGCTCCGGAAGCGTGGGCACGACGTTGTGCTCATGCCGGTCTACACGCCGACGACGACGGACGAGACGAATATCAGCGCGCCGCACGTGTTCTTCGGTGGGGTGAGCGTGTTCCTGGAACAGCACGTGCCGATCTTCCGCCATACGCCGGCGTTTCTGGATCGCCTCTGGGATTCGAATGCGGTCCTGAGGCTCGCATCAAAGCGGCAGATCAAGGTGGATGCGGCATCGCTCGGCGAGATGACCGTGTCCATGCTGAAGGGCGTGGGGGGACATCAACGCAAGGAAGTCGAGAAGATGCAGCGCTGGCTCGCGCACGAGCCTCGCTTCGATGCCGTCAGCCTCCCGTTCGCGCTGCTGATCGGCCTGGCCAAACCGTTGCGCGAGACGCTCAAGGCGCCGATCGCCTGCACGCTGCAAGGCGAGGATCTTTTCATCGAGCAGTTGCCCGAACCATGGCGGACCCAGTCGCTGGAACTCATCCAGCGCGCCGTGCCGAACGTTGACGTCTTCATTTCCGTCAGCGATTACTACGTGGACTTCATGGCGGGATACCTCGGCATCCCGAAGGCGAAAATCAAGGTCGTGCCGCTCGGCATCAACCTCGACGGGCATCATCTCAAGACGCCGCGGACGGCGCCGCCGTATACGGTGGGGTTCTTCGGCCGTGTCGCGCCGGAAAAGGGCCTGCATCTGCTGGCGGACGCGTATCGCCGGCTGCGCGCCATGCCTGGCGCGCCGGCGACGCGGCTTCTCGCCGGCGGGTACATGTTGAATGAACATCGCCCGTACCTCGATGGCATCGTCCGGCAACTTCATGAGGCCGGCCTGGGCAAGGAGTTTCGTTACGCCGGCGCGCCGGACCGCGTGGGCAAGATCGCGCTACTGCAGGAGATGGACGTCATGTCCATGCCGGCGACGTACGACGAACCGAAGGGATTCACCCTCATCGAAGCGATGGCCAACGGCGTGCCGGTCGTGCAGCCCCATCGCGGCGCCTTCACCGAGATCGTGCAGCGCACCGGCGGCGGCGTCCTCGTCCCCAAGGACGATCCGGACGCGCTGGCGCGCGGCATTCTCGAACTGCTGACCGATCGCCCGCGCGCCGCCGCACTGGCCCGCGCCGGCGTCGATGGCGTACACCGCCACTACACTGTGGAGACAATGGCGGAAGCGGCGGAAGGCGTGTATGGAGAGCTTCGACTGAGGACCCAGGACTACTTGTGCTTCTAGCCACTAGCCTGTCTAAACACTTCCCCACCCCGCGGGGCCCGCTCGCGATCCTCGACGACGTGTCGCTGACCGTTGAACGCGGACAGTCGGTGGCGATCATGGGGCCGTCTGGGTGCGGCAAGAGCACGCTGCTCTACATGCTGGGCGCGCTCGATCCCCCGTCGGAGGGAACCGTCACGATCGACGGCCAGAATCCGTACAGCCTCGCGGACCGTGAACAGGCGGCGTTTCGGGGCGCACACATCGGATTTGTCTTCCAGGATCATCTGCTACTGCCGCAGTTGTCGGCGATCGACAACGTCCTGGCGCCGACGCTCGCCGCACGAGGCGGCGTCGATCGCCCCGCCCTCGCCGCACGTGCGCGCGAGTTGCTCACGAGTGTTGGCCTGGGCGAACGACTCGATCACAGGCCCGCTGAACTGTCGGGCGGCGAGCGTCAACGCGTCGCCATCGCGCGCGCGCTGATCCGGCGGCCGGCGCTGGTCCTCTGTGACGAACCGACAGGCAACCTCGATCGTGCGTCCGCTCACGAGGTTGCCGATCTGCTGGCCTCGCTGCAGCGCGATCAGCACACGATGATGGTGGTCGTGACGCACAGCGCCGAGCTGGCGGCGCGCTTCGATCGCCGCTACGAACTGAACAATCGCACGCTGGCCCAGGCCTCATGACCTTTGCGCGCCTCGCGCTCCGCAGTCTGACGCACTACGGGCGCACAAACGCCGCCGTGGCGCTGGGCGTCGCGGGCGGCGTCGCCGTCCTCGCAGGGTCACTCATCGTCGGCGTGTCCGTGAAAGAGAGCCTGCGATCGATCGCGACCAGCCGCCTCGGCGCAACGTCGGTCGTCATCGGCGCGCCGCAACCGTTTACCGAGGCGCTGGGCGATCGGTTGACCACCGCACTGGGCGTCAGCGTGACGCCGCTGCTCGCGCTGACGGGAACCGCGCTGCACGAACCGTCTGCGCGCCGTGCAGGCGGCGTGAACGTGTACGGCGTGGATGCGCGGTTCTTTGCCTTTCACGGCGCCACCGGCGCAGCGCCCTCCCGGTCCGATGTGCTCGTGAGCGCGGACCTCTCACGCGAACTCGGCACCGCCGATGGCGACGCGCTCATCGTCCGCATCGCGCGGCCGACGGATATCCCGGTCGATTCGTTGCATGGGCGACGCGAGGATGTGGGGCGATCGATTCGCCTCACGATTCGCGGCACGCTGGCGCGCGATCAGATGGGCGACTTCACGCTGGCGCCCGGGCAAGGACCCGCGCGGGCGGTGTTCGTCTCACTCGACCGGCTGCAGCGGGACCTCGACATCGACGATCGCGTGAACACGCTGCTCACGGGCGGCACAGCAGACGCGAGCGCGGTGCGTGCGTCCCTCGCCTCCGGCCTGAGTGCGGCGGACCTGGGCCTCACCACGGATGTGAGCAGCGACTCCGCCTCGATCGTCGTGGAGTCCAAGAGCGGCTTGATGCCCGACGCCGTCGCCGAGTCGATGGTGGCTATTGCCACGCAGGAGCGTTTCGTCTCGACCCCCGTGCTGACGTGGCTGGCCAACCGCATGACCACGGGCGATCGAATGGTGCCGTACTCGCTCGTGTCCGCCGTTGGCCCCGATGCGGCCGGGGACGCCGAGCTGGCGCGCCTGTTGGCCACGACTAGCGATCCTCGCCCGATCGTGCTCAATGAATGGGCAGCGAAGGAGTTGCAGGCGACGACAGGCTCGCCGGTCGAGCTCGAGTACCTGAAGTGGGCCGACGAGGGACGACTAGTGACCGAGCGCGCGGCATTCCGTGTGGTCGGTGTCATCCCCATGCGCGGGATTGCACTGGATCGCCGCTGGGCGCCGGACTATCCGGGAATCACGACGGCGACGGACGTCGGCGACTGGGATCCGCCGTTCCCGATTGACCTCGGGCTTGTGCGGCCGCAGGACGAGAAGTACTGGGACGACTATCGCACCGCCCCCAAAGCCTTCGTCACGCTCGCGGCAGGTCAGGAGCTGTGGCGAACGCGTCACGGACAGATCACCTCCCTACGGCTTCGCCCAACCGGCGCATCCGGTGCTCCCGCGCAAGCCATTGCGCCAGACGCCTTCGCGGCGCTGCGATCGGCCATCGGTCGCGGGATCAGCCCGCAGCGCGCAGGGTTCAACGTCGTCGATGTTCGGGCGCAGTCGATCGCGGCCTCGGGCGGCGCGACGGACTTTGGCGCCTACTTCTCCTATTTCAGCTTCTTTCTGATGGTGTCGGCGTTGCTGCTGTCAGCGCTCTGTTTCCGGCTCAGCATCGAGCAGCGCCTGCCGCAGATTGGCGTGCTGCGCGCCGCCGGATTCTCGCTGGCGGACGTGCGGCGTCTCTTCCTCACCGAGGGCGTCGTCATCGCCACGATCGGCGCCGCGCTGGGGACGGTGCTGGCCATCGGATGGGCCGCGCTGATGATGCTCGCGCTGCGCACCTGGTGGGTCGACGCGGTCGGGACGACGCTCCTCCGCCTCCATCTGGATGCGTTGTCGCTGGTCGCGGGCGCCGCGGCCACGATGCTGGCGGCCGTGCTTGCGATCGTGTGGACCATTCGATCGCTCAGTCGATCGACGCCGCGCGCGCAGTTGTCCGGCGCCGGATCGCAGCCGATGGCGGCCCGATCCATGGGGATGCGGTGGCTGGCTCCGGTCGCACTCGCGCTCGCGGCTTCGTTGTCGGCGCTGTCGATGGCCGGCATGATTCCCGCTGTCGGAGGCTTCTTTGGCGCCGGCGCGCTCGTACTCGTCGGAGGCCTCGGCGCGTTTCGTCGCGGGATCGGTGGCGCGAGATCACGCGACGCCAAATCGGACGCAACCATCGGCACCATCGCGACTCTGGGTCTGCGCAATGCCTCGTGGCGGCCTGGACGCAGCCTGACCGTGGCCGGACTCGTCGCTGCGGCCGTCTTCCTCCT
>Ga0307505_10003067_pt1 | contig 10830 bp, 12 predicted proteins | sample 23_S_MG_FD_202183 | JGI IMG/M metagenome (GOLD analysis project Ga0307505, IMG submission 202183) | Soil microbial communities from Populus trichocarpa stands in riparian zone in the Pacific Northwest, United States - 23_S | ecosystem: Environmental > Terrestrial > Soil > Riparian zone > Trees... | reverse complement strand
AGACCTAAACAATTCCCGACATTAGGGCCGCCGCGTGGGATGGCGAGTCGTTATGGATACTGCATCACGGACCAGCAGTCGCGTACACAGACGCGACTTTGCTCTCACGTTTGACGCTCGAGTAATCCGTAGCAATGGCTCTCAGGAGGATAGGCATTCCTGCCTGTCTATCGTCTCGGGTGTGCCGGTCGCTTTCTGACCGGCCGCCCGAGACGAATCATCTGCGCCCCAAGAGCGACAACGTCCCAAATCGAGGGCCAAAGGCGCCCTCAATTTGAGACGTTGGGACAGGCAGGAATGCCTATCCTCCTAAGACCTGCTTTTCATGGAATAATCAGGCGGCTTGCGGGTAATCAAGTTGTCGAAGAACTTGGGGGTGGACTTGTTCGGTCGCATCAAAATCGCTTTACATATTCTGGCTCTTCTTCCGCTGACCATAGCGGGCTGCGACCGCGACGCTACCGTTGCTCCCGTTGTTCCCGGCGAAATGCCGATTTATGAGATTAGGCGTAATCCGATCATCTGGCAATCGGATCCAGTTGTTTCCGGTTACAACTCGAGTGACTCGATCGCCACGATTCGTCTGCCCCGGTTTCTCTTGGACACTTCAGAGGCTGATGAAATAGTGATTTCTTATGAGATGTATGGATGGCCAGAGTGCGATGTTGTGAGTGCGACAACCGGGAAACACTACCGAGTACAATGCCCATCTATGTTCGATATCTGGTGGGGTGGGCGGTACGAGATCGCGCTATCAGGCTTTGAGCCAGCCCCGACCTCTGCGTTCGTGGATGGCTCAAGAAGAATTCGACTCTGGTCACGTGCTAATCCCCGGGCGTGGGCGCGATTGGTCAAGTTCCGCAGTAGTTATGAACCACTGCTCCTGAACAAGGTTGGTCGTGAATTTGATTCGTACACCGGCGAGGGTAGAATTCAGATGGCGTCTGACAGTGATGGAGTTTGGCTCGGGTGGTGGGCGGACCTTGATCTCCCCGGGTGTCCCGCGTATGGCCAATCCCTTCCGGTCGACAGCTTGGTAAAGCTTGATGCCGCTGGAGCACGAGTCGACGAAATTGTCATTCACGATATTCCGATCCGGGACTTCACAGTCGCGGCCGGGAGTGTTTGGGTGCTCACACCGGAGCCGGACCAGCAAATCCTCAAACTCATGAACGGTGTTGTGGTGGATGACTACGATCTCGAGCGTTTAGGGTTATATGAGTATTCAACTCTCATGTTTGTTCGGGATACTCTCTGGACAGCGGAGACTCATCTGGCACAGGACGAATGGCAACTGAAACTGAGGCAATTCGACTTTACCACTTCTAGTCCGACAGCCGCTCCTACGCAGACCGACAGCCTCATGTTCCCCGGTTACATTGAAGTCGGCCCGACATGGGATGGTGAATCCTTCGTGTATTGGGCATATGGAAGTCACGGGCAGTTGCTCATACGGCGCGACAGGGCCGGACGCGTGATAGAATCGGTGCACTCCACCTTGGCCCTCTCTGGCGATGTGTGCCGTGCACTCGGGTCATACTGGGTAACCCACCACGGCCCGTACGAGGCAGGCAATCGAGGAGTGTTCATATCACGGATAAGTTTCTAACCCAAGGCGGCTTGCGGGTAATCTGAGTGAAAGCGCACATTCGGGTGAGTATGCGACACAATCTAATCGCACTTTCGATCGCTCTCGGAGTATTGTCGCTCGGCTGTGCCGAGGAGCGGCTGAGCCCACCGCTTACTCCGGCACGGATGAGCGCTACTCCCATCAGTACCAAAATCGTAGTCGATCTGTCTGAGAGTGTCAACGGACAGAGAGAAGGTGATTCGGTATTTACGTTAGATTTTGGCACAGCGTCTTCGTTCACCAACGGAAAGAGCGATGATATATACTTGCGCTTTAACGGTGTCGGAGGAGAGTTCCCTGCTTCCATAGACATCTACAAGCCATCGCGCGACGAATGGATAGAAGTTCCTGGCGCGTACGAACAGCATTGGGGTCCTTGCATCGACTCCGACTGCTGGGCCTGGACTTACCGCCTCTTGTCCGAACTTGGGATTCAGACTGCGACTCACTTCATAGATTCCCTCGGGCAAGTCCGGGTTCGGGCTCCAGGAGTCATCAATGTCCGCGGAAATCTGATCACGTACGACGATTCGTACCACTTCGCGAAAGTAACGAGCGAAACAGTGACCTACGGAGGAGGCTTGTCGTATTGGGGCGGTGCCCTGTACTATTCGACGCTCTACGTAAAACGCGAGTCCCCAACTCTCAGAGACTCGGTTTTCTCTATGGACCTGGAGGGACGTCGTCTCAGAGCCTTGTCGAGTGGTACATCCAGTGTGGTGAATGGGCCCGCTGTGTTGAGCAAGTCCGCATTCGATGGCCGGTATTTTTGGACGATGCGCAGCAATCACCTCTATGTGTTGGACACCAATGGGCAAGTCGCGTCGCAGTATGACGCGCCGGTTGGTCGGGTTTACGGCATGGCACACGGCCATGGTCGCGTGTGGTTTGTGCCGACGTCGTATCCAGACAGTCTCAGCGTATATAGCATTCTTCCGGAATCAACCGCCGTTGTGGGTTCGCTGGTAAGTCAGAAGATGTTCACTCTCGACCTGCCCAATCCCAGTATTGATGCGATAACAACAGATTCTTCCGGCTTCATTGTTGCCCACGAGGATTTGCTCTACCGCTTTTCTCTCTCAGGGGAATTGCGAGACATAATTCAATCGCCAGTAACGCTCATCTCCGGGCTCGCCTGGGACGGAGACTCACTCTGGGTCCTCCATCATGGCCCGCCCGAAGCGCCAACGGACGCCACGTTGCTTTCGAGATTCACGCTCGAGTAATACATTCATTCCCCATTGCCATCTTGCCCGATTCACTCTTAATTCTGTACAACAATTCGGAAGTATTTCGACAAAGGAGATTTGATCATGAACTGGTTCGATTTCACTCACCACACGCGTATTACCGCAATTCTACTGGGGTTACTCATGGCCACAAGCGCGAACGCAAGAGTCGTCACCGAAGTCGTTGAATACAAAGTGGGCGATGTCACGTGCGAGGGATTTCTCGCCTATGACGACTCACTCACGGGCAAACGGCCCGGGGTGCTCGTCATTCATCAGTGGATGGGGCTCACCGATTACGAGAAGTCGCGCTGCGAGCAGTTGGCGGGGCTGGGGTATGTGGCGTTTGCGGCCGACATGTATGGCGCCGGAGTACGTCCCAAGAACACGGATGAAGCCGGAGCGCAGGCGGGCAAGTTCAAGAAAGACTCTCCCCTGACCCGTGAACGTGTCGGGGCCGCGCACGATTTCATGCGCAAACTTGAACTTGTCGATTCGAGCAAAACATCGGCCATTGGCTACTGTTTTGGCGGCTGGGTATGCCTCGAATTGGCGCGTGCCGGCAAACCGGTCGCTGGTGTTGTCGGATTCCATTGCAGTCTTGATGCGGTCAACATGGATGACGCCAAGAACATCAAGGGACGCGTGCTGGTCCTCAATGGCGCGGATGATCCGTTTGTGCCGACTGAATCGATCGCGGCGTTCATGAAGGAGATGCAAGGGGCTGGTGTGAACTACGAATACGTCGCCTACCCCGATGCGGTCCACTCATTCACGCAGCCAAAGTCTGGCAACGACAAGTCGAAGGGCGCCGCCTACAACGCCGACGCGGACAAGCGGTCGTGGGAGGCCATGCGTCAGTTCTTTGCAGAGATTTTCAAGTAGGCGACCTGATCCACTTCCCCGAACCGGGAATGGCATCATACACCGAACGCTCTCGCATTCATCGTGAGTCGACTGGTTGCGCTTGGCCGTGCTCGCCTAAGCGACAACATTGTCGCGATTGCACGCCTGTTCGCCTCTCCCGCACCTTCAAGAAAGTCGCGTAACGCTCACGCATACAGCGACTTCAAGAGGCGGTGTAATTCTCGGGCACCAATCACGAGCTCAATTGTAAATATTAGCACACCTCATCACGCTGGTCTCGTCGAATCCTGTATTCATTCCAGAAGGAGGATTTCAATGCGAACTCAGTTACGGTACCTGACTGTGATCGTGGCTTGTGCTACGTTGGCGCTGGTCGGATGCTCAACGGCCTCAGAAACGACTGATGCCGCAAGCGCCGGCAAGACTGGATCGGAAACGGCGAGCAAGCCCGACCTGAAGCAGAATCTCCGTGTGCAAGTGCCATCGGGATCGACTCTCACAGTCGCGCTTGATCAGACACTCAGCACCGAAACCAACAGGGCGGGTGATGGATTTACCGCGCGCACAACGCAGGCGATCATGGTCGATCAGAGAACTGTCTTCCCGGCTGGTTCGAAAGTGACCGGCACTCTGACGCATGTTGACGAACCGCATCGTACTGCGGGCAAGGCCGAGATGACGCTGGCGTTTGAAGAGATAGTAGACGTCACCGGAAAGACCCACGCGATCGGCACTGAGCCGTTGGTGTTGGTGGGCAAGGGCGACAAGATTTCGGATGAAGAGAAGGTCGCCGGTGGAGCAGTAATCGGCGGCATCATTGGAGCGTTGACAAGCAAGGACAAAGCAAAGGGCGCGGCGACCGGTGCAGTGGCCGGCGGTGTGGCCGGAGGCGCGATTGCTATCGCGACCAAGGGTCCCCAGTTGGTGCTGCCCGCGGGACAGCAGTTTTCTGTTGAGCTGACCCGCTCGGTCGTAGTTCAGATCGCCAGCAACTAAGCAGTAGCCATATGAACGGCCCCGGATGATGCGAAAGTGCCCGGGGCCGTTGAGTTTTCCCGCCACGACGTACCCGGGACCTAAAATTCTTGGTAGTGGGTTAGTTTGACCTCTCCGCCCAATCGGGTTCCCTCACCCGCGGCTGTCGCCGCGACCTCTCTCAGAGGGAGAGGTGAACGAGCTTAAAGAGCGAGATCGTTCGCCTCTCCCTCTGGGAGAGGCCGTCCCGGCGCTCTTTGCCGGGACGGGTGAGGGGGCTCATGCGGGGCTGCAGCATAGCGAACTAACCCACTACCAAATTCTTGGGAGCATTCCGGACAAGTTTTGTGTTTATTATGGACACGGGCTTTGGCAGCCGAATCACAAGTCGAACAGTTAACGCATCACGCCATATCATTTTCACAAGGAGTACGTGATGAACACACGCAAGTGGATCATGGGGACTGCAGCCCTCGCTTTGGGGATTGTGGTTCTCGGTGCATCCGTCTCGCGCGCCGAAGAAGCAAAGAAAGACGAAGGTCCGCGTTGGGACGAGTCTTTCGGCGGGCACGAGATGTGGAGCACAAATGTGGAGGAAGCGATCGCCACGGCTGCCAAAGAGGGCCGTCCGGTGCTAGTCGACTTCTATGGCTACGGCTGAGGATCATGCCGGACTCTGGCAGAGTCCACGTGGGCTGATCCAAACTTCCAAGCTTGGGCAAAGAAGAACAACTACGTTCTCGCAAAGACTGACCTCGGTAAAACCCCCGAACTGCGACAGAAATTCAACATCGTCGGCACTCCGACTGTCCTTGTCTATAATGCCAAGGGCGAGCATGTCGATCGCACGATGGGTTTCATCCGCACGTCCGAATTTGTAGCGACGGTGGATGACTACCAGAAGGGTATCGGGACGTTGGGGTCAATGCTCGCCGAGGAGAAGGACAAATCATCCGACCCGGTGTTTCTCAACAAGCTGGGCGGACGGTTGATGTCGTGGAACCGTCTGGATGAAGCCGATGCGCGATTCGCGTCGGTCGTGAAAGTCGATCCCGAGAACATGAGCGGCGAGGCCGATGACGCGTTGTTAGACCGCGCGTGGGTGTGCCGCAAGAAAGAGAACTGGGATTGCGCGGTTGCCAACGCAAAAGATTGTTACAATCGCTGGCCGTCCGGAGAAAAAGCTTCGGAGGCATGGGTCTATGTTGCCTACTACTCCGAAAAGGGCGGCAAGAAAGACGATGCGATTGCTGCATATAAACAGTACCTGAAGAAGTGGCCCGAAGGCGAAGATGTTGAATTCGCCAAGGAGCAGATAGCCAAGTTGGAGGCACCGCCTGCCACCACCCCGGGCCAGGGTGGAAGTCAGTAACGGTATTCTCCCGAGGCACATTGACGGCCCCGTCATCGCGAGATGGCGGGGCCGTTTGTTTTGTCCGGAGCAGGAAAAGAGAAAAGAAGGTTGCTTCGTCCGCCGCGGCGGACTCGCAATGACAGTGCTATCGCAGCCGCGCGTCCACCTCACGCCCGGTGCGCACGACAATCTCCGGAAGCGCTTCGACATCGGCCCGCGTGGTGCGAAAGTTGACAATGCACATGCGCAAGTGGTAGCGGTCATTCAGCACTGCTGGCGACAGGAACACCTCTCCCCGTCTCTCGATCTCGCTCAGGAGCTCCGTGTTCAGTTCGTTGAGATACTTCTCCGTTTTCCCATCACCTACCGACGCTCGAAGGTCCTTCGGGATATAACGGAATGTCGTAATGCTTAGCCCCTGCGTCGCTGCTCCCAGCTCGGGGTGCTTATCGATGAGTTGGTAGGCATACTTCGATAGGTCGATGTCCTCACGGATCATCTGCGCGTAGCCGGAGCGTCCCGCTTGCTGCAATTGCAGCCACACCTTGAGCGCACGGAAGCCGCGTGAGTTTTGCGGGCCATACTCGACAAAGTTGATGCCCTCGTCGCCGAGGTGGTAGTATTTCGGACGGTACGAAAATGCTTTCAGCAGCTTGTCCGGATCGCGCACCAACGCGCAACCCGCCTCGATCGGGGCATAGAGCCATTTATGCGGATCAACGGCGACCGAGTCGGCCAGTTCAAGGCCACGGATGTCATCATGAACTTCCGGCACGCAGGCCGCGAATCCGCCGTAGGCACCATCTACGTGAAACCACAGGTCGTACTTCTGGCAGATATCGTGGATATGCCGTAGCGGATCAATGGCTCCGGTGCTCACTGATCCCGCAGTCCCAACCACCATGAACGGTTTGTCCCCGTCCTCGATGTCTGACTTGATCCGTGACTCGAGCGCGGCAATGTCCATGCGGAATTCGTTGTCGGTGGGGATCCATCGCACTGAGTCAGTCCCAAAACCAAAGAGGTCGGTCGCCTTCTGGATCCATGTGTGAGTTTCGCCCGAGACATACACGCGCAAGCTCGCACTATCGCCATGCGCCAGCCCCTTCTGCCGCAATTCCGGATCGCCTTTTGCCGCGCGCGCGGCCAGAAAACCGACAAAGTTGGCCATGTTGCCACCGCTCACGAGCAGCCCGCCGCAGTCCCTGGGGTATCCGAGGAGTTCTGCGATCCATCGAACAGTCTGCGACTCAATTTCGCTGGCAATCGGCGAGAGCACCCAACCGCCGACATTCGGATTCACCGCCGAGGCCAGCAAATCGCCCAACACTCCGATCGGCGCGGCTCCGGCTGTGATGTAACCCCAGAATCGCGGGTGCGCGTTGTAGAGAGAGTAATCTACCACCAAGCGGGCAGCGTGATCGAGCAATTGCGCGGCATTGGCACTGTTCTCCGGAAGCGGCCTGGCGAAATCGAACTGAGCACGTATTTCCTGCGGCCCCTTCCCTGTCGTGACCGGACGATCTGCGAGACCTTGAAACAAATCCGCGATCTCGTCCACAAGGCGATGCCCGGCGGCACGGAATTCCTCGTGAGACATATCCAGCGGTGTGGGACGATCACCGTTGCGAGTCATCGGAGTCCCTCAAAGAGATCGGATTCGGGTTTGCGCCCGCCATTGACGAGACTGAACGCGCGATAGAATGGTTGTCTGCCCCAGAGGGTGCGGTGATTCTCGGGAGAGAGATGTTCGAGCTTCTTATAGATCGAAATCTGTGTCTTATGGCACTGGACCGCCCGCCAGACAGTTTCCCAATGCGCTTCGGTATCGATCATGGTCGTGATCGCCCAATCCGGCCACGGGTTCGCGCTGCGTTCGACGCCATCGACCATGATCTTGATATCGCGGAAGGCCTCGAAGTAGGCTTTCATCAGCGCCGCATTCCACTCCATGTAATAAAGCTTGGACACAGCATGCGGCTCAGTTTTGTCGGGATGGTACGATGCATCGGCAGCGCGCATGATCGCTGCCGTCGTGAATTGGCAAATCGCAACATGATCGGGATGGCCGTATGCACCCTCGGGGCCAAACGTGATGACAACATGCGGACGTACGCGTCGCAAGTGGCCGACAATGCGCATGATCGCTTCACGTGGATCGGCTTTGTCGAGGTCCCCGTCGATGTAATCCAGGAATTGCACTTCCTTGACGCTGAGTGCTTGTGCAGCGGCACGCAGCTCTTGCTCGCGCGTTTGCCCGACAACCTCGAGCCCGGGATGTGGCGCGTCGCCGAATCGGCCCCGTTCACCTCGTGTGGCGCAGACAACGTAGGTTTGCGCTCCCTCCGCAGCGTATTTCGCGAGCGTTCCGCCCGTTCCGAGCGATTCGTCATCGGGATGAGCCAGTATGCACATCAATTTCAATGGTGCTGTCACAGTGAAATCCCTCCGCAGTCAATGTAGAATGCGTTCGACCATGGCGCAATGACTTGCAGTGTGTTTGCTCAAGACCCTTGAAATGATTATATTGGCCTTTCGTAATCGTACGGGAGGAGCAACCAATGCCGACAAAGCGCACGGGTGATACCAATATTAGCGACGCCGCAGTCAAGGACAAGACCGGCAAGACATGGAAACAATGGTTCTCCCATCTCGACAAGTGGGGGGCCAAAGAGAAAACACACAAGGATATCGCGGCTCATCTGCGCCAGAAACTCGGACAGACTGCGTGGTGGTCGCAGATGATCACGGTCGAGTATGAGCGCAAGCAGCGTGGACGCAAGGTGGGTGAACGACCGGTTGAGGGTGGATTCACGCTCGATGTTCAGCGGACTGTCACCGCCACAGCCAAAAAGGCCTTCGAGACATTCCTACAGCCCGAGCACACCTCCAAGTGGTTCACTAAGAAAGCCAAGGCCGATGTGCGCGTTGGCGGCTCATACAGCAATTCCGATGGCGATATGGGCGAATTTCTCGCGGTCGAGGCCCCCAAACGGGCGCGATTCACCTGGGACAACAAGCGTCATTGCCCCGGCACAATTGTCGAGCTGACAGTTCGCGCCGCCGGCCCTGGGAAGGTCGCCGTGGGCATTTCACACTCGCGCTTGAAGAATGCCAAAGACCGGGAAAAGATGAAGCAGGGGTGGTCGTGGGCACTGGACTCGTTTAAGTCCTATCTTGAGACTGGAAGCCCGATCCCGCATGAGGAGTGGGTGAAAGAAAACTCCTAGCCCACGTGATCGATTGGACAGTTGCTACTTCGGATGGCTAATCATGTCCAACACTTCATATGTGTCGGCGTTAATCACGAAGTAAAACTGCCATTCTCGATCTACCCGCGCCCTTCCATATCCCCTGGCTTCTGTCGTATTTTTTCGAGCGCAATGAAGGATGGTCTGAAGTCGTCGATCAAGTATGCTAGCTGTTTATCGAAGGCCCGTTGAACCGACTCGGGAGCGTCGTAGTAGGACCTCCAGAACCGTCTGGTAAAAACTACGTTCACCGGGGCTTCTTCTTGAGAGCTTTTGCGGCAGATGACGCAGACTTGAAGGGCCCGATCGTCCTGCCGGCTCTTAGGTCAGCCATCGCATCGGCGAGCCGCTTGTCGACAAGCTCTTTCGGCGTCAGAATCAACTGATCACCCCGAACTTCCACTTCCAGATAGTCACCCGGCGTCAGGTGCAATTGGTCATACGCCTTTTTCGGTATGACCACCTGCCTGCTTGTGCCAATCTTAACTGCGGCCATAGTGCATCCCTCCCGGTCGCGCCACCTATATCCATAAACTCATATAATCATATATACGCGACGGCTACTCACCCGTTTGTGTCGCACGAAACATTCGTCGATTCAAAACCGGGCAATCGACGGCACTGTCCCCAGAGGACGCGGCTAGACTGCGGGCACTGGTTGGCCGTAGGTGGCCCAATCTTCCAACGCCGGCCCATAGAGCCCGGGGACCTTCAACCCGGCCTGGCGCATGAGCACTGTCATCTGCCCGCGGTGGTGGGTTTGATGCATGATTAATGCCGAGACGGTCAAGCCGCGCTTCCACGTTTCGCCGTACATGTTGTCTTCAAGCTCGAGAGTCTGATCTGTCCACTTCGATTTGATCTCGTTGAGCAGCGAGGTGCTCGCATCTTTGTATGCCTTCCGGATCTCAGGCAGACTCGACGGAACCGGTGCATGCGGATCGACCCCGGTCACAGACAGGCCGGTCTGGTTCATCATTTCAGGGATTGTCTGAGTGATGTGCCAGGCGAGCCGTCCAAGGGTACGGTGCCCGTCGGCTACGACCTGCTTCAATGAATCTTCGGTGAGCGCATCCAACACTTTACTGGTGTGGTCGGCTTCGTACTCCCAGTTGCGAACAAAGTCTTCGATCTTCCGGTACATTGGTGTATCCTCCTGTTGCGAGTGATGATCGTGTAATCTCTCAAAGTGAGTCAATCATTTTGCCTGTGAACCCAACTGCTCCGCAGCCCGTCGATCCCAATCACGAGCGGTATTCGACTATCCCCTTCCCTGCATACCGATTTGTCCCCGGACGGTTCCCACACCCGCGCCGTCATCCTGATGGACACTCGTACGGACAGCCCGAGCCGATGGTTACGTCGTTCTCGGCAACTACCTGGACAATGTCGGACGAATACCTCTATGGCGTCGATCTCTTCAATTTCGCCTACTGGTGGGAGTGTCATGAACAGTGGGAGGCGATTTGGAAATCGAACGGGCCGGAGTCATACGAGGGCAGATTTCTGCAGGGGATGGTTCAG
>Ga0307505_10003066_pt1 | contig 10832 bp, 8 predicted proteins | sample 23_S_MG_FD_202183 | JGI IMG/M metagenome (GOLD analysis project Ga0307505, IMG submission 202183) | Soil microbial communities from Populus trichocarpa stands in riparian zone in the Pacific Northwest, United States - 23_S | ecosystem: Environmental > Terrestrial > Soil > Riparian zone > Trees... | reverse complement strand
CCAGGTGATCGCGGGTCTGGGCTGCAACGGCGACGGCATTGTCATGGCGCAGGCCTACGGCGCCGAGGTGCTCGACACCCCGTACGTCAAGGCAACGTACGGCTTCACGATGAAGCCGTCGACCATCAACGAACTGTCGCTGGCCTACTACTCCGGCGCCATCATGGTCAACAAGCAGGGCAGGCGCTTCGTCAACGAGTCGCTGTCGTACAAGCTGCTGGGCGACGCGGCGCTCGCGCAGACGGATGCCTGCGGCTTCATGATCCTCGACGACTCGATCCGCAAGGTCGCGATGACGAAGTCGACTCCCGACGCCGAAATGTTCGGCGTGTTCGACAAGGGGGGCGAGTCCGCGACGATCTTCCGCGGGAACTCGATCAAGGAGGTTGCCCAGAAGGCCGGCGTGGATGCGGCCGCCTGCGAAGAGACCGTGCGCCGATACAACAGCTACGTCGATCAGGGGCGCGATCCCGAGTTCGGCCGTACCGGCCTGTCCACGTCCTACGGCAAGATCGTCAAGATCGAGAAGGCGCCCTTCTACGTGATGCCCGCGACGGCAGCACTGATCGGAACCTACTGCGGCGTGCGGATCGATCCTCGCGCACGCGTCATGGACGTGTTCGGCGAGCCCATTCCGGGCCTGCACGCAGTGGGTGAGATGACGGGCGGATTCCACGGTTCCGCGTACATGACGGGAACCGCGTTCGCGAAGGCCATGGTTTTCGGCCGACTCGCGGCGCGCGACATCGCGACCACCGCTTCGGTCTGACCGCCGGTCGTCAGCGGGCGCAGCGTAGCTCGCGCACGCGCCCGGTCCAACCTCCCACCGGGCATTCGGCAGCGCGATCGTCGAGGCATCCGCGCGCAAGCGCGGATGCCCTTGCCGCGGCCTTGCACGGGATCTCGACCGTACGGCGCAGCGCGCAGACACACCGCACACTGCGGAAGACAAAATGGATTCCCGCTTCCGCGGGAATGACGACGTCCTCAGCGCTTCGCCACTTCCGCGAACGCCTCGCGTGCCACCTTCAGCGTCGCGTCGATGACACCCTCGTCATGCGCGGCCGAGACAAAGCCGGCTTCGAACGCCGACGGCGCCAGGTACACGCCGCGGTCCAGCATCGCGTGGAAGAAGCGGTTGAAGCGTTCCTTGTCGGCCGCCATCACCTGTGCGTAGGTAGCCGGCGGTTGCGGCGCGAAGTAGATGCCGAACATGCCGCCGACGCTGTCGCCGCTGAACGCAGTGCCCGGCGCAGCTTCGCGCGCCGCGGCGACCAGCCCGCTGACGAGTTGCTGCGTGCGCTCGGCCAACTCGTCGTAGAACCCGGGACGCTGGATCTCGCGCAGCGTCGCCATGCCGCAGGCCACCGCCACCGGATTGCCGGACAGCGTACCCGCCTGATAGACGGGGCCCAGCGGCGCCAGGTGCTTCATCACGTCACGCTTGCCGCCGAAGGCGGCCACCGGCATGCCGCCACCGATGACCTTGCCCAGCACCGTGATGTCCGGATCGATGCCGGTCAGCGCCTGCGCGCCGCCCAGCGCGACGCGAAAGCCCGACATCACCTCGTCGAAGATCAGCAGCGCGCCGTACTTCGCCGTCAGCTCGCGCATCGCGCGCAGGAACTCCGGTGTCGCGCGGACCAGGTTCATGTTGCCGGCCACCGGCTCGACGATGACGGCCGCGATGTCATCGCCGTGCGCGGCGAAAGCGTCGGCAAGCTGCTGCGGCTCGTTGTAGTCCAGCACCAGAGTGTGCTGCGTGATCTCGGCCGGCACGCCGGCGCTGCTGGGGTTGCCGAAGGTCAGCAGGCCCGAGCCCGCCTTCACCAGCAGGCTGTCGGCGTGGCCGTGGTAGCAGCCCTCGAACTTGATGATCTTGCGGCGCGTGCCGGGTTTGCCGCCCGACGCACCCGCGGCGCCGCGCGCCAGCCGTATCGCGCTCATCGCCGCCTCGGTGCCCGAGGACACCAGCCGCACCTGCTGCATCGACGGCACCAGCTTCAGCAACTCCTCGGCCATCTCGACTTCGGCTTCCGTCGGCGCGCCGAACGACAGCCCGCGCGCGGCGGCCTGCTGCACGGCCTCGACGACGGCCGGATGGCCGTGGCCGAGGATCATCGGCCCCCACGAGCCGATGTAGTCGATGTAGCGGCGGTCTTCCGCGTCCCAGAAGTACGGCCCTTGCGCGCGCGCGACGAAGCGCGGCGTGCCGCCCACCGAGCGGAACGCGCGCACCGGCGAGTTCACGCCGCCCGGGATCGAGGCCTGCGCCCGTTCAAACAGTTGTTCGTTCGTCATGGTGCGAGCCATGGTCGGTCAATCCTTCGGAAAAGGTCTGCTGCAGCTCGCGGACGGCGGCTGCCGGATCAGTGCGGTCGAACACGGCGCCGATCACCGCGGCCGCATGCGCGCCGCACGCCGCGACGGTCGCGATGTTCGCGGCGGTGATGCCGCCGATTGCGACGATGCGCTGCGCCGGGAAGCGTTCGCGGGCGCTGCGCAGCAGTGAGAGCGGCGCGTGCACCGCGAGCGGCTTGGTGGTGGAGCGGAACACCGAGCCGAAGGCCAGCAGGTCCGCACCGGCATCGGCGGCGCGCTGCGCGCGCCCGAGGTCGTCATAGCATGAGGCGCCCAGCAGCGCGCGCGGTAGCTGCCGGCGCGCCGCGGCGATATCGCCGTCATCGCGGCCCAGATGCACGCCGTCGGCGGCTATCGCCTGTGCCAGTTCGACGTCGTCATTGACGATGAACAGCGCCCCGTGGCGCCGCGCCAGCACCTGCAGCGCGACCGCCTGCCGGCGGCGCTCGCCGGGTGTTGCCAGCTTGTTGCGATACTGCAGCAGCGCCACGCCGGCGGACAGCGCCGCCGCGCAGCGCGGCACGAAGGCCTCGAAGTCCGCAGCAGCGACGTCGGGCGTCAGCAGATACACGCCGCCGGCCCGTGCGGCAGCTGCGCGGCGCGCCTGATCATCGAGCGACGAAGCAGATGACAGCGCGGGCGCCGATACCGTGTCAGTTGCGGGCATCGCTGACCCCATCGGTATCGTCGTCTTCATCCTCCCCCGCCCAGAACAGCCGGTCAGGGATTGCCACGCCCAGGCCCACGTCCAGCGCGTTCAGCAGCGCGGCGGCCGTGTATTGCGAGGCTTCCTGCGCGGCGTCCGGCATGTCTAGGCCCTGCGCCAGCAGGCCGGCCAGCGCCGCGGACAAGGTATCGCCGGCGCCACGCACGCGCGTCGATACGCCTTCGAGCCGCGGCAGCATGTCGGTGCGCACCAGCCCCGACGCGTCGTACAGCGCGTTGATGACCAGCGCCGAACCGGGTTCGGCGTCGGTGATCAGCACGAAGCCGGCACCCGCCGCCACCAGATCGCGCGCGCATGCGCCCGCGGGCAGTGAGTGGCTGCGTTCGTCGTCATCGTCGCCATCGCCGGCGTCGTTGCCCAGCGCGACCAGGCGGCGCGCCTGCGGCAGGTTGACAACCAGCACCGTCGCCTGCGGCAGCAGCAGTTCGCGCAGTGCCAGCGCCAGTTCCTGCGCGGCATCGTCGCCAGCCTGCATGTCCGTCGTCGCCAGCGGCGCGTCCAGGGTCGGATCCAGCACCACGGCCACCGAGTCGTAATCGGCGAGGATGGCCGCGATCGGCTGCACCTGGTCGCTGCTGCCCAGTGCACCGACCTTGAACGCGGAGATCGCCATGTCCTGCAGTACGGCCTGCGCCTGGCCCTCCACCCACTCATCGTCCAGCGGCAGCCACTGCGCGGTGCCGTGATCGTCGCTGACCGTGATCGCAGTGACGATGCTCGCCGCATGACAGCCCATGGAGGCAATCGCGATATGGTCGGCCGCCAGGCCGGATGCGCCGGATGCATCGGAAATGCCGAAGCTCAGAACTACGGGAATGGCGGACATGGAACGGGATGCGGGTAAATGGGAAGGTCGGGCGCGGGCCAAACGTCGATGCTACGCGGCCATGCAACAGTCTCGCGCGAAAGCGGTAGCAGTCAGCTAGGAGCCCACGTTATGATCCTTGGCTAAGTGCTTGATTTTAGCCGCTCAGCAGACGATCGACCCGCATGGCGGTCGCTCAAGATCAGCAGCCATGATGACGACAAGCGTGGGGACGAAGACCTGGATGTGCCTGATCTGCGGCTGGATCTACGACGAAGCCGCCGGTGTGCCCGAAGCCGGTATCGCTGCGGGCACGCGCTGGGAAGAGATACCGCCGAACTGGACCTGCCCGGAGTGTGGTGCGCGCAAGGAAGATTTCGAAATGATCGAAATCTGACGGCGGAACCTCGGTATTCCACACGGCGCGTGCTTGCAGCTTCGTTAAGAATCCGGCGGTCGGTCGATAGAATCGTTCGCGTGCTCCTGTCAGCGCGTCTCATGAGTGACATCGACCGGCGGCGTTCAAAGGCCGGTTGAGGATCGAGGACACGACATGGCAGCACAGGATTTCACGGATATCCGCGGCAGGAAGGTCATGGTGATCGACGACTCGAACACCATACGTCGCAGCGCGGAGATCTTTCTTTCGCAGGCCGGCTGCCAGGTGATCCTGGCGCAGGACGGATTCGAGGCGCTGTCGAAGATCAACGACCATCAGCCCAACATCATCTTCTGTGACATCCTGATGCCGCGGCTGGATGGTTACCAGACCTGCGCGCTGATCAAGCGCAGCCCGCGCTTCCACAAGACGCCGGTGGTGATGCTGTCGTCGAAGGACGGCCTGTTCGACCGCGCGCGCGGTCGCATGGTCGGTTCCAGCGAGTATCTGACGAAGCCTTTCACCAAGGACAGTCTGCTGAGCGCGGTGCGCCAGCATTCGATGAACTAGCAGTGCCGCAAGCACAGGCCCATCCGGAAAAGCCGATGCCCATCAAGAAAGTCCTGATCGTCGACGATTCGCCCACCGAGCGATTCTTCCTCAATGAACTGCTGACCAAGCAGGGCTATGCGGTGTCCATGGCGGAGAACGCCGAGGAGGCGCTGATCAAGGTGAAGGCGGTGATGCCCGACCTGATCCTGATGGACGTGGTGATGCCCGGCCAGAACGGCTTCCAGCTGACGCGCACGCTGTCCAAGGACCCGGTCACGCAGGACATCCCGGTCATCATGTGCACCAGCAAGAACCAGCAGACCGATCGTATCTGGGGGTTGCGGCAGGGCGCGCGCGACTACATCACCAAGCCGGTGAAGCCCGAAGAACTGTTCGAGAAGATCGCGGCGCTGGGCTGAACGGCAACCACCGCCCCACCACACGATGGCCACCCAACGCGACGTCAGCCCCCGCCAGCTGGTCAAGCTGCGCGAGTTCTCGACGCAGCTCGCGCAGCGTCTGAAAGACGCGCCGCACCAGCCGACGGAGCCCACGCGGCTGGCGGTGCGCATCGGCAGCTTCAACTACTTGGTCGAGATGGGTTCCGCGGCGGAAATCGTGGCGCTGCCCGAACTCGCACGCGTGCCGTGGACCCGGCCCTGGTACCGCGGTCTGGCCAACGTGCGCGGCCGGCTGGTCGGCGTCGTCGACCTGCTGCACCTGATGGGACGCGAGCCGCTGTCGACGGAGCAAGCACAGCAGCTGCTGGTGCTGGGCGAAGGACTGGGCGTGGCGGCCGGCGTGCTGGTCACACGCGCGTTCGGCATCCGCAACCTGAAGGATCTGGATCCCGTCGATGCGCCGGATGCGGGCAGCGGCTGGGAGCGCAATCGCTATCGCGATCGGGAGGGCGTGATGCTGACCGAGCTCGATCTGCGCGAACTCGCTGCTGCGCCGTCGTTCACGGCCATCAGTGCCTGAAGGCCGCGCGCGGCTGCATGAAGGCGGCTGCGTGCGGGAGTGCAGCCAGGTCAGTCTCGAACACCGTCGCACGCGGCGGAGCAGGGCCCGAGGAAGGGCCGGCAACACAGGATGGCGGAGGAAGTAATGGCACTTGAGATGGGGACGGTGTTCAAGCGCAAGCCGCGCGGGCGCAAGGCCAAGGACGCGAGCGATCGCGTGCGCGATACCGGCGGGGCGGCGCCGGCCGAAACGTCGCGCGCGGCGCCCAAGACCGTGATGATCGACCGCAGCAACGAAGGCGGCGCGCTGCGCTTCATCGACCGACTGCTGGCCTTCCGCCTGCCGCTGATCGGCGACCAGCCGGTCAACACGCAGGTGCAGGTGCTGCTGACCATCATGGGCGCGAGCTTCGCGTTCCTGGTCATTGCACTGCTGCTGGACAACCGGCTGGCCAACAACGGCGCGCTGCAGACCACGATCGTCGGCGATACGCTGATGCATACGCAGCGGCTCGCCAAGGCGGCGCCGAATGCGGTGCAGGGCAACCGCGAGGCCTTCGCGGAACTGCGCGACAGCCGCGACACCATCGCCGCGAACCTCGAGGCGCTGGCCAATGGCGATTCCGCGCGCGGCCTGTCGGCCTCGTCGCCGGACATCCAGGGACCGCTGTCCAAACTGATCGACCGCTGGCGCGGCAGCGAGGCCGCGGCGTCGGTCATCGTCGCCAACGAGAAGGCGCTGCTCGCCTTCGGTGACGTCATCACGAAGATCAACGATGCGAGCCCCCGCCTGCAGCAGCTCACCGAGGAAGTTACCGCGCTGAAGCTGCAGTCGGCCGCGCCGCCGCGCGAGATTGCGACGGCTGCGCAGCTGGTCACGCTGACCCAGCGCCTGGGCAAGAGCGCGAACTCGCTGGTGGCCGGCAGTGTGGCCAACGCCGAGGTCGCGCTGACGCTGGGCCGCGACATCAACCAGTTCCGCGACCTGACGCAGGCGCTGCTGTCGGGCTCCGAAGCGCTGCGGCTGTCGGCGGCGACCGACAACGAGACGCGCGTGCGGCTGCAGGAGCTGCTGCGCGTGTACGGCGAGTTCCAGGCCTCGATCGGCACCGCGATCGGCAGCCTGCAGGCCATCGTGCAGTCCAAGGAAGCCGAGCTGGCGATCCTGCGCGACTCCGAGCCGCTGCGTCAGCAGGTGATCGAGCTCGGCGGCTTGTACACGCAGGAACTGGGGCTGCGCAGGTTCTACTTCATCGGGATGGCGCTGTTTGCGATCGGCCTGCTGCTGGCGGCCGTGGCCATCGTCAAGGTGCTGCTGGAAGACACGCGCAAGCGCGCGGCCGAATCCGAGATCCAGCGCATGCAGGCCGAGCGCCTGGAGCAGGAAGCCAAGCGCACCAACGAGCAGAACCAGGCGGCCATTCTCCGGCTGATGAACGAGCTGCAGGAGGTGGCCGACGGTAACCTGACCGTGCAGGCCACGGTGTCCGAGGACATCACCGGCGCCATCGCCGACTCGGTGAACTACACGGTGGAGGAGCTGCGCGGGCTGGTGGGCCGCATCAACAACACGGCCGAGCAGGTGAACACGGCGTCCACCGCCGCGCGCGACATCGCGACGCGGCTGCTGACCGCCTCCGAAGCGCAGTCCAAGGAGATCAAGGACACCGGCGACAAGGTGCTGAAGATGGCGTCGCAGATCAACGACGTGTCGAAGAGCGCCGGCGAGTCGGCCAAGGTGGCGCGCGCCTCGCTGGATGCGGCCGAACGCGGCCAGCGCGCGGTGTTCAACCAGATCGCCGGCATGAACGAGATCCGCGAGCAGATCCAGGAGACCGCCAAGCGCATCAAGCGGCTGGGCGAGTCGTCGCAGGAGATCGGCGAGATCGTCGAACTGATCACGGACATCACGGAACAGACCAACGTGCTGGCGCTGAACGCCGCCATTCAGGCGGCCTCCGCCGGCGATGCGGGGCGCGGCTTCTCGGTCGTCGCCGAAGAGGTGCAGCGGCTGGCGGACCGCTCCGCCGAGGCGGCCAAGCAGATCGGCGCGCTGGTGCGCACCATTCAGACCGACACGCAGGACGCGGTGGCGGCCATGGAGAAGAGCACGCAGGGCGTGGTCGAGGGGGCGAAGCTGTCCGATGCGGCCGGCAACGCGCTGGGCGACATCGGCCGCGTTTCGCGGCAACTGGCGGAACTGATCGAACGCATCGCATCCACGACCAACGACCAGGCGAGTTCGGCTGGCGGTGTGGCGCAGTCCATCGAACGCATCCTGGCGGTGACCGAGCAGACGTCACACGGCACGCGGCAGGCGGCGCAGTCGATCGGCCAGCTGGCGACGCTGGCGCGCGAACTGAAGGCCTCGGTGGCGCGCTTCCGCGTCGGTTGAGGTGCGTTGAACCCTAGCAAGCCAGAGCTGAATCCGAGCTGACGCGAGTACACGCCATGCCCGAACGACACGATCCCAACCAGCTGGTCGGCGCCGCGCCGGACATCGCTCCGCTCGCCTGGGTCATCGACGAGATACGCACGTCGCTGACCGATGCGGTCAACGGCCTGAAGGCGTTCATGGCGAACAAGCAGGACGTCGACAGCCTGCGCAACGCCCGCAACCAGGTGCACCAGGCCAACGGCGCGCTGCAGCTGCTGGATCTGCGCGGCGTGGCGCTGGTCACCGACGCCGTCGAACAGCTGACGCGCCGTTTCGAGGCCGACCCCAAGGACTGCCTGCCGGCGGCCGTGCGCATCGTGGAAACCGCGCTGGCGGCCGTCGTTGCCTATCTGGAGGCGTTGCTGTCCGGCCGGCCCAACCAGCCGCTGCGCCTGTTCCCGTACTACCGCGACGTGCTGCAGCTCAATCGCGCGGCGCGCGTGCATCCGGCCGACCTGATCTTTCCGGACCTGTCGCGGCGCCCTGCATTCCACCAGATCGAGGTGCGGCAGTTCGGCGCCGACCAGTTGCGCGACCGCCGCGCCCGCTTCGAGCTGGGGCTGCTGGGCTTCCTGCGCGACGCCGGCAGCGGCGATGCGCGCAAGCGCATGCGCGAGGCACTGTCCGATCTCGAGCACCTGCCGCAGCGCGGACTCGCGCGCAGCTTCTGGTGGGTGACGCGCGGCCTGCTGGAAGGGCTGGAAGCCGACACCGTACCGGTGGACGTCGACCTGAAGCGCGTGCTGGCACGCCTCAATCTTCAACTGCGCCGCATGATCGAAGGCGGCGGCGCGGTGGCCGAGCGGCTGATGGTCGACGCGCTGTACTACGTGGGCCGCGCGCAGGGCGGGCCGCCACGCGTCGCCGAAGTGAAGCGGCTGTACGGCCTGGAGGCGCTGATTCCGGCCGATTTCGAGCGGGCGTCGCTGACGGCGGTGGATGCGGACGCGCTGCGCTCGCTGAAGGAAGCGCTGGCGGCGGCCAAGAACCTGTGGGGCCAGATCGTCGCGGGTGCGAACGAAGGGCCGAAGTTCGAGCAGGAAATGGCGCTGGCGCGCGAATCGGCGGCCAAGCTCGGCGCACGTGCCGTCGCGGCGACCGTCGAGACCATCGGCCGCGTGACGGCCGGCTACGCGAAGCTGCCGTCGGACCTGCGCGAGCGGCTGAGCGTGGAAGTCGCGTCGGCGCTGCTGTTCACCGACCTGGGCGTCGACGAGCTGCCGCAGACCGAGTCGGAATACGAAACGCGCGCGCAGCAGGTCATCGACCGCCTGCTGAAGACGCGCCAGGGGCAGCCGCTGCCGGAAGCAGGCCCGTGGATGTCGGACCTCGCGCGCCGCGCGCAGGATCGGCTGACGATGGGCACCGTCGTCGCGGAAACGCAGTCGACGCTGCGCGAGATCGAGCAGCGGCTGGACCGCTTCTTCCGCAACCCGCTGGACCGCACCGACCTGCCGGCCACCACCGCGATGTTCGACCAGGTCTGCGGCGTGCTGTCGCTGCTGGGCTACGAGGATCCGGTGGCGGCGCTGCGCAACGTGCAGACGTCCATCGCGCGCTTCTCCGATGCGAGGATCGAGCCGGCGGACGACGAGTTCGGCCGCATCGCGCAGAACCTGGGCGCCGTGGGCTTCTTCGTCGAAAGCCTGGGTCAGGACACCGAGCGGCCGCGCGGCATGTTCCATTACGACCCGTCCACCGGCGTGTTCTCCGCCGAGCTGGGCTCGCTGCCGCTGGACGATGCGGCCTTCGCGCCGGCCGACGAGGAATACCACCCGGCGCCGCGCACCATCGACATGCGCGTGCCCGAGCCGCGGCGCACCGACAACGTCGAGACAGCCGCGCGCAAGACGCTGGAAGCTGCGCACCACCAGGCCGAGCGCCTGACGCACGTCGCGGGCGATGCGCGCGCGATGGGCGAGCTCGATCGCCTGCTGCCGATGCTGTCCAACGAAGCGGATCTGCTGGACAGCGAGGAGCTGAAGGCCAAGGCCGCACGCGCCGCGCAGTTGCTGACGCAGTTGAAGGATGCGCCGGTGCGCGAGGACGCGCTGGAGCTGGAAAAGCTGCTGGCGCCGATCAAGGCCCCCGAGGCGCCGCCGCCGTCGGCGCCGCTGCCGGCCAGCCAGGCGGCCGCCGACAGCGAGCTGCGCGAGATCTTCGTCGAGGAAGCACGCGAGGTGCTGGACTCCATCGTCGACAGTCTCACGGAGCTGCGCCCGCATCGCGACGACAAGGCCACGCTGACGACGGTGCGCCGCGCATTCCATACGCTGAAGGGCTCGAGCCGCATGGTGGGCTTCAAGCACATCGGCGAGGGCGCGTGGGGCGTCGAACAGTGTTTCAACCTGTGGCTGGCGCAGGAGCGGCCGGCCAGCGACGATCTGATCGGTCTGGCCGACGGCGCGCAGCGCGTGATCCGCCTGTGGGTCGACACCATCGAGCGCGATGCGTTGGCCTCCATCGATCCGGCGCCGCTGGTGCAGGCGGCGCAGCGCGTGCGCGAGGGTGCCGCGTACGACGGAGCGGCGCTGCCCGGCGCGGGCGATGGAGAACCGCCCCCAAAATCTGACGGCAGCGCGCCGGTAGTGCCTGACGTCGCGCTGCCG
>Ga0307505_10003065_pt1 | contig 10835 bp, 12 predicted proteins | sample 23_S_MG_FD_202183 | JGI IMG/M metagenome (GOLD analysis project Ga0307505, IMG submission 202183) | Soil microbial communities from Populus trichocarpa stands in riparian zone in the Pacific Northwest, United States - 23_S | ecosystem: Environmental > Terrestrial > Soil > Riparian zone > Trees... | reverse complement strand
TGCCGTCGAGGCCGCGAGTGCCAGGAAGCTTGACGATCTCGGAATCGACCAGTCGCTTTGAAATGACGAGGCCATGGTCCTTTGCAAAGGCCAGCAGCGCCCGGTTCTGGATCAGCCCGTCGAGCACCTGAGGGAAATCGCCGGCCAAGGTCGAGTAATCGGCCGCCGGATTCTGTTGCCGCACCTCTGTCAGCCGGCGCTCCAGCGCCGCGCTCAGCTCGCGCTCGGTGACCGTCTCGTTGCCCACCTTGGCCAGCGTGCCCTGCGCGCCGATGCCGCCGCCGATGTAGCTTTGCACGTCGGCCAGCGCGAATGAGGCCATGATCGCCACTACGAACAAGGCCATGACGGCCGTCCCGATGGTGGATTTCGTCATGCGGCGGAAAAAGGACATTGGGGGATCTCGCACTTTGCAATGATTGGCCGCCGCTTTAGGGGCGGAGCACAGGCGATGGAAGAGGGGCTTATGACTCGGCGCAAGCTGGTTGCTGGGAACTGGAAGATGCACGGCACGAGCGCCGACCTCGGCGATGTGACCGCCATTGCGCGGGCTGCCGAAATAGCCGGTTGCGATGTCGCCCTGTGCCTTCCCGCCACCCTCATCGAGCGTGCCGCCCGCATGGTTCCCGGCTTCACCCTCGGCGGCCAGGACAGCCACGCGGCCGAGAAGGGCGCCCATACCGGGGACATCAGCGTTGCGATGCTCAAGGATGCCGGCGCTTCCCTGACCATCGTCGGGCACAGCGAACGGCGCGATGCGCATGGCGAGAGCGATGCAGACGTTCGCGCCAAGGCTGAAACGGCGCTCCGCCAGGGCCTTGGCGTCATCCTGTGCATCGGCGAGAGCCTGGAGGTCCGCAACGCCGGCCAGGCCGTGGCCACCGTCTCCGAGCAGCTCGACGCCAGCCTGCCACAGGTCAACGACACGTCTGCATTGGCCGTCGCCTATGAACCGATCTGGGCAATCGGCACCGGCCTCGTTCCGTCCACCCCTGAAATCGCCGAAATGCATTCGGCCCTGCGCGAGCGGCTGGTTGCGGTTTATGGCGATACCGGATCTGAAGTGCGCATCCTCTACGGCGGTTCGGTCAAGGCCTCCAACGCCGCCGAAATCTTCGCGATTCCCGACGTCGATGGCGCCTTGGTCGGCGGCGCCAGCCTCAAGTCGGCCGATTTCCTGCCCATCGTCGCTGCGGCCGCCGCGCATTGAAAGCTGGCGCGCGCAGCGCTAGATGCGCGCCAACCCGTCCTCTCCCGGAAAGCGCCCGATGTTCACTTTCATCCTGATCGTTCAGACTTTGGTCGCCGCGTCGCTGGTCACGGTCATCCTGATGCAGCGCTCGGAAGGCGGCGGCCTGGGCGTCGGCGGCTCGTCCTCCGGCTTCATGACCGCCCGCGGCGCGGCCGACTTCCTGACGCGCTCCACATCGTTCCTGGGAGGCGCTTTCATCATCCTCTCGATCGTGCTGGCCGCTTATGCCGGTGCCACACGCAAGGCGACGACGGTCGACGCCTCAATTGCCAACCAGGCAGCTCCGGTGACGGCCCCGGTGGCGGCCCCAATCGCCGACCAGACGGCGACACCGGCCAATCAGGCGGCGCCGGCAAACGAGCAGGATCAGGGCGTCCCGCTCGCCCAATAGCCAAAGTTTTTTCGTAGCCGATCAATCTGGCGCTTGCCTAACCGCATCGGCGGCCCCTAAGGCTCGACTCCCATGGCGCGGTATATTTTCGTCACCGGCGGCGTGGTCTCATCGCTCGGCAAAGGCCTGCTCTCGGCGTCCCTCGGGGCGCTTCTGCAGGCGCGCGGCTACAAAGTCCGCATCCGCAAGTTCGATCCCTATCTGAACGTCGATCCCGGGACGATGTCGCCCTATCAGCATGGCGAGGTTTACGTCACCGACGACGGCGCCGAGACCGACCTCGACCTTGGCCATTACGAGCGCTTCACGGGTGTTTCCGGCCGGCAGTCGGACAATGTCACCACCGGCCGCATCTACCGCGACATCATCGCCAAGGAACGGCGCGGCGATTATCTCGGCGCGACGGTCCAGGTTGTCCCGCACGTCACCAACGCCATCAAGGAGTTCGCGCTCGCCGAGACCGACGGACTCGACTTCGTCATCTGCGAGATCGGTGGCACGGTCGGCGACATCGAGAGCCTGCCGTTCGTCGAGGCGCTCCGCCAGCTGAGGAACGACCTTGGTCGCGACAATACGGTCAGCGTCCACACCACGCTCGTGCCCTGGATCAAGGCCGCCGGCGAGCTGAAGACCAAGCCGACCCAGCATAGCGTCCGCGAGATCTCCAGCCTCGGCGTCCAGCCGGACGTGCTGCTCTGCCGCTGCGAAAAGCCGATCCCGGAAAGCGACCGCGAGAAGATCGCCCTGTTCTGCAACGTGCCGAAGTCGGCGGTCATCCAGGCGCTCGACGCGCGCTCGATCTACGACGTGCCGCTGCAATATCATGCCGAGGGGCTCGACGACGAAGTGCTGCGCGCCTTCCGCATCGACGACGCGCCGCGGCCGGATCTTGGCCGCTGGCACGAAATCATGGACCGCCTCGACCATTACGAGAGCGAGGTGAACATCGGCGTCGTCGGCAAATATGTCGGCCTGCCGGACGCCTACAAGAGCCTCAGCGAGGCCTTGGTCCACGGCGGCATCGCCAACCGCGCCAAGGTCAATATCCGCTGGCTGGACGCCGAGCTGTTCGAGCATCCCGACGCCAATCTCGCCGCCGAGCTCGAGCCGCTGCATGGAATCCTCGTTCCGGGCGGCTTTGGCGAGCGGGGCAGCGAGGGCAAGATCGCTTCGGTGCGCTTCGCCCGCGAGAAGGAAATCCCCTTCTTTGGCATCTGCCTCGGCATGCAGATGGCCTGCATTGAGGGCGCGCGGAACGTCGCCGGAATCGCCGGCGCCTCGACCACCGAGTTCGGCGAGACAGCCGAGCCGGTCGTCGGCCTGATCACAGAATGGATGAGCGCGGAGGGTCTGCAAAAACGCGCCGCCGACGGCGACTTGGGCGGCACCATGCGGCTCGGCGCCTATCCAGCGACGCTCGCCGCCAACAGCCATGTCGCCACCGTCTATGGCGCCACCGACATCAGCGAGCGCCACCGCCACCGCTACGAGGTCAACGTCCACTATCGCGATGCACTGGAAAAGGGCGGGCTGATCTTCTCGGGAATGTCGCCTGACGGGACCTTGCCGGAGATCGTCGAGCGGCCCGACCATCCCTGGTTCATCGGCGTCCAGTTCCACCCGGAGTTGAAGAGCCGTCCCTTCGATCCGCACCCATTGTTTGCAGGGTTCATCGGAGCAGCGTTAAAACAGTCCCGCCTGGTCTAAGAGGAACCCGCCATGATCGTCACGACATTGGTCGCCGCTACCGTCGCCGCCGCCGAGCCGGCCGTTCCTCCACAGCCGACCGCTGCCCCAGCCCCGGCCGCCGAAAAGAAAATGGCCTGTTGCGACAAGATGGCGAAGGGCGAGGGCTGCGATTGCTGCAAGGACATGGGCGGCAAGGCGAAGGACGCTCCTGCCGACCATGGCGAGCACAAGCACTAACTTAGTGGCAAGCCTTCAGGTCGCGGCTTAACAGCCAGTAATTGACCGGCCAGGCGGCGAGGAAGCCGGCCGGCACGGCGATCAGCAAAGCCCGGATCGACTGCCAGCTGAAGAAGGACGCGGCAGCCATGCCACCCATCGAATAATCGACCCCGTTCATGACCACTTCCATGACGCCTATCGACACCGCTTCACCGACCCAAATCAGTTTGAACGCGGCCGCCAGTGACAAGCCGCGCTGCTTCATCACCGGCCGAAGGCCGAGCGCGAAGCCACTGACGTAGGCAAGCGTCGTCGCAAGCGCGATTGTCGCCGCCGCCGTCAGCCCCAGTTCGATGCCGATCGCCAAGCCGATGACCTCCCCGATGATGCAGCCGGTGAGGCAATGCAGGGTGGAATGCGCTGCGAGCCGCCACGGGCCGGCACCCGGAGCGCCATGGTGATGGTGGGCATGCTCCGTCTTCGGCTCATGGCAGGTACGAGAGTTTTCCATTGTCGGCACTTTCCCGCTTGAGTTTCGTCAGAAGCGTAAATATACCCCGCCAAGGTATATTGCAAGATACCCATGCGGGGTATATGAGGTCGCCATGCACGATCATGATCCAAAGCTCGTCAGCCGACTAAATCGAATCGAGGGACAGGTGCGCGGAATCACCCGCATGGTGACCGAGGAGCGCTACTGCATCGACATACTGACCCAGCTGCAAGCCGTGCGAGCCGCCCTCGCCAAGGTCGAGAGCGCCATCCTGCAGGACCATCTCGGCAAATGCATCGAAGGCGCCATCACCAGCGGCGATGCCGCCGACCAGCGCGCCAAAGTCAATGAACTCATTCAACTCCTGGAGAGAAGCCGGTGAAATTCGTCTTGAAGTCCGCGGTTGCGGCCGTTGCCCTTGCGACTGGCTCGGCCGCGATCGCGCAACATGATCATCACGCTCAGCCCGCGCCGCCGCAGCAACCCGCTCCGGCGCAGGAAGACCATTCGCAGCATCAGCAGGTGCCCGCTGAGCCGGCGCCGGCCGATCCGCACGCCGGCCATGACATGGGAGCCACGGACGATAGCGCCAGCACGCTCGGTCATGTGGTTCATCAGGCCGGCGCGCTCGGGCCCTATCCAATGGGCCGCGAAGCTTCCGGCACCGCCTGGCAGCCCGATTCGAGCGAACATGGCGGCATTCACCTCGCCAGCGGCGACTGGAGCTTCATGCTCCACGGCAATGTCGACCTGGTGCACAGCTGGCAGGAAGCGCCGCGCGGCGATTCCAAGACCTTCGTCGCCGGCATGCTGATGGGCATGGCGCGGCGGCCGATCGGCAATGGCACGCTGCAGCTGCGGGCCATGGTCAGCCCCGACCCATTGATGGGCAAGAAGGGCTATCCCTTGCTGCTGGCAAGCGGCGAAACGGCCAACGGTCACGATCCCCTGATCGACCGCCAGCACCCGCACGACTTCTTCATGGAGCTGTCGGCCAGCATCTCCCAGACTGTCGCGCCGAAGACCAGCCTGTTCCTCTACGGCGGACTTCCCGGCGAACCGGCATTCGGACCGCCGGCCTTCATGCACCGCCAGTCGATCAGCGCTTCGCCGGAAGCACCGATCAGCCACCACTGGCTCGATTCGACCCACATTACCTTCGGCGTCCTCACGGCCGGCCTGGTCCACGACAATTTCAAGGTGGAAGTCTCGCGCTTCAACGGCCGCGAGCCCGACGAGCACCGCTGGAACATCGAGACCGGCCCGCTCGATTCGACCGCCGTCCGCCTGTCCTGGAACCCGACGAAGGAATTGTCGCTGCAGGGCAGCTGGGCGCATCTCGAGGAGCCAGAGCAGCTCGAGCCAGGCGTCAACCAGCGCCGCTGGTCGGCGAGCGGCACCTACACAAGGCCGATGGCCAATGGCTGGTGGTCGACGACCCTTGCCTGGGGCCGCAAGGGCCTGGAAGGCGAGAATTACGATGCCTTCGCCCTGGAAAGCTCGCTGAAGTGGAAAGACTGGACGCTGTTCGGCCGCGGCGAGATCACGGAGAATAACGAGCTGCTTGGCCATCACGATCACGAGGAAGAAGCGGATCACCACGGCGAGGCGTTCCGCGTCGGCAAGGTCAGTCTCGGCTTAATCAGGGACTTCGCCATTGCCAAGAACCTCAAGCTCGGCCTCGGTGGGCTCTATGCCTTCAATTTCGTGCCCGCCGAGCTTGAGGACGTCTATGGCGGCGACCCGCAGGGCGCGATGGCATTTGTCCGTTTGAAGGTGGAATGATTCGCCCCTAAGTCACCGGCCATGACCAACATCGTCTCCACCCGATTGCTGATTCTCGGCTCCGGCCCGGCCGGCATGACCGCCGCCATATACGCGGCGCGCGCCGGCCTGGCGCCGGTCGTCGTTCAGGGCATTCAGCCCGGCGGCCAACTGACCACCACCACCGACGTCGAGAATTATCCCGGCTTCCGCAGCGTCATCCAGGGCCCCTGGCTGATGGAGGAGATGCAGGCCCAGGCCGAGCATGTCGGCACCAAGATGGTCTGGGACCATATTTCCAGCGTCGATTTGTCGCGGCGGCCGTTCGTCCTCAAGGGCGACAACGGCACCCAATATCATGCCGACACATTGGTCATCGCCACCGGCGCCCAGGCGAAGTGGCTGAACCTGCCCAGCGAGGAGCATATGAAGGGCAGGGGGGCATCGGCTTGCGCGACCTGCGATGGATTCTTCTACCGCGGCAAGAAGGTGGCGGTGATCGGCGGCGGCAACACCGCCGTCGAGGAAGCCATCTACATGACCAACCACAGCCAGGACGTCACCCTGATCCACCGCCGCGATAGCTTGCGCGCGGAGAAGATCCTGCAGGACCGATTGTTCGCCAACCCGCACATCAAGCTCGTCTGGAACGCCGAGGTCGTCGAGTTCCTCTCCGGTGGCATGCCCGAGGCCCTGACCGGCCTGCAGCTCAAGGACACCCAAACCGGCGCGCTCAGCACGATCGACGTCGAGGGCGCCTTCGTCGCCATCGGCCATTCGCCGGCGACCGAGCTGTTCAAGGACCAACTGGAGCTCGACGGCGACGGCTATATCCAGGTCGAGACCGGCACGACCCGCACCAACATCCCCGGCGTCTTTGCCTGCGGCGACGTCATGGACAAGATCTACCGCCAGGCCGTCACTGCTGCCGGCACCGGCTGCATGGCCGCGCTCGACGCCGAGAAATTCCTTGCTACGCTGGAATATGAGGCGCTTGCGGCGGAGTAGCTAAGCCGTTTTCCGCCGCACGAAGGCCAGCAGCCGCCCATAGGTCATAAAGTCCTCGGCCTCGACATCATCGTCCTCGATGAGGATGTCGAGCCGCTCCTCCAGCCCGGTCAGCAAGGTGGCGACAGCCATCGAGTCGAACTCGGGCAGCGCACCGAACAATTGCGTGGATTCGTCGAACCGGGCGACGCGGCTTTGCGGCAGGCCCAGCACATCGCACAGCAGGCCGCGCAACGCCGCCTCCGCCGCGTCACCAGTTTCCGTCGTCTTGGGCGCGGGCTGCTGCATCGCCGCGCCCCTAGTGGAGCGTGGCATGCGGGGCAAGCGTCCTACTTGTGACCGCCGTGGCCGGCGTTCTGCTTGCTCGCCGTCCGGCTGCCGCTTGGCGGGTTGGCGCCGGCCTTCTTGTTGCCGCCGATATCGTCCTTGCCGGTCTTGTCGAAGTCGCCTTTTTTCTTGTGGTCGGTCATGTCCGTGGTTCTCCTTCGGCGCCAGAACGCATGAGGCGATTGGCCCGTTCAACCATTCGCCGCTAACGGGAGCGGGATGAGCGCGCCCGACCCGACGCCGTTTCCGCTGGACCATCTGGCCTTGCGCGGCCGGCCCGATGCGCCGGCCTTGTTCGCGGATGGCCAAAGCCTGTCGTTCGCCGAGCTCGACACTCTGGCCGGGCGCATCGCCTCCGCCTTGCTTGCCAGCGGCCTGGCCCCCGGTGACCGGGTCGCCAGCTGGATGGGCAAGTCCAGGCTCGCCTGCCTGCTCCCCCTCGCCGCGGCGCGGGCGGGGCTGGTCCACGTCCCGATCAACCCGGTCCTCCGCCGCGCCCAGGCCGCGCACATCCTTGCCGACAGTGGCGCCCGGCTGCTGGTCGCCAATCAGGCTCGGCTGGAATCGCTTGCCGCCGCGGATCGCGGTGAAGCCCGGCTAATCCCGCTCGAGGAATGGCGGGACGGGGGAGACCCCCTGCCGGCTTCGTCGCACAACCCGACGATGCTCGCCGCGCTGTTCTACACCTCCGGCTCCACTGGGCGCCCGAAGGGCGTCATGCTGACCCATGCCAATCTTTGGCTCGGTGCTATTAGCGTCGCGCATTACCTCGGCCTTGGCCCCAGCGACCGCACGCTCTGCGTCCTGCCGCTGGCCTTCGACTATGGCCAGAGCCAGCTGCTCTCGACCTGGGCAGCGGGCGGCTCGGCGATCGCCTTCGACTATCTCCTGCCGCGCGATGTCGTCCGCGCCGTCCGGCGTCATGACGTCACCGTGCTCGCGGGCGTGCCCCCGCTTTGGCACCAGCTCGCCGATGCCGACTGGTCGGGCGGGGAGGGGGCGAGCCTCAGCACCCTGACCAACAGCGGCGGCCATTTGCCGCTGCCCCTGGTCCGCCGCCTGCGCAGACTGTTCCCGCAGGTCCGGCTGCACCTCATGTACGGCCTCACCGAAGCCTTCCGCTCGACCAGCCTCGATCCCGCCTTGGTCGACGAGGCGCCCGACAGCGTCGGCACTGCCATCCCCTTCGCCGAAGTCATCATCGTTCGCCCCGATGGCAGCGAGGCCGCGCCGGGCGAGGAGGGCGAGCTGGTCCATGCCGGCCCGCTCGTCGCTTTGGGCTATTGGAACGACCCCGAGCGCACCGCTGAACGCTTCCGTAATGGCAAGGTCTGGTCCGGCGACCGGGCCGTGAAGGGCAAGGACGGCCTCATCCGCTTCCGCGGCCGGGCCGATACGATGATCAAGACCAGCGGTAACCGCGTCAGCCCGACCGAAATCGAGGAAGCGGCGCTTGCCTCAGGCGCCGTCGCCCAGTCGGTTGCCTTCGGCATTCCCGACGAGACGCTCGGCCAGGCCATCCTGCTCGTCGCCGAGCCCAGTGGCGTCGATGCCGAGGAGCGGCTGCGCGCCTTCTTCGCCGCTGAGTTGCCGGCGTTCATGCGCCCGGCCCGCATCGTCTGGCGCGACCGCCTGCCTGTCGGGCCCAATGGCAAGCTCGACCGCGCCGCGATACAGGCCGGGGTGAAGGAGGAATCGCGATGAAGGGGATTGGGCCGATCCCGCCGGGCTTCGAGGCCGGAGCCGACGGTCGGCTGATGATTGGCGGCCAGGATTGCGAAGCGCTGGTCGAGCAGGCGGGCGGCTCCCCCTTGTTCGTCTATGACCGCACCCGCATCGGCGGCAAACTTGCCCGCTTCCGGGCCGCGATGCCCGCCGGACTAGCGCTACATTATGCCGTAAAGGCAAACCCTTACCCGCCATTGCTGCGATGGATTTGCAAATATGTTGACGGGTTCGATGCCGCCTCGCTCGGCGAGCTGGAGAGGCTCGAGGAGACCGGGGCCGATGCCGTCGCCATCAGTCTTGCCGGACCCGGCAAGTCCGACGCCGAGCTGCGCCGGGCGATCGCGGACGGCGTCGCCATCCACCTCGAAAGCGAAGGCGAGGCCGCCCGCGCCCTGACCATCGCCGGCGAGCTAGGCCAGCGCCCGCGGCTGTCGGTCCGCGTCAATCCGCCCTTTGCCTTGAAAGGCGCCGGAATGAAGATGGGCGGCTTCGCCTCGCCCTTCGGCATCGACCATGACCGCGTGGCCGAAGTCGTCCGCGGCCTCATCGAAGCCGACGCCGACTGGCGCGGCCTGCACCTGTACGCCGGCTCGCAATGCCTCGACTGGACGGCGCTCGCCGAGACGTTCCGGCAGGCGATCGCCCTCGCGGCGGAAATTGCCGAATCCGCCGGCGCCGCGCCGCCGGAGGTCAACCTGGGCGGCGGCCTCGGCATCCCCTATTTCGACGGCGACCGCGAAGTCGACATCGAGGCGCTCGGGGCTGCGCTCAGCGAACAGCTGGCCGGCGTGCCGCCCGTCTTGGCGACGACCAAATTCATCATCGAGCTGGGCCGCTGGCTGGTCGGGGAGGCCGGGGTCTATCTGACCCGCATCGTCAGCCGCACGGAAAGCCGCGGCAAGACCTTCCTCGTCACCGATGGCGGCCTTCACCACATGCTGGCGGCAAGCGGCAATTTCGGGCAGCTGCTGCGCCGCAATTACCCGGTCGCCATCGCCTCGCGCTACGCCGCGCCGGTGGAGGAGGAAGCGAGCATCGTCGGTTGCCTTTGCACCCCGCTCGACATCCTCGCCGACGAGGTCGCCATCCCCGCCGCCGAAGTCGGCGATCTTGTCGCGGTCTTCTGCGCCGGCGCCTATGGCCTCAGCGCCAGCCCGCAAGCCTTCCTCAGCCAGTCGGCGGCGCGGGAGATACTCGTCTAGGGGTAGAGCGCCTCGGCGAAAAAGAGTCCTTCGGGCGGGGCATTGAGGCCGAGCGCCGCGCGGTCCTTCGCCTCCAGCGCCTCGCGCACGTCCTCCGGCTGCCAGCGGCCGAGCCCGACCAGCGCCAGGCAGCCCGTCATCGACCGCACCTGGTGGTGGAGGAAGCTGCGCGCTTCGGCGCGGATGTGGATTTCGTCTTCCTCACGCTCGACGGTCAAAGCGTCCAAGGTCTTCACTGGGCTGTCCGACTGGCAATGGGCGGATCGGAAGGTGGTGAAATCATGCCGCCCGACCAGGTAAGACGCCGCCTCGCGCATGGCGGCCAGGTTGAGCGGCGGCCCGATCCGCCAGGCGCGGTGCGCGTCGAGCGTCAGCGGCGCCCGCCGGTTGGCGATCCGGTACAGATAGCGCCGCCCGTTGCAGGAAAATCGCGCATGCCAGTCGTCGGCCACGGGCTCGGCGCGCAGCACCGCTACGGGATCGGGCCGCAGCAAGGCGTTCAGCCCCTCGCGCAGCCGGTGCGGGGTCACATCCTTGGCGATGTCGACATGGGCCGCCATCGCCAGCGCATGGACACCGGCGTCGGTACGGCCGGCGGCATGCGCCGTCACTTCCTCGCCGGTCATCGCCTTCGCCGCGCGCTCGACCGCCGCCTGCACCGAGGGCCCATGGTCCTGGCGCTGCCAGCCCATGAACGGCGTCCCGTCCCATTCGAGGATAAGTTTCCAGCGGGTCACGCCAGGATCGTCCCGGCGGGGATCG
>Ga0307505_10003064_pt1 | contig 10836 bp, 10 predicted proteins | sample 23_S_MG_FD_202183 | JGI IMG/M metagenome (GOLD analysis project Ga0307505, IMG submission 202183) | Soil microbial communities from Populus trichocarpa stands in riparian zone in the Pacific Northwest, United States - 23_S | ecosystem: Environmental > Terrestrial > Soil > Riparian zone > Trees... | reverse complement strand
CTGTTGTGGACCGGACTCTTCCTGGTCCTGGGCGCCACGAATCTGGTGCTCGCTGCGATCGCGACGCCCGGCGGGCTGCTGGAAAGCGCCGGCATTCGCGCGCCGGCGCTGGTGCGACTCGAAACCTGGTCGCTGTTTGCCAATGTCCTCAACTACCTGATTGTCGCGGTGGCGTTCCTGGCCGAGTTTGCTTACCGCCGCCGCCGTTTTCCCGGACGCCCATACCGGAGCCTGCTCGACTTTTTTCGCCGCGCCGCCGCCGTCGCACCGGCGCTCGCGGCGACGTTCGGCAAGACCGTGCCGCGGACTGCCGGACCAGTCGTCGAAGCCGGTTTTACGGTCCCCGCGGAGCACCCGTCGTTCGCGGGGCATTTTCCCGGGCGCCCCGTGTTTCCGGCCGTGGCACTGCTCGACATCGTCATCGAAGCGGCGGGCGCGAAGCTCGGCGCGCCGATCGCCGTCGCGGGCCTGCCGCGCGCGAAGTTCCTGACGCCGCTCATGCCCGGAGATTCCGGAATCATCCGGCTGAAACTGCACACGGACCGGATCGAGTTCGAAGTCTGCCGCGGCGTCGAGCGCGTGGCCGAAGGCGTCCTGCAACTGCGCGAGGCCGGGCCTCCCCGTGACCGATAAATGGACAGACCGGCCCGAGGGCGGCGCGCCGGTTGCACTGCGCCTCCTGTGCGGCTTTGCACTGGCGTTTGGCCGCGCGCCGGCGCGGGCCGTGCTGTACCCGATCGCGCTGTATTTCCTGTTGCGCCGCGGCCCGGAACGCCGGGCCTCGCGGGCATTCCTGTCCCGGGCGATGGGGCGGCCGGCATCGCTTGCAGATGTTTACCGCCACATCCTGTGTTTCTCGCAAGTGACCCTGGATCGCCTGTTCCTGCTGCGCGAAGGCACGCGCCGTTTCGCCATCGAATGCTCCGGCCTCGACGAGGTCGAACGCCTGCTTGCGCTGCGGCGCGGCATCCTCCTGTTCGGAGCTCATTTCGGCAGCTATGAGGCGACGCGCGCGCTCGGCATCAGCCGGCCGCAGGTCGGGTTCCGTACGGTCATCGACATCGCCCAGAATCCGGCGATGTCGCGTCTGCTCAATGCACTGAATCCGGCGCTCGCCGCGACCGTGATCAACGCGCGCGAGGCCGGTCCGGGCGTCGCGCTGGCGATCCGGGATGCGCTCGACGAAGGCGCGATCGTCGCGTTGCTCGCGGACCGCCTGCGGCCCGGCGGCAAGGCGAATCCGACGCCGTTTCTCGGGGGCATTGCGCGGTTTCCGACCGCGCCCTGGGAGATCGCCGCGGCGCTCGGCGCGCCGGTCATGCTGTGTTTCGGCGTGTATCTGGGTGCGAACCGATATCATCTGCAATTCCACACGATCGCGGAGCGGATCGTCCGCGAGCGCGACGGCGGACGTCCGGTGGCCGACTGGATCCGCGACTTCGCCGGGCGGCTCGAGGCGAGCGTGCGCGACAGGCCTTTCAACTGGTTCAACTTCTATGACTTCTGGCCTGATTGAGGCGTGTTTCGGCGGCTTGCTCGTACTGGCGTCCGCCGCCGCCGCAGACGCCGCGAACCTCGATTCGCTGCTGCGCTCGCTGGCGCGCGAGCCGCCGCAAGTCATCGCTTTCGTCGAGACGCGCCGCTCTCCGTTGCTCACGCAGGACGTGGTCGTGTCCGGCGTACTCGAATATCGGGGGACAGCCAGACTGTCGCGCGTCGTGACGGAACCGTACGGCGAGCGGATCGACATCGACGGCAGCGATGTGCGGATCCAGCGCGACGGCCGGCCCGAACGCCGCTTTTCGCTCCGGCGCAGTGCCGAGCTCGGCAACCTGCTGCCGGCGTTCTCGGCGTTGCTGACGGGCGACCGGGCGGCGCTGGACGCGGGCTTCGAAACATCCGTCGAATTCCTTCCGGACGGATGGCAACTCGATCTCGTGCCCCGGCAGACCGGCGGGCAAGAGCGCATCGAGATGATTCGCGTGCGGGGCGAGGGCGATGCGCCCGCCTGCATTGCCGTCCTGGCGCAGAACGGAACCGCGTCGGCCGTGATCCGCCTCGGCGCCGCCGCCAGGGATGCCGGCCGCACGCCGGCGCTCGACTGCACCGGCCCGCACCGTGAAGAATGACGGCGGGGCGCTGGCCTGGTTTGGCTTGTGGCTCGGCCTGCTGGCCGCACTGCTGGTGGGGGTGCTGCACACGCTTCGGCTGAGCACCGATCTTCGCCTGTTTCTGCCGCAGCCGGATTCACCTGCACGGGCGTTGGTGCTGGAGGGTATCGGCGAAGGACCCGCCGCACGACTTCTGATGATCGCGCTCGAGGGCGGCGAATCCGTGGAGCTCGCGCGGCTTTCGCACGTGCTCGTCGCCGCGCTGCGCGCAGATCCGGAATTCCAGCTCATCGCGAATGGCGCGGGCGATATCCCTTCATGGCTCGTCGAGTACCGGTACCTGCTCACGTCCGGCTTCGACGACCGCCCGCTCGACGCGGCAGGCCTGCGCGCGGCACTCGAGGAACGCCTGCAGGACCTCGCTTCGCCGGCCGCGCCGGCGCTCGAATCGCTCGTGCCCTCGGATCCCACGCTCGAGATCGTGTCGATCGCGTCCCGCTGGGCGCCGCGCCGGTCGCCGCGCACCATCGACGGCGCGTGGTTCGACGATGCCGGCCGGCGGGCGCTACTGGTTGCAGAGACGCGGGCCGCGGGCTTCGATCCGGACGGCCAGCAACGGGCGCTGGATGCGCTCGAATCGGCTTTCCGGCAGGCGAACGCCGACACCCGGATTCGCATGACGATCTCGGGCCCCGGGCGATTCTCGGCCCTGATGAAGGAACGCACCCAGCGCGAGGCCGCCTGGCTCGGGACTGCCGCGACGGCCGGGCTCGTGGTCATGCTGATCGTCGCCTATCGGCGCTGGCCGGTGCCCCTGCTCGCGCCGCTCCCGCTGGCCAGTGCCGCCCTTTCCGGCCTCGCCGCGGTCGGCGCCGTGTATGGGGACGTTCATGGCATCACGCTCGCGTTCGGATTCACGCTCATCGGCGTCGCGCAGGACTATCCGATCCATTTCTTCAGCCATCAGCGCGCGGGACTGGCGCCGATCGCGAACGCACGAAGCCTCTGGCCGACGCTGGCGACCGGCGTCGCGGCGACCGGCATCGCCTATGCCGTATTTCTCGCATCGGGCGTCACGGGCCTCGCGCAGATCGGCCTCTTCTCGATCACCGGCCTTGTCGTCGCAGGCCTGACGACGCGCTATCTGCTGCCCCGCACGATCGGCGACGAATTCCCGGATCCCGCGCGTTCGCCGGCGCTCGCACGCCTCGGAAGAGTCCTGTCGCTGCCGCGTCTGCCGCCCGTTGCGTACGCCGCGATCATGGGCGTCTGCCTCACGGCCGTGCTGGTCGCGCCGGGTGCTGCGTGGCAGGACGATCTCGGCGCCCTGACGCCCGTGCCGCAGGAGCTGCTGGCCGAGGATGCGAAGCTGCGCGCGGAAGTCGGCGCGCCGGACCCGCGATTTCTCGCGGTGGTCGCGGCAAAGGACGCAGAGTCCGCACTGCAGAGGCTCGAAGCGCTGGATTCGAGCCTGCAGGAACTGGTCAATACGGGCGCCATCGCCAGTTTCGATCATGCGGCCCGGTACGTGCCCTCGGGCCGGCGCCAACGGATGCGGCAGGCGCGCCTGCCCGCGCCCGCGATCCTGGAAATGGCGGTGACCCGGGCGGCGAAGGGAATGCCATTTCGCGACGGTCTATTCGCGCCTTTCGTGGCGGACGTGAATCGCGCGCGCGGGCTGGAACCATTGACGCCAGCCGCGCTGCGCGCCACGGCGCAGGGCACGCTGCTCGAGGGCTTGTTGCATCAGCGCGATGGAAACATGCAGGCGGTCATCGCATTTTCCGCGGTCGCTGATCCCCGCAGCCTCGATCAGTGGGCCGCGGGCGCCGGGCCGGAGACGATCCTGATCGACCTGAAGCGCGAGGTTTCGGCGCTCGCGGCGGCACAACGGGGGCGCATCCTGCGCTGCCTGGCGGTCGCGGCTGTTCTTCTCGTCGTGGTCGTGGGAATCGCGCTTCGCAGCGCGCGTCGCGTCATGCGCGTGGTGGCGCCGATGGCGCTGACCACGGTCGCGATCCTGGCCTTGCTGCGCGTCTTCGGCGTGCCGCTCGACCTGTTCCACCTGATATCGCTGGTACTGGCGGCCGGGCTCGGGATCGACTACGCACTGTACTTTGAGCGGAGCGGCGATGATCGCGACGAACGCCTGCGCACGCTTCACGCCATACTCGTGTGTTCCCTGTCGACACTGATGGTATTCGCGCTGCTGTCGTTCTCCTCGATCCCGGTCTTGCGCTCGATCGGCATCACCGTGGCGCTCGGCGTGGTGCTGAATTTCCTGCTGGCGATCGTCCTGTCGCGCAGGCCCGCGGAGCGCGCGTGAACGGCCGTGTCGACATCGGCGAGCTGGTTCCACATGCGGGCACGATGTGTCTGCTCGAAGAACTGGTGGACTGGGACGCGGGGGGCGCGACGGTGATCACGCGGAGTCACCAGGCGCCCGGCAATCCATTGCGCCGCGGCGGCAGGCTGTCGGCGATCTGCCTCTGCGAATACGGCGCGCAAGCGATGGCCGTGCACGGCGCGCTGATTGCCCGGGCGTCAGGAAAGGCGCTGGCGCCGGGTCTGCTGGTTTCGCTGCGCGACGTGCAGCTCTTCGCTGCGAACGTCGACACATTGCCGGGGGAGCTGCGCGTGCAGGTCCAGCGCCTCGACGCTGGCGCCGGCGGCCTTCAGTATCGCTTTCGCGTGAGCCACGATGACGAGGTGGTCGCGCTCGGCCGCGTCGCGGTCATTGAATCACGAGCTGCAGCGCGAGCCGTGGGCCCGCCGCCAGCGTGACGGGACCCGGGCGCCCGGCGAGCGCCTCGAAGAACGGCAGGCAGGCCGCGATCGCATTGCCGGCGACCAGGGGGACATTCTGCGGCAGCGCCTCCGTGATGCGCGCCGGGTCGCGGCTTTCCGCCGACCAGCGGACTTCCGCGACCGTGCCGAGGCCACGCTCCGGCGACAGCACGAGTCCGACGCCGAGCAGACCGCTGCTCGAGACGAGCGTCGACAACGGGCCGCTGGCCGCGGTGTCGTAGGCGACGAAGAGCGCCGGGCGGCGTTGCGATGCGACCTGAACCAGCGCTTCCAGCAGGCCCGCCGCGAACGAGTGCTCCGCCGCGCTGACGGTCGTGTACGGCGCGTGGCAGCCGGTCGCGATGCACCAGTAGCCGGCCGCCGCATTGTGGACCGAGTTGTGAAAGCGGGTCGGCGACGTGTGCAGCGGCGAATCGAGAAGAATCGCGCAGAGATAATCCGTGATGGCGAGATCGCCGTGCGTGGTAGCGAAGACGCTCGCGAGCTCGCCGGGCGCCAGCGCCGCGGCCGCACAGGCGCGCGAGGCGACCTCGATCGCGAGCGCGACGGTATCCGGCGCACGCCGACGCTCGGCGGCCGGCAGCAGTGCTGGCGCCGGACGGTGCGCCTCACCCGGCGGCGCCGCAATCGCGCCGGCGAGCACCGCCGATGCGACATCCCAGCCGGGAAGCCGCGGTGACCAGAACGCGACGCCGTCGACGAAGACGCAGGTGCTGGCGGCGTTCACGGCCGCCGCTCGGAACCGAATGCGAGAACGCAATTGCTGCCGCCGAAACCGAACGAGCTGGAGAGCACGAAAGGACGCGGCAACGGCGCCGGATCCAGGCGGATCTGCGGCCCGCACGCGGCATCGAGGGACGTCGTATTCAACATCCCGGGCGTGCGGCCGCTCCGCAGGGCCTCGAGACTGATCGCCGCTTCGAGAAAGCCGGCCGCACCGAGCGCGTGCCCGGTCCAGCCCTTCGTCGAGCCGGCATGCAGCGATGCCGGAAAGATTTCGCTGACGGCGGCGGCCTCGACCTCGTCGTTGCGCGTGCTCGCCGTGCCGTGCAGGTTGATGTAGCCGATGTCGATTGCCTCGAGGCCGGAACTTGCGAGCGCATCGCGAAGCGCGAGTCTCGCGCCGAGGCCCTCCGGATGCGGCGACGACATGTGGTGCGCGTCGCTCGATTCACCGTAGCCGAGCATCCAGGGACCGCGGCCGTCCCGCTCGAGCAGCGCGAAGCCGCCCGCTTCACCGATGCTGATTCCGTTCCGTGCGACGTCGAAGGGACGGCAAGGCTCCGGCGATACGAGCTCGAGCGAGTTGAAGCCGAACAGAACGCTGCCGCAAAGCGTATCGACGCCACCCACGATCGCGGCATCGGCGCAGCCGGCGCGGATGTACCGCTCGGCCTGCGCGAAGACCTTGGCGCTCGACGAGCAGGCGGTCGCGACGGTCGTGCACACGCCATCGAGTTGCAGCGCGTCCTGGACGAAGCGGCCGAGCGAATGGGCCACGTGCAGGACCGGCTCCCTCAGCGATGGCGGAACAGCCCCGGTCGCGGCGATCGCGCGGTATGCCTCCTCGGTTGCGCCGATACTCGCCGTCGACGTGCCGACGAGAACCGCGATGCGTCCGCTGCCATGACGCGCGCGGGCCGCGGCGACGGCGTCGAGGAAGCCATCCTGCCGAAGGGCCATCCAGGCCAGGCGATTGTTCCGGCAGTCGAGCCGCGCCAGGGAATCCGGGACCGAGGCGGATTCGAGTTCTGCGATGCGCCCGATCCAGGTTTCGAGCGGCGTCGCCGTAAAGTCATTGCGGCGCAAGCCGCCACGGCGTTCCCGGAGGGCCGCGGCATGCGCGGCAACGCCGGCGCCGAGTGCCGAGGTCACCGTGACGGCACTGACGGCGAGCGGAAGCGCCCGCATCAGCGTTCCCGTCGACTCTCGATGAAGGCCGACAGCGCCCGAAGCGAAGCGAAGATGCGGTGGTTCTCGGCGTCGTCCGCGCGCAACTGGACGCCATGGCGTTTCGAGACCTCGAGCGCGAGTTCCAGGGCGTCGATCGAGTCGAGACCGATCCCTTCGTTGAACAGCGGCGCTTCGGGGTCGATATCCCCCGGGTCCAAGTCATCGAGGTTGACCGCCGCGACGATCAATTCGGCGAGCGCCCGTTCGGCGGGAGTCTGCGGTGAAGGCATCTTCCCGCGGGATCATATCCTGCCGCAAACCGATCCGGCTACAATCCGCGCGTGATCGAATGCGACGTGCTCGTAGTCGGTGGAGGGCCCGCAGGCAGCACGACCGCGGCATTCCTGGCACGCCGCGGCCGCTCGGTATTGATGTTCGAGCGCGATCATCACCCGCGGTTCCACATCGGCGAATCGCTGCTGCCGGCGAACATGCCGATCATCGAGCGGCTCGGCGTGCTCGACGCAGTGCGTGAAATCGGCATCCTGAAGCTCGGCGCCGACTTTCCGACGATGGACGGCGGCGGCTACAACGTGTTCCGCTTCAGCCGCGCTCTCGGCAAGACGCCCCCGTACGCGTTCCAGGTGAAGCGCGAGGAGTTCGACCAGCTGCTGTTTCGGCACGCCGCGTCGCTGGGCGCGGATGCGCGCCAGGGCGTGCGGGTCCGCAACGTCGAATTCTCACCGGACGGCGTCACGGCGCAGGCGGATTCGGAATCGGGCGAGCGGCTCGCCGTCCGGGCGCGCTATCTCGTGGATGCGACCGGCCGCGACGCGTTCCTGGGCGGCGCACTGAAGCTGAAACGCAAGCATCCCCGCCACCGCAGCGCCGCGTTGTTCGCGCACTTCCGCGGCGTCGAACGCCGTTCCGGCGAAGATGCGGGCAACATCAGCATTTACGCGCATGAGCACGGCTGGGCGTGGATGATTCCGCTTCGCCAGGACATCGTGAGCGTCGGCATCGTCGCCGACCCATGGCTCTTCAAGAGTCGCAGCGAGCCACCCGGCGATTTTCTGCGGCGCGTGCTTGACGGCGTGCCGGGCGCGAGCGAGCGGATGGCACGGTCCGAAATCGTCGGCAACCTGCACGCAACGGGCAACTATTCCTATGTGTGCAGCCGGCTGACCGGGCCGCGCTGGATCATGGCGGGCGATTCGGGCGCATTCGTGGATCCGATCTTCTCGACGGGTGTGTATCTTGCGATGCGCGCCGCGGAGCGCGTCGCCGAACTGGTCGATCGTGTTCTCGACGATCCGGGCCTCGAGCGGCGCCTGCAACGCGACTACGAACGCGAGGTGTGGGCCGGGCTGCGCTCACTGTCCTGGTTCATCGAGCGGTTCAATGCGCCCGCGACACGCATGCTGTTCGCCAGTCCCCGCAACGCCTTTGGCATGGAGCAGGCCGTGATCTCGATGCTCGCAGGCGACGTTTTCGGCACGCCGGAAATCGGACGGCGGCTCACGGCATACAAGTTCCTCTATTACCTGTCGTCGTTCCGTCGTCTGCGCGCGACGCTCGCTTACGGCCGCAATCGCCGCCGACGCAAAGAGGTGGAGTTTAGCGGCGGGACGACGCGGCAAGACCCGGCCTGACATGGACGCCGCGGCGAGCCGGGTCACGGGTCCGCGGATCGAACTCATGCGCCGTCCGCCGGAGCGGCTGCCGGACGACGTGCTCGCGGCTTTCACCTACGGGCCACGGACCGGCGTGGCCGACGACCCGCGCGTCCTGCATACGGGTCTTGCGGCGGCCGACGGCTTGCCTGCGATGGAGATGTGGCGGGCGCCCGGCATGGCGACGCCGGGGATCGACGGCGCGATCCGCTTCCGCGCGCATCCGGAGTTCCTGTTCGGCATCCTCGATCTCGACGAACGACCGTTTTCCGGCATCGCGGATGCGGCCGAATCCGCCTATCGGCGGGTCCGCGAATTCCAGAGCCGGCAATCTCAGCCACACCTCCTGCGCGTCTGGAATTTCCTGGATGCGATCAACGGGGGCGACGGCGATCTCGAACGCTATCGGCAGTTCTGCATTGGACGCGCGCAGGGGCTCGGCGATCTGCCTTCGGACAAACTGCCGGCGGCGACCGCCGTGGGGCGTACGCGCCCGGCCGGGCGCATGCAGGTCTGCTGGCTGGCTGGTCGTCAACCCGGCCGCCCGATCGAGAACCCGCGGCAGCTGCGTGCATACCGGTATCCGCGCGAGTACGGGCCGAGCCCTCCCTCGTTCGCCCGTGCCATTTGCCTCGAGACCGGCGAACTGATGGGTTCCGGCACGTCGAGCATCGTCGGGCACGAGTCGCGGCACGACGGCGACCTGGTGGCGCAGGTCGATGAAACGCTGGAGAACCTGCGGGAGCTTCATCGTGCGGGCGGCGGAGCCGGAGTGCCCGCCGGCATCAAGGTCTATCTGCGGGAACCGGCCGCGAAGCGGGGCATCGCGGATACGGTCTGCGCCGGGCTGGGCGGCCGCGAGCCGCCCCTGTTGATCGAGGCCGACATCTGCCGGCGCGAGCTCCTGGTGGAGATCGAATGCCTGTGGATATAGCCGGCCCAAATTCGACCGCGCTATCATCTCCGGCCCCTCCCTTCGAGGATGTGCCATGAAATCGCGGAACCTGCTGCTGACACTGATCGCCGGCATCGTCGTTCTCGGCATCTTCGCCGCTCCGGAAACGGGCGCGCGCGACACCAGGAACCTGTGGCCGATTGCCGACGCCATGAACACGGCGGAAGCCAAGGCCCAGCTCGACCAGGGCGTCCAGTTATTTTTCGGCGACAGCGCGCATCCGGCAGTCGAGAAGAGCCTCGGCGTCTTTCAAAGCAACAAGAAGACACGCGGCGTCGGACGGACCGACAAGGAGGCCTGCGAATGGACGTTCCTGTCCGCCATGCTTTCCTTCCAGGCACGCGCGAAAGAGCTCGGCGGCGATGCGGTGATCAAGATCGAAAGTTACTACCGCAAGGCGCCCGTCCCGAGCGCCACCGAGTATGAATGCGGCAGCGGCGCGCTGATGTCGGGCGTCACCTTCCGCGGCGAGATCGTGAAGCTGAAGTAGCGAGCACCTCGAGCAGGCGCTCCCGCGGGAGTTTGCCGACCTCGTTACGAGGAAGACCGGGCACGATGACAATGGGGCGCGGCACGAAGGCCGCGTCCACCATTTCCCGCATCGCGCGCGCGAGTTCCCGCGGCGTTCTTCCCGGGGCTACCACGAGCGCGGCGCAGCGGCCGGCGATGCCGCCTTCCGCAACCGGCGGCTGGAACACGACGGCGTCCTCGACGCCGTCGAGCGATTGCATGCGCCGGGTCAGGTCCGCGAGCGAGGCGCGCTTGCCAGCCACTTCAATAATGTCGGTGCCGCGACCGACGACCGTGAAGGTACCGTCGCCGCGCACGTCGACGATGTCATGGAGGCACTGGTCCTGCGCCAGCCACGGAGCGCGGACCGTCGTGCCGTCATCGCGCGCGACGATTCCGACGCCCGCGTAGGGCCGCCATCCGTCGTCCTGCGCGGTCCTGCGCGTCGCGATGACGCAGGTTTCGGTCGAGCCGAAGAACTCGATGAGCGTGGCGCCGAACCGCCCTTCGATCCGTGCCGCGAGGTCGCGCGACAGCGGCGCCGTCGCCGACAGCACGATGGCGACGTCCGGAAAGCCGACGCCGGAATCCGCGATTGCCCGCAGGTGCAGCGGCGTGCTCACCAGTACACGCGGCGCGGGAATCGCCGCGAGCGCCGAAGCGACGTCCGCTGGCATCAATGGCCTGGCGCAGTGAAGCCCGAATCCGCAGAGCAGAGGCAACAGCACCGACGTCTCGAGACCGTACATGTGCTGCGATGGAACTGTCGCGACGAGCCACGGACGTCCGGGTTGCTCCTGACGCGCGAGCTCCGTGCGTATGACGCTTTCGTTGAGCGCGGTCGTCGTCGCGAGGCTGCGGAACCGCTTGGCGTGTGCGACCGGCG
>Ga0307505_10003063_pt1 | contig 10837 bp, 4 predicted proteins | sample 23_S_MG_FD_202183 | JGI IMG/M metagenome (GOLD analysis project Ga0307505, IMG submission 202183) | Soil microbial communities from Populus trichocarpa stands in riparian zone in the Pacific Northwest, United States - 23_S | ecosystem: Environmental > Terrestrial > Soil > Riparian zone > Trees... | reverse complement strand
TATGAGTCTAAAACCTATTCGTGTCATTTTTCGAGGGTGTCCGCCCTCGAAAAATGACGCATAAAAAAGTTCCCCGCCCCTGGGGGCGGGTCAGGGGTGGGGGTTTCCGTGGACAAATCGCTAAGGAGATTTGTCGTAACGACCAAGTCCGTTGCCTGAGCTTGTCGAAGGCAATGAGCGGGCTTCGACAAGCTCAGCCCCCGACCGCGTTAATATAACTTTTCTCGTATCTATACAAGTTCTTTGGCTTAGCGATTACCGAAACAGCTTACCCTCACCCCCGGCCCCTCTCCCAAAGCGGGAGAGGGGAATTGGTTCCCTCTCCCCGGGGAGAGGGTTAGGGTGAGGGGCTGTATAGATACCTTTTCTCTCGATGACCTTGTTGGGGGATTGGCAACAAAACAATCATGCGACCAGATTTTGCGACAGGGCATTTATTGTTATGGCTGGGGTTATATCCCCTGGTTATTTTGCCCCTTGATATGCCCTGGCTACAGGCATTGGTGATGGTCGGACTTCTGACCTTATTTCTGGTAGCCACCTTCAAAAATAACGGTCTAAAATCCCCATCCCCCCTACTTACCCCCTTTCTCCTTGTTTATCTCCTCTTGGCCCTGATTGCTTATGTGCTTAGCCCCTTACCAGCAATGAGTCTGCCCCGCCTGATGATCTTGGCGGGTGGGGTTTTTGGCTATCTTACCGTCTCGGCCTGGCTCACCAGTTCGTTGCGGTTGAGATTTTTTCTAGGGGGAATGGCTCTGTTTGGCGCGGGACTAGCGGTCGTTGGCCTGTTTACCATGCAATGGCCAGAGCGTTATGTATTTGATCTGCGGCCGCTAACCAACGCCATCCCCCATCTAGGCGGTGATTTCAGCCTCAACCACAATGCCCTGTCGGGTATGTTGCTCATCTTATTGCCCATCGCCTGGGGCATGGCCCGGCAAGGAAGCCGTTTTAGTGGCTTATTCTGGCTCGCGGCCGCGCTCATGGCCTTTCTCCTCTTACTTACCCAATCACGCAATGCCTGGTTAGCTCTGTTGATTGGCGCGGCCGCGTCCTTTGTTTGGGGGCGCGTGCGCTTCTCCTGGGTTGCCGTGTTGTTCGCCACCCTTGTCCTCATCCCGTTCACCTTGAACTTGTGGCCCCAAGCCATCATGTCTCGCACCCAAGATCAACTGAGCGTGCTAGACACGGCTACCAAAACCGGCCTGCCTGCCCCACAAAGCTGGTTGTCACGACTGGAAATCTGGTCGGTAGCCCAGCAGACCATTCAGGATTACCCGGTGTGGGGGACAGGACTCTCTACCTTTGTGCCGGTCAGCCGGGCCAACTACATTTTCACCGTTTTATCGCCCACCTTTGACTTTACCCATGCCCATAACCTGTTTTTACAAACAGCCCTTAATCTAGGACTGGCCGGAGTGATGGCGATTGCCGGGCTATGGTTCTGTACCCTGGGGGGATTGTGGGAACAGAAACCGGCCCTCGCAGCCGCCTGGTCGGGGTGGACAGCAGTGCTGGGCGCGGCCGCGGTGGGCTACTTATGGTTCAACCTGTTTGATATGCTGGCCCTGGATCAACGGCAGGGGGTGGTAGTGTGGCTACTTCTGGCCGTTGCCAGCCGCTTCAGCCCGGTACCAGCTCCATCCCCATCCCCCCAGCCGTGGCTCAAGTTGGGCCAATGGTCGCCACTGTTGCTCATGGTCGGACTATGTTTGTCCCCCGCCGCGCCGCGCAACTGGCACTTTCTCCAGCTTGATACGGCCCGTTTTGCCGGGCAGGTTCCGGAAATCCTATCCCCGGCGGTTGCGGCCGATAAACGACGCTGTGGTCTCTATTATTTCTTGGCCCATGACACCGCGGCCGCGCTCCGAGCCTGGGAAAAATCGCCCCAGGCAGGCCTGTATGTGCGCCAACAAGGGGTTCTGGCCTATTACGCAGCCCAAACGGAGCAGGCTATTGCCTGGTATACGATCTCTTTGCAATTGGATGCCAGTCAGGGAGAAACATATTATTGGCGGGGTCTAGCGCAAGAGACGGTAGGGGATGGGCAGGCCGCCCGGCTAGATTACCAGCAGGCCATTAGGTGGTTGGCGCATGAGGGGCGGGCGGTTTATTGGCAGGCAGAGTCGTGGGAAGGGCTGGGGCATATCCTGGCGGCAGAGGGGGAATGGGAGGCCGCGGCCGCGGCCTTTGCCCAGGCCGTCGCTCTCTTCCCTGACCATCCCGACTACCTCCAACAACTCCAACAGATAAACCAGGCCCTGGCCGAAAAGGCCAACCTGGGCCGTTAAGGAATGGGAATTAAATAACTTTTTACCAAAAGTGGCTCGGTCAGGAGACCGGCCACAGCAGCTATGCAAGTTAATCCTTGATCCTAAGGCTACACACGATTGATCCAGTGCCTGGTACGGGGCCAAAAAGCCTGGTCAGACCAAACCTCGCCGCCCAGCCCTGTCCCTCTTAGAGCAAATTTGTCGTAGGGGCAGGGCAGGTGGGGTAGAATTGAGGAACAACGAGAGGATTTACTTCCCACCTGCCTCGCCCCTTTTATGGGGTGGATACTGACTCCATCCCTACGCCCTTGTCCCTCTTGGGGACCGGGGGGTTGGTCCGGCCAGGGTGAGACAACCGGGAATTTTGTCGTTCCGTTATTCCATCTTTCATCCCGGTTGCCCCACTCCTACCAACTCGAAACTTATGCCCCCCACCTGGCCCCGCGCCGTTCTTCACCTCGACATGGACGCCTTCTACGTCAATGTTCACCTGCTGGATCACCCAGAGCATCGGTCGCGGCCGCTGGTCGTTGGCGGCAAACCCAACGAACGAGGCGTAGTGGCTTCAGCCAGTTATGAGGCCCGCAAACTGGGCATCCGCTCGGCCATGCCCACCAGCCAGGCCATGCGATTGTGCCGCGACTTGCTCATTGTGCCCGCTGATTGGCCGCGCATTCGGGAATGCTCCCAGGCGATCATGGCGATTTTGCAGGAGTATGGCCCAGTGGAGCAGATGAGTGTAGATGAGGCGTATGTAGACCTGACCGGCCACGAACAACCTGAGCGGCTGGCCTCGGCTATCCAGACCCACGTCAAAAACAACACCCAACTACCCGCCTCGGTGGGGCTGGCGACCAACAAATTGGTGGCCAAAGTGGCCTCAGATTTTCAGAAGCCGCAAGGGTGTACGATTGTGTTACCCGGGGAAGAGTCCCCATTCTTGGCCCCGCAACCGGTGCGGGCTATTTGGGGGATTGGGCCGCGCACGGCGGAACGGTTGCATGAACTGGGTATTGAAACATGTGGTGAACTTGCGGCCGCGAGCCTCACCAGCCTCAAACCCATCTTCAAAAACCAGGCCGAAAGTCTACTCAGTCGAGCACAGGGGCAAGATGACCGCCCAGTGGTGGCCGAGCGGGGGCAGAGCAAGAGCATCAGCCAGGAGTGGACCTTTAATCAGGACATCGCCGACGCCGATCTGCTCCGGCACAAATTACGCCAGATGTGTGAAAGCGTTAGCCACTCCCTACAAAAAGAAAACCTGCTGGCCCACACCATCACTGTTAAATTCCGCCTGTCCGACTTCACCACCTTCACCCGGCAAAAATCATTGGACGTGGGAGCGGATGACCTGGAAACGATTTTGGCTCTGGCTGAAGCCATCTGGCAGGAGCATTGGTCATTGGGGCAACGTCTGCGGTTGTTGGGCGTGGGAGTTAGCCATCTGGAGATGGTGCAAGGGCGGCAGTTGCGGTTGGCATTTTAGCGGCCGCTGGCGGTTTGTTCTTTTTCATAAGCGGCAACAAGCTCCCGGTGGATGGGCACATGGGTGAGAAACGAGTGACGCATGGTTTCATCACTGATCTTCGTGGCCCGCTCCTGGAGAATGGCATACGCCGTGTTGAGAAGATCGCGGCCGCGTTTCCCTTCCCCGTTCGCCTTCAACACCTCATAACAAACAAGATACACTCGCACCGGCTCATATAACCCATCCAGATGATGGCCCGCCTCCAAAAAGGCCAATACCGGCTCAATCGCCTGCCGGGCCAACCCCATCTCCCCCTGAAGATAATAGGTTCGGGCTAACCCTGTGTGGGGTTCCATCTGGAAAATAAGCAACTCCCCTTCCCACCCGGCTAGAGCTTGTTGATAGGCTGAAAGCGCCACGTCCCACTCTTTCAGCCCCAGCAAACTATGTCCCCGACACAACCAGGCATAATTGATCATAGCCGGATCATTAAGTGTTTCGGCCAGAGCCATAAGCTCTTCAGTGGCGGGCAACGCGGCCGCGTACTCCTCTAAATGGCAAAATAACATAACAATCATCTGGCGGGTTAACCCTTCCAACCGTCGGTTGCCCGTTTCCTGGCACAAGAGTAATGATTCGGCATAGTAACGGCGTGCCGCTTCATGAATCCCCTGATCATGATAATTGATCCCCAGGTTGATGAGGGCCAACCCTTCAACATACCGATCCCCAATCTGGCGACTGATACTTAACGCTTGCTGGGAATAAACAATCGCCTGGCTCACATCCCCCCGATCACTGGCTAAGGCTCCCAAATTGTTGTAAGTCAGGGCCATTCCCTGCCGATAACCAATGGCTTCTCGCGCTACGAGAGCTTGTTCATAATAGCGTTGGGCAGTGGTAAATTCAGCCATGCGCCGCATCATCAGCCCCAGGTTGTGCAAAACCGTGCTTTCACTGAGCAAATCGCCTACCTGCTGGTAAATAGCTAAAGCGGCCTCAAACAGGGGTCGGCCTTCATGCACCTGACCCAACTCCACATGAATACCCGCTTGTAGGCGTAATCCTTCGGCCTGTAATAAGAAAAACCCTTCTGTTTGGGCTTGCTGGATGACAATATCGGCTTGTTGGCGTGCGGCCGCGTAATCCCCTTGCCGCCATAATGCCCGTCCCAATTCCAGGTTCGCGTTGGTTGTGCGGGGGGTGAAACGTTGGTCCGGCACAGAGCGATTCACCATCACGGCTGATGGTTCCTCAAGGGCCGCTTGTTGGGCTATCTGAATAGCCTGCTCGTAAAGAGCCTGTTCATTGAGGAAACGGGCTTGTTCGCAGAGCATGAGCGCACGGAGCGGTCGCCCAGCCGATTGGCTGAGCAAGGCTTCCGCGGCCGCACTAAAGAGCCGTTCTCCTTCCTGAAACAGTCCGCGCAAGAGGCAATAACGAGATAACCCCCATGCGGCCGCGGCCAGCGCTTCACCATCCTTCTTGGCTACCGCCCAACGCCAGGCCGCCCGAATATTGTCCATCTGTCCATCCAGGTAATGGGCGGCCTGTTTAATTTCTCGACCAAACAGGGTGGGTTCCTGCTGTTGGAGTAGATGGGTGTAATAGCGGGAATGGTGTTGTTGGGCAGTAGCGGCCGCGCCCGGCACGTCGGCCAGCTTTTCCGCCCCATACTGTCGCAACAGTTCATGCACCTGATACCGCTCCCCTGGTTCAGAGCGCACCATCGTCTTATCAATCAGCCAGAGGATATCTTGCCGGGTCGCTCCCGTCACTGCCTGAGCCGCTTCCAGCGAAAACAGACCACGGAAGACGGAGAGATGACGGAAAATTTCTTGCTCCCGTGCAGTGAGTAGTTGCCAGGAGTAGCTAAACACCGCCCGTAAACTGCGATGCCGGTCCGCCTGTTCCGGCGTATGATGCACCAGAAAATCCAGATTGCGGCTAATCTCTTCGACAATACGCCGGACGGGATAAAAAGCCACGGCCGCGGCCGCAAGTTCTACCCCCAAGGGCACACCCTGCACCAGACGGCATATCATTCCCACATCCGCAGCCGTTTCAGGTGTCAGGGCAAAAGTAGGTTGTTTGGCCACGGCGCGTAGGGTAAACAGTTGTACTGCTTCATTGGCGGCCATATCCGCCAATTCCGCCTGGGGTAAGGGCAGGGGTAGCCCCAGCAAATGGCAAACCTGTTCGGCGGCCACATTAAACCGATCGCGTGAAGTCGCCAGGATTTTCACCTGGGGAGCCTGCCGCAAAATGTCTAGCACCAAATCCAGACTTCCAGCCAGAGCGGTGCTGGTAAGGGTTTCGCTGTTATCCAACACCAGCAAAAGCTCCTTCTGGCGCAGGTAATTCAGCAGTTGTTGGCGTGGCGGCTGTGCCCCGCTAAAGGAGAATCCCAATGCGGCCGCGACCGTAGGCACAAGTTCATCCAGACTCGCCACCCCCACCAGTGAGACAAACGTCACCCCATGTAGATAATCTACCCGCCGGTCTGCGGCCGCGACCAGCGCCAGCGTCGTTTTGCCCACCCCACCTGGCCCCGTTATCGTTAGCAACCGGCAAGCCGGATCATCTAGCCACTGGCTGATCAACGTCAACTCTTGTTCCCGACCTACAAAATGAACCGGGGGCATGGGCAGCTGGTTGGGCTGTCCTGATACCGTTTGAATTCGTTCTGCTAACGCCTGGGTTTCGGCGGTGGGAGCAATGCCCAACTGGGTTAACAGGTGGACCTGGAACTGTTGATATTGGTGCAGGGCCTCGGTGATATGTCCCTGGCGGGCCAGCAAAAGCATCATAAGTCTTTGGGCCTGCTCACTTAACGGTTCGATTTGTTGTAGGCGGCGAGCATACATCAACCCGGCCTCATATTGACGACGATGGAGACAGGTTTGAGCCACGGTGCGTAAGGCTTGACTTAATTGATGATGCCAGCGTTCCCGCTCTAGTGCGGCCCAGCTTTCAAACTCCGGGCTATCTGGTAAATGAAAATCAGCCAGGAATGCCCCTTGATATAGAGTGATGGCGACTTCCAGCGCGGCCAACGTGCCATCACCTGATGACAGGAGTTGCTGAAACGCGGCCGCGTCCAACCAATAAGGTTTTTCGGCATCAAACGTAATCGTCTGCCGGGTAATGAGCAGATAGTCGGCCAAAGGAGCAGGCAACTCAGTCAGGAGTTTACGCAGGTTAGCCAGAGCCTGCTCCTGACTGCTCTCATCCCAAAACATGGTGGCCAACATTTCACGGGCATGGGGACGAGGCTGGCAAACCAGATAAGCACACAACGCTTCAGCCTTGCGTGACCTAAACCCTGTCAATGGTTGTCCCTGCCAGGCCAGTTGAAATCCGCCTAACAGCCGTATGGTCAGGGCGGCCTGGGGTTGGTTGGCTAGATGAAACAAGGCCGGTGACAAGTCATGCAATTGAACCTGAACGTCACCCGATGGCAAACCAGTTTCCGTCGAAAGAGTATGGGCGATCCGGGCTGATTCAACCGGGTTGGTTTGGTTTTCGACTAATTGGGCCGCTATCTGGCGGGGGGTGAAGGCGCGAATGGTCGCGGCCGCACGTTCCAATTCACGAGGCAACCCGGCTACAAGCTGGCAAATATGGCGCACATCATGGGTATTCTCCGGGGTGAGGACAAAATCCCGGCGTACCCGGCGGGCCTGTTGTAAAAACAACTGCCCGGCGGGGAAAAAAACAATGTCAGCATCTGAACCAGGCGATGGGTAGGGCAGGCCCGCCAGCGGCAATATCTGTTCACCGGGCAACCCGGTTGCTTGATGAGTGATGAGAATAATTTTGAGAGCGTCTGTTTGCTGAAGCAGGGCAGTAACAAATGACAGGGCCTCTGGTGAGGGGAGCCAATTATCGAGGATGAGGAGCAGTTCGCGTCCACGCAAAGCCAACACCAGTTGGTTCGTCGTTAAAATTTCTGGCAAGGCCAAAACCTGGCTCACCGCGGCCACCCAATGAGTGGCGGTGGCTGAAATGAGATAAACGCCATGCTGAAAATCGCTGGTATGAATCGCGGCCGCTTCGGTGGCCAGGCGGGTTTTGCCACTACCTGGCACACCCGTCATCGTCACCAGTCGCCCTGTTTCCAGGGCATAACTCATCTGGGTCAACTCCTTCTCACGGCCAATCAGCGGGGTGAAGGTCGGGGACACAAAGAGTGGTTGTTGTGGGGCAGAACGAATTCGGTCGGCCAGAGCCAACGTCGTCCCGGTAGGTTCTACGCCTAACTCATCGGCCAGGGTGTTCTGACAAGTCGCAAATTGGGCCAGAGCCAGATTACGTTGACCGCGCCTGGCATACAGGCGCATCATCAACCGGTGCGCCGTTTCGTTGAACGGATCAAGGCCAAGCCAGCGCGTGGCCTGGGCCACGCCTGAATCATAACGTCGTCGGTGCAAACAATCAGTGACAAGTTGGCTAAGAGCAGAGAGGGCTAGTAGGCGCAAGCGTTCCCGTTCTAGGGAGGCCCACTCATCAAAGGCCAGATTTTCCCGCAGAAAGAACCCAGCCAAAAAATCGCCCTGGTAGAAAGTGAGGGCTTGCTCCAGGTCGCGCCAGTTATTGTTGTGGGGAGGATTGAGGAGTTGCTGGAACGCGGCCGCGTCCAGCCACCAATCACTTTCCGGGTTAAGGCTGATTTCATCCCGGTTGATGAGCAGGAAATCCCCCAGGTTTTGGCGCAAATCGGAGAGGGTTTTACGCAGATTGGCCCCGGCCTGGTTGGGGTCACTGCCTTCCCATAACAGGTTGGCAAGATGGTCACGGGTTTGCGGCCGCGGCTGACAGGCCAGATAAACCAACATGGCCTCAGCCTTGCGCGACTTAAACCCTGTTATCAGCCGCCCATCCACACGGATGGTCAACCCTCCTAACAATATAATCGTCAACTTCCCCATGCCTGCCGATTATATCCCTCTCCAAACAGGCAAACAGCGTCAAATAGTCCTTAAACGGTGGGAAGTTTCGGGCTGCAAGAAGTGATTTTACCCCTTTTCTCCCTTGCCACTTTGCCACTTTGTACCCCTACCACTTTACATCCCTGCCCCATCCCCCAATAGTCCTCTTTTTTTACACCCCAAAAGAACGATAATTTACAAATCAGCCGCACCATAAACTATCGTCAAAATAGATGACATCAGGTATTGTTATGCCGATTCGTCCCTGCTTTAATGAAGAAGATGTTGCCCTTATCGGATCGTTCTCAAGAAACTTCATTGTGGCATACGCAAAACCGTTCTGGTTTACTGTGTAACTTTTGTTCTTTCAAGGAGGATAGACAATGAAACGCAAACGACACTTATGGTTTTTATTGTTCGTTCTGTTTTTGTTGCCCGCACTGGCCTGCGGTGGCGGCGGTAACAGTGGTGACAATAATACTGGTGATGAAGCTACACCTGTAGCCGAGGCAACAACCGAACCCACGGCCCAGCCAACCAATCCACCTGAACCCACGGCCACAGAAGTAAGTCTGGCAGTGAATAATTTGCAAGACGTGAAAAAAGCCGTTATTCAAATCATTGCTCAAGGTACATTTCGGGATCCAGCCGAAGGTTTTCAATACAATGCTGCCGGGTCTGGATCCGGGTTTATTATAGATTCGGCTGGTATTGCCATAACCAACAACCATGTGGTAACCGGGGCGGCTTTTCTGCAAGTCTACGTTGAGGGTGAAGATCAGCCGCGCAATGCACGCGTTTTGGGTGTATCCGAATGTTCTGACCTGGCTGTCATTGATATAGATGGCGAAGGTTTCCCTTATCTGGAATGGTATGCTGGAGCTATTGATGTTGGTTTAGACGTGTACACCGCCGGGTTCCCTCTCGCCGATCCGGAATATACATTGACCCGTGGTATTATCTCCAAGGCGCGAGCCAGTGGTGAAACCTCGTGGGCTTCAGTGGATTATGTTCTTGAACATGATGCCACGATTAATCCGGGTAATTCCGGTGGCCCATTAGTAGACGCTAACGGCAAGATTGTGGGTGTTAATTATGCTGGGGCTACCAGTATAAACCAATATTTTGCCATTGCTCGTGACGAAGCCATTCGGGTGATTGATCAATTGCGCCAGGCTCAAGATGTTACCTCTATTGGGGTAAATGGCACCGCCGTCAGTGATGGTGAGGGTTTGACGGGTATCTGGGTAGCCTCAGTAAAATCTGGCTCTCCGGCCGACAATGCGGGCATTGAACCGGGTGATATTATTCTTTCCCTGGAAGATTTGATTCTGGCCACAGATGGGACGATGGCGGATTATTGTGACATCTTGCGTGGCCATAGCCCTACGGATGTGTTAAATGTGGAAGTACTTCGTTTTGACACAGAAGAAGTGTTGGAAGGGCAGTTAAATGGGCAGGCGTTAGAGCAATCGTTCTCATTCGCGGCCGCGGTCGGTAGCGAAGTCGAAGGCAACACTGGCACAACCGGTAGCAGCACCACTTACGAATACACCACCATCTCCGATGACTCCGGTCTACTGCTCGTTGAAGTACCCACAACCTGGACCGACATTGATGGCAGCCTGTGGGGCGATGCCAGCGATCCTTTGGGGCTGGCTGTACGCGCTGCGCCTAGCTTAGATGCCTGGCGTGACACCTGGACTACCCCTGGCGTGTTTTTTGGTGCTTCTGTTGATCTGGTTGAAGGGCTAACCGATGCCGAACGCCTGGCTCTGCCGGATGATGTTCTGGACCTGGACTCCTTCGATTACTCAGCCTCCTGCGCCTATGATGGTCGGTATGAATACAGCGATCCCTTGTACGCCGGTAAATATGACCTCTGGACTGATTGTGATGGCAGTGGTTCTATTTACGTCGTACTCGCTGTTTTGCCTGAAGACCTGAGCTATTTTGTTCTGGTAGATGTGCTGGCAGTAACTGAAGCGGATCTCGACGCGTTGGATCGTATTCTGAATAGCTTTATTGTGAGCGAAGAATAATAGTTCGCCCATATCCTGGCAGTGGAAAAAGAGAGAGAGGGGTTATGACCTCTCTCTCTTTTTTATTTGCTTGCAATTCACTCAGATTTGTTGTATTATCTCAACAATTGATTGGTTGTA
>Ga0307505_10003062_pt1 | contig 10838 bp, 14 predicted proteins | sample 23_S_MG_FD_202183 | JGI IMG/M metagenome (GOLD analysis project Ga0307505, IMG submission 202183) | Soil microbial communities from Populus trichocarpa stands in riparian zone in the Pacific Northwest, United States - 23_S | ecosystem: Environmental > Terrestrial > Soil > Riparian zone > Trees... | reverse complement strand
ATCCGCACCAGCGCGCCCGCCGAGCCGGGAGCATCCTGGGCGCCCGTGAACGACCACATCTCCAGCCCGCCGGCCTCGAGCTTCTCGAGCTTGCGGCCGAGGACGCTTTCGTAGAACGCGCGGGCGCGCGCCATGTCCTGGACATAGATCTCGAACCAGCCGATCGCGTTGTGCTTCATGTACCCCTCCGCGGAAGGTAGAACAGCATTCTAGGTGCTGCCCTGAATCTACCAGTAACCTTCCGGAATGACCCATCGCTTCAGTGAGCTCGACCCGGCCCCTGTCGCCTCGACCATATGCGTCCTGGCGCGCCGCATCCAGGAGCGCTTTCCCGGCTCGGGCCTGGGCGAGGTGGCAACCGAGCTGGTGAAGGTGGCGGACCAGAACCAGGCGGTCATCGAGCACCTGCGCCGGCCCCTCTGGTGGCTGCGCGTGCTGGCAGGTCTCGCCATCGGCGCATTGATCGCGTTGTCCCTGTGGGCCGCGGTCCAGCTCACACGCATTGCCAAGGGAGGATCCGAGAGCCTCGCCGACCTGCTGCAGGGCATCGATGCGGCGACCAACGAGGTGATTTTTCTTTCGCTCGTGGTGTTCTTCCTTGTCTCCCTGGAGACCCGTCTCAAGCGGCGCACCGCGCTTCGAACGCTGCATCGGCTGCGCAGCATCGCCCATGTGGTGGACATGCACCAACTCACCAAGGATCCCGAGTACGCGCTGCATCCGGTCGAGGGGACCGCATCGTCGCCGGTCCGCACCCTCACCCGGACCCAGCTTGTGCGGTACCTGGACTACTGTTCCGAGCTGCTCGCCCTGACGAGCAAGCTGGCGGCCCTGCATGCGCAGCGCCTGCAGGACCCGGTCGTCCTGGACGCGGTCAACGACATCGAATCGCTGACGTCGGATCTCTCGCGCAAGATCTGGCAGAAGATCACCATCCTGGATTCGGTGCGCTAGGTCTGGAGGCGCGGGGCGGAATCGAACCGCCGTAGGGAGATTTGCAGTCTCCTGCCTGGCCACTGGGCTACCGCGCCTTCGAGGTCACCACTCTGCCCCGCCAAGGGGCGCCCGCCACGAGGCGGGACCTGCGATGTGGAACGGGGGAAACCGGTCACCCGATTTCCCCCGGAATCTGGAGCGGCAGAAGAGTCTCGAACTCTCGACCTCAACCTTGGCAAAGCCGACTCGCCGCTTCAAGTCGCTGCGCTACCACGGACAACACCGTGATTATACATGGAGTTGCGCGTTGTTGCCCCGTGTAGATTTGCGAAAGAGCCCACGGTCTCACCGCCGTTTCAGGGGGTCGAGCGAGTCGGCATGTTCTCGGGCCCAAGCGAGCCATTCCGCCTCGACACCTGCTCCTGCACCTTCGAGGTGAGCCACGTACTCGCGAATCAGGGTGGCCGTCTGCCATGCACGGGCATCCTCGAGAAGCTTCGCTTTCCTGGCTTGAAGTTCTCGTGCGCGCCTCTCCGCCTCCTCGCGTGCCCGCTGCTGTTCTTCGTACCGGCGGTGCCGCTCCTCACGCTCGCGGCGCAGGTTGCGTTCGTGCACGACATGCCGATAAGCGAAGAGGAAGACGTCGTTGAGATGTCCCTCTAGCTTCTGCGTCGTTCCGTCGCGAAACTGCTGCTCATGCAGGGAATCGCCAATGTAGAGCCGCAGCTCGCCGGTCGGGACCCGGTAGCGAACCTTCTCAGGTTTCTTGTCCCAGCCGACTTCGGTGCGCCAGTCGTCCGCGAGGCGTTCGGTCATGCGTATTTCGACCTTCTCGCCGAAGCCTTGGAGCATGATCCGGCCTTCCTTGACGTCCAGGCTCACTTGGAAGTCCCGAAGCCGAGCCGCCTTGGCCAACGCGTCGAGGACCGCCAGCGCACGCTCGTACGTGAGTGGACTCACCCTCAACGGCGTGCGCCGGTGAGTCCTGTTGAGAATCTGGCCATCCCTCTCGAACCAATTCCATTGTCCTGCATTGAAATTCGGGCCGGCCCACTTCGCCGGACGCTTTGCCGCCGTCTCCGCATCGCGCTTCATTTTTAGGGCTTCAGCGGCGGCCTGCCGCAGATCGTCTCGTATGGGCGCGATGACGGGATTCCATCTCACAGGATTTGGATCGAAGGCGATGCGATTCGCCGGTTCCGCCTCGAAGGCCATGCGCTGGTCGAGCCAGGCCGCATCCGCCGGATCGCTGAACTCTTCGACTGTCTCAGGCGGTCGACTAACGAAGGTGTTCCGTTCCGCTTGGGCCGGAAGCGGCGTCTTCTGGACCTTGTGCCCTGCCGCAACTTTCGCCCAATGGCCCTGAATAGGCAGGGGGATACTCATCGCCTTGCAGACTTTCCTCAACCCGTTGTCCGAGAGCCCGTACTTCTTCGCCAGCTGGGTGAGTGGCGTGCTCCAGACCTCTTCGTAGAGCGCTTGGCGCTCGAAGGTGATTTCCATCACGCCTCCAGATTGATCGAGGCAAAGCGTAATGTCTCGCTAGCGAGTCTGTCTCGCCTAGCGTCGAGAGGCCCATTTGCGCTGTTCTGTCCCCAAAGGACAGGAGTAGCGACCGCCTAGAGATGAGATACAGCCGTCGGACTACCGCTTTCGACCCGAAGCGAACATTCAGTGCAGCGCCGGCGCGGCGGATCCGCAACTCAATCTCTAGCTGCGTAAGCGTAAGCTCCCCCGCCTGGTAGACGTTCTACAAGTGGACTTTTCTGGCAGGATTTTGCATCCAGGGAGGTCCAATGAAGAAGTCGAAGTTCAGCGAGTCGCAGATCGTGGCGATCCTGAAGGAGGGCGAGGCCGGCGTGCCGGTGGCGCAGATCCTTCGCAAGCACGGCATCAGCCACGCGACGTTCTACAAATGGAAGTCGAGGTATGGAGGCGCGAGCGTTGCCGAGCTGAAGCGGCTTCGAGAGCTTGAGGCCGAGAACGCCAAGCTGAAGCGCATGTATGCCGACCAGGCCCTCGAGATCGCGGCGATCAAGGAGGTTCTCAACCGAAAGCTGTAACGCCGTCGGCCAAGCGCGAAGCAATCCGGATCATGAGTGAAGAGATGCATTTGCCGGTGTCACGCGCTTGTTCAGCAGTCCGGTTGTCGCGGGCGGCGCATTACAAACCGGGAATCGATCGGGCCACGCGGGATCAGCCGGTCATCGAGGCGCTCAACGGGATCGTGGCGGTGGAGCTGCGCTGGGGCTTCTGGAAGTGCTTCGACCGGCTTCGCCACCTCGGTCAGCCTTGGAATCACAAACGCGTGCATCGCGTCTATTGCGACATGAAGCTCAATCAGAAGCGGCGAACGAAGAAGCGCTTGCCCAAGCGAGATCCGGTGTCGATGGTGGTGATCGACAGGATCAACGCGGTCTGGGCGCTCGACTTCATGTACGACGCGCTTTACGGCGGAAGGATGTTTCGAACGCTCAACGTGATCGACGAGGCCGACCGCGGCGCCCTGGGAATCGATGTGGCGGTGAGCATCCCGGCAAGGCGCGTGATTCGCTTCCTCGAGCAGCTCATCGAAATCTACGGCAAACCCAACGCGATTCGCTGCGACAACGGCACCGAGCTCACGAGCCAGGCCTTCACGGAGTGGTGCCGCGAGAAGGCCATCGACATTCTCTTCATTCAACCTGGAAAGCCCGACCAGAACGCCTTCATCGAGCGATTCAATCGCAGCTACCGCGAGGAAGTGTTGAACGCCCACTTGTTCGAATCGATCGTCGATGTTCAGGAGATCACCGACGACTGGCTCAGGCGTTACAACGAAATCAGGCCGCACGATTCGCTGGGAAGCCTGCCGCCAGCGCGTTACCGCGAGAGGCTTCTCGCAGCGGATATGTCCACTTTAGAACTGTCTACTTGACGGGGAAGCTTACGCATCATTTCCCCCGCCCGAATCGATGGCCGGACCACACGGAGATCGCCTCGATTTGGAAAGAAGAGTATTTCCTCGGCGCGCTCTCTCAGCGAACTCAGAAAACGCATCTTGCCGAGAGCCATCTTGAGCACGTACTTGAGCCATCGAACGTCAGTTGACTGCTCGGATTGATGGTCTAGCGCCGCAACTACAGCCGCTCCCAGAGTGTCCCAGTCGGCATCGGTTGGCTCTACAGCTAGGACACTGCGCCACCGATCTATTCCCGGGAGGGCATCGATCAAGAGGAGTGGTCGCAGCGCTGCGTAACCGAGATTGTGTGCTAGCGGAATCCTCGCGAATGCTTCGAACTGCTCATTGGTCAACTCCGAGAGCGACGTATGATCCAATTCGCACGCAGTCGCGATTCCCGAATCATCGCTGGCCATTGGCGTTGGTGATCTTGCCTCCGGCTCGTCCGCCGGTGGGAACGTTGCCCGGAACCATTTGACGGCTTGGCGAAAGCAGGCGAGGTAGTGATCGCGCGGAAGAGACGCCGATAACAACAAGGCCCAAAGCATATCGGGTGCGTGATCGTCGCGCCATGATGATTTGTTGAAATTCTCGACCCTGTTTAGCGGAGGAATCAGCGTCTTTCCACGACGCGTGTGCTGCTCGAGATGCGAGTAGTTCGCGTCTCGGTGCTTCCAACGCTTAGTCTTTCTTGACTTCGCCATTCCAAGCCCTCCTCGGAGGAAAAACGGAGATGGCGCCCCAGAGAGAGTCCCGCCCAGCGCGCGGTTAGTTGCTGGATGCACCCTGAGCTTGATAGCGCTGGGCAATAGAACTAAAGCGCAACCAGCTCGGCGAGCTTGGCCGCGACTTTCGCCATCGAATCTTCTGCGGTATTCAGTCCACTTCGCGAGCCGAGCAGAGGGCTGACCTCACGGAGAGCTTCATACGTCGTGCCGTGCACGATGGGAACGAGCAGGTCACGCGCCAGGAGTGCCGATAGTTCCTTGTCGGCGATTCCCTCTCCTTGGAGGCGGCGCAGCAGTGCAGGGGTCACCAGCACAATCCCGACTCGCGACTTCGCCAGCCCCCTGTCGATTTCGCGGAGCAACGGCGTGCCAAGGGCGACATCCTTCTCGCTGAACCAGACCGAGACACCGCGCGACTCGAGCAGATCGTGCAGTTCATTGGCCGCCCCTCCCCGGTCGTCCCACGCGTGGCAGAGAAAGACGTCCCGAAGGTCAGGCACGGGCGCCCGCTTCTCGATGCTGTCGCGAACCGGCGTAAGTGCCCTCACCTCGGCAGGCGTGTACACCACGGACGAACCTGCTCGCGACCAACGCGGCCTTGCGCCCCCGCCGGACCCGCCGCCGCTGCTCCCCGACGAGGAATAGGACGGGGACGAGTCCGACCGGTAGCCGCTATAGCTGCCGTAGCCGCTGTAGCGGCCATAGCGGCCACCGCACGCAGGGCAGGCCGCTGCACCGCTCGCTGTGCGATGGCCATACACAGGTGCTGTGCATCTAGCCATTTCGTAATCCCCCCGTCTGTAATCGTTCTAACGAGCCTGGTGACCGGCGGCCACCGAAATGGTCACGGCAAGTTTTTGCATACCAACCGTGCTAATTCTTGCATCTAAGCAGGGTATTACGCGCGGCTCATCCGAAAACCTTCGCGATAACGGCTTTCTTGTCCTCGATGCTCGCGTGCGCGTATCGCGCGGAGGCCGTGAGCGTCCGGTGGCCCATGCTCTTCATGATCATCTGCTGCGAGACGCCCGCGCGCGCGAGCTGGTAGCCATGGCCGTGGCGCAGCTCGTGAAAGACGCGGCCCTCGAGCCGCGCTTCGGCGGCAATTCGGCGCCAAAGCGGCGTGTACGTGAAGGGTTTTCCCGCCCTGTTGCCGAAGATGAGCTCATCGCGTCCCGCTTTCGGCAAGCGCTTCAACTCCGCGATCGCGGCACTCGAAAGCCCGGCCGTGATCGCGTCGCCGTTCTTAGTGTGCGGCACAGTGAGCGTTCCCGCGACGAGATCCAGCTGTTTGCCGCGCGCGCTGAGGAGCGAGCCGACGCGCAGGCCCGTGTGGTAGGCAACCACGATGAGCGCCGTCATCTTGCCCCAGTGCCGGTCGAGCACGCGCGCGACCGCCACCAGACGCACGACTTCATCGGGACTGAGATGCCGCTCGGGATTCGCGCGCTCAGGCGCGCGTTCGATACCCAGCGTGGGCCGGACGAAAGCGTGTGGCACGAGCTTCAGCCGCTTCGCGTGCTTGAAGATCGAGCCTGCCTGCGTGAGGTAGCGGTTCAGCGTGGCGCCGGCGAGCGGCTTGCCTGCGGCGGCCGTGGGGCGTTTGCCTCCGCGAAGGCTACCGCGCTCGGCCAACTTCACAAGCGCGGCGTCGATGTCCTCGGCGGTGATGGTGGTGAGCTCGCGGTCGCCCAGTTCTTCTACCCAGAAGCCAAGCCGCGAAAGTGCTGACTGATCCAGGTCTTTGGAGGCGATATACGCCTCTACGACCTGCTTGAAAAGTGCCATGTTGGGGTCCTCCCTAAGAACGCCTATCGCCCAGATGGCCTCACCGTAGCCCGCCTCAAGCTCGCCACGTGAGCTAGTACCGAAATGTCGCGTGCTAGCGAGGCGATCCCTCCCCTGCCCCGCGCTCCAATCGCGCTAGCCCCCCGGTTCGCAGCCCTTCAATTGACGTTCGACGCGCTTTCGTGCTATAGTGCCAGCGTGCGGTAGGAATGCACACCCAAAACACGCCGTGCCGAGACGGGGCACGACCGAAAATGAACTCCGTAGAGAACAAAGTTAGCGTCAAGGTGGTTGGCTCGAATGGGCAAATTTCGCTTGGCAAACAGTTTGCCGGCCGACAGGTATTGGTCGAGGAGCGGGAGCCGGGGGTTTGGCTCGTCCGCACCGCTTCTGTCGTTCCGGACAATGAACGCTGGCTTCACGAGCCGCAAGCGCGGCTGGAGCTCGAGCGTGCTTTGGGCGTTGCCGAACGTACTCCGCCCCAGGAGTCCGATCCTGTCGCTGTTGCGAGACTAGGCCATGGCGGAAAACCAAAACAAAAACAACAAAAACGTTCAGCTGGACCTAAACAATGAAGTCTTTCAGCAGGGCTGGTTTCGGCTGGAGAAAGACGAACAGCAGCGGGTTCTAGACACGCTGAAGAAGATCAGCCAGCTCACCTGGGATCAGGTCTACCGGGACCAGGGACTCAAGTGGGAAAAGATCGTGAGCCTTGCGCAGCACGGCGACCATGCCGTCTATTCGCTGCGGATTACCCGCTCGCGACGGGCGACCGCCTTTCGGCAGGACAATTTCATGCGATTCCTGACGGTCGAGCCCGATCACGACTCGACGTACGGGAAGAAATAGCTGCTGGGCTCCGGATTTCCTTTTGGCAACTTCGGCGGCGAGCTCGCACATATAACGGCCGCCCTGCCCTCGTCGATGCCACGGCGCTCGATGCGATCGAGGTCGTGATGATTCCGTCCGACCGGGTTCGGACAGTGCTGGTAAACGAGGCCAAGTTGGGCGAGAAGATCATGCGCGCCGTGATCCTGCGGTGACGCTGCCTACCTGGCCAAAACCGCGCGATAGCTCTCGCGTACGTACTCCAACAACTCCGGGTGCCGCTTGATGAAGGCCGCGGCGTACGGGCAGGCTGGAATGACTCCGCGGCCGTTGCGCCGCGCTTCCGTCAGGATGTGCCGCACGAGCTGGCCGCCGATCCCGCGGCCTTCGAACTCCGGCGAAACCTCGGTGTGCTTGATGAGCAGGCCATCGGTCGAGATCGGATCGACCTCGCTATAGGCAACCTCGGCGCCCGCAAGGAGCGCGCGGTAGCGATGCCCTTCGTGAGCCAACTCGAACTCCAGGAGGTCCGTCATCCCGCGAGTGTAGCCGAGGGGTCACCTTTCGAATGCCCCCAGCTGGTGCAGCCCGGACATCCAGTCCTCCGTGTGCCACGTGCGCACGATCTTGCCGTTCCTGAACTCGTGGATGTCGATCGCCTGGATGCTCATTCGCCGGCTCTTCGATGGGATCCCGGCGAACGGCGCCCGCTGGGTCCCCGAAATCGTCGAACGAACGATGACTTTGTTCCCTTCTCGCAGTACGTCCTCGATGCGGATCTCCAGGTCGGGGAAAGCCCCGGTCAGCTCGGCGAAGAGCTCCCTCGCCCCCGCCGGCCCGGGCGACTGGTTCGGGGCCGGCGGGATGTCCATCCAGCTCGCGTCCATGATCCGGTCGAAAAGCGCGGGCTGCTTCTTCGCGAAGGCGTCGTAGAAGAGGAGGACGTCGTTCTTGGGATTGCCTGCACCTTGCGCCACGGTCGAGATCATGAGGGCTCCGAGGATGATGGCCAGGAAGCGGGTGATGGTCATGCCGCTACCGTCGCCTTCTCCTTGGCCGCGGCGCCGGCCGAGTTCAGGAGCTGCTGCTCCCAGAGGAAGCTCGTGCCGACGTTGCCCATGTGGTCGATCATCGCCTGCGCGACCGCTGGCACCGTCGCGGTACGTGCCCAGTCGCGCTGCAGCTCGGCACTGAACACCGTCCACGTGATCGGCACGGCGCCCGCCTGAATCATCCGCAGCACCGCCATCTCGTGTGCCTCGAGGCTCACGCCGCCCGACGCGTCCGTGACGATGTAGACCTCGTAACCTTCCCCGAGCGCCTGGATCACCGGCATGGCGAGACAGATTTCGGTCCACAGCGCGGCCATGACGATCTTCTTCCTGCCGGTCTTCTTCACCCAGTCGACGACGCGCACGTCCTCCCAGGTGTTGATGAAGGTACGGTCGATCGGCTTCTGGTCGGGAAAGACGTCCTGCAGCTGCTTGAGCAGGTAACCTCCGCGCTCCTCCACCACCGTCGTGAAGAGCGTCGGCACGCCGAAGGCCTTGGCGGCCTTGGCGAGGCCGACTACGTTGTTGATGACCGTCTGCGTGTCGTGGCTGCGAAGGCCGGCGAACTGGAAGGGCTGGTGATCGATGAGGATCAACGCGCAGTTGTCCGGGGTGAGGAGTGCGCCGAGGCCGTTTTGCTTCATGGGTTTTCCTTTCAGGAGAGTTTGATCAGGTTGTGTACGGGAAGGGGTCCGCCGGGAAACTGTTGCAGAGCGCTGCCCGCGAGCGTTCCGAGGTCGATCGGCGCGAAGCCGAACTCCTCGAGGAGCTGCGCCACCGTTTTCTTGGCCGCCGCATCGTCCCCGGAGATGAAGAGCACGCGCCGGCCACCGGCCTCGCGTGGATCCGAACCGAGCACCTTGGCCAGCAGGGTGTTCATCGCCTTGACGACCCGCGCGCCCTTCGCGAGTGAAGCAACGACCTCGCTAGAGGTCTTGCCACCCAGCTCGGCGAGCCGGAACCCGGGTTGCACCACCGGGTTGGTGGCGTCGATGAGGATGCGGTTGTTCCAGGCGGGAAGGTTCGCGAGCGCGTCAGGCACGGAATCCCAAGGGACCGAGAGGACCACGATGTCGGCGGCGGCGGCTTCTTGCAGCGTTATCGCGTGCGAGCGCTCCCCGAGGCGCGTAACGATGCCCGCCATCGAGTCCGGGCCGCGGCTGTTGGCGAGCAGGGCCTCGTGGCCGGCCCTCACCACTTGCGTGGCCACGGACTGTCCGATCGCACCGGCTCCGATGATTCCGATCTTCATTTGCATTGTTCCTATCGGGGGATCAGGCGTTGTAGCCGCCGTCGACATCGATGCTGGCGCCGGTGATGAACGCCGCACCGCTGCTTGCGAGGAAGGCGACGGTCGCACCGATTTCTTCCGGGCGTCCGTACCGGCCGAGTGCGGTTCCCGCTCTTTGCATGTCCGCGAACGCGCCGTCGGCGGGATTCATGTCGGTGTCGATGGGACCAGGCTGGACGACATTGACCGTGATGCCCTTCGGCCCGAAGTCCCGCGCCCAGCCGCGCGTGTACGCGGCGACCGCGGCCTTGCTCGCCGAGTAGTCGGCGATACCGGGCCACGGCGACGAGGTCGCGGCGCCGGAGCCGATCGAGATGATGCGGCCTCCATCGCCCATCACCTTCGAGGCTTCGCGCACCGCCGCGGCGACGCCGCCCACGTTGATCGCGAACTGGCGGTCCATGGCGCCGGCATCGACTTCGCTCACGGGGCCGGTCACGAACACACCCGCGCTGTTGACCAGTATGTCGAGATGGCCGAAATGTTCGGCGACCTTGCGCACCAATTGGGTCACCTGCTTCGCATCGCCCTGGTCCGCTTCAAAGGCCACGGCGCGCACACCCTTGTCCTGCAACTCGCGCACCAGGGCTTTCGCCTTGTCCGCCGAGCTCACGTAGCTGATGGCGACGTCCGCGCCGTCGTCAGCGAGGGCGCGTGCCACGGCGGCGCCGATGCCGCGGGAACCACCCGTGACGAGGGCTACTTTCCCTACGAGCTTCTTGTTCATTTCGTCCTCCTTCGGAAAATGCGTTGGGTTGGACGAAATCTAGGTGTTTCCAGGCGACTGATAAATGGCTAATCTGTGGCTTCTTTATTTCCAATGGGAAATAATAGCGCATGACGATGAACCTGAACCCAAAGCTGAATGTGGTGCTCGCGATGCAGGTCTACGCGCGGGTCGTCGAGGCTGGCACCTTCACCCGCGCGGCAGATTCTTTGCAGATGCCGAAGCCCACCGTGACGAAGCTGGTCCAGGGCCTCGAGAGCCACTTGCGCGTGAAGCTGCTGAACCGCACCACGCGAAAAGTCACCGTGACCCCCGACGGCGCGGCGTACTACGAGCGTGCGACGCGGCTCCTGGGAGACCTCGAGGAGATCGAGTCAAGCGTCGCGAACGCCCAGTCGAACCCGAAGGGGCGGCTGCGCATCGACGCAGGCGGCACGCTAGCCCGAAGTTCCGGCAGACATAGCGCGAGTTCGTTATTGGCGCCAAGTACTTGGCGTGAGATTGTGGTTCGGGTTTCTGTCTACAACCGGATGTGCTGAAGCAGGTC
>Ga0307505_10003061_pt1 | contig 10840 bp, 12 predicted proteins | sample 23_S_MG_FD_202183 | JGI IMG/M metagenome (GOLD analysis project Ga0307505, IMG submission 202183) | Soil microbial communities from Populus trichocarpa stands in riparian zone in the Pacific Northwest, United States - 23_S | ecosystem: Environmental > Terrestrial > Soil > Riparian zone > Trees... | reverse complement strand
CTGTCGATCTTCCGTCCGGGCCGCGACGAGCCGTTCGACGTCTCCGTGACGCGCGGGGTGATCGAGCTCGAGCCGGTCACCTGGACGCTCGAGAGCGGCAACATCGGCGTGATCAGCGTCAACGAGTTCAGCCGCGACGTGGGTGCCGACGTCAACGACGCGATCGTCGCGCTGCGCCGCGATTCGGGCGGGCGGCTCGCCGGGCTGGTGCTCGACCTGCGCAAGAACCCGGGGGGCTCGCTCGACGAGGCGGTGGCGCTCAGCGACCTGTTCCTCACCGAGGGCCAGATCGTCTCGCAGCGCGGCCGTAACCCGCGCGATTCGGTCTACTACGAGGCCGAGAGCGTCTATCGCGGCGACGTCGCCGCCGGGCTGCCGATGATCGTGCTGATCGACTCCGGCTCGGCTTCGGCGAGCGAGATCGTCGCCGGCGCGCTGCAGGATCAGCGCCGCGCGCTGGTCATGGGCGAGCGCAGCTTCGGCAAGGGCTCGGTGCAGACGCTGCTGCCGCTGACCCGCAATTCGGCGCTCAAGCTGACCACCGCGCGCTACTACACGCCGTCGGGCCGCTCGGTGCAGGAAGGCGGGATCGAGCCCGACATCCGCGTGCCGCAGCTCAGCGATCCCGACGCCGCCAAGCGGGCGAAGTACAACCTGCGCGAAAGCGACCTGCGCGGGCACCTGGTCAACGAGGTCGACCTCGAGGACGAGGCGCTCGAGGCCGACCGCGCCGACGACCCGCGCTTCACGCTCACCGCTGCGCAGCTCGAGGAGCAGGGCATCACCGACTTCCAGCTCGACTACGCGCTGCGCACGCTGCGCCGCACGGGCGGGGCGGTCGTCGCCCGGCGCAACTGAGTCCGGCCGTTCGCGTGAATCGCTCGCTCAGGCTGGCGCAGGGGCTGGCTCTCGTCGTGCCGGCGCTGCTGCTTGGCGGCGCCTACCTCTCGCAGTACGGCTTCGGCCTCTTCCCGTGCGAGATGTGCTGGTGGCAGCGCTACCCCCACTTTGCCGCGATCCTGCTTGCGCTGCTATCGCTGGTGGCGCGCCCGCGCGCGATGTGGATCGGGCTCGCCGCGGCGGCGATCCTCGTTTCGGGCGCGATCGGGGGGTTCCACGCCGGGGTCGAGTACGGCTGGTGGGAAGGCGTGACTTCGTGCTCGAGCCCGATCGAGAATTCCGGCGGCGACCCGCTCGAGGCAATCATGAACGCGCCGCTGGTGCGCTGCGACGTGGCGCCGTGGACGCTGGCCGGCATTTCGCTGGCCGGCTTCAACACGATCATCTCCGTAATATCCGCAGTGTCGATCTTCACTCTTCTTGCTAGGAGCGGGCGCAGATGAACGAGCGCGCAGCCATGATCCGCGTCGACCAGGCCGGCGAGTACGGCGCGACCCGGATTTATGCCGGGCAGCTCGCGGTGATGGGCGACCGTGCGCCGCATTCGGCCGAGATTCGCGCGATGGCCGAGCAGGAACACGGCCACCTCGCCGCGTTCGACGCGCTGATCGCGCGGCGCGGCGTGCGGCCGACGGCGCTGCAGCCGCTGTGGTCGGTGGCGGGGTACGCGCTCGGCGCGACGACCGCGCTGCTCGGCCCCGAGGCGGCGATGGCCTGCACCGCCGCGGTCGAGGAGGAGATCGACCGCCACTACACGCGCCAGCTCGACACGCTGCAAAGCGATGATCCCGAGCTTTCCGGGATGATCGAGCGCTTTCGCGAGGACGAGCGCGCGCACCGCGACGCGGCGGTCGCCGCCGGGGCCGAGCGTGCGCCGGCCTATCCGCTGCTTTCGGCGGCGATCCGGCTCGGTTGCCGCGCGGCGATCCGGCTGTCGGAAAGGATTTGACGTGGCGCGGGGCATGGAACAACCGGGGGCCGTCGAGCGCTTCAGCAAGGGTTCACCGGGCCGCACGCCCTATCGCGATCGGGGGCTTGCGCCCCGCAGGAAGGACCGGACATGACACGCCTGCTCGCTTTCGCCGCCGCGACCACCGCCGCGCTGATGACTGCGCCCGCCGCGGGGCAGGAAGAGGCCGGCGACAAGGTCAACACGGTGATTGTCTACGGCGAAGACGAATGTCCGCAGTCGTCCGGCAGCGAAATCGTCGTTTGCGCGCGGATGGAAGAGGGCGAGCGCTATCGCATTCCCGAGGCGCTGCGCCAGAGCAACGACCCCGACAACGAACCATGGGCGAGCCGGGTTCGCGCTTACGAAACCGTCGGCAGCTTCGGCGCCCTGTCGTGCTCGCCGGCCGGCTCGGGCGGCGAGCTCGGCTGCACCGCGAAGATGATCGAGGCGGCTTACCAAGAGCGCGCGACGAGTTCCGACGTGCGGGCCGGTGAGCTGATCGCCGAGGCACGCGGGGAGCGCCTCGAAGCCATCGACGCCGAGGCGGCCGCGACCCAGGCCCGCGTCGAGGAGCTCGAGCGGCAGTACATGGAGCGGGTGCGGGCGGAGGACGCGGGCGAGGTTGCGCCGCGGACGGCGGATCCGAACGTGCCGGTGGTCGTCAACCCCGCCGATATCGCCCCCGCGCCACAATAGCGCAAGCGCGGCTTAACCCGATTGCGCATGCCTGCAGCGAAGCGCATTCTCACCGTTTTCGGCACCCGGCCCGAAGCGATCAAGCTGTTCCCGCTGGTCCACGCGCTCGCCGCGGACCCGCGCTTCGTCGGCCGGGTCTGCGTCACCGGCCAGCATCGCGGGATGCTCGACCAGGTGCTCGCAATCGCGGACATAGCGCCCGACCACGACCTTGACCTGATGCAGCCCGACCAGTCGCTCGATGCGCTCACCGCCGGGCTGCTTACCGGGCTCGGGCGGGTGATGGACGAGGAACGACCCGGCTGGGTGGTGGTCCAGGGCGACACCGCCACGGCGATGGCCGGGGCGCTCGCCGCCTATTATCGCAAGATTCCGGTGGCGCACGTCGAGGCCGGGCTCAGGACCGGCGACATCCACCGCCCGTGGCCCGAGGAGGTCCATCGCAAGGTCATCGCGACGATCGCCGCGCTGCACTGCGCGCCGACCGAGACTGCGGCAGCAGCGTTGTGCCGCGAGAACGTCGAGCCGGCCAAGGTCCACCTCACCGGCAACACGGTGATCGACGCGCTGCGCTGGATCACCGCGCGGATTTCCGCGCAGCCGGAGCTCGCGTCTGGCCTCGCCGAGTTCGAGCGCCGCTTCGCCGGGAAGCGCATCATCGGTGTCACCAGCCACCGGCGCGAGAACTTCGGCGAGGGAATGCAGGCCATCGCTCACGCAGTCGGCCGCCTCGCAGCACGGCCGGACGTGGCGGTGATCTTCCCGGTCCACCTCAATCCCAACGTGCGCCGCGTGATAGAGGCCGAACTCGCCGGGCTCGACAATGTCGCGCTGACCGAACCGCTCGACTACCCGCATTTTGCACGGCTGCTCGACCTCGCCTGCCTGATGCTGACCGACAGTGGCGGGGTGCAGGAGGAAGCGCCCGCGTTCGGCAAGCCGGTGTTGGTGATGCGCGAGACCACCGAGCGACCGGAAGGCGTCGCGGCAGGGACCGCCAGGCTTGTCGGGACCGACGCCGATCGGATCGTCGCCGAGACCGAACGCCTGCTCGACGACGCTGCGGCCTACGCTGCGATGGCGCGCGCGCACAATCCGTTCGGGGACGGCAGGAGTGCACGCCGCATCGTCGAGCTTCTCGCTTCGTCCTGAAACTGGACGGCCCGTTGGGCGACGGCAAATCGTGGTCGATCCGATCAACCGCGGCCAGATACGCATCGAGGAGGCCGACCTCGACGGACTCGTTCACGCGGCGGTCCGACCAGCCTGGGGTCAAGGCTGCGCAGGGCCGGCTAACCGCCCGGCCAGCGCTCGAACGCAGGCATCTCGCCGAGCTTCGTCATGTAGCCGAGCCGCTCGGCGCACTGGATCTGCACCGCGGGGGCATAGTCGCCGGCGTTGTCGAGCGTGGCCGACTGGATGTCGGCGATGCCCGGCAGGACCGCGTCGTTGAAATAGTAGAGCCCGGTGCCGCAGGTTCCGCAGAAGTAGCGTTCCGCCCCGCCGTTGCCGTCCCAGCGCACGGCCTCGCCCGCGGTTACCGCGAAGCTGTCCTTCGGCACGGCCAGCCAGGCCACGGCCGGCGCCCCGGTCGAGCGGCGGCAGTCCTCGCAATGGCACAGGCCGTGTCGGTTCGGGTCCTCGACCTCCGCCTGGTAGCGCACCGCCCCACACCTGCATCCGCCTGTCAGCATCGTCTGTCTCCTGCCGATTCGAGTTCGAACATAGCAGGAACATAGATCGCGCAAAAGCTAGACGAGCGATATGTCCGGCGCGTCCTCCTGCTTCATACCGACGACGTGGTAGCCTGCATCGACGTGGTGCACCTCGCCGGTCACACCGCTCGCCAGGTCGCTCAGCATGTACAGCCCCGCCCCGCCGACGTCTTCGATCGTGACGTTGCGCCTCAATGGCGAATTGAATTCGTTCCACTTGAGAATGTAGCGGAAGTCGCCGATCCCGCTCGCGGCGAGGGTCTTGATCGGCCCGGCGCTGATCGCGTTGACGCGGATGTTCTCGGGCCCGAGGTCGTTGGCGAGATACTTGACGCTCGACTCGAGCGCCGCTTTTGCGACTCCCATCACGTTGTAGTGCGGCACGACCTTCTCGGCGCCATAATAGGACAGCGTCAGGATCGAGCCGCCGTTCGGCATCATCGGGCGCGCGCGATTGGTGACCGCGACCAGCGAATAGGCCGAGATGTTCATCGTCATCAGGAAGTTGTCGAGGCTGGTGTCGACATATTTCCCGCGCAGCTCGGTCTTGTCGGAGAAGCCGATCGCGTGGACCAGAAAGTCGATCGTCTCCCAGCGCGCCTTCAGCGTGTCGAACGCCGCGTCGAGCGCATCCATCTGCGAGACGTCGCAATCGAAGCAGAAGTCCGAGCCGAGTTGCTCGGCGAGTGGTCGTACGCGCCTCTCGAGCGCCTCGCCCTGGTAGGAGAAGGCCAGTTCCGCGCCGTGTTCTGCGAGCTTCTGCGCGATTCCCCAGGCGAGCGACTTCTCGTTGGCGAGGCCCATGATCAGCCCGCGCTTGCCCCGCATCAGCCCGTTCGCCGGTGACGTCATCGGCCCTGTTCCTCCCGCTCTTTCGCCTGCGCCCCGTCGTCGCGCTGGCCGATCCGTTCCTCCTCCTCTTCGGGAGTCACGGCCAGCGCTGCATTCAGCTCGGCGCCCATGACCATCCCTAGTCCGACGAGCCAGAAAAAGAAAAGCACGATCATGATGCCCGCGAGCGAGCCGTACGTGGTGTCGTAGCGGAACGCGCTGTGCAGCAGCGGCGGCAGCGCTATGGTCACGCCGACCCACCATACGGTTACCAGCAGCGCCCCGGGCCACTTGGGGTAGCGCCGCTTGCGGTATGCGGCCGGGGTGAGCGTGTAGAACAGCAGATAGAGCGCGGCAAAGAGCCCGACCGCCGGCACGAAACGCGCCAGCGCAAGGTTGTCGACCGCATTGTAGAGCCGCGGGGCGTATACCTCGATCACCTGCTGCGCTGCGCCGATGGCGAACTGCGCGATCAGGCTCAGCATCAGCAGCACGACCGCGCCGAAGATGATCCCGGTCGAGAGCAGGCGGTACTTCCAGAACGCCTGCGTCGCGCGGGTGCCGTAAGCGCGGCGCAGGATGTCGCGGATCGTCTCGATCAGGCTGCCGACGGTCCACAGCCCGACCAGACCGCCGATCCACAGCAGCCAGCCGCTGCTCTGCGCGATCACGCTCAGTGCCACGGGGCGGATCACGCCGGCGACGACCGGCGGCAGCGCCGCGAGGATGGTGTTGATCGCCGCTGCGCGCTCGCCTTCCTCGCCGAGCAGGCTGAACAGCGCTGCGCCGGTGATGAAGAACGGGAACATCGCCAGCACCGACATGTAGGCGAGGTTGCCGGCGTGGATGAAACCGTCGTTCCACGCCCCGACCACTACGCGGCACGCGACTCCGTAGACGCGCGTGCCCGGGCCGACGTGGCGAGAGACCTGCTCGGTGAGACCGGCCTTGTGCTTGAGCGCCTCCTTGCGCCGGCCTTCGGGCGAGCGGTCGGGCAGGGGCGGGCCGGGCCGGTCGTGGTCCGTCAGTCCGGGTGCCATCGAGACCTCTCCTGGCCGTTCATGCTGCGCCGGCAATCGCTCAGACGCCGAGCCGGTTCCGCACGGGCGCGGCGTCGCTCCAGCCTTCGAGGCGCCCGGCGAGCTCGCCGAGGTCGTCAGGCAGCTGGATCTCGAGCGCGACCAGCTGATCGCCGCGGCCGCCGCCCTTCCTCGAGAAGCCCTTGCCCTTGAGCCGCAGGACCTTGCCCGAGCCCGAGCCGGGCGCGACGGTCAGCATGACCGGGCCGTCGACGGTGGGCACCTTGACCTTGGCGCCGCGCACCGCCTCGTCGAGCGTGACGGGAAGCTCGAGCCGCACGTCGTCGCCCTCGCGCACGAAGAAGGCATGCGGCTCGATTTCGATCGTCACCAGCGCGTCGCCGGTGCCGCTGGCGCCGGGCTGGCCTTTGCCCTTGAGGCGCATCTGCGTGCCGTCCTCGACCCCGGCAGGGAGCTTGAGATCGACCGTGGAACCGTCGGACAGGCCGACGCGCTGCGGCTTGAGCGTCGCTGCGTCGGCGAACGGAACCTTGAGGCGGTAGGCGACGTTGGCGCCGCGCGAAGGCGGCGCCTGCCGCCGGCTGCCGAATCCGCCGCCGGAAAACCCGCCGGGACCGGCGGTTCGTGCGCCGCCCATTCCGCCGAACAGCCCCTCGAAGATGTCGCTGAGGTCAACCTCGTCGCCGCCGCCGAAACCCTCGAAGTCTTGCGGGGTGGGGCCGCGCGCACCGCCGGCGCGCGGGTTGAAGCCGCCGCTGCGAAAGCCCCCGCCGAACGGCGCGGCCGGGTTGCCATCGGCGTCGATCTCGCCGCGGTCGAAGCGCGCCCGCTTGTCCTTGTCCGACAGCAGGTCGTAGGCCTTGGTCACGTCCGAGAAGCGCTCGGCTGCCCTTGGATTGTCCTTGTTGCGGTCGGGATGCAGCTCCTTGGCGAGCTTGCGGTAGGCGGACTTGATGTCCTTTTCGGTCGCGCCGCGCGGAACACCGAGGGTCGCATAGGGATCGGCCATGGCGTGTTAGCTAGGCAGAACAGTGGCGCGGCGCAAGCGCGGCCCTTTCGTCGTGCTTCGGGAGCCGGTAGGGCGCAAGGGATGGTCGACCCCGCTTCTTCCGAGTTGCGCGACGCGATTCCCCACGGCGATCCGCTGGCGTTGTTCGACACGTGGTTTGCCGAGGCGCGGCTGAGCGAGCCGAACGACCCCGACGCGCTGGCGCTGGCCACCGCCTCCCCCGAGGGCGCGCCTTCCGTGCGGATGGTGCTGCTCAAGGGCCACGGACCCGACGGGTTCGTGTTCTACACCAACGCGGAGAGCCGCAAGGGCGGCGAGATTCGCGCCAACCCGCGTGCGGCGCTGCTGTTCCACTGGAAATCGCTGCACCGCCAGGTGCGCATCGAGGGGCCGTTGGAGGAGGTGAGTGCCGCAATGGCCGACGCTTACTTCGCCTCTCGCCACCCGGATTCGCGGTTCGGCTCGGCTGCCTCGGACCAGTCGCGCGCGCTCGATTCGCGCAAGGCCTACCTCGACCGGGTCGAGGCGCTGCGCGCCCGTCATCCCGACGGCGAAGTGCCGCGTCCTCAGCACTGGACCGGCTTCCGACTGGCACCGGAGCGGATCGAGTTCTGGCTTTCGCGCCCCCACCGGCTGCACGAGCGGCGCCTGTTCACCCGCGCTGGAACCGGGTGGACGAGTACGCTGCTCTACCCGTGAGCACGAACAAGGCCTGGCTCACGCGCAGTGCCGCCTTCGCCTCGATCGCGATGGCGCTGGCGCTAGCCGCGCTCAAGGGTTGGGCCACCTGGCGCACCGGCTCGACCGCGATGCTGGGCAGCCTGGCCGACACCGCGCTCGACCTGGTTGCGAGCGTGGCGACGCTGATCGGCGTGTGGATCGCGGCGCAGCCGGCCGATGCGGACCACCGCTTCGGCCACGGCAAGGCCGAGGCGCTTGCGGCGATGATCCAGGTGATCCTGATCGCGCTTTCGGCCGCCGGGATCGCCTTCCGCGCCACCGTCCGGCTGGTCGAAGGCGGTCGCGTCGAGGCGGCCGGCGATGGCATCCTGGTCTCGGCGATCGCGATCGCCGCGACCTTCGCGCTGCTTGCCTGGCAGCGCCATGTGATCCGCCAGACCGGCTCGCTGGCGATCCGCACCGACAACGTCCACTACCAGTCCGACCTCCTGCTCAATCTCGCCGTCATCGGGGCGCTCGCGATCGATCGCTACCTCGGGCTCGCGCAGGCGGACCCGCTGTTCGGGCTCGGCATCGCCGCCTGGCTGCTGTGGGGCGCCTGGCGCGCATCGCGCGAAGCGGTCGACAACCTGATGGACCGCGAATGGCCGGAGGAGAAACGCCTGCGCTTCGTCGAGCGCGCCGCCACGCATCCCGAGCTGAGCAAGCTCCACGACCTGCGCACCCGCACGAGCGGCCATCACGACTTTGCGCAGTTCCACGTCGACCTGCCGCCCGGCATGACAATCGCCCAGGCGCACGCGGTGATCGAGCGCGTCGAGGCCGACCTGTGCCGCGCGTTCCCCGGCCTCGAACTCCTGATCCACATCGATCCCGAGGGCCATGTCGACGAGCCCGGCAACAGGCTCGTCGAATCCGACGAATTCGCCAAGCTGGAGGCCAAGCCATGATTCGACTGGCGCTGCCGTACTGGCACGTCGACGCCTTCGCCGACCGGCCCTTCGCCGGCAATCAGGCGGCGATCATGCCGCTCGACGAATGGCTGCCTGACGACACGCTGCAGGCGATCGCGGCGGAGAACCTGTTCGCCGAGACCGCCTTCGTCGTGCCCGACGCGAGCGGCGAGGCCGACTGGGAGCTACGCTGGTTCACCCCGGCGATCGAGGTCGCGCTGTGTGGCCACGCGACGCTCGCTTCGGGCCACGTCCTGCTGTCGCGCGACGGCGGCGGGTCGGTGCGCTTTCGTACCCGCAAGTCGGGCGTCCTCGAAGTGCGCCGGTCGGGCGAGGGTTATGAGCTGGCCCTGCCGGCTATCGCGACCCGGCGCGGTGCGCCCGACGGCGTGGCCGAGACGCTCGGCGCGGCGCCGGGCGAGGCGCTGTCGAACGACAAGGGCTACGGCGTGTTCGTCTATCCCGACGAGGCGGCGATCCGTGCGCTAAGGCCCGATTTCAAGGCGCTGTCGGCGTTCGGCGACTTCATGGCCATCTGCACCGCGCCGGGCGAGGCGCGCGACGTGCTCAGCCGCGTTTTCGTCCCCGGCGCCGGGATCGACGAGGACAGCGTTACCGGCTCGGCGCATGCGGTGCTGGCGCCCTACTGGGCCGAGCGCCTCGGGCGCGACCATTTCACGGCGCACCAGGCCTCGACGCGCGGCGGCGACCTGGTCTGCAGGCTCGACGGCAACCGTGTCTGGCTCGGCGGGCAATGCGTGACGGTGGTCGAAGGGACCTTCTACCTCTCGGGATAAAGCGCGACGATCTTCGCCAGCGCGTCGACCAGCACGTCGCGGTCGGGCTCGTCGGTCTTGCCGAGTCGCACGACCGTGAGCTTCTGCGAGGGTGAGACCAGCACGTATTGCCCGAGATGGCCCACGGCGGCGAACAGGTCCGCCGGGCCCTCCTCCGGGAACAGCATCTCGCGCTCGCCGCCCGATTCGCGGTTGAGCCAGGTCGTAGCGCCGTAGTCCGGCGCGCGCGGGCTCGGCGCGACCATGAACTCGACCCACGCCCGCGGCACGGTCTGTGCGCCCTCGACCGACCCCTCGTGGCGCAGGAACTCGCCGAACCGCGCCCAGTCGCGCGCGGTCGCCCAGACCATGCTGCCGCCCATCATCGTGCCGGCGCGGTCGTACTCGGCGGTCAGCGAAGGCATCTTCAGTGGCACCGCCATGCGTGCCCGCATGAACTCGCTCACTGCACGCTGCCGTTGCGCCGGGCCCGTGTCGGGCGCCAGCGTCCGGGCGAGGACATCGGACAGGATCATCGCGGTCGGGGTAGAGTAGTCGAACGCGCGCCCCGGCTCGTGCTCGAGCGGCTGCGCTTCGGCCCACGCGGCCATGTCGTCGCGCCCGTCGAGGAACATCATTCGCACTTCGGGCGAGGTGTAGACCGGCTCGGACTTCTCCTCGTGCCGCAGGCCCGAGCGCATCTGCAGCAGCTGGCGCAGCGTGATCTCGCCGCGCGGGTCGCCGGCGCGCTGCCAGCGCGCAATGGGCGGCGAATCGTCGAGCCGCAGCCGGCCATCGGCAACCAGCATGCCGATCAGCACGCCGGTCACCGTCTTCGACATCGACCAGCCGAGGAACGTCGTCCCCCGTCCGTAGCCGCCTGCATAGCGTTCCGCGACGATCTCGCCGCGGTGCATGACGATCACCGCACGGGTTTCGCCGACGCCCTCGCGCGTGAACACCGCGTCGATCGCGCGGGCGAGCGTAGCGCGATCGACGCCGGGGTTCTCGGCCACGGCTTCGAGGGCAGCGGGGGTGAGCGGCGCTTCGGCCGGCGGCGCGGGCTCGCCGCAAGCGGCCACAAGCAGGGCTGGCAGCAGCGCGGCGGCGAAGCTAGGGAGGAGGAGGCGCGGCATCGGCGCAGCTTCTTCCTCCAGGCACCGGGTGATGGCAACCGCTAAGCGAAACACGACCGGCAGGCGCAGGATCTGGCCGCGGGCACTGCTCGCGCTGGCGGTGCTCGCCGGGGGTACCGCCTGGTACTACCGCGAGCCCATCGCCGGCCTG
>Ga0307505_10003060_pt1 | contig 10842 bp, 9 predicted proteins | sample 23_S_MG_FD_202183 | JGI IMG/M metagenome (GOLD analysis project Ga0307505, IMG submission 202183) | Soil microbial communities from Populus trichocarpa stands in riparian zone in the Pacific Northwest, United States - 23_S | ecosystem: Environmental > Terrestrial > Soil > Riparian zone > Trees... | reverse complement strand
TGATCCCCCGTTCGGCGGTCTGGTTGGGCTTCACCCCGACGAGTGACTCACCCTTCCACAGGATGTCCCCATCCTGGGGGTGATAGACCTGGTTGATCGAGTTGAACAGTGAGGTCTTGCCGGCCCCGTTGGGGCCGATGATGGCAAACAGCTCGCCATCGTCGACGTGGAACGACACCCCGTCGATGGCCTTCACCCCTTTGAACGAGAGGTGGATGTCGCGGACGTCGAGCAAGTGGTCGTAGGTTTCGGGCCCATAGGTGTCGGCCCGACGTGTCAGCAGTTTCCCGCTCATGGACGACACCTTCCTCTGCTCGCGAGCACAGCGTCTCGCTGAGCGACACGGACTGCTCGCGTGCAAGTTGCCGGGACCATCATGACAGCCACCTCTTGCGTCGCTTGTAGTGCTTCACGTCGCGAAACGACCTCTTCTCGCCGCCGGCGTGGAGGCCGAGGTAGAACTCTTTCACATCGTCGTCTTTCAGGAGCTTCACCGGGTCCCCATCCATCACCAGCTTGCCGGTCTCCATGATGTAGCCGTGGTGGGCGATGGAGAGGGCCATCTTGGCGTTCTGCTCGATGAGCAAGACCGAGGTCCCCTGCTCGTTGATCTCGACGATCACATCGCGGACCTCCTGGACGAGAAGCGGGGCCAGCCCGAGGGAAGGCTCGTCGAGGATGAGGAGCTTGGGGTCTTGCATGAGGGCCCGCCCAATCGCCAGCATCTGCTGCTCGCCACCGGACAGGTAGCCGGCGGTGGCGGACTTCCGCTCCTCGAGCCGGGGGAACATTGTCATCACCCGGTCGTGGGCTTCGTTGACTTTTCCACTGTTGCGGTTGATGTACGCCCCGGTGCGTAGGTTGTCCTCGACGGTCATCTCGGCGAAGACGCGGCGCCCCTCCATCACTTGGCTGATGCCCCGTTTCACCCGACGGGCCGGGTCCTCGTGGGTGATGCGGTCGCCATCGAGCTCGATCTCACCCTTTGTGATGTCGCCCTCGTGAATCTCGAGCAACCCGGTGATGGCGCGCAGGGTCGTGGTCTTCCCTGCACCGTTGGCTCCGAGCAGGGCGACGATCTGGCCGTCTCCCACTTCGAGGGAGATGCCCCTGAGCACGAGGATCACGTCGTTGTAGACGACCTCGAGATTCTCAACTGTGAGCATGGCTTACCCGTCTTCGTTGCGTTCTGTGAGGGTTCGGTGCGTGTGACGCGTATCAAACCCTCACAGAACGGTGTGGGGCGACCCGATGGCCACCCCACACGTTCGTAGTTGTCTATCCCTCCAACAGGAAGCAGGCCTCGTTGAACTCGAAGGCCTCGGCCACCGGTGAGGTGTAGTTGCCCTCGACCAACTCGGTACCCGTCAATGAGTCGGGTGCCGGGCGGCTGATCCAGATCGCGCGTTGCACGATGTCGTTGGGCTCACCGACGTAGGTCTCAGCAGGTGCCAGACCATCGAAGTCCACGTTCTCCAATGACTTGGCCGCAGCGAGCACACCCGCCTGGGTCATGTCACCGGCGTTGTAAGCGGCCTCGAGCGCGGCATGCATGATGCCTGCCTCGACGAACCCTTCGCCGTAGTAGTTGGTGGGCGGGGCACCGGCTGCCTCCATGATCTCACGGACCTGGGCGGCCCCTGCCGACTCGCCTTCCCACGGCTCGTAGTAGCTCGAGACGTACATGTCACGGGCGACTGCGTCCCTGATAGCGGAGTCCGCGGCAACGAACGCCGGGTTCCACGAAGGAGACGCTCCGGTCCAGAGAGCCTCGAAGCCCGAGGCGAGGGCACGTCCATAGACGCCCGACCATGCACCCGGGGTCGCGGTCACGAACACCATGTCGGCACCGCTACCCGCGATGTCCGCGGCAACCTCGTCGAACGTGGTCTCGTCGGCCGGGTTGATCAGGCCTGACCCGTCATAGACCACCTCGAGCCCGAGAGCCTCGGCGGCCAGACCGGCGCCGATCGCCGAGTCGAGCCCGTAGTCACCCGGGACAGAGGCGATGGCGATCGTCGGTGCATCTACACCCGTCTCACCCGCCACGTACTCGACGAGGCTCATGGCCTCGATGCAGTACGGCGTTCCGTGCGGCACGAGGTTTGAGTTGATCGCCGGGTCTGACCAGCCCGAGTACCAGGTGAGCGGGACCGCCAGGATCCCATCCGTCTGGAGCTGCTGGTTGATGGCCACCGTATGTGGCGATCCGGTCGAGTGACCGAAGGCCACCACGCCACCCTTGAGCTCTTCGTAGAACTGGACATGGGTGGGTATGTCGTAGGTGGTGTCGACGACTTCGAGATCGACGGTGAGCCCGTTGATCCCACCACTGGCGTTCACGCTGGCCCAGTAGGCCTCGTGACCAGCCACGATCGCGGACACCAGCGGCCCAAACGGACCGGTGAGGTCCGAGAGCATGCCAACTGTGATCGTGCCTGCTTCGAGGTCCACGCCGACGTCGGTGGCGATCTCCGCCATCTCGCCTTCGGTGGTCTCGGTCGTCTCGCCCTCGGTGGTCTCCGTCGTCTCGCCCTCGGTCGTTTCCGGGGCAGCTGCTTCGCTGGTCGTCGTCTCGTCGTCTCCGCCGCCGTCACCACAGGCGGCGAGGACGAGACCGAGCACCAGGAATATCGCCAACCACTTGGATTTGGCTTTCATCTGATTCCTTCCTCCTCTATTCATTCGGGGATGGGAATCCCGATCCCCTTTGCGACCGCTCAATATGTGAACGGCCAACCCTTCCAATAATTGCGTATTCGAAGCCATATCCCGTACAAGCCGAGTGGTTCGAAAATGAGGAACAGGATGATCAACAGACCGTAGATCACCAGGTTGAGCTGATCGATGCCGAGACCGGGAGCAACTCCCGCCGAAGTGTTGATCAATCCGAAGTCGCCGGACTCTGTGCTCACGAATATGTCGAGGATGCCCGCGAGCAGACCGTCGCCGGACTCGACGATCCCTTCCATCCAACCGGTGAAGTCGCGCACGAGACGAGGCAACAAGATCACGAAGAGAGTCCCCAGGATGGCGCCGGTCACCGTTCCCACCCCGCCGATCAAGATGATGGCGATGAACTGGACAGACAGGAACAGGTTCCACGTCTCGGGGATCGTTCGCCCGACGAGGCTGGCGATCAAGGCCCCGGCGACTCCGGCGAAGAAGGAGGATATGGCGAAGGCGGTCGTCTTGTACTTGAACTCGTTGACGCCCATCACCTCGGCGGCAATGTCACGGTCCCGAATCGACATGAAGGCGCGGCCCACTCGCGTGCGCTGGAGGTTCTTGGCAAGCAGGACGAACCCGATCGTGACAGCCAGGATGAAGAGATAGGTCTTCGCCTGCCCGCTGAGATTGAGGAAGCCGAACCAGGTCCCGTCGGCCGAGAAGTCGATGAGCGGCTCTTCCTCCTTCCAGATGCGGAAGGCAAAGGTCGGGTGGTTGCGCCCCGATTGAGAACCGCCGGTGATGAAGTCGAGGTTCCGCCAGAGATACTCACCGATGAACACCAACCCGAGGGTGACGATCGCCAGATAGAGCCCGCGCACCCGCACCGCCGCAGGGGCCACGAGGACACCGACCAGGGCGGCCACAATCCCTGCAGCAGGGAGCCACACCCACATGGGCAGGCCGAGCCCCCACAGGGGGCCCGCGGGCGACCCGAGCACGGCGGCGGTGTAGGCGCCCAGGCCCATGAAGAAGGCGTGGCCGAGAGATACCTGGCCGGCGAGGCCGGTGAGGATGTTGAGGCCAAGGGCTCCGATGGCGTAGATCCCCACGGTGGAGAGGAGCCGCAACCAGTCTCCAGTAGCGAGGAAGTCAGGGCCGGGCAGGCTGCCCTCCTCGCCGATGGTGCCAGCCGCGAAGAAGGGGATAGCGGCCAGAAACAGGATGAAGAGCCCCGCGGCGACCTTCTTGGTCGTCGTGTTCAGGATCGCCTGGTCGCCCTCATAGGAGGTGTAGAGAAGGGGTCGGCCTCTCATACCCTTCGAATCTCCTCGGTGCCGAACAAGCCGTAGGGCCGGACCAGGAGGACCACGATCATGATGAAGTACGGGACGACCCCCGAGAACCCTGTGCCCAAGAACTCCCAGGGGAGAAGTCCGGAGTAGGCCTGAGCAAGACCGATGATCATGCCACCCACCACGGCCCCGACCACAGAGTCGAGACCGCCGAGGATGATCGCCGGGAAGGCGGCGAAGACGAAGAAGGCGGTCTGGGTATCGAGACCGGCCCCCCTCCGCGGGAAGACGGACAAGAAGATGCCCCCGACGGCCGCGAGCACGGCGCCAATGGCCCATGCGATGCCGAAGACCTTGCCCACGTCGATGCCCTGGGCGCGGGCAGCCTCCTGATCGAAGGCGGTCGCCTGCATGGCCACCCCGAGCCGGGTGCGGAAGAACAGGGCAATGGCCACGACCAGTGCAAAGGTCACCACCAGCTGGACCACTTCGGTGTGGGCTATCCGCACGAAGCCGAGGTCGAACACGCCGGTGCCCCAGGGATCGCCCAGGGGGCGGGAGTCGGTCCCGATGAAGTCGTTGAGAACGGCCCTGATCACGATGTCGACGCCGAGTGTGACGATGGCAACGGCGAAGAGCTCTTCTCCAATCATGGGTCTGATGAAGACGCGTTCGATCGCCATGCCGGCCAACGCCGCGGCGATCAACGCGAATACGACCGAGAGGGTCCAGGTGCTCCAGACCGGCCAATCCGGGAGCCAGCGCTGGGGGATGTCCCAGATCGTTGCGAACACCGCCACGAAGAACGCACCCATCGCAGCGAGAGCGCCGTGGGCGAAGTTGAGCACCTGCGTGGCCTTGAAGATGATGACAAACCCCATCGCCAACAGGGCGTAGATCGAGCCCAAGGACAGACCCGTGACCAGGGCCTGGGCGGCGGCCGACCCGTTGGCGGCGCCTTCCTGCGCCAGGATCAGGAAGTCAGGCGTCACGACCCGTACATGTCCTCGATGAGTTCCCCAAACATGTCTGACATCGCCGACCGCTTCAGCTTCTGGGTGGCGGTCAGCTCCCCATCCTCGTGGTCGAGCTCCTTCGGGATCATCCGGAACTTCCGGACGTTCTCGGCTCGAGCAAACTTCTCATTCGTCTTGTCGACGATCCCCTGCATGAGCTCCAACACCTCGGGCTTCTCGGAGAGATCCCGGTAGGTCGTGTATGGGAGCCCGCGACGCGTCGCCCAGTCGCCAACAGTGTCGAACTCGATGGCCAACAGGGCCGTGAGGAACTTGCGACCGTCACCGACGACCATCGCCTCCTTGACGTAAGGGGACACCTTCAGCGAGTTCTCGATCTCCGATGGCGAAACGTTCTTGCCACCGGAGGTGACGATGATGTCCTTCATCCGATCGACGATCTTGATGTGGGTGCCGTCGACCATTTCTCCCACGTCTCCGGTCCGAAGCCATCCGTCGTCGGTGAATGTCTCCCGGGTCTTCTCCGGCTTGTTCCAGTAGCCGGCGAACACCCCGTCGTGTTTGGTCTGGATCTCGCCTGTCTCAGGGTCGAGGCGAACAGTGCCCTCCGCATACGGCTCTCCGACCGTCCCGACCTTGGCTCGGCCCGGGTAGTTGGTGGTGGCGACGGCTGAGTTCTCAGTCATCCCATAGAGCTCGTAGACGGGAAGCCCGAGGCCCATGAAGAACTCCAGGACCTCTGGGGCAATGGCGGCAGCTCCGGATGCCGCATACCGGCAACGACGCAAGCCGATGCGCTCCTTGAGGCTGCGGAAATAGAGGACGTTGAAGAGCCAATAGAGCGTCTTGGAGGAGATTGTGAAGTCTCCCCCGTTCTTCACACGCACCTTGCCGATGTGGCGCGCCGCGGCCATCGATGGCCTTCCCAGGGCCTTCTTGAAGAAGGTGGCGTCGTTGAGCCTAATGAGAACACCGGCGTGGATCTTCTCCCAGATCCGGGGGACCGAGAAGAAGACCGTCGGCTGGATCTCCCGCAGGTTCTGCTGCACGGTGTCGATCGACTCGGCAAAGTTCAAGGTCGGGCCGTTGCCGGCGAGGGTCCATGTGGAGAAGATCCGCTCGGCGACGTGACACAAGGGGAGATACGTCAGAAGGGTGTCCTCGGGCCCGACCGGTTCCTCCGTGCCGAGTCGCTTCGTGTCGTTGACGAGTATGTCGAGGCAGTACGTGACGTTCTTGTTGGTGAGCATGGCCCCTTTGGGTGGGCCGGTGGTGCCCGACGTGTAGACGAGGGTCATCACGTCGTCCTCCTCGGCCTCCGCCATGATCCGCTCGACGGCGCTGGGGTTGGCCTGCCGGTGTGCCTTGCCGGCGGCTATGAAGTCGTCCCAGAAGATGAACCGATCGTCGTCACGCCATTGCCGGAAGCCCCTGGGCTCGACATGGATGATCTTCTCCAGATTCGAGAGGTTGGCGATGACTTCCATCACCTTGTCAGCTTGCTCCTGGTCCTCGGCGAGGTGGATCCGGGAGCCGGAGTCGTTGAGCAGATACTCCACTTCGGCTGACGGGTTGGTGGGGTAGAGGCCCACCGTGATCGCCCTTATCGCCACGGTGGCCATGTCGAGGATGATCCATTCGGGTCTGTCCTCGGAATGGATGGAAACGCGGTCACCGCGTTCGACGCCGAGGGCGAGGAGACCATGAGCGGCATCGAGGACGGTGTCCCAATATTCCGCCCACGTGATCTCTTGCCAGATCCCGAACTCCTTCTCGCGCATTGCGACGGCGTCCGGCATCTTCTCTGCCCAATCGCGAACCATTGCGGCCGCGGTCTTGTACCCCACATCGGCGGACGGCGCCTCCGGGCGATCGACCAAGGTCGTCATAGGTTGTCCTTCCTCACAGAGGCGCGGAGCCTAGAGAAGCCTGCTCAGCGGTGCACCGCATGACCGCAAAAATTTGAGCGCCCATTCTGGATTCAGGAATGTCAGCTTCCCTGGCTCCATTCCGACCCCCCAGGCCAGAACTCCTTCTTCCAGATGGGGGCCCTTTGCTTCAACTCGTCGATGACGAACCTGGCGACGTCGAAAGCGTCGGAGCGATGGGCACTGGAGACGGCGACGGCGACCGATGCCTCCCCGAGTCGGACGGTGCCGGAGCGATGCTCGACTACGACATCGAGGACCGGCCAGCGCGAAGTGGCCTCCGTGACGATCTCGGCAATCTTCGGCTCGACCTGCTCGGCGAACACTTCGTAGTCGAGATGGGTCACCCCCTCTTTGCCCTCGGAGTGGTCGCGCACCGTGCCGAGAAACAAGACAGTGGCGCCCGAGTCGGGTCGGCTCACTTCGGCGAGCAGAGCGCCCCCGTCGATAGGCCCGTCACCGACGGACACCCGGACCGATTGTTGGGCATCACTCATAGACTCGGAGACTATGACAACTCCCCTCCCTCAGGGGCCGACCGGGTTCGATGCGAGCTCGCGAGAGGCGCCGCCGAAGGAGCGAGTCCGCGACCCCTGGGCGATCGCAATGGGATTGATCGGTGGGGCCCTTCTCGGGACCGGTCTCACGTTGGCCATCCTCGGCTACGTCGGAGTCTTCGAAGAGCCACCGCCACCCACGATCCCCCCGGCGCCGACCTTGACCGTCCCCAGCCCGACTTCACCCCCACCCACCTTCGGCGACACCGCGAGCGTGGCCTCGGTGGCGGCGAGAGTCATCCCCTCCACTGTCGCCGTCGATGTCAGCTCCTTCCTCCAAGGCGGCAGCGGGAGCGGGGTCGTCTACGGCGACAGCGGGTACATCGTCACGAATCACCACGTGGTCGACGGCGCCGGCGAGATCTTCGTCGTGTTCTCCGACGGAGCCCGGTTCAGCGCGGAAGTCGTCGGCAGCGACCCGGTCACCGACATCGCCGTTCTCCTCGTCGGACGGGGCGATCTCGCCCCTATGCCGCTGGGCACCGCAAACGATCTGGCTATCGGGGAGCCCGCCGTGGCCGTCGGAAACCCCCTGGGCCTGCTCGGCGGGCCCACCGTGACGACAGGCATCGTCAGTGCCCTCGACCGCCGGCTCCAGATGAGCTTCACGGAAGAGCTCGTGGGTCTCATCCAGACCGACGCGCCAATCGCCCCCGGCTCGAGCGGTGGAGCCCTGGTCGACGGCTCGGGACGTCTGATCGGGATCACAACCGCCATCGCCGTGTCCGACGTGGGGCCCGAGGGCTTGGGCTTCGCCGTCCCCGTCGAGATCGCAACCGGCGTGGCCAACGACCTCATCGAGACCGGCGAGGTCCGTCATGCCCTCCTCGGGATCCTCGGCGACACCGCCTGGGCTCAACAGGACAGTGCCGAGTTCCCCGTTGGGGTATTGGTGGACGATGTGTCGGCGGGATCCGCCTACGCCGACGCCGGTGGTCAGGTCAACGATGTCATCTTGGAGGTGGACGGCACCGATGTCCGCACAATCGACTCCCTGCTGGCGCGGCTTCGCCATTACCGCGCCGGAGACGTCGTCCCACTCCGTATCCTGAGGGGTGATGCAGAGACAACGATGGAAGCCACGATGGGTCTGCTGACGCCGTGAGCGACGACATTTTCTCCAAGCTCTTCGAGCTGTTCAACCAGCCCGGCCCGGTCAACTGGAAGCTGGCGGCCGAAGTGGCCCGCCATCTTTCCGGTGAGCGTCAGCCGGTCGAGCCATGGGCCGCAGAGGAGTTCCGCGAGCTCGCCCGGCTGTCGGAATACCGTCTCGAGGAACTGGCTCCGTTCCCGGTGCGGGCTGCCATCGACGTGCTGCCTCTCGATCCTCGCTCATGGGCGGAGAAGAACCTCGAGCTGTACGGGTCCCTCGTCGAACCTTTCGCCGCGTCCATGGGAGGCGGTGACTTGGCGCCGATGATGGCCCAACTGGCCCCCGCGATGATCGGACTCCAGGTGGGGTCGCTCGTCGGGAGCCTCTCGGCGTGGGCCGTAGCCGGCTTCGACGCCGGGCTTCCCCCTGATCAGACAGGCCCGCTGACACTGATCGTCCCCAACATCGAGGCTTTGAAGGTGGCCGGTGTCGATGAACGCGAGGTTCGGCTCTGGGTTACTGCCAACGAGGTCGCCTTCCGATCCGTGTGCGACATCCCCTGGGTCAGGGATCGGGTCGCTGATCTCGTGACCGACTACGCGGCCGCCGCACAGATCGATCCGACCAAGCTGAGCGGGCTCATGCTCGGCGGGACCGATCCGTCCGATATCGAGAGGGCCATCGAGGAAGCCGGAGGCATCGAAGGCCTCATCGGAGGAGAGGAAGCCGAAGCCCCTCGCGCCGAGTTGGAGGCGTTCCTCGGGGCACTCACCGGCTGTGCTCGACTACTCGCCCGCCGCGCCATCGCCGAGATGGCACCAAACTTCGATGAGATCTCAGCTGAGCGCGACCGTGAGCGGGAGATCATCGCAGAGGCCCCGACCATCGGCATCGGCCCGGTCCCCCCCGAAGCGACCCAGGCCGGCGACGCCTTCAACCAGGAGGTGGAGCGTCGCTATGGAGACGACGCCCTCGCCACCCTCTGGTCTGACCCCTCGCGCATGCCCACGGCCACCGAGCTCCGCGACCCCACCGCGTGGGCCGCCCGCGTCCTCCTCGACGGCTGGACCTGACCACAACCGGTTACCGATCCCCGAACCTAAGTGTATGAGCCAAGGAGGTTGTCGACTCGGCTGATGGGTGGTCCTCCGATGGCTGTGTGGCCGCGGTGGTGGTTGTAGGTGTGGGTCCAGTCTGCCAGGGCTTGGGTGCGTTCGGCTTCTGAGGTGTAGGGGTGGGCGTATGCCCATTCGTCGGCGAGGGTGCGGTTGAACCGTTCGACTTTGCCGTTGGTTTGGGGTCGGTAGGGACGTGTCCGGACGTGTTCGATGCCTTCGAGAGCAGCCTGGAAGGTTTGGGAGGTGTATCCGGCCCAGTTGTCGGTCATGACTGCTTGAACTGTGATGCCGTGGTCGGCGAAGAAGGTTTGGGCTCTGTTCCAGAACCCGGCGCAGGTTTCTCCTTTGATGTCGGGGAGGATTTCTGTGTAGGCGAGACGGGAGTGGTCGTCGACTGCGGCGTGGACGTGTTCATAGCCTTGAGCCTTGCGACGTGATTCACCCAGGTTGTGGTGGGCTGGGCCGTGGATTCTCCATCCGCCTCCGTCAGGGATGCGGGCTACCTGTTTGGTGTCGACATGGACCAGTTCGCCAGGAGTCTCTTTCTCATAACGGCGGACCCGGCCGCCGGTGGGACGGTCAAACCACCCAAGACGGTTCAACCCGTGCCGGTGGAGCACTTTCCACACTGTCGATGAGGGAACCCCTAACACCAGGCTGATCCGAGCTGGTCCCAGCCGGCGTACCCGCCGCTGTTCGACGATCTGTGCTTCCAGCTCAGGTGGAGTCTGGTGAGGACACGAAAACGGGCGAGAAGACCGGTCCTCGAACCAAGCGCCGTCCGGGTCGGATTGATAACGACGCCACCATTTCCCGACAGTGTCCCGAGAAACCTGCATCTGACGGGCGATCTCAGCCTGAGTCACCCCAGCCTGATGACGGCGGACAATCTCTCGACGAGCCCACACAGTGAGCCTGGCGTTAGCGTGCACGACGAGCCTCCTTTGGCTAGCGGTAGTTGTGCAACCACCACCATGCCACCGGAGGCTCAACCCATAACTGTCAACAACGTGCGTGGCTCATACACTTAGGTTCGCAACGGGGGGGTCAGCCGAAGGTGTTGCACTGGGAGGCGTCGCCGGATTCGAAGCCGCGGGTGAACCACTCCACACGCTGCTCGGACGAGCCATGGGTCCAAGTCTCCGGGTTGACCTGGCCCTGGACCGCCTCCTGGATCCGGTCGTCACCGACGGCGGCGGCGGCG
>Ga0307505_10003059_pt1 | contig 10843 bp, 12 predicted proteins | sample 23_S_MG_FD_202183 | JGI IMG/M metagenome (GOLD analysis project Ga0307505, IMG submission 202183) | Soil microbial communities from Populus trichocarpa stands in riparian zone in the Pacific Northwest, United States - 23_S | ecosystem: Environmental > Terrestrial > Soil > Riparian zone > Trees... | reverse complement strand
CTTCGATGAGGTAGCCATGCAAACATGTTCGCAGTTTCCGGCAGTCCCGAAAACACCCGCCTCCAGAGGGAAACCGGGCCAATTACCGCATCAACTTACCCACACGACTTCCTGAAGACCCATAATAATTGACTATCGGATCGCCGAGAGAAGCCAAATTCACGGGAGGCGGGACTTGCCCTCATTCGACATCACCAGCGAGGCCAGCGCGGTCGAGCTCAGGAACGCGGTCGACACCGCCAACAAGGAAGTCGCCAACCGCTTCGACTTCAAGGGCTCCGACGCGCGCTTCGAGCTGAACGAGAAGGAGCACGAGATCGTCGCCTTCGCCGACGACGAGTTCAAGCTCGGCCAGGTCCGCGACGTGTTGCTCGCCAAGATGGCCAAGCGCGGCGTGGACGCGCGTTTCCTCAAGACCGAGGACCCGCAGAAGATCGGCGGGGACAAGATGAAGCAGAAGCTCGTGGTCCGCCACGGCGTGGAGCAGGAGCTCGCCAAGCGGATCGTGAAGGCGCTGAAGGACGCGAAGCTCAAGGTCACCGCCTCGATCCAGGGCGACGTGGTGCGCGTGACCGGCGCGAAGAAGGACGTGCTGCAGGAGGCGATCGCGCTGGTTCGCGCGACCGTGAACGATGTCCCGCTCAAGTACGAGAATTTCCGCGAGTAGGGCAGGCGCCAGCTTCGAGCTGGTCCAGGCGCGCGCGCCCGAGGAGGTCGCGGCCTGTCGCGAGCTCTTCGTCGAGTACCAGCGCGCGCTCGGCGTGAGCCTGTGCTTCCAGGGCTTCGACCACGAGCTCGCCGGCCTGCCGGGCGACTATGCGCCCCCGCGCGGGCGCCTTTACCTCGCGCTCGCCGGCGGCAGGCCCGCGGGCTGCGTCGCCTTGAGGCCCCTTTTCCACCGCGACGCCGAGATGAAGCGCCTCTACGTCCGGGCGGCGCATCGCGGCTCGGGCCTGGGACGCAGCCTCGCCTTGCGCGTGATCGACGACGCGCGTGCGCTCGGCTACGAGATCCTCAAGCTCGACACGCTGCCGGCCATGAGGGCGGCGCAACGCCTGTACGAGGACCTCGGTTTCCGCGACACCGCGCCCTACAACGAGAATCCGGTCGGCGGCGTGCGCTTCCTCGCGCTCGACCTCGCGCGCGCGAAGGGCGGGCGGACCTAGGCGCTACTGCGCGGCGGGGAGCAGGGCGTTGATGCGCGCCGCGTAGTCCGCGTACGGCAGCGACCCCGCGAAGCGCGTGCCCTCGACGCCCCCGCCCCGGCTCGCGCCGATCACGAAGGTCGGGGTCGAGTTGACGCCGGCGGCGGTCGCCTCGGCGATCGCCTTGCGGATCGCGCCGTCGAATTGCCCGCTCTCGATGCAGGCGCGCAGGCGCGCCCCGTCGAGCCCCAGCTTCTCCGCGGTCTCGACGATCGTCTGCAGGTCCAGCGGCTCGCCTTTCAGCAGCGCCGCGTGCATCTCCCAGAAGCGCCCCTGGTCGGCCGCGCAGTGGGCCGCGCGTGCCGCGCGCGCCGCATTGCGGTGCGTGGGCAGCGGATAGTCGCGCACCACGTAGCGCAGCTTCCCGGTATCGATGAAGTCGCGCTTGAGCTCCACGAAGGCGGTGGCGTGGTACTGCTGGCAGAAGGTGCACTCGTAGTCGGCGAACTCGACCATCGTGAGCGGCGCCTGCGTGTTGCCGAGCACCTGGGCGCCGGCGAGCTCGAGGCGCACGCGCGGCTCGGGCTTCTGTGCGAGGGCGGCGCAAGCGCCGAGGGCGAGGAAGGCGGCGAAGAGGCGGAGGAAGGTCATGCGACCGATTATGGCCGAATGTTCTCCATCCAGCGTACGTAGAGGCGCTCGGCGGTTTTCGAGAGCGCCGGCAGGCGCCGCGGCACTTCGGCCCGGATCGTCTCGACCGGCTGCACGGCGGGGCTCGCCAGGTTCTCCTGCACCTCGCTCCAGCCGCTCGCGATCCAGCTCTCGATCATCTCCGGGGTCATCTCGACGTGGCACTGCAGCCCGAGGTGGCGGTCGCCGACCACGTAGGCCTGGTTGGGGCAATGCGGGCCGGTGAGGATGCGCTCGCCGCCTGGGGGAATCGAGAACGCATCGCCGTGCCACTGGAAAGTGTCGAACTCGCGCAGGTTCTCGCCGAACCATTCGCGTGCCCGCGGCGAGTCGACCACGCGCACCGGGTTCCAGCCGATCTCCTTCACCGGGTTCGCGCTCACCTCGCCGCCCAGCGCGCGCGCGAGCATCTGGCCGCCGAGGCAGTGGCCGATCACCGGCACGTCGCGAGCGACCGCATCGCGCATGAGCGCCAGCACCGGCTGTGTCCACGGCAGCTCGTCGTTGGCGCTCATCGGACCGCCCATGAACCCGAGCCCCGCGAAGGGCTCGGCGGATGCGGGCACGGGCTCGCCCTGGTCGAGCTTCACCAGCTTCCAGGGTATGCGGTTGGCGTCGAGGAACGTGGCAAAATGCCCCGGTCCCTCGGTATCGGAAAAGCGGAAGACGGCGACGGGTTTCACGATGCGCACGATGAGCTCATGGGTTTCGATCCTCGCGGTGGCTGCGGCGTTCCCCGCGCACGCCACGGATGTGACCGTGGTGGGCCTGTTCTCCGGGAAAGCCGTGGTCACCATCAACCGCGGTGCCCCGCGCATCGTCGCGGTCGGCCAGGTGGCGGCCGAGGGCGTGAAGCTCGTCGCGGTCGACGCGAGGGCGGCGACGTTCGAGATCGACGGCAAGCGCCTGGTGCTGGAGATGGGCCAGCATTTCGAGACCGCGGCGGCACCGGGGGAGCGCGCAAGCGCGACCCTCGCGCCCGACTCGCGTGGGCATTTCGTCGCCGATGCGCAGGTGAACGGCGGGCACATGCGCCTGCTGGTGGACACCGGCGCCACCATGGTGCGCCTGTCGGTGCAGGATGCGCGCCGCCTGGGCATCGACTACACCAGGGGCGAGCCCGGATACTCGATCGTCGCCGACGGCCGGCACGTCCCCAACTACCGGCTGAAGCTCGACAGCGTGTCGGTCGGCGGGATCACGCTCTACAACGTCGAGGCCACTGTGGGCGAGGGCGGCACGGGCATGGGGCTGCTCGGCATGAGCTTCCTCAGCCGGACCGAGATGCGACGGGAAGGCCAGAACCTCACCCTCACGAAGCGATATTGAACGCGAATTCCGGGACAGACCCCACCCCTCAGATTCGCGGTCTGTCCCAGGCGATCATCGCGTAGGCCGAGTGGTTGTGGATGGACTCGAAGTTCTCGCTTTCCACCACGTAGCCCTCGATGCGGCGGTCGGCGTTCAGGCTCGCCGCGATATCGCGCACCATGTCCTCGACGAATTTGGGGTTGTCGTAGGCGTGCTCGGTCACGTACTTCTCGTCCGGGCGCTTGAGCAGTCCCCAGAGCTCGCTCGAGGCCTGGCGCTCCGCCTGGTCGATGATCTCCTCGATCCACACGAACGTGTTGATGCGCGCGGCGATGGTCACGTGCGAGCGCTGGTTGTGGGCGCCGCGCTCCGAGATCTTCTTCGAGCAAGGGCACAGGCTCTGCACCGGCACCAGCACCTTGAGGGTGAAGGTCTCGCGGCCGTCGAGGATCTCGCCCACGAAGGTGACCTCGTAGTCCATGAGGCTCTGCACGCCCGAAACCGGGGCCTTCTTGCTCACGAAGTAGGGGAAGGTCATCTCGATGTGGCCGCTCGCGGCCTCGAGCTTCTTCACCATCTCGCGCAGCATCACGCGGAACGTGTCGGGCGAGATCTCGCGCTCGTGGGCGTTCAGGATCTCGACGAAGCGCGACATGTGCGTGCCCTTGAAATGGTGCGGCAGGCCCACGTACATGTTGAAGAGGGCGACCGTGTGCTGCAGGCCGCCCGCGCGCTCGCGGATTTTCACCGGGTGCCGGATGGCCTTGATGCCCACGCGGTCGATGGCGAGTTGGCGCGTGTCCGGAGTCGCCTGCACGTCGGGGATCGGCAGGCGCTTGTCGCGTTGGTTCATGCTGCGATTATAGCCTCCTCACGGCAGCCTACCCGCGCTCACCAGGCGGTGGATCACCATGTGGATGGAGCCCCAGTGGACGAGGTCGTCGAAGCCGCCTTCGCGACTCTCGTGCGACACGAACGCGGCATCGCCGTCGAGGTTGCGCGCCTCGTCGCCGCCCGCGGCCGGCGGATCGGGCGCGTTCGGCCCGAGGGAGAGCAGCACGAACGCCGCGCGGCGCGTGAGCTGGTTCGCCGCCGGGCCGCACCCCGCGGCACCCGCGGCCGCGCCGGCGGCGCACACGAAGAGGTAGTGCGGCGCGTCGCCCAGGCCGGCGAGCGTGGCCTGCTGCATGCCATTGACGCGCGTGAGCGCGTGCGCCACGGCGTTCACCGTTCCCGAGTGCACCGCGTAGCGCACGCGGTTCGCCTCCGATTGCCAGGGGTCGCGCAGGAACCCCGCGGCGTCGAGCGGCGCGAGGCCGAGCGCCGCGGCCGGCAGGTAGCCCGAGTGGAAATCGGCGCAGCGGCCGTTGGACGGGTCTCCGTCGATCGCGAAAGCCTCGTGCCCGCGGCTCGCCGCCGTCGCCGGGCACGGCAGCCGCGCGTGCGCCGCGACGAACCCCAGAACCGCGTCACGTGCCTCTTCGAGCTGGCGCCGCGCCTCGTCGGCGCGCCGCAGCTGCAGTTGCGCGGCGATCGGGATGGCGAGCGTGGCGGCCGCGATGGCGACTACCGCGAGCGCGATTGCGATCTCGAGCAGCGCGAAGGCGCGCTGATCAGGGCGAGGCGACGAGCGCATCGTGGCGGTCGCGGCTGCGTGAGGGCTGGACGGCACGCCGGCAGCCGTCTGCGTCGCACTGCACGACGCCGGGCGCGCAGTCGCCGGCACGCTGCGTCACCAGGATGGCGAAACGCCGGCCGCGGCCAAGCGACCGGCCGCCCGGGTCGACGACCTCGAGGCCCTCCGGACCCGCGCGAGCGTAGAGGACGTGCGTCCTCCATGCATTCCACCACCCCGGCTCGTCCGCGCTCGCCGAGCATGCGGGTGCCCCGCTCAGGGTGGCGTCGGGGACCCGGCCCAGGTCGGCGCTCACCGCACACTGCGCCACAGGCATGGCGAGCCCGTCCGGGCCCTGCGACCCGCGGCGCACGCATTGCGCGAGCTCGAGGCCGATACGCGCCATCACCCGCGCCATCAGGTCGGGCCGGGAGACCGCGATCACGCGGTCGTTCACGGCCGGTGCTCCCGCGAGCTCCACCGGACCCTGGATGAAGCCGTCGGCATTGCCGGCACGCGCGTCGCTGCGGTCGTGGAAGCGGGCGTTGTCCTCGGCCGGCGCATCGTCGAGGTAGTTGCGCGGGTCGCAGCGCGACGAGAGCCACGGCGGGTTGGCGAGGCAGCGGCCGCGTGCGTCGCATTCGCCGCGCGCGCAGTCGCGCCGCTGCTCGTGCCCATCGCGCCGGCGAAGCGCCGGTCCCGGGGCGATCACCACGGCGGCCGCGCCGCCTCCCGCCGCACTCGCGGCCTCGCCGAGCGTGCCGTCGTGCAGCACGCCGCCGGAGCCGTCGCGCACGGTGATGGTTCCGAGCGCGGTGGCGGGCGACATGTCGACGCACGCGCGGCTCGCGGCGCAATTGAGCAGGCCCTTGAAGCGCGTCGATACCGCATACCACAGGCGCTCGCCGTGGCCGTCGCGCAAATCCGGCAGCCCGAGTGTCTTCCACGGCAGCCGCCCGAGCCGCTCGGCCTGGCCGAGGTGGCCCGAGAGGGAGCCGCAGGTCGACTCGGCCCAGCCGTCGTCGTCGAGGTCGGGGCAGGGAAGGTAGCCGGGACCGACTCGCGCGTCGATCGGACGGTCGGCGGCGAAGGCGATCAGGGCCTCGCGCGCCTGGGCGAGCGCACGCTCGCTTGCGGCCGCGCGCTGCGCGGCGAGGCCGGCCGACGACAGGGCCAGCGCCCCGACCGAGACCATTGCCAGGGAGATGGCGACGAGCGCGAGGAGGAGGCCCCCGCCTTGCTGCCGAGCCGTCGCCATCGAGCCCTCCTTGCCGCGCTTTGCGAAGGCTCATGGATAGCGCCGGGATGGGCGCGCGTCGCGCCGAAATCGCGAAGCGCCGCGCGCGCTTGCCGCTTGACGCCTATCGCGGCGGCTTGCGCTCGACCTTCAGGTCCTCGGACTCGCGGCCGGCGTAGGCGCGCACCGATTTCGGGTCGAGGAGCGGCGTGCCCTTGCGGTCGACGGGAACGGCGATGCCGTCGATGAAAGCGGTGCCGCGCCCGTCGCTGCGCTTCACGAAGCCGGTGAGCTCCTTGCGGCGGGCCGGCTCGCTCGCCGTCGCCGTCGCCGTCGCGACCGGCTCGCCGCGGCGCAGGCGGTCGAGGCGCTCGCGCTCCTCGGGCGTGTGGAAGAGGCGGTCGAGCTGCGCGGCGCCCGCCGTCGTCGCAAGCGCGCAGAGGGCGAGGGCGAGGAGGCGCTCAACCCGGTTGGGCGGCATTCTTTTCCTTCAGGGTGATCCACTCGAAGGCGCACTCGACCTCGACGCGGGGCTGCATCGCCTCGAGTGAGGTCGCTTCGAGGCGGCGCAGCGCGCAGCGGTCGAGCGGGAAGAACCCCTGGCGGCTCGCGGCGAGCTCCTCGACGAAGCCGAGCACGTCGCCCTCGTGCAGCGCGCGCATGCGCAGCTTCACCCGGCTCGCGAGCACGTCGACGGCCGGGAACACCCGGCCGCCGGCGAACTGCAGCGGCCGCTGCGGCGCGATCTCGTAGTCGAGGGCGAAGAGCTGGTGGCGAGTGCGCAGGCCGTTGATGAGCTCCACCATGTCGAGGCGGCGCTCGCCCTGCAGCAGCCCGCGATCGACCAGCGTGCGGAAGATATCGGCCGACTCGCGCAGGTTGTCGCGCTCGCGGCGCGCCGTCTCCAGGCGCGCGCGCGCCTGCTCGAGGCGCTTGCCCGCGGTGGCGCGCTCGCGCGTCTCGTGGTCGAGATACCACTTGCCGCCGAGGCCCAGGCCGATGGCGGCGGCCGCGGCGAGCGCGAGCAGGGCCCACGAGCCGCGCAGGTGGCGAAACCCCTCGGGCGAGAACACCGCGCTCACGCCGCCCCCCCGCGGTCGCGCACGATGCGAAGGACGAAGCGCGTCTCCATCGTGGCAGGCTTCGCGGCATCGTGGCGGCCCTGCATCTGCAGCGAGGATCGCAGGTCGAGCGGGCTCTCGACCACGTCGGCGGTGGTCCCGGGCAGCTGCGAGAGCTCGTCGGCGAGCTTCTGCGCCTGGCCGATGGCGCCGCGGAAATCCTCGGCCGGGACGCGCAGCGTCGCTTCCATCAGCGCCACCTCGTAGCGGCCGCCGGCGAACACCGGATTCGCCTGCGACTCGGCGGAACCGGGCGCCGGCGGCGGCTCGCCCTTGGAGAGCGTCTTCACCGCCGGCGCATCGCGCGAGGCGATGCTCTGGATCGGCGGCATCGCCTTGGCGTCGTCCGTGGCGACCCACGAGACCTGGGTCAGGCGCACGCCGGGGTGCGCGGCCAGCACCTTCGACACCGCGCCGAGGAACTCGGAGAGCGCGGGAAAGGGCCGGATCGAGCCGTTGTAGAACGCGACGGTGTCGCGCATCGTCGAGCCGCCCACGCCGAGGGACGGCGTCGATCGCACGATCGACTCGTGCTCGGTGTTGATGGCGGCAAGCTGCTGCTCGATGCGCTCGTCGGCCTCGACGCCCTGGAAGGAGCGCGCGACGTGGAAGCCGCCCCAGGCGACCCCGGCCGCGAGGATCGCGACCGCCGCCTGCCGGATGCGATTGCCGGCGCTGCGCACCGCCCCGTGGCGCAGCAGCTCCGGCGAGGCGAAGTGGTTGGCCGACGGGCGCAGCAGGAAGAGGTGGACCATCACCTCCTCGGCGGTGGAGTCGAGCGGCGCGGGCTTCAGGCCCAGCTTCATCGACGCCTGCTCGATGTCGAGCGCGTGGTACTGCATCTGCGCGAAGTCGCGCAGCTGCGGCTGCACCAGCGCGCGGTCGCTCGAGTGGACCAGCACGCAGACCTCGAGCCGGTCGTCGGCGCCGAAGTGGCGCAGGCTGTCGAGGTACTGCCAGGTGCGCATGGTCTCCTCGGCCACGAAGGCGCCCAGACCCTGGCCCTCCTCGAGGTCGACCGGCGTGAGGCGGCTGAACTTGATCTCGTTGTTCTTGAAATAGGTCTGGCGCATCGCATCGCCGGGCGTGAAGGTCACCAGCAGCGCGTCGGCGAAGTCGAGGTCGAGCTCCTGCAGCACCACGGCGCTGAAGACCGCCGCGGAATAGATGCCCTCCAGCGGGACCTGAAGCCGGTCGAGCATCTCGCACCAGGGCCGCAGCGCCTCGGGGTTGGTGACCGCGGTGTAGAGCACGCGGTCGTCGCGCCGGCCCTCGGCCTCGCGCCCCTGCATCTCGGCGTGGCGGTAGGGCGTGTTGCGGAAGATCTGCGCGAGCTTGCGCCCGAGGAGCGCCGCGCGATCGCGCCCGCCCACGTGCGGGATGGTGTCGAGGCGGAAGTCCTCGTCGGCGATGTCGACGAAGAAGTGCGTCGGCACCTGCTCCAGCTCGGCCAGGTAGCGCTCGAACTCGGAGGCACCCACGCCCGAGACCGCGAACTCGCGCCGCGCGACGATGCGCTTGCCCTGCGCCCTGACCGAGACCAGGCGGGTGTTGGTGAGGTAGAGGAAGTGCAGCATGGGGCGGCCCTAGAACCTGATCTTCGCGATCACGTCGTAGATCGGAAGGAAGATCGAGTAGAGGATCGCCACGATCAGCAGGCCGAGCACGAGGGTGGTGGCCGGCCCCAGCAGCGTCTGCATGCGCGATATGCCGTCGCGCACCTCGCGGTTGTAGAAATAGCTCACGTTGAGCAGCGCCGTGTCGAGCCCCCCGGTGGACTCGCCCACCCGCAGCATGCGCAGCACCAGCGGCGGGAAGAGCTTGGTCGCCGTGAACGCGGCCGAGATGCCCTGGCCCTCCGAGATGCTGCGCCCGACGCGCTGCAGCCCTTCCTCCATCACGCGGTTGCCGACGATCTTCTCGCAGATGCGGATGCAGTCGAGCACGCTGATGCCGGCCTTGTAGAGGATCGCGAAGAAGGTCGAGAAGCGCGCGAGGATGATCTTCTGGCGCAGCTGGCCCAGCACCGGGAGCTTGAGGCTCAGCTCGTCGACGGCGCGCTGCACCCCCTCGTTGGTCTTCGCGATCGTCCAGGTGGCCACGATCGCGGCGATCGGCACCCCGAGCAGCAGGTACCACCAGCGCACGAACACGTCGGAGAGCATGATCATGATCTCGGTCTCGCGCGGCAGCTTGGGCACCAGCTGCTTGAAGGTGGCGGCGAGCTGCGGCACCAGCACCGTCATCAGCACGAAGATCACGCCCACGATCACCACCAGCACGATCAGGGGATAGATCATCGCCTTCTTCGCCTGGCTCGCCATCTCGTCCTGCCACTTGAGGTTGTCGGAGAGCTCGTCCAGGACCTCGGTCAGCTGCCCGCTCTGCTCGCCCGCCCGCACCAGCGCCACGAACACGCCGTCGAAGCAGTAGGAGTGGTTCGCCATCGCCTCGGAGAGCTTCAAGCCGCCCTCGATGTCCTCGAGCAGGCTCGCGATCACCTGGCGAAAGCCCGGGTTGTCGACGGTGTCGCGCAGGTCGGTGAGCGCCTCGATGATGTTGACGCCCGCCTTGAGCAGCTGCGAGAGGTGGAAGCAGAAGGTGATCAGCTCGGTGCGCGTCACGTTGCGCGTGCGCGCGGCGGTCGAGCGCTTCACCCCCTCGAAGGTGAGCAAGTCGAGTCCCAGGCGCTTCAGCCTCAGCTCGAGGTCGATCGCGTTGGTGGCGTCGAGGTTGCCGCTGGAGACGCGCCCGTCGGCGTCGACCGCGCGATATGCGAAGAGCGCCACGAGGTTCGCCCGCTAGATCACGCGGTCGGTCAGGTCGACCACGCGCGAGATCTCCTCGAGGCTCGTCTGTCCCAGCAGCACGCGCCCGACCGCGTCCTCGGCGAGCGTGCGGAAGCCCTTGGCGGCGGCGTGGGCACGGATCTCGCGCCCGGTCGCCCTGCGCGCGATCAGCTCGTCGATCTCGGCGTCGAGCTTGAAGAGCTCCATGATCGCCACCCGTCCGCGGAAGCCCATGTTGTCGCAGCGCGCGCAGCCCACCGCCTGGTAGACCGGGCGCCCGTCGTCCAGGTCCATGCCGAGGAGCTTGCGCGTCATCTCGTCCGGGGTCCGGGCGCTCTTGCAGTGCGGGCAGAGCTTGCGCACCAGGCGCTGGGCGATGACCCCGATGATGTTGCCCGCCATGATGTCGGGCAGGACACCCAGGTCCATGAGGCGTGGCATGGCGCCGATCGAGGAGTTGGTGTGCAGCGTCGAGTACACCTGGTGGCCGGTCATCGCCGCGCGGAACGCCATCTCGGCGGTCTCCTGGTCGCGGATCTCGCCCACGAGGATCACGTCCGGGTCCTGGCGCATCATCGAGCGGATGCCCGAGGCGAAGTCGAGCTTCACCACCTCGTTCACCGAGGTCTGGCGGATCATCGCCATCGGGTACTCGACCGGGTCCTCGAGGGTCATGATGTTGATGCCCTCGGTGTTGATGTAGTTGAGGATCGAGTAGAGCGTGGTCGTCTTGCCGCTGCCCGTGGGGCCGGTCACGAGGATGATGCCCTCGGGGCGCGCGAGCATGAGCTTCAGCGTCTTCAGGTCCTCGGGCGGCAGGCCCAGCTCGTCCAGCGGCACGATGCCCTTGTCGCGATCGAGGATGCGCAGCACGATGTTCTCGCCGTGCGTCGTCGGCTGCGAGGACACGCGGAAGTCGACCGGGTGGCCCGAGA
>Ga0307505_10003058_pt1 | contig 10851 bp, 7 predicted proteins | sample 23_S_MG_FD_202183 | JGI IMG/M metagenome (GOLD analysis project Ga0307505, IMG submission 202183) | Soil microbial communities from Populus trichocarpa stands in riparian zone in the Pacific Northwest, United States - 23_S | ecosystem: Environmental > Terrestrial > Soil > Riparian zone > Trees... | reverse complement strand
AGCCGCCCTCGGCATCGCGAAGGAAAGCTCTTTCAGAAAGTTTTCCTTCTTTACCCACGACCTCGCTGATCCGTCCAAGTTCACGCGTCAGTTTTTCGTTCTTTTCAATGATCGAGTTGAGCGTTTTGTAGACCTCGCCGTTCAGTCCGGTGTCCTTGGGGAACCGTCCGGTAAAGTCGCCGTCATCGACAGCTTGGAGAATTGCCAATAGCCGTTCCGGGTCGATCATCGGTCGCGTACTATTTCCGCTGGCTCTCGGCTTCTTACCATTTGTAGTTGGGGTTAAGTTATTTGCCTTCAGGCCACGCTGGGGCCTCTTTGTGGGTGCAAGGGACATCTCTTTGATCTCCAGTATCCGAATTTTATTGTGTGGATCTACGCACCCGCGAGCCGCTCGGGGGATGAGCTGCGAGATTTAGAGTCCTGTAAAGCTTTATGAATTATATCGGAATTGGACTGGAACAATACAAAAATTATTCCGTCTGTTGTCGATGTTTCGCGACTGGGTCCTCTAGTTCCTGAGAAGGACAATAAATACCATAGCGCAAACGCGGTCATCTATTTTCGTCCGTCAGTCGCTTTCGCCACGAGGTCCACACCAAAGAAAAACCGGTCTTAGCGACCGGCTTTTCACCTTGACTACCTCAATGTCTAATTTGGTCCCCGCATCGCTGCGATCTTCGAGGCAATGCAGTGGATTATGACAACGGTTGCATGCCCGCACTGTATTCTCCAATACAAGACGGTGCATTTTTCTTGCGGGTTGCTCCGCGCGGCGGATCGAGGCACCCAAAGTGTATGCCGGCAGACCATAATCGTCAGGTATTTGGTCTAATTTTCTGGGATGAAAACACAAGGAAGCTCCCCAACGCCAACGGTTCGCAAACCATTGATCCTTTTGTTCAACCCACGATCTTCTTCGGATCAAAAAACTTTATGTGAGTGGCTAGCGTCGCATACCTTCTCGTCATACGAGGCCTCCGACCCACTGGATGCGATCGGCCTAATGTCGGATTTCACGACTGCAAGTTTGCCGGATGTGGTTACCATTCCCCGAAGTCCTCAGGACGATGTCTCAACAGTTTCCGAGATGATATGCAGCTTGATGAGCGCCGAAAGCGATCTGCCGGTCTTCGTCTATTCGCAGGAGAGAAATGCCGGTGCCCGATGCCTCTCTATCGAGGAGATATGTGACCTCCTTCTACTGCAAAGAAGCCGTGACGAAAACTGAAACCGACCGGGATGGCACCAATTCATATACGAATCCTGTCTACGACCGGTCGTTTCCCGATCCGTTTGTACTGAAGTTCGGCGGGGCGTTCTACGGCTTCGCAACCGGTTTTTCAGCGGATGGCCGGCTCGTGTTTCCCGTGATCCGATCCTTAGATCTCGTAAACTGGGAAACTCAAGGCGCGGCGATGGAACCGATCATATCGGCTCCACCGCTTTATTGGGCGCCGGAAGTTACTTATTCGGACGGTCATTTCTATCTCTATTACAGCTGCGGTAATGAAGAGAACATGGAACTGCGAGTTGCGGTTTCAGATCGTCCTGACGGAGGATTTGCGGACTCGGGCGTTCGACTAACAAACGAGCAGTTTGCGATAGACGCACATGTCTTCATCGATGACGACGGCGAGAGATATCTATTCTACGCTACCGATTTTCTCGACCATACTCACATTGGAACCGGGACCGTCGTTGATCGAATGGTGGACTGGTTCCATCTGGAAGGAAACCCGCGGCCGGTCACTCGAGCCAAATACGATTGGCAGGTGTACGATCCACTCCGAGCTGAGAAGGGAAACGTTCGGTGGCATACAGTCGAGGGGCCATGTGTTGTCAAACGGAAGGGAAAATATTTTCAGATGTTCAGCGGCGGAAACTGGAAGAATGATAGCTACGGCGTGGCTTATGCGGTTTCGGACAATGTACTGAACGATCACGAGTGGAAGCAATCCATCGATGGTTCTATTGTGTTTCCGATTCTAAGGTCGTCGGAAAAAACACTCGGACCCGGCCACAACAGCTTGGTGCTCGGCCCGAACAATCGCGAGATGTACTGTGTCTATCACAGCTGGGTGAACGATGAGCGTATGATGTCGGTCGACCGGATGGACATCATCGACGATCGGCTGATCCTGTCTCCTCCGACCGTCTCGGACCGCCAATTGCCTTTCTTTCCGAGATCTGCGTCAGCTCAGGAAACGGGATTGCGGTTCTTTGAGATCGTGTCTCCGGACTTCTTGTTGGACACGACTGTGCGATTGGCGTCGAACGATGATCACTTCGTATTCGCTGTCTACGCGGACAATGGGGGCGGGCTGGGTGAACTGGGCTTCACCGAAGGTAGAGGGTATTTTCAAGCAGGCGACTCTGGTGGATCGTCGCAGCTGCTGCCGGGTCTGGCCCTCGGTGCGTATCAATGTCTCAGACTCGAAGTGAATGCCGGAACACTCCGCATCCGGCTAAATGGGCTCCTGTGGTACGAGACACAAATACCCATAGCGAGTGGGCACGTACGGATAGAGATCGAACATTCGGTGGGAGCAGAGGTCCTGAATCTAGATCTTACGGAAGGGTTTATAGATCTGTTTGAATCGAATACGTCTCTTAACGGTTGGTTGGGTTCATTTAGCGGGACGGTGCTGGCCGTTGACAATGAAACGCTCAAGATAGAGGGGCCGGGGCCTTTGATAGTGACGAGGGGCTCGTGTTTCATCTCCTTCGAGTATGCGGTGAATCTTCGAGCTATTTCGGAATCACCTTTCGGATTCGCTCTTATCGGGGCACAGTCCGAGATCGAGATGTTGATCGAGATATCAGACTCTGAGACCGGAGGGCTATCGGTCGGTGAAAAGGTACGGAGAAATCTCATTAGGCCGCCGCCGGGTGGACCCTTGAAGTTCAGACAATATCGGTTCGTGAAGAAGTGCGGCGATATCTCAGTAGAAATAGACGGACATATTCTGGCGAGATATAAAGTTAGCAGCCGCCCGAGCCGAATCGGCATCGTTACTAACGGGCATTTGATCGTCGACATGGCCCGGATGATCAGGATCGACTGTTGAAACGACAAGAGGTTTAACTCTCTCCACGAAGCGAGGTTTTGAGCGACCATAGTTCCAATCAAGCGAACCCGTCTAGGATCCCGATCGCGGCCCGCGATTTCTTGTGGGCGGCTGGGATCGAGAATACTTTCGTCCCGCAAACGCGGCCGGGCCATCGCTCGCTTGACGAGTATGAGCTCATGGGTCATTACGAGCACTGGCGAGAGGATTTAAAACTGGTCGGCGACCTCGGATTGAAATCGGTCCGATGGGGTGTTCCCTGGTATCGTGTTGAGCCATCTCCGGGATTGTATGACTGGACCTGGACCGACAACGTCATCTCATGCCTGGTCGAGAAGTACAAGGTGCTCCCAATAATTGATCTGATGCACTATGGATGTCCACTCTGGCTTGAGCGCGAGTTTGCACATCGCGACTATCCGCGATACGTGGCTGACTATGCCGCAGAGTTCGCTAGTAGGTATAAGCACCTGGTAAATTGGTACACCCCTCTCAATGAACCCATCATCAACTCAATGATGTGCGGTCTTCGCGGCCTTTGGCCTCCTTATCTCAAAGGCGACAAGGGCTATCTTCGGATCATGCTGCAGCTCGCGAAAGGAATCGTTCGAACTGTGAAGAATATTAAGGAGATCGACTCATCCGCAGTAATGGTTCATGTTGAGGCGACCGGACTTAACCGAACCGTCAGCGATGACCTCCGGTCCCTCGCGCGCGAAGAAGAGATGCGCGGATTTCTATGTCTTGATCTTATATCAGGCCGGCTGGACCACAATCACGAGTTGTTTACGTGGCTGGTGAGAAACGGCGCCGTTCCGGATTCGCTGGTTGAACTGGAGAAGAGCCGATGCGAGATCGACGTGGTCGGGCTCAATTTTTATCCACAATGGTCGACCCGGCAGTTGTATATCGACAAGAAAGGAAGGCTGGCATTTCGCGAGACCGAGCGGGAAGGTGAGGGCTTTGAAGAGCTGATCGCCAAATACTATGAGCGTTACAAGGTTCCCGTAATGATAACCGAGACGAGTGCCGTCGGGCCCGATGAGGTTCGCGAGCGATGGCTGGAATCGAGCGTGGCGGTAGTTAAGAAAATGCGGGCGGCGGGGATCCCTATCATAGGCTATACGTGGTTTCCGATGTTCACGATGATCGACTGGCGTTACCGGTTTGGCAGCGATCCACTCGAAAACTATTACCTCGAACTTGGCCTATATCACCTAAACCGCAATGACGGCACCGCTCGATGGCACCCCTCGCCTCTTGTTGAAAAATACAGGTCGTATATCAACCAGCCATTCGAAAGCATCGGCGAAGTCGGCGGGACCAACGCCCCGCCATATCCGTCGAACAGATCTTGGAGAGGTCAGGAGATCCATTAAAGGGACGGCACATGAGCACGAAACGCCGGCCCCGATCGAGCGGAAATCACTTTGGCATTCCCGTCGGTCTCATATGCCGACCTCTCTTTCTGCATCCAGGTCCAGGCAGATCGGATGATCTCAGAAAGTTCGCTGTGGCGCGCTTCCCAACCCAACTCCCGTGCTATCCGTTCGCTGCTTGCTATCAAAGTAGGCGGATCCCCAAGACGCCTCGGCGCCAGTCTTCGCTTGATCTGACGTCCCGTAACTTTTTCCGCGGTCTCGAGCACTTCGGTGACTGAGTATCCTTGGCCGCCGCAGCCGAGATTATAGACCGGACTCGGTGATGGAGCCTCGAGCGCGAGAATATGAGCGCGGGCAAGATCGATGACGTGAATGTAGTCTCGAACACACGTACCGTCGCGCGTCGGGTAATCATCGCCGTACACATCGATAGCCTCGCGCAGGCCGGCGGCCGTCTGCAGAGCAAGCGGTATCAGATGAGTTTCGGGTTCATGCCTTTCACCTCGTTCCTCAGTCGCCCCGGCGGCATTGAAATATCGCAAAGAAACATGGTGAAGGCCGTTCTCGGCGCTGAAGTTTCGAAGCTCATTCTCAAAGGCAAGCTTGGTCTCGCCATACGGATTTGTCGGCGTGCCCGGATCGTCCTCTTCTATCGGCTGCTTAACCGGTTCGCCGTATACGGCCGCCGTCGAGGAGAAGACTATCTTCCCTACGCCGCATTCGGCCATCGTTTGCAGAAGTACTATTCCCGCTTCAACGTTGTTTCGATAATACTTCTGCGGAGATCGGACCGACTCGCTCACGAGCGAGTAGGCCGCCATATGTATCACAGCATCGAACTTGAACGTCCGACACGCTTCCCGCAGCGTTTCACGTTCGGAAATATGTGCGTGAATGAAGGGAATGCCCCGCGGCACCGCATCGCGATGGCCGTTCTCGAGGCTGTCTATCACTACGACCTCGTGGCCGGACCTTAAAGATTCTTCTACAACGACGCTGCCGATGTAGCCAGCTCCGCCTGTAACGAGTATTTTCATATTGTATTCAGCAGTTCAGTTTGCCGATCCTGAACCGGGTTAACCTAGGTTCGATGAAAGTCCAGCCATTCAAGAGTTTTATAATGGGGGGCTTTGAGTGCTCCACTCATCGGGATCACCGTGGCCGACGGCTCGATCTGGTCAGATCGACACGCCATGACGAATTTGCCGACTGCGACTATCAACGGATGATCGACTATGGAATGCTCACGGCTCGAGACGGTGTCCGCTGGCACCTGATAGAAAAACATCCTTATCGCTACGAGTTCTCGAGTCTGGAACGCCAGGTCGCGGCTGCGAAGGAAACTGGCCTTGAGATCATTTGGGATTACTTTCATTATGGTTATCCCGATGATATCGATATCTTCTCCGACCAATTTTCTGAGCGCTTCTGCGAGTTTGCCGCCGCTGTAACCAACTTTTTATCAGCTTCCCTAGGAAATCGACTTCACGTTTGCCCGATCAACGAGATCTCCTTTTTTTCCTGGATCGCGGCGGACCGGGGTCTGTTTCATCCGGCCGTTCGGCGTCGATCCCGTGAACTAAAGCAGCGGCTCATCGCTACCTCGGTTGCCGCGGTCCGACGCATCCGCGAACTCAATCCCAACACCACGGTCATGTTTACGGAACCGGCCATCCACGTCGTCGCTAAAGATGATTCGGGCCAGGCGAGACGGTCGGCGGAAGCCTATCGCCAGGCTCAGTTTGAAGCGCTCGACGCCCTGGAAGGACCGGCGTCGGATGAATCCATAAACGACGTGATCGGCCTGAACTACTACTTTCATAATCAATGGCGCCACCCCAGCCGTCGGAAGATCGCCCGCGGACACAGGCTGTACCGTCCGTTGAATGAGATCCTCAATGAGTTCTATGATCGATACAAACTTCCGTTAATGATCGCCGAGACTGGAATCGAAGATGACGAGCGGGCCGACTGGTTTCGCTACGTCTGCGACGAAGTCGCAATAGCGATCGACAACGGCGTGCCAATGCGCGGCATCTGCTTATATCCGATCGCAAACCACCCCGGATGGGCTGATGATCGCCACTGTCACAACGGTCTCTGGGATTACGCTGATGATCTTGGCCAACGTGAAGCGCACACACCATTATCCGAGGAGATCGTTCGTCAAATAGAGCGATTCGATAAAATTCTCAAAGACCAAAAGGGAAAACTTCCGGGATCGAGGATCTCAGCTCAGACCGTTGGCGGCGGCTGATCCGTTGCCGTTTGTATATGAATACGGAGGTTTCGCGGCTAAGACCGTTGCGGTTTTTCGGTTCTCGCCCGAGATCTTTGCGTAGGTCGTGAGTGCCTGTGCTACAACCTGGTCCATGTTGTAGTACTTGTAAGTAGCGAGCCGCCCGACAAAATGTACACCCTCCGTTGCGTCTGCCAAGGCTTTGTATTTTGCATAAAGGGCCGCGTTCTCGGGCATCGGTATCGGGTAATAGGGATCGCCTTCCGCCTGTGGATACTCATAGACGACGCTGGACTTATAGTGGCTCTGACCGGTTAAATACTTGAATTCCGTAACTCTTGTGTAAGGCTGCTCATTCGGGTAGTTGATCACGGGCGCAGCCTGAAAGACTTCGCAATCGTGCGTTTCGTGCCTAAATTCAAGCGATCGGTATGGGAGTTCCCCGTAATGGTAATCAAAGTACGAATCGACTGGGCCAGTGTAAACCATCTCTCCGTATTCGAGCTCATTTTCCATTTCCCGATAATCGCAATTCAGAAGGACCTTAATGTTCGGACTGTCCAGCATATTCTCGAACATTCGCGTGTAGCCGTACTTCGGCATCGCCTGATATGTGTCCGTAAAATAGCGATCGTCGCGATTTGTCCGAGTCGGTACGCGCGCGGTTACCGATGCGTCGAGTTGAGACGGATCGAGACCCCACTGCTTCCGCGTATAGCCGCGAAAGAACTTTTCGTAGAGCTCGCGTCCTACAGCGGTGATGACGACGTCTTCGGATGTACGAATGGTCTCCTGAGGCTCTCGGATCTTATTGAAGAATTCGCTGATCGAAAGCGAGTCCAGGTTTAACCCGTACAAGCGATTGATGGTGTCCAAGTTGATCGGTATCGGGACGAGCATCCCATCGACCGAGGCAAGAACCCGATGCTCGTATTCTCGCCATTCCGTAAACCGGGACAGATAATCAAACACGTCTTTCGCGTTCGTGTGGAAGATATGGGGTCCGTATTTGTGCACGAGGATCCCATCGTCGTTATAGTGATCGTACGCATTCCCGCCAATGTGCGGCCGCCGGTCGCACACTAGGACTTTCTTACCGGAGCCGTTGGCTAAACGTTCGGCGATCACCGCCCCGGCGAATCCCGCCCCAACTATTAGATAATCAAACATTCAGATTTTTATTCCCTAGGCTGCCAACTGAGCTGTCGCCGAAACCGCATGTGACTGAGACAATGCGTCGACTGGCCGTGAACGATACCCCTTGATCGCTCGATTAATAAGGCGATTCATTTGCCGCGCAGTATGATCCCAGGATCGTTCCGCCAGGAAGATATCGACAGAGCGCAACCGCTCAAGTTGGTCCTGTTTCATCGCGCATTCGGCCGCAGCGACAAACTCGCGGGCATCCGAAGCGATCTCCACAAGCCCTAACTCTCCATAGGGCCGAACCACATCGGTGATCGGGGTTGAAACCACGGGTAGACCCGCAGCCAGGTACTCTGGTGTCTTGGTCGGGCTTATATACTCGGTCGACTCGTTAAGTGCGAAAGGCATCATTCCTACATCCCAGCCCGCGAAGTACATCGGGAGGTCTTTGTAGTTCTTCATCCCTAAATAATGAATATTCGAACGCCTCGGCAAGGTGTCCGGATCGATCTTGGTCACCGGGCCGAGCATTACGAATGCCCAGTCAGGGCGAAGGCCCGCCGCCGCCTCGAGGAGTTGAAGATCTATCCGCTCATCAATTACTCCCGCGTAACCTATCCTGGGACGAACGAGATCGGCCTGCTCGGCAATGTCGTTGTGTTCAAAGAGAGCCTCGCGAAAATGGGATGCGTCGATACTCGACGGAAATTCGTGAACCGCATGATGCTGTTCCTTTTTGGCCCTATAGAGACTGTGGCCACCCGTGAATACGAGATCGGCTTTATTGAGAAGGCGGCGTTCGAGTTCGACAAGTTCCGTCGGAGCAAAGCGAAATTTGCTCAACTCATCCATGCAGTCATAAATGATAGCGGCCGGTTCCAGACCATTCGCCCATCCGAGCATCATCGGTGTATAAAACCACTGAACGCATTGGCGGCATTGCCAGCGATCGATGAACACATCCATCAATCCCGTCATCAATTCCGGGTCGTCGATCCTTTCGGAGTTTTCCGGAAGTTCTGGAACGCACCTGACGACACCCTCTTCGACAGCCGAAAAGAGCCAGCCTGGAGGGCCGTCATGCAGGATGGGCTCTTCAATAAAAAACACACGGCGATGCTTTCCGAAGCGACTCATTAAATGCTGTGGTCGCTGGTAGACGAAATCCCAACGCAAGTGTGAAAAACAAACAAGGTCCTTTACTGAATTGTCCTTATACATAGTTCTTGAAAGTGTCGAGATCTCAAACGCGCAATCAAAAAGCATGAGCGACGTTAACCGAATTTGTCTGACTCGTTGAGATCTCGTGATAGCAATCACAAGCTGCCGCCTCTAGGCCTGCGCGATCAGTAATTGAAATACCCCCGCGCGAATAGTCGATCAGCTTCCGTTTTCTCATCTCCAAAGCGATCGATGTCACGCTGGGTCTGTAAACTCCTAGTGCCCTAGCGATCTGCTCGTGCGTTAGCTTCAGCCGGGATTGGCCGCCGAGATCACGGATCAGAAGCAGCCAGGTGCACAAACGTTCCTCGACCGAGTGATACATGTTACAAACTGCTCGCAGGGAGATCTGTCGAATATACTCGGCGAGCGATGAGTGCAGGAGGCGTGGAAGACTCGGATCGTTTCGGCACTCCTTTCGCAAGAGGCAGCTCTCGATCCTGAGAAGGCTTCCCGCTTGCGTAGCCTGGACACAATTCGAAATACGGCTTGGCTCGTAAAGAGAGGCAAGACCCACACAGCCGTTTCGACCACTTATCGCCACTTCCACCATTCGACCATCGTCCAGCATGTGCAATTCGGACAGCACGGCCGTCTCGGGAAAATACAGGAACTCCAAGTCGTCGTCCTGTTGGAATATGAACTGTTCCCGTTCCACTTGAATTCGTCTCAGATGCGGCCACAAGTCCTTTTGCGTCTTCACGGGTAGAGCATTCAGTACCACGTTCCGGCTTTGTGGGTCAGTTGCCCGCACCTCACCGGAGACTCGATTGATTTTTAGGCCGTCCGAGTCTGGTGCAGGAAAGCCGCCTTCCCAAGTGCGGGAAAAGGGCCGTTCAAAAGTCTCAGTTCTTAACATTTCTGTCCTCGCGTTCTATCCGAGATCGGATTGCAGTCAGCCGACACCCGCACTCGTGGGCCTGGTCAAGTTGTCGGATCCGGAGAAAAATAAGGGGACGAACCCGTCGCCCCCAACCCCTTGTTCTAGGCCAAGCTCAGATCAGCGAATAGGCTGTCAAATGAAATACTGATCTCGAATCGGCTTATTAAGAGTCTGTGCCTTCGGTCCCTTTTTTGAAATCGGGATAATTGAACTATTCGATAGGGGTTTTCCCTAAATGGACATAGAAAACGAAAAAAAACAGGGCCAAAATGGCCCTGCGTTTCAATGAACCTTCGAGGCTCGATGCCAGTCTTCAGTTCCGCGAGGAGTGGCGATGCGTTAGCTATGGGATGGATAATACAAACTGGCTACCATGCCCGAAATCGGGAACATTGCGTGCAGCTTAGGGAATTCCCCTATTGCGATCAGTCTTCCGCTAACCAGTTCTGCAAGACCGCGAACCGAACAAGCTCAATTCGGCTGCTAAAGCCGAGTTTCTGCATTCCGTTAGCCTTGTGGGCTTCCACCGTTTTCACACTCAGATCGAGCCGGGCGGCAACCTCCTTGTTGCTGTAGCCCTGGGCGATCATTCTAAGTACCTCTTCTTCGCGGGTGGACAGGTCACCCTTCCGTTCGCCGCGAAGGGGTTGAGCCCGAGACGCATATCCTCCTAATACGCGTTGCGTGAGACTCGGATCGAGAAACGCTTCTCCCTCCGCGATTGTCCGAATGGCCGTGATCAACTGTTCCGGCGCACTCTGTTTTAGTACATATCCGTTGGATCCGGCGGCGATTAGCTGGCGTAGATATCCATCATCGGTGTGCCGCGTAAGAGTAAGGATACGCAGGTCCAACTGCATCGTTCTTAGCTGTTTTGTGGCCTTCAAGCCGTTCATCCGCAGCATCGAT